>Ga0187892_10006446_pt1 | contig 17416 bp, 16 predicted proteins | sample MA1701073metaG_FD_139345 | JGI IMG/M metagenome (GOLD analysis project Ga0187892, IMG submission 139345) | Bio-ooze microbial communities from a basaltic lava cave in the Kipuka Kanohina Cave System on the Island of Hawaii, USA - MA170107-3 metaG ... | reverse complement strand
TCGAGGCGCTGATCATGCGCCTGCAGCTCGCCCGGCCCGACAACAACCTCGTGAGCGCGCAGACCTTCAACGAGCTGTTCACGATGCACGGCACCACGATGGTGTTCCTCGCGATCATGCCGATGAGCGCGGCCTTCTTCAATTACATGATCCCGCTCATGATCGGGGCCCGCGACGTGGCCTTCCCGCGCCTGAACGCGCTCTCCTACTGGATCTTCATCTCGGGCGGGCTCTTGCTACACGTGAGCTTCCTGGCCAAGGCGGTGCCGGACGGCGGCTGGTTCGGCTACGCCAACCTGACCTCGGCCCAGTTCTCGCCGGGTCAATCCATCGACTTCTGGATGCTCGGCCTGCAGATCCTCGGCATCTCGTCCATGCTCGCCGGCTTCAACTTCCTGGTGACGATCATCAACATGCGGGCCCCCGGCATGACCCTGATGCGGATGCCGGTGTTCATCTGGATGAGCTTCGTGACCCAGTTCCTCATCGTGCTCGCCTTCCCGGCCATCACGGTGGCGCTCATCCTCCTCATGTTCGACCGCTTCTTCGGCACGCACTTCTACGCTCCCGCCGCGGGCGGCGATCCCCTGCTCTGGCAGCACCTCTTCTGGATCTTCGGCCACCCGGAGGTCTACATCCTGATCCTCCCCGCGATGGGCATCGTCTCCGAGGTGCTACCCACCTTCGCGCGCAAGCCGCTCTTCGGCGCGCCGGTCATCATCTACTCGGGCATCACCATCGGCTTCTTCGGCTTCGGGGTGTGGAGCCACCACATGTTCTCGGTGGGGATGGGCCCGGTGGCCGACGCCGCCTTCGCGGTCACCACCATGCTGATCGCGGTGCCCACCGGCGTGAAGATCCTCAACTGGCTCTGCACCCTCTGGGGCGGCTCCATCCGCTTCACGACCCCGCTCTACTTCTCGCTCGGCTTCATCGCGATGTTCACGATGGGCGGCCTCTCCAGGGTCATGCACGCCTCGCCCCCGGTGGACCTGCAGCAGACCGACACCTATTTCGTCGTGGCCCACTTCCACTACGTGCTCTTCGGGGGCTCGATCTTCGGCCTCTTCTCGGGCGCCTACTACTGGTGGCCGAAGATCACCGGCAAGCTGCTCGACGAGCGGCTCGGCAAGGTGCACTTCTGGGTGATGATGCTCGGCTTCAACGTGACCTTTTTCCCCCAGCACTACCTCGGCCTGATCGGCATGCCGCGGCGCATCTACACCTACGCGGGAGACCTCGGCTGGAACTTCTGGAACATGGTCTCCACGATCGGGGCGTTCATGATCGCGGTCTCGTTCCTCGTGTTCATCTTCAATGTGATCAGGACCACGCGCTCGGGCAAGGTCGCGAGCCCCGACCCGTGGGACGGCCGTACCCTCGAGTGGTCGATCCCGTCACCGCCTCCGGTCTACAATTTCGCGCGCGTGCCCCACGTGCAGGACCGCGACGACCTGTGGCTGCAGAAGTACGGTGACGGGCACGGGGGCGCCCCGCGGCCCAAGGCGGCCCCGGTGACCGCGGCCGAGATCGCGGCCATCCACATGCCGCCCAGCTCGTTCTGGCCGATCCTGCTCGGCCTCGCGATGGCGATCATGATATCGGGCCTGCTCATCAGCATGTACCAGGTCATCGCGGGGGGCCTGCTCACCCTGCTCTTCATGTACAAGTTCGCCATGGAATACCATCGCCCCGCCGACGGGCCCGGACACTAGGAGAGCCGCCGTGGCCGATCATGCCGCGACCCACGCCGTCGCTCACGCCATCCACGATCCCAACATCGGCAACACCGGCCTCGACCATCGCAAGATGGGGATGTGGGCGTTCCTCGGCTCCGACTGCATGTTCTTCGGGTCGCTGATCGGGACATACCTGGCCTACAAGGGCAAGTCCATCTCGGGACCGAGCCCGCACGACGTCTTCGACATCCCGCTGACCTCCTACAGCGCGGCCCTGCTGCTGGCCTCGTCGCTCACGATGGTGCTCGCCCTGGCCGCCCTGCAGGACAACCGGGTGAAGGTGGCCGCCCGCTGGCTTCTGGCCACCGCGCTGATGGGGCTGCACTTCGTGCTGAACCAGGTCTACGAGTTCTGGAGCTTCGTCCACCACTACGACCTGACGCTCTCGACCAGCCTCTTCGGGTCGAGCTTCTTCGTGCTCACCGGCTTCCACGGCGCGCACGTCACCGGCGGGGTGCTGTGGCTGCTGATCCTGGTGGGGCTCGCCTGGCGGGGCCAGCTCGACCGGCGCGACTACACCAAGGTCGAGATCGCGGGGCTCTACTGGCACTTCGTGGACATCGTGTGGATCGCGATCTTCACGATCATCTACCTCATCCCCTAGGAGCCGCGACATGGCCGATCACGGCACCACCGCCGCGACACACGGAGGAGGGGGCGGGCACGCCAGCGTCAAGACGTACATCAACGTGGCCATCGTGCTGGCCATCATCACCGCGGTCGAGGTGGCCACCCTCTACATCCCGGGCATCCCGAACTGGCTGCTGGTCACGAGCCTGCTCGCGATGTCGGCGCTGAAGTTCTATCTGGTCGTCGGCTTCTTCATGCACCTGAAGTACGACCACCAGATCATGCGGTCTCTCTTCGTGGGCCCGCTGATCATCGCGATCGCCATCATCCTGGCCCTCATGGCGCTCTTCAGCGCCTTCCTGCTGCTGCCCCGACCCCACTAGGAGTCCGCCCTGGCAATAGCGGACACCGTGCGGCGAGTGGTCAGGTCCCTTTCGAGCGCGGGCTTCGCCCGCGCAATCCTCGTCGGGGGGGAGGTTCGGAAGGGGGGCGCAGCCCCCCTCCGAGTCTGATGGCGCACGTGGTACCCGGGCCGGCGGGGCCTCCGCCCCTCGGGCCCGAGGGCTTCGACTGGACCGTCTGGCAGGCCGATCCCGGAGTGGTCGCGGGCCTGGTCGCCCTGGGCGCGGCCTACGCCGCGACGACGCGGTGGCGGGAGCGGCTCGCCCCCGGCGCGCGGGCGGAGCCGGCCAAGGTCGCCTCCTTCGGGGGCGCCCTCCTCGTTCTCGTCGTGGCCCTCACCGGGCCCATCCACGACCTCTCGGACTACTACCTCTTCAGCGCGCACATGGTCCAGCACATGCTGCTCGTTTTCGCGATGCCGCCGCTCCTGCTCTACGGCACGCCGGGCTGGATGCTGCGGCCCCTGCTGCGCGATGCGAAGCTCGTGCGGCTCGGCCGGACCCTCACCCGGCCAACCGGCGCATTCGCCACCTTCAACTTGATCATCGTCGCGTGGCACCTGCCCCCGATCTACAACCTGGCCATGGCGCAGCATCCGATCCACATTCTCGGGCACCTCCTGATGATGGCGGGATCCGTCATCCTGTGGTGGCCGGTGCTCTCCCCCCTCGACGCGCTGCCCCGGGCCCCGTACCCGATCCAGATGCTGTACCTGTTCGTGGTCGGGCTCCCGATGGTGATGGTGGCCATCTTCATCTCGCTTGCGGACGGGATCCTCTACTCGTACTACGAAGCCGCGCCGCGGGTGTGGCCGCAGCTGACCCCGCGCGCCGACCAGCACCTGGGCGGGCTCATCATGTGGATCCCCGGCGGCATGGTGTTCCTCGCCGCCATCTCGGTCGTCTTCTTCCGGTGGCAGAGCGCCGGGGGCGACGACCTCGCGGTGCCGCTCGCCGACGTGCGCCATGGCCGCTAGGGTTGCGTGGACCGCGGTGGTCACGGTCTTCTTCCTGATGACGCTCGGCAACGTCGTCAGCGCCACCGGCTCCGGGCTCGCGTGCCCGGACTGGCCGCTCTGCCATGGCTCGCTGATCCCGCCCCTCCGGCCGGACGTGCTGATCGAGTACGGGCACCGCCTCGCCGCGCTGGCCGCTTCCGTGCTGATCGTGGCCACCACCGTGCTGACGCTCCGGCAGACCCGCGCGCCGGGGCTGCGCCGCCTAGGCTGGCTCGTGCCCGCGCTGCTCGTCGTGCAGATCGGGCTCGGGGGCATCACGGTGCTGCTCAAGCTGCCTCACTTGATCAGCACCGCCCACCTGGTCAATGCACTCCTGATCCTGGCCGGCCTCATCGTCCTGGCCCGGGGCCTCACGCCGTCCGGAACCGGAGCGCCGGCGGCCGGCCGCGAGCGCCTGCTCCGCCTGGCCCGCGTCGGCCTGATCGTGCTCCTGGTCCAGCTCGCGCTGGGCGGCTACGTGCGCCACTCGGGCGCGGGCCTCGCGTGCCCCGACTTTCCGCTCTGCAGCGGCGACCTGCTCCCTGGTCAGTGGCTGCCCGGGGTGCACTGGGTGCACCGCTGGCTCGGCGTGCTCCTGCTGGGCCTGTTCATCCACCTGGCAGTGGTCGGCCGGACGACCGCCGCCCGCCTGGTCGGCGCGCTCGCGGTGCTTCAGGTCGGCCTCGGGATCGCCACCGTGCTGCTCCAGCTCACCCCGGTGGTGCGGGCCGCCCACGCCGCGGTGGGGTACTCGCTCTGGGCCGCCCTGGTCTGGGTCGGCGTCGACGCCGGCTGCTGGCGGCGCACCTTGGCGGCGCCCGCGCGCCCGGGTGCGACGCGAAGGACGGCCCATGCCGCCTAGGGCCGCGGCGGCGTCCACCCGCGGAATCGGCGCGCTCCACCTGACCGAGCGCATCGGCGCCTACGCCGAGCTCTCCAAGTTCGGCATCGTGCTCCTGGTGCTGGTCTCGGCGGGCGCCGGCTTCATGATGCGGGCTCCGCTCGGCCCCGAGTTCCCGTGGCCGCAGGGCCTGCTGGTGCTGGCCGGCGTGATGCTGCTCTCCTGCGGTGCCTCGGCGTTGAACCAGGTCCAGGAGCGCGACCGGGACGGGTTGATGGCCCGCACCGCGGGGCGGCCCCTGCCCTCGGGGCGGCTGTCGCACGCCCACGGCCTCGCCTTCTCGGTCGTCGCCATCGGAGCGGGCGCCGCCGTGCTGTGGCTCGGGGTCGGGCCGCTCGCCGGCATCCTGGGCCTGATCGCGAGCGGCTTTTACAACGGCGTCTACACGCCGTGGCTCAAGCCGAACTCCCCGTTCGCCGCGGTGCCGGGGGCGATACCGGGCGCGATCCCGCCGGTGATCGGCTGGGTGGCGGGCGGCGGCCACCTCACCGACGCGGGCGCGGTGATCCTCTTCGGAATCCTGTTCCTGTGGCAGATGCCCCACTTCTGGGCCCTCGCCCTCCGCTACCGGGCCGACTACGCCGCGGGCGGCTTCCCGATGGTCTCGGAGCGGGTCGGCGTGGAGGGCACCGCCCGGCTCATCCAGCTCTACGCGCTCGGCCTCACCGCCTGGGCTCTGGCCGCGCCCACCTTCGGGGTGGGCGGCCCGGCCGCCCTCGTCGCGGCCGCGGCGCTGGGCGGGCGGCTGATCTGGCTGGCCGCCAAGTTCGCGCGCCGACCGGACGACCAGCGAGGGTGGCTCTCCTTGTTCCTCTTCTCCAACTTCTTCCTGCTCCTGCTGTTCCTGGTGATGGTCGGGGAGCGGCTGATCCGGCACACCCTCTCCTAGCGCTCGGGCGGGGGTCCGTGGCACGGCGAGCCGGTTGTCTGCTATCCTGAGATCCCCGTCTGGAGGCCTGACCGAATGAACATCTGCGTGGTAGGAACGGGCTACGTGGGGCTGGTGACCGGCGCGGTCTTCGCCGATCTCGGCAACGACGTGGTCTGCGTGGACAACGACCTGAAGAAGATCGAGGCCCTCCGGGCGGGCCAGATGCCGATCTACGAGCCGGGCCTCGAGGAGATGGTAGTCCGGAACAAGGCCGACGGCCGGCTCAGCTTCAGCACCGATCTGCCCGGCGCGGTCCGCCAGTCCGACGTGATCTTCATCGCGGTGGGCACCCCCCCGAAGGACACCGGGGAGACCGATCTCTCGCACGTGGAGGCGGTGGCCACCCAGATCGGCCGGTCGATGGACCGCTACAAGGTGGTCGTCAACAAGTCCACCGTCCCGGTCGGGACGGGGGAATTCGTCCGGGAAGTCATCACCCGGTTCCAGCCGCGCCCCATCGACTTCGATGTGGTCTCCAATCCCGAGTTCCTGCGCGAGGGTTCCGCGATCGAGGACACCCTCCGACCGGATCGGATCGTGATCGGCGCGCCCAACCAGCAGGTGGCGATGACCCTGGTGGAGCTCTACGCCCCGCTCGAGCGGCCCATGATCATCACCGACCTGCCGTCGGCGGAGGTGATCAAGTACGCCTCCAACGCCTTCCTGGCCGCCAAGATCTCCTTCATCAACGCCATCGCCAACATCTGCGAGAACGCGGGCGCCGACGTGAGCCAGGTGATGAAGGGCATGGGCCTCGACTCGCGCATCGGGATGCAGTTCCTCCAGGCCGGCCTCGGCTACGGCGGCTCCTGCTTCCCCAAGGACGTGGATTCCCTCATCCACACCGCGTCCCGCTTCGGCTACGACTTCAAGCTCCTGCGCTCGGTGGTGGAGATCAACAAGGAGCGGGCCGCCCACCTGGTGGACATGATGCGCAAGGCGATGGGCGGGCTCGACGACAAGACCATCGCGGTCCTCGGCCTGGCCTTCAAGCCCAACACCGACGACATGCGCGAGGCCAAGAGCCTCGAGGTGGTCCGCCTGCTGCACGCGGCGGGGGCTCAGGTGCGCGCCTACGACCCGGTCGCGATGGCCAACGCGAAGGCCCTCATGCCGGCGGAGGTGGTCTTCTGCGAGTCGGCCTACGAGGCGGCCGCGGGCGCGGACGGGGTGGCGCTGCTCACCGAGTGGAACGAGTTCAAGTACCTGAACCTCGACCGGCTGCGCGGACTGCTGCGGCATCGGCTGATCTTCGACGCCCGCAACCTCTACGAGCCCGAACGCATGCGACGGCTCGGCTTCGAGTACTACTCGATCGGGCGCAAGCCCGTACTGGCGGGCTGAGGGCCGGGCCGGTGCGGGTCCTCGTGACGGGCGGGGCCGGCTTCATCGGCTCCCACCTCTGCGATTTCCTGCTCGCCCGCGGGTGCGAGGTCGTCTGCATGGATAGCCTCCTCACCGGCTCCACCGACAACATCGCCCACATCAGCGACCCGCGCTTCCTCTTCGTCAAGCACGACGTCACCAATTACATCGTGCTGGGTGGGCCGCTCGACTACGTGCTGCACTTCGCGAGCCCCGCCTCCCCGATCGACTACCTCGAGCTGCCCATCCAGACCCTGAAGGTGGGCGCGCTCGGCACCCACAAGGCGCTCGGGCTGGCCAAGGACCGGCGGGCCAAGTTCCTGCTCGCCTCCACCTCCGAGGTGTACGGCGATCCGCTCGTGCACCCGCAGCGCGAGGACTACTGGGGCAACGTCAACCCGGTGGGCCCGCGCGGCGTCTACGACGAGGCCAAGCGCTTCGCGGAGGCCATGACCATGGCCTATCACCGCGTCCATGGCCTCGACGCGCGCATCGTGCGCATCTTCAACACCTACGGCCCGCGCATGCGGCTCACCGACGGCCGCGCGATCCCCACCTTCGTGCGCCAGGCCCTCCGGAACGAGCCGCTCACCGTCTTCGGCGAGGGCTCCCAGACGCGCTCCTTCACCTACGTCACCGATCTGGTCGAAGGCATCTGGGCCCTCATGCAGGCCCCGGTCAACGAGCCGGTGAACATCGGCAATCCGAAGGAGATGACGCTGCTCCAGCTCGCCGAGCAGATCACGCGCCTGAGCGGCTCCCGTAGCGAGATCGTGTACCGCCCGCTCCCCACCGACGACCCCAAGGTGCGGCGGCCCGACATCACCAAGGCCCGGCGCCTGCTCAAGTGGGAGCCCAAGGTGGACGTGGAGGAGGGCCTCACCCGCACCATCGACTGGTGCCGGAGGCTCGTGGCCCGCCCGTGAAGATCCTCGTCACGGGCGGGGCCGGCTTCATCGGCTCACATGTGGTGGACGCCTTCCTGGCCGCGGGCCATGACGTGGCGGTGGTGGACAATCTCACCACCGGCGACGCGCGCTGGGTCAACCCGCGCGCCCGCTTCCACGAGCTGGACCTCCGCAGCGCGGGGCTCGCGCGCGTCTTCGAGACGGAGCGGCCGGAGGTCGTCGCCCACCTGGCCGCGCAGGCGTCGGTGGGCCGATCGGTGACCGATCCCGCGTTCGACGCCAGCGTGAACATCGGCGGCGGGGTCGCGCTGCTCGAGTGCTGCCGGCGCTACGGCGTCCGCCGGGTGATCTACTCCTCCAGCGGCGGCGCGGGCTACGGCGACACCGACGTGATCCCGACCCCGGAGAGCCACCCCAGCCTGCCGATCTCGCCTTACGGCATCACCAAGGTCGCGGTGGAGCAGTACGTGGCGGCGTGGATCGGCATCTACGGGATCAGCGGCATCTCACTCCGCTACGCCAACATCTACGGCCCGCGGCAGAACCCCCATGGCGAGGCGGGCGTGATCGCGATCTTCTGCCACCGGCTCCTGACCGGCCAGGCCCCCATCATCAACGGCGACGGCGAGCAGACCCGCGACTACACCTACGTGGAGGACGTGGCCGCCGCCAACGTGAAGGCCCTCGAACATTCCGACGCCACCGGCGGGGTCAACATCTGCACCGGGATCGAGACGTCGGTCAACGACCTCTACCAGGCGCTCGTGCAGGCGGCGGGCTCCAAGATCCAGGCCCAGCACGCGCCCGCCCGGCCGGGCGAGCAGCGCCGCAGCTGCCTGAGCCCCGCGCGCGCCGCGAGCGCGCTCGGCTGGAAGCCTACCGTGTCCCTCGCGGAAGGCCTCCGCCGCACGTTCGGGTTCTTCCAAAAGGAGATCGCGTCATGATCGACGAAGAGCTGCGGGCGATCCTGGCCTGCCCGGCCTGCAAGGGCGTCGAGCTGACCTTCGAGGAGACGCGCATCATCTGCCGCGCCTGCCGCAAAGCCTATCCGGTGCGCGACGGCATTCCGGTGATGCTGATCAACGAGGCGGAGCCCTGGGTCTAGTCGAAGGGGGCCCCTTCGGGGGTCTCAGAGGGGGCCCCCTCCGAGCCTCCCCCAGAGACCGGTTGCGCCGGCAGGGCCGGCGCTCGAACAGGGGTGCCGACGAAATAACCGCGGTCATCCTCGCGGGGGGTCAGGGGACCCGGCTCCGCCCGCTGACGCTGGCCACGCCCAAGCCGGTCGTTCCGCTTCTGAACATCCCGTTCATCGCCTACCAGCTCGCCCTGCTCCGCGGGCACGGCATCACCGACGTGGTGCTGTCCTGCTCCTACATGGTGGACGAGATCCGGCGGCGGATGGGGGACGGCGCGGCCCACGGGGTGCGGCTCCGCTATGCGGTGGAGACGGACCCGCTCGGCACCGCGGGCGGCGTCCGCAACGCGGTGGATCTCGTTCGCGGCCTCGTGGTCGTCCTGAACGGCGACATCCTGGCCGATCTCGATCTCTCCGCGATGCTCCGCTTCCACTCCGAGCGCGGCTCACACGCGACCCTCTACCTCACCCGTGTCGCCGATCCCACCCAGTACGGGCTCGTGGAGCTCGAGACCGACGGGCGCATCCGAAGCTTCGTGGAGAAGCCCGCGCCCGGCCAGGTGACCGTGGACACGGTCAACGCGGGCGTCTACGCGCTGGATCGCGCGGTGGTCGCCGCCATTCCCACCGGCCGCGCGGTGTCGATCGAACGGGAGACGTTCCCCGGGCTGCTCCGGGACCGGGTGCCGTTCTTCGGCTGGGTCGCCGGCAACTACTGGCTCGACATCGGCAGCCCCGCCAAGTACCGCCAGGGCCAGCTCGACCTCCTGGCCGGGCGGGTCAGTACGTCGCTCGCCCCCGCGGGAGCGGACCCCAACGGCTGCGCCATCGCGCCGGGCGCCCACGTCGCGCCGGACGCGACGGTCACCGCCCCGTGCGTGATCGGCGCGGCCACCCGCGTCGAGGCGGGCGCGCGGGTCGGCCCGAACGCGGTGCTCGGCGCGAACTGCACCGTCGGCACCGGCGCCCACATCGAAGGCGCCATCCTCTGGGACCGTGTGAACGTCGGTGCGGGCGCCGTCCTGCGCGACTGCATCATCGGCTCCGACGTCACCATCGGCCCCAACGCCCACCTCGGCTTCACCGCCGTCCTGGAGAGCAACACCGTCGTCCCCCCCAACACCCGCACGTAGGGGGGAGGAGGGCCCGACGGCCCACGCAAGGCCGTGGTATTCTGAGCCGGATGGCCATCGAGCTGATCCGTAATTTCTCCATCGTCGCCCACATCGACCACGGCAAGTCCACCCTGGCCGACCGGCTCCTGTCCCTCACCGGGACCATGGACGCCAAGAAGGCGGTGGACCAGGTCCTGGACTCGATGGACCTGGAGAAGGAGCGCGGGATCACCATCAAGGCCCACGCGGTGCGGCTGCTCTACAAGGCGCGCGACGGACAAGAGTACACGCTGAACCTGATCGACACCCCCGGCCACGTGGACTTCTCCTACGAGGTCTCCCGCTCTCTCGCCGCCTGTGAAGGGGCGATCTTGATCGTCGACGCGGCCCAGGGCGTCGAGGCGCAGACCCTGGCCAACTTCTACCTCGCGCTGGACGGCGGTCTCGAGATCATCCCGGTGATCAACAAGATCGACCTGCCCGCCGCCGACGTCGAGGCGACCCGGAACCAGATCACCGAGATCCTCTCTCTCGATGGCGACGAGGCCCTGGCGATCTCGGCCAAGCACGGCACCGGGGTGCCGGAGGTGCTCGAGGCGATCGTGGCGCGCGTGCCGCCGCCCAAGGGCGATGTCAACGCCCCGCTCAAGGCGCTCGTCTTCGACTCGTTCTACGACTCCTACCAGGGCGTCGTGGTGTACATCCGCCTGATCGACGGGCGCGTCCGCGCCGGCTCGCGGGTGCTCTTCATGTCCAACGGCAAGACCCTCGAGGTCCAGCAGGTCGGCGTCTTCTCCCCCGACATGCGGCCGGTGGAGGAGCTGGCCGCCGGCCAGGTCGGCTATCTCACCGCCGCGATCAAGCGGGTGGCCGACGCCAAGATCGGCGAGACGATCACCGACGTGCTCCACCCGACTGCTGCGCCCTGCCCCGGCTATCGCGACGCCAAGCCGATGGTCTTCGCGGGACTGTACCCGATCGAGGACACCGACTACGAGGGCCTCCGCGACGCGTTGGAGAAGCTGCGTCTCAACGATTCGGCGTTCAGCTTCGAGCCGGAGACCTCGCTCGCGCTCGGCTACGGGTTCCGCTGCGGCTTCCTGGGCATGCTGCACCTCGAGATCGTGCAGGAACGGCTCGAGCGGGAGTTCAATCTCTCGCTGATCGTCACCGCCCCCAGCGTGCGCTTCAAGGTGATCACGATGGCGGGCGAGACCCTCGAGGTGGAGAACCCCTCCAAGCTGCCGCCGGTCGACCGGATCGAGCGCATCGAGGAGCCCTACGTGCGCGGCTCGATCTTCGTGCCCACCGAGTTCATGAGCGAGATCTACAAGCTCGCCCAGGAGAAGCGGGGCGAGCACAAGTCGCTCGAGTACGTGGGCAAGCGGGTTCACATCCAGTTCGACTTCCCGCTGAGCGAGATCGTGGTGGATTTCTACGACCGGCTCAAGTCCATCTCCAAAGGCTACGCCTCGTTCGACTACGACTTCCTCGAGTTCCGGGCCTCCGACATGGTCAAGCTCGACATCCTGCTCAACGGGGACCCGGTGGACGCGCTCTCGATCATCGTCCACCGCGAGAAGGCCTACGAGAAGGGCAAGGCCCTCGCCGAGAAGCTGCGCGCGGTGATCCCCCGTCAGCTCTACGAGGTCGCGATCCAGGCCGCGATCGGCAGCCGGGTCATCGCCCGCGAGACGGTCAAGGCCATGGGCAAGAACGTCACCGCCAAGTGCTACGGGGGTGACATCACCCGCAAGCGCAAGCTGCTCGAGAAGCAGAAGGAAGGCAAGAAGCGGATGAAACAGGTCGGCCGAGTCGAGGTGCCGCAGGAAGCGTTCCTGTCGGTGCTCAAGAGCTGAGCGGCCCGCATGAACGATCTCCAGGTCCGTCCCGACCGCGACACCGGGGCCGCGCCCCCGGTGACCCGGCCCCGTCGCAAGTCCCTCTTCCGGGAGTACTCGGAAGCGATCATCATCGCGGTGCTCCTGGCCCTCTTCATCCGCCAATTCGCGGTGCAGGCGTTCACGATTCCCTCCGGGTCCATGATGGACACCCTGCTGATCGGCGACTACATCCTGGTGAACAAGTTCCTGTTCGGGGCCGAGATCCCCCTGACCGAGCGGCACCTGCCCGGTCTGCGCGATCCGCGCCACGGGGACATCGTGGTGTTCAAGTACCCCAACGACGAGGCGCGCGACTTCATCAAGCGGATCGTCGCGGTGGGCGGCGACACCATCCAGGTGCGCGACAACCGCGTGCTGCTGAACGGCCAGCCCATCGACGAGCCGTACGTGCGGCCCGGGTCCTTCACCGGCCCTTCGTCGGCCCAGTGCAGCTACGCCTACGGGTGCGACCCGCTCAAGGTGCCCGCGGGCGCCTACTTCGTGATGGGCGACAACCGGGACAACTCCCAGGACAGCCGCTACTGGGGCTTCGTCCGGCGGGACAAGATCCGGGGCAAGGCCTTCTTGATCTACTGGTCGTGGAACGGGGAAGGACATTGGCTGCGCTGGCAACGGCTGGGCAAGTACCTGCCGTAGGGTCGCTCTCGCCCCGGGCCGCCCGGCTCGGGGTCTACGTGCACCTGCCCTTCTGCGCGGAGCGCTGCGGGTACTGCTCCTTCAACACCGCGCCCTACACTCCAGTCGGGCTCGACCGCTTCCTGACCGCGCTGCTCCGCGAGTGCGACCTGGCCGCGGCGGCGCCGTGGGCGGGCCGCGTCACGCTCGACACGCTCTTCCTCGGGGGCGGGACCCCGTCGCTGCTCGACGCGGAGCAGATGGCCGCCGTGCTCGACCGCATCGGGACCCGCTTCCGGCTCGAGCCCGGGGCGGAGGTGACCGTCGAGTGCAATCCCGACGACGTGACGGTGGCCCGCCTCACCGGCTACCGGCGCGCGGGGGTGAACCGGATCAGCCTCGGCGTGCAGAGCCTGGACGACGGGATCCTGCCGCGGCTCGACCGGCGGCACTCGGCCGCCCAGGCCCACGCCGCGTTCCGGGCCGCGCGCGAGGCCGGCTTCGACAATGTCAGCGTGGATCTCATCTACGGCCTGCCCGCGCTCGACGTGGACACGTGGACGCATTCCGTGCGGGACGTGCTGGCGTGGCGTCCGGACCATCTCTCCGCCTACGCCCTCACCCTCGACGAGGGCAGTCTCTGGCACGCCGCGGGGGTGTCCGGGCTACCCGAGGAAGAGACGGTCACTGCGCAGTACTGGGCGCTCGCGCGCCTGGCCGCCGAGGCCGGCTTCGAGCACTATGAAGTCTCCAACTACGCGCGGCCGGAGCGCCGCTCGCGCCACAACCAGCGCTACTGGCGGTGGGAGGAATACCTCGCCCTGGGGCCGGGGGCCTGCGGCTTTCTCGGGCACGTGCGGTACGGCAACGTGAAACCGGTGGAGCGCTACTGCGCCCTCGTGGAGGGCGGAAGCCTGCCGCTGCAGAGCCACGAGGTCCTGACCCCGCGCCAGGCCTCGGCCGAGCGGCTGATCCTGGGACTCCGCACGAGCGACGGCATCCCGGCCGAGCGGCTCGCGGAGCGCTGCGCGCTCGAGCGCGGGCGCCTCCCCGAGGTGCTCGACGCCTGGCGCGAGCGCGGCCTGCTCGCGGACGGAGACGGTCGCGTCCGCCTCACCGAAGCCGGCTTCCTCCTCTCCGACGCCCTGTTCACCGAGCTGCTCTAGCGGTAAGATCACGCATGATCACCCCGGCCCTCGATCAACGGAGCCGCCAGGTCCTCCTCGCGGTGATCGCGGAGTACGTCGAGACCGGCGAGCCCGTCGGGTCGCGCGCGGTGGCGCGGCGGCACATCCGCGGCCTCTCCCCGGCGACCCTCCGCAACGCGATGGCCGACCTCGAGGAGCTGGGATACCTGGCGCAGCCCCACACCTCGGCGGGCCGGGTCCCGACGGACGCCGCCTATCGCTTCTACGTGGATCACCTCCAGCGGGTGCCGTGGGTGGCGGGCCGGGCGCCCGCGGTGGGCCAGCCGTCCGGAGGGCCGCAGGCCGACGCGGCCGAGCGCCTGATGGCGGAGGCGCCCTCGCTGCTGTCCTCGGGCACGCACATGATGGGGGTGCTGCTCGCGCCGCCGCTCAAGCACACCGCGCTGGACCGGATCGAGCTGGTGGCGCTGGACGAGGACCGGGCCCTCGCGGTGCTGGTGACGGACACCGGCTGGGTCACCGCCCGGCCGCTCGCCACCACGCTGCGGGGCGGAAGCGAGGAGCTCCGCGAGACCGGCCGGGCCCTCACCCGCCGCTTCCGCGGCAAGACCTTCCAGGAGATCCTCGACGCCCTGACCGCGCCCGCCGACCCGCTGGATCCTCTCTGGACGCGGAGCCGGGGCGTCATCGACGAGGTGGTCGCCCTCCTGCGTGACCGGACGCTCTACCTGAGCGGCGCCACCAATATGCTGGATCATCGCGATCTATCGGACACCGCAACGCTACGCTCGGTGCTGCGCGCGTTCGAGGACAAGGCGCGCCTCATCGACCTGCTCTCCCGCATGGCCGAGGAGCGCGGCCTCCAGGTCATGATCGGCAGCGAGATCCCGATGGAGGACATGCGGGGCTGCAGCCTCATCACCTCCACCTACACCTACCGGGACCAGGTTCTGGGCGTGCTCGGCGTGGTGGGCCCGCGGCGGATGCCGTACTCGGAGGTCATGTCGGTCGTCGACGAGACCGCGCGCGTCGTGTCCTCCGCGCTCTCGCGGGTTCGCCAGCACCTGTACTTGCCGTAGCCGGCTGGCTGAGGTTCCGGCGCTGGAATCGAGCTGGACGCCTGGATACGGGAAGCTTCTCTATCTAATGCGGGGGCCCAGAAATGGCCCCCGCACTCCCCCAGTCGGCGGACAACCGTTCCGAATCCGCCCGCTCTCCGTTCGCGGACAACCTGGTCCGGCGCCCGGATACCTGGCAACCGTCTGCTATACTTACTTTCTGTCATGAGTGATTCGTTCGTCGATGGGCCGGTGACCAACGAGGGAGCGGAGGAGATCCAGCGGCTCCGCGACGCCCTCGAGACCAAGACCCGTGAGGTGGAAGCCCAGCAGGACCGCTATCTGCGCGCCGTCGCGGAGTTCGACAACGTGCGCAAGCGCGCGGCCCGGGAGCGGGAGGAGTACACCCGCTACGCCAACGAGTCCCTGCTGCGCGACATCCTGCCCGTGCTGGACAATCTCGACCGCGCCCTGCTGGCGGCGCGCGCGGAGCCGACGACCTCTCTCACCACTGGCGTCGAGCTGATCCAGCGCGAGCTGCTCCGGGTGCTCGAGAAGTACGGCGTGGCGCCCTTCGACTCGGTGGGGCAGCCCTTCGATCCGGAGCGGCACGAGGCCATCGCGCGGGTGCAGAACCCGGACCTGCCCGACATGTCGGTGGCCGGTGAGACCGCGCGGGGCTATCTCCTGCACGGCCGCGTGCTTCGGCCCGCGATGGTCACCGTAGCGGTCGCCCCGGACGACTCGGGCCCGTCCGCCGCTGACGCCTAGCGTGGCCGCCAAGGACTTCTACGGCATCCTCGGCGTTCCCCGGGATGCCGACGACGCGGCGCTGAAGAAGGCCTATCGCAACCTCGCCCGCGCCTACCACCCCGACCGCAACCCCGGAGACAAGAAGGCCGAAGAGCGGTTCAAGGAGATCAGCGAGGCCTACTCCGTCCTGTCGGACGCGGAGAAGCGGGCCCAGTACGACCGCTTCGGCTCGGTGAGCGGCGGCGGCGCGGGCGACGTGGGCTTCGGCACGATCTTCGAGGATCTCTTCGAGGGCTTCTTCGGCGGCGGGAGCGGCGGCCGCTCCCGCGCGCGGGCGCGGCGCGGGGACGATCTCCGCTACGACCTGGAGATCTCGCTCGAGGAAGCCGCCCAGGGCATGGAGACCAAGCTGCAGGTGCCCCGGCTCGAGACCTGCGAGATCTGCCGGGGCACCGGGGTGGAGTCGGGGAGCCAGCCCGAGACCTGCGGCACGTGCCGGGGGCAAGGCCAGGTGCGCTTCACCCAGGGCTTCCTCACCGTCGCGCGCCCGTGTCCAAATTGCCGCGGCGAAGGGCGCATCATCAAGCACCCGTGCCCGGGCTGCCGCGGCCAGGGGCGCGTGTCCCGCGAGCGGCTCCTGAAGGTCACCATCCCGGCCGGCGTCGAGAACGGCAACCAGCTCCGGCTCAACGGGGAGGGCGAGAGCGGGTCCCAGGGCGGGCCGGCCGGCGATCTGTACGTGGTGCTCCACCTCCGGGCCCACGAGATCTTCGTGCGCGATGGCGCCCATCTGATCTGCGAGCTGCCGCTCACCTTTCCCCAGGTCGCGCTCGGCGACGAGGTCGAGGTGCCGGTGCTCGACGGCGCCGCGAAGCTCAAGGTCCCGGCGGGAACGCAGCCGGGCCAGCGCCTCGTCCTGAAGGGCAAGGGCATGCCCCACCTGCGCGGGCGCGGGCGGGGCGACGCGGTCTACGAGGTCGTCGTCGAGGTGCCGACGCGGCTCACCGCCCGGCAGCGCGAGCTGCTGGAGGAGTTTCGCCGGGCCCACGACGGTGATTCGAGCCCCCGGGCCTCCAAGTTCGTCGAGCGGATGAAGCAGCTGTTCGGTAGTTGATGCCGTTCTGGCAGCTCACCCTCCCCGCCTCCGCCGACAACGAAGACGCGCTCACCAATTTCCTCTGGGAGCAGGGGGCGCTGGGCGTGGTCGAGGAAGAGGCGCCCGGCGTCGCGCCGCGGCTGCGCGCCTTCTTCGCCGAGAGCATGTCGTCCACCCGGCTGCTCGCGGCGGTTCGGGACTACCAGGCGTCACTCCGGTCCCTCGGCTTCGCGGTCGAGTCGCACGGCACCGAGATCACGCCGCTGCTGGACGAGGCCTGGGCCAACGCCTGGCAGCAATCCTTCCCGGCCCGCGAGGTCGGCCGACGTCTCCTCGTGCTGCCGCCGTGGATCGAGGCGCCGTCGCGCACGGACGGGCCCGACCGTCTGACCGTGATCATCGAGCCGGGGCGCGCCTTCGGCACCGGTCACCACGGCACCACGGAGGGCTGCCTGGTGCTGCTCGAGGAAGCGCTGGCGGCCACCCCGGGCGCGGCCGCGCTCGACATCGGGACCGGCACCGGGATCCTGGCCGTCGCGGCGCTCAAGCTCGGCGCGCCCACGGTGCTCGCGATCGACGTCGATCCCGACGCCGTCGCGGCCAGCCAGGTCAACGCGGGCCGGAACGGCTGCGCCGGCCTGACCGTCCGTCTCGCCGAGCCGCGGGAGGTCGCCGGGCGGTTCCCGCTCGTCCTGGCTAACCTGCTGACCCATACGCACCTGGCCCTGGCCCCGCAGTACGTTCGGCTGGTCGCGCCGGGTGGATCCCTGGTGCTGGGC
>Ga0187892_10006445_pt1 | contig 17417 bp, 14 predicted proteins | sample MA1701073metaG_FD_139345 | JGI IMG/M metagenome (GOLD analysis project Ga0187892, IMG submission 139345) | Bio-ooze microbial communities from a basaltic lava cave in the Kipuka Kanohina Cave System on the Island of Hawaii, USA - MA170107-3 metaG ... | reverse complement strand
CTACTCGGGACGAACGGAGAAAGGTCTTGTAAATCAAGGCCACAAATCCGCTCGTCCCGAGTAGCCGACGTCTTCGGCGGCGTATCGAGGGACCACTCGCGAGAAAATCGACAGTCTCTTTCAAAGGGGGGTCAGGTAAGATTCGCGGAGAAGATGGCGAGCCCATTCGCATTCACCGGTGGCAGATCGAGCAATTGGTCAGCTGGTCTTTGCGGACTCGATACTCCTTGACCAGTTGCATGCCGAGCTCGTGTTGGTTCGCTGGTGGCGCCCACTCCATGTTGAACACCTGGTTGCGCGGGCGGATGTGATCCTCGGGGTTGCGATGACAGCTCAGGCACCACTCCATCTGCAGCGAGGCTTCCTGCCAGGTGAGATTCATCAGATCGACGCGACCATGACATGACGTACAGCCGATCCCCTTTTGTACGTGGATGCCGTGATTGAAGTAGACGAAATCGGGGAGGTCGTGGACGCGGATCCACTCGATCGACTCACCGGTGCGGAAGCTGGATCGCACCGGTTCGAGCATCGGGCTTTGGGCCCAGATCTCGCGGTGACAGTTCATGCAGGTCTGAGTCGCCGGGATGCCGGCGAAGCCGGCGTTTTCGACCGAGGTGTGGCAGTAGCGGCAATCGATGCCGAGCTCACGGACGTGGTGCTTGTGGCTGAATGGGACGGGCTGGTCGCGAGCAACGCGCGCCTGCGTCACCCATGCCGACCGATTCGCCAGTGCCAGTCCGTAAGACAGCGCAGCGATGACGAACAGCGCTCCAAAGATACTCACGCGCGAGAGCGTGTTGGTGCTGCGATGGAAGATCTGCGCCATTCAGCTCCTCGATCGTACCGGAGGAGGTCGGACTGGCAATATGAGGCGTTACGGAAATCGCCTTACATTACGATGAGTCGCCCTCATCCGAGCTTCTGGCGAAGACACGAAGTTACAGTGTGTCCGCAAATCGTCGCGCCACGGAGTTCCGCCGTGTGTTCCGAACAACAAACAGCCGAAGTCTACGACATTCGGCGGTGGGAACAAACAGCGCTCGTGCCTAGGAGAACGGGTTGGTCAGAACGATCGTTTGATCGCGTCCCGCACCGATCGAGACGATCATTGCGGGGGCGCCGCTGATCTGTTCGAGGCGGGTGATGTAGGCGCGCGCGTTCTTGGGGAGATCGGCGAGCGAACGCGCCGCAGTCAGTGGCTCGCGCCAGCCGGGAAGCTCCTCGTAGATCGGCGTCAAGCCGCGCAAGGTACTCATGCTCGCCGGGAAATTCTCGATGCGCTTGCCGTTGTGCTCGTAGGCAACACACACGCGGAGCGGATCGATGCCGGTCAGCACGTCGAGCTTCGTCAGCGCCAGGCCGGTCACCGGATTGAGCCGCACGGCATGCCGCACGACGACGGCGTCGAACCAACCGCAGCGCCGCGGTCTCCCGGTCGTCGCTCCGAACTCGTCCCCGTCCTGGCGCAGCTTCTTGCCGAGGTCGTCGTGTAGCTCAGTCGGGAAAGGCCCGGAGCCGACCCGCGTCGTGTAGGCCTTGGCGATGCCGACGACGGCGGTGATCTGCGTCGGAGCGATTCCCGTTCCGGTGCAGGCCGCGCCGGCGACCGTGTTGGAGGAGGTCACATAGGGATAGGTGCCGTGGTCAACGTCCAGCATCGTGCCCTGGCCGCCTTCGAGTAGGACTCGTTTGCCGGCTTGCAGAGCGTTGTGGAGGTAAACGGAGGTGTCGGAAACGTAGCGACCGAAGCGACGGGCGAGGCCGACGTATTCGGCATGGATGCTCTCGAAGTCGAGCGCCTGCTCATTGAGGATCTGGCGCAGATAGGTGTTCTTCTCGCTGATCGTCCCTTCAAGTGTTGCACTGAAGGTCTCTTCGTCGAGCAGATCGGCGAAACGGATGCCGACGCGTGCCATTTTGTCTTCGTATGTCGGGCCGATCCCACGTCCAGTGGTACCGATGCGACCCTCGCCGCGCAGCCGTTCGCGCGCCAGATCGATAGCCTTGTGGTACGGCATGATGACGTGTGCCCGATCGCTGATCATCAGCGAATCGTCGTCCGGCAGGTAGCCGCGCTTGCGCAGGGCGTCGATCTCGATGGCCAGTACGGTTGGATCGACGACGACGCCGTTGCCGATGACGCAGACCTTGCCCTTGTGGAGTACGCCGGAAGGAACCAGATGCAGGACGGTCTTTTCGCCGTCGACCACCAAGGTGTGCCCGGCGTTGTTGCCGCCCTGGTAGCGCACGATGATGTCGGCGTTGCGGGCGAGAAGGTCGACGACCTTGCCCTTGCCCTCATCGCCCCACTGGGCGCCGACGACCACTACCGCGGGCATGGAAGACTCCGCGGCTCTCCTGTTCCCCCCTTTTTCAAAGGGGGGTAAGGGGGGATTTGTGTCATCACAGCTCCAACAACTGGGCCGCGATGATGTTCGGCAACGTCCGCAACTTGTTCAGCACCGCTTCGGGAACCGGGTCGTCGACGTGAATCAACGAGATGGCTTTGCCTCCTACCTGTTCGCGTCCGAGCTCGAGACGGGCGATGTTGATCTTGCACTCGGCCAGCATCGTGCCGACGTTGCCGACGACTCCGGGTACGTCCTGGTTGTGCAGCATGAGGATGTATCCCTCCGGATCGGCATCCAGAAAGAAATCGTTGATGCGCACCAAGCGGATGACGTTCTGGCCGAAGACGACGCCGGCGACGACACTGGTCGTCTTGGCCGTCGTGATTCGCACCGTCACCATGTTCGAGAAACCTTTGGTGGTGCTGACCTTGGCTTCGACGACCTTGATGCCGCGTTCGCGTGCGATGGCGGGAGCATTGACGTAGTTCACCACACTCGTCGACAGCGCCCGCGCGAGCAGCCCGTTCAGCACCGCCATCGTCAGCGGCTTGACGTCATAGTTGGCGACGTCGCCGGCGTATTCGATCACGACCTCGCGTGGAACCGCGTCGAGCAGCTGCGCTTGCAGCCGTCCGACCTTCTCTCCGAGTGTCAGATACGGTCCGAGGACGGCGCGCATCTCGGCGCTGATCGACGGAACGTTGACGGCGTCCTTGATCTCGCCCGTCGTCAGGTAGTTGACCATTTGCTGGGCGATGGCGATGGCGACGTTGGTTTGGGCTTCGTCGGTGGCGGCGCCGAGGTGTGGCGTGCACACGACCTGCTCGAGACCGAGAAGCGGGTGATCCGGCGGTGGCGGCTCGTCGGCGAATACATCGAGGGCCGCTCCAACCACTTTGCCGCTCTTGAGGGCGTCGATCAGAGCGCTCTCATCGACGATGCCGCCGCGGGCGCAATTGATGAGCCGTACTCCCGCCTTCATTTTCGCGAAGGCGGCCGCGCCGATCAGATTGCGGGTTTCCGCCAGGAGCGGCGTGTGAACGGTGATGAAGTCGGCGCGCCGGTAAAGGTCGTCGAGCTCGACAAGCTCGATACCCAGTCGAGTCACCACTTCCTTGGAGATGAACGGATCGTAGGCGATGACGCGCATCTTGAGGCCCTGTGCGCGCTCGGCCACCAGGCTACCGATGTTTCCCAGACCGACGACGCCGAGGACCTTGTTGAAGACCTCGGAGCCAACGAATTTGTTCTTCTCCCAATTGCCCGCTTTCATCGAAGCGGTTGCCTGCGGGATCTGACGCGCCAGGGCGAGCATCATGCTGATCGCATGCTCGGCGGTGGTGACGTTGTTGCCCGCCGGCGTGTTCATGACGACGATGCCCTTCTTGGTGGCCGCCGCGACGTCGATGTTATCGACGCCGATTCCCGCCCGTCCGATGGCCTTGAGATTGGCTGCTGCGGCGACGACGTCTGCCGTGACGCGGGAGCCGCTGCGTACGATGAGACCGTCGTAGGGTGCGATCTTCGCTACCAGGTCCGCCGGTCGCAGGGAGCCGGTTTGTTCGACGGTGATGCCATCGGCCGCTTCGAGGATCTGCATCCCCGCCGGGGACAACTTGTCGGCGACGAGTACCTTGTACATCGACCTACTCCGGCAGAGCCGCGGTGAGGACGCCTTCGGCAGCGGACACCCCGCGTCCGAGCACCACGTCGTGCCCGAAATGGTGCAGTGCCAGCTCGAAGGCGCTGATGGCGGTGAGGGTGTCGAAGGCGCCGATGTGACCGAGATGCGCGATGCGAACGATCTTTCCTTTCAATTGATCTTGTCCGCCGGCGAAGGTGACGTGCATGCGGTCGCGCAGATAGGCGACCAGCTTGCTGCCGTTGACGTGTGGTGGCGTATAGATCGCAGTCAACGCCGGGCTTGGTGCAGTCGGTGCGACCAGTGGCAATCCAAGCGCTGCCGCTGCCGCTCGGGTGGCTTCGGCGAGCAGAGCGTGCCGCGTGAAGACGTTGGCCCAGCCCTCTTCGCGCATCATACTGAGGGCCTCACGTAACCCGATGATCAATGTGATGGCCGGCGTCCATGCGGTCGTGTCCTTTGCGATGTTTTCGCGTTCCTTCGCCAGGTTGAAATAGAAGCGCGGCAGCGTGGCTTTCTTGGTGCGCTCCCAGGCGCGCGCGCTCAGCGCGATGAACGCGAGGCCCGGTGGCAGCATCAGCGCTTTCTGCGAGCCGGTGATGAGGACGTCGATACCCCACTTGTCCATCGGAATGTCGCACACACCGACGGCGGTGATGCCGTCGACGGTGAGTAGGACGTCGCGTTCACGCGTAATCGCGGCGATTTCGCGCACCGGATGAAGGACCGCCGTGGAGGTTTCGCTGGCCTGGACGAAGACGCCGCGAATCCCGGGATGCTGGTCGAGCATTTTGCGGACATCTTGTGGGTCGACTGCTTTGCCCCACTCGACCTTTAGCTCGTGTACCTGCAAACCGTATGCGGCGCCGATCTTTCCCCAGCGTTCGCCGAACTTGCCGCCGTTGATCGCCAGGATCTGGTCGCCCGCTGAGTACAGGTTGGTAATCGAGCTTTCCATCGCCCCGGTTCCTGAGGCGGCGAGGATGAGGACGTCCTGCGATGTCTGGAACAGTTCCTTCAGGCCGGCCTCTGCGTCGGCGAAGGTGGCGCTGAATTGGGGTGTGCGGTGGTGGATGATTGGGCGCGCCATCGCCAGGGATACGCGTTCCGGCACGGGCGTCGGCCCGGGAGCGAGGAGATAGCTCTTGATCACGGGAGAAAACCTTCCTGTTCGGCAAAAAAAAGCCTGAACCTCAACGATCCAAAGGCCCAGGCGTTCGACCCGCGGAGATCAGCACTTCCTCGTGGTTCATTCCACGTTGCGCCAGTTGTGCAGACGGTTCGAAATTTCGCCTCGGCAATTAACCGATCCACCGAGTAGTGTCAACGCAGGTTCCACGACGGTGGCCGTGGTGCGTACACGGATCAGCGGACGCCGCCGTTGACCAGGGTCATGAATTCCTGACGAGTCTCCTGGTGCGAGCGAAAGACACCGAGCATGGCGCTGGTGACGACCGATGAGTTTTGCTTCTCGACCCCGCGCATTCGCATGCACAAGTGTTCGGCCCGCAAGACGACGGCCACACCCTGGGGGTCGAGCTCGTCCATGAGAATGTTGGCGATCTGCGTCGTCATGCGCTCCTGGACCTGTAGGCGGCGCGAGTAGACCTCGACCAGGCGGGCGAGCTTGCTGATGCCGACGATGTGATGCTTCGGAATGTAGGCAATATGCGCCGTACCCGAGAACGGCAGTAGGTGGTGCTCGCATAAGGAGAAGAAATCGATGTCTTTGACGACGATCATCTCGGAGTACTCTTCGACAAAAAGTGCTCCGTTGATGACTTGTTTGGGATCTTCCCCGTACCCCTTGGTCAGGAACTCGTACGCCCGCGCGACTCGATGCGGCGTCTTCAGCAGTCCCTCACGCCGCGGATCCTCACCGATTGCGTTCAGGATGTCGACGACACTGTCTTCGATACGCCTGTCGGCCATGGCGGGATACTATCGGAAAGATACCTTGCTTCAAGGATGCCGCTGCCTTGGACAGGGCGGACTAATGAAGAGATACTCGGCTCAGCGCCCGCTGCGTTTTTCGATAGCCTTGACCCGCTGGTACTTGCGGTAGTCGTAACCCGTCGCCATCGCCATCAACATCGGCTCCATGCCGCCTTCGCGCTCTCGACGAAGGATCCGCAGACGCTCGTAGAAATCCTGGAAGTCCTTGTTCACACGCTCGCGCTCCTCCCCCTCGGAGCCGAAAAAGTCTCGCAAACGCGTCACCGCGAAACGAAAGGCCGAGAAGCGGAGCTCGTTCGGAAACGCATCCCACTCGGCCAGCGACAATGTACGCAGCGCCTCGTACCCCGAGATCAACGCCTCGAACCGCTTCAGGCTGTAACGCCCGTCGTCGAAGCAGAGAAAGTTGACGGCATTGGCGAGATCGAAAATGAACTTGCCGCGCGAGGCGGATTCAAAGTCGAGAATCGCGACGACTTTTTCGCCTTTCATTCGCAGCTTGTCGGGGAACATATCGCCGTGGATGATTCCCTTCGGAAGCTTTCCCTCGAGATAATGCTTGAGATATTCGACCTCTTCGTCGAATGTCCGCACGATTCGCTTGAAGTACTGCGGCAGTCGACCGCGCGCATCGTTGTAGACGTCGGCAACGCGCTCGAAGGCGAAGCGGTTGTCGACTCCCTTCTTGTAAGCCTTACCAATGAGATGCAGATCCGCGAGGACCCGCCCGATATTCTCCAGTTGCCCGGATGTCAGATTGAAGGGGCTGACGTATCGGCCGTCGATTTGCCGAAAGACGACCACGAAGGTGCCGTCGCTTTCGCGGTAGTGCCGGCCGCGACGATCTGCAAGCGGCGAATAGCACGGAAATCCGTGCTTTCGCAGGAAAAGCATCAGGTCGAGCTCGCGCTTGAGCTCCATCTCGCTCTTGGCGATCTCGACTTCGACCAGGAACTTTCCCTTAACGGATTCGAGCACGTACTGACGTCGTGTGGATTCATCGATGAGACAGCGAGCACCAATCAGGCGAGGTAGTCCGTAGTCGGCCGCCAGTTCGACGAACTCCCTTTTGGATACTCTGCTCCTCGCTTGCTTTCCCGACATCGTCTGCCCTCCGGCCACCTCCCCACCGCGCGCCCAAGACAAACAGCTTTATAACATAACCCTGCAGGGTAGTACATCCCGTGTCCGCCAAAATGTCAAGTAGAGCTGGAGAATCGCCCATCAGAAAGCCTCCAGCGTTACAGTTTTGTCGCTATCTGATTGGGGCGGCTGCCGGACAGCTACATGACCCCGATCATCTTGTGAGTTTGAGGTAAAACCCGAACAGATTCGAGGTGGTTACGGCCAATCTTGTAGAATTCAGCGAGCTTCCCGGCGCCGACCTCAACCCCGCCCGTTGGCCCGCTGATCGGCTGCAGGAATACCGCCGCCTGCCGCTGCTGGTCCGCTACCATTTTGAAGGCACGGTCGACCTCGGCGGGGTCTGTGGTCTCATCAACCAGGACCTTTATGTAGAGATCCTTTCCTCCCGCCAGACCCAGGAACGCTGCATGCTCGTCCCAGAAGGGGCGCTCGCGCGCATTGGACGGCAGCTTTACGTCCATACTGATGATGTCGATGAAGGGCAGGACCTCTGCCAATTTGTTGGGCAGAACTCCGTTGGTTTCCAGGAGCACCGGCAATCCGACTCTCTCGGTCGCTAGCATCGTTGCCAGAAAGTCGGCCTGTACGAGCGGCTCGCCCCCGGTGAATGCAATGGCGTCAATCGGCGCGTCGCGTTCGACGAAATCCCGGATCAATGCCCCAAGTTCAGCGGATGAGATGGGATTCGCTCGTTCCTGCCGGCGGTTAGGGTACCAGATCGTGCACGATGGGGTGCGTTCGAGACTGCCAGGCGTATCGCAGTAGCGGCAGCGGATGTTGCATCCTGCAAACCGCACGAAGAGATGGCGCCGGCCGACGTGAGCTCCTTCGCCCTGGAAGGAGACGAAAACCTCGGAAAGGTAGCCCTCAGTCTTCCGGACTGCCGTCTCTGACAACACGTTGGCAGGTACCATCTCACAAGTGCCTAGCACACGCGTTCGGCTGCCGCGATGTTCGTTCAGCCGTTGGCACCCTCGGGGTCGATCAGCGCGATCTTGATATCCATGACATTGGTTCCTGTGGGGCCACAACGGAACAGGCCACCGACTGCGTCGAAGAAGGAGTAGGAGTCATTTGATAGGAGTTTTTCGGTTGGATCGAGGCCCAACTGTTCCGCCGCCGCCGCAGTGGATCCGTCAACGAAGGCGCCCGCGGCATCGGTCGGCCCGTCGATACCGTCGGTTCCCGCGCTGAGGACACATGCGGGCTCGCCGGCGATTTCATCAACCAACGCCAGCGCGAATTCCTGATTGCGACCGCCGCGCCCCGGGCCGCGAACCTGTACCGTGGTTTCTCCCCCTGCGAGGACGCACACACGCTGTGAACGCCTTGGCGCTGATCGACGCTGCAGTTGGTCGGCGAACGCTCTTGCCGCCGCGCTAGTATCGCCGACGATCGGTGCTTCGATGACCTCCACTCCCCAGCCGCGAGCCACTGCCGCACGCGCGGCGCCCGCGAGCGCTAGTCGATTTGAGCCGACGACGACCAACGTGCTGCGCTTGGCGTCGGCACTGTCGGGTTTGACCGTCTCAGGCAGTTCGCCGCGCGAGCCCGCGTCCAAAACCTGTTGAACCGAGGCCGGTAGCTGCCTGTCGAGTCCGTATCTTCTGATGATCTGCCAGACCTCCTCGAAGGTTGTCGGGGCTGCAGCTGTCGGTCCGGAGCCGATGATCGCAGGATCGTCGCCGACGACGTCGGAGATCAGCAGTGTTACGACGGCCAGGCGCGTATGATGCAGCAAGCCACCTCCCTTCACTTCCGAGAGGTGTTTGCGCACGGTGTTGACTGCTTCTATCGGCGCGCCCGACTCGAGCAGAAGGCGATTGGTCTCGATCTTGTCGGCCAAGGTGATGGGAGCACGGGGGCAGACCAGCAAGCTCGAAGCGCCGCCGCTGATCAGGCAGACCACCGGTCCCGACGTTGCTCGTTCGAGCCTCCGCAGCAAGGATCTGGTTGCGGTTACACCGCGATCATCCGGCAGCGGATGGCCGGCACGATGGACTACGACGGCCGCCAAATCCGTCGCGGTCCCGTCGGTAGAAATGACTTCCCCGCTGATGCTCTCCGGCCCAAGTACGCTCTCGCAGCCTCGAGCCATCGCGGCAGCGGCCTTGCCGGCGCCGACCAGGGTCACCTGGGGTGGCAAGTCGATGCGCTGTCTACCTTTGACCTCGATGAAACGCTGGCTGGCTTGCTTGTGAACGACCGCTTCGACCAGGCGGTCTGGCCTTACCGCATCGATCGCCGCGCGAAATACGGCGGCGGCCTCTTCGCGTAAGGCGCGAAGATCCTTAGTGGCAGGGACCTGTCGCACATGAGTCAAGTTTCGTTCGGAGCTGAGTCAAAGCGACCCGGCACGTCCGCCGGAGGCCTCCGGAGTGCGGGCGGGGAGCGGTCGTCCTGGGAGACGCCGGGCGCAGCCTAGGAGCCTTCTTCCTCGACGTCGGCGCTGCCGAGGCGACGGTAGGCGCGGTCGTCATCGAAGCGACGGGCCGCCTTCATTTCCTTTTCGTGTTCCGCTTGGCAGTTGACGCACATCCGAGTGAAGGGCAGGGCGGACAGCCGGCCCTCGGCGATCTCCGATTCGCAGCTTTCGCAGATGCCGTAGCTGCCATCGTCAATGCGCTCGAGTGCTTCTTGGATCGCCTGGACCTTCTCGCGGTCGCGATCGGTCAAGATGAAGTTGATCTCGCGGTCGCGTTCCTCGCTGGCGAGGTCGTAGGCGTCCATTCCTTCCTCTTTGTGGCCTTCGCGCCCTTGCTTGAGGTCATCATTCATTTCGCGCAAGACATCGCGCCGCATTTGAAGGAGTTTCTCGCGCACCGACTTGAGGAATACTTTTCGCATGAGGGCGGCGAATTTAGAGGCATTCCATCGCTCTGTCAATGGTATGTTTCAGGAGCGCTCGGCCCGGCGGAAGCAAATGGGCAAACCGCAAGGCAATTGACACGGTCGGGAGTGCTGTTGCAGCAAGACACCGTCACCTCATGAAGGCGAAGTATAAGCCGCACGTCCTCGGCATCGACGACGGACCCTTCCAGAAGGGCTCGAGCGCGACCACTCCGGTCGTCGGCGTCATGATGGAGGGGGCGGCGTTGATCGAAGCCGTCGCGGTGACCGAGTTCCCTATCGACGGCGCGAATGTGACCGATTTCATCGGCGAGTGGATCGAACGCTTGCGGTTTGCGCCGGCGTTGCAGGCGGTGATCTTTGGCGGGGTTACGATCGCCGGGCTTGGTGTACTCGATATCGAGCGACTGGCGGAGCGCCTGCAGACGCCGGTAGTCGTCGTCAACCGGAAAGACCGCACGAATCACCGGCTGCACAATGCATTCGAGGCTGCCGGCCTGAGTGAGCGGCTGGCGATCGTCGAACGCATGCCGCCGGTGTTTCGTGTCGCCGACGGCCTTTACGCGGTCGCCGCCGGAATCGATGCTTCGGGCGCTATTCGCTTGATCCGTGCGACGCTGGCAAAGTCGGATCTTCCACAACCATTACGTGTCGCTCATTTGATTGCGCGAGCCATCGTCACCGGCGAATCGCGCGGCCGGCCGTAGGGGCTGTGCCCGGGTCTTCACTGCCGACCGCTCCCCGCCCGCGCTCCGGAGACCTCCCGCCTGCGGGCCGAAGCCTTCGGCGGAGAGCCCGGCGGACGTGCCAGGTCGCTACGAGGCTGCCTCGAACGAAACTTGGCTCATGTTCGACAGGTCGGTGCCAAGCTCTCAGGTGTCGAGCATGTAGCCACGCACGATCTTTTCGTACGCAACGACCTGGTTGCTGACCCACGATTCGTCGCGGTCCAGCTCGCGCGCCATGATCGCCGCGACCGCGGGAGCCATCGCCCGCGCCGCACGCGCATTCAAGATCGTCGACCGGGTCCGCCGGGAGAGGAAATCATCTACCGTGCGAGCCATCTCGAAGCGTACCGCCCAGGCCACCTGAGCTGCCCGGTACGGCAAGCGTGGGTCGAGCTGCGCTCCCAACGCCGGGTCCGAATGCATCAGATCGGCGATCCCTGGAGCATCGGCGCCGTAGTATCCGAGAGGACCGAACTCGTCGGCGCTGCGATGGAAGCCGTGGATCTTCAGCTGGCGCGTCACACAAGGGCGTTCCTCGAGCTTCGCCAGCGTCGCTGCGTGATTGACGCAGTCCTCGGCCATGTAGCGGTAGGTCGTCCACTTGCCACCCGTGATCGTCAGCAAGCCCGAGCGGTCGATGTGGATCGCGTGATCGCGCGACAGGGCTGCGGTGTTGGTCGAGTAGTTGCCGCCACCGACCAGGGGACGGATCCCGGCGAACATGCTCAGCACGTCGCCCCGTTGCGGCGCCTTGGCGAGATACTGCCCCGCCGTGTCGAGGATGAACTCGATTTCCTCTTCCTTCGGGACGGGATCGAGCGAGATGTCTGCAACCGGTGTGTCTGTCGTGCCGACCATGGCATGCCCATGAAAGGGAATTGCAAACATCACGCGGCCGTCGCTGGTGCGGGGGACCATGATGGCGGTGTCGCCAGGCAGGAAGGACTTATCGAACACCAAATGGATGCCCTGGCTCGGGGTCACCATCGGGACGACGGACGCGTCGTCGAGTTGCCGCAAGCGGTCGACGAACGGCCCGGTGGCGTTGATGACGCACTTCGCGCCGATCCGCAGATCAACCCCCGATTCCGTGTCGCGCGCCGTCACGCCGTTCACGTAGCCGTCCCCATCCTTCAGAAAACCAGTCACGCCGACATAGTTCAGCAGAGCGGCTCCCTGCTGCGAGGCTGTTTGCGCCAGATTGATCAACAGTCGTGCGTCATCGAACTGTCCATCGTAGTACTGGACACCTCCGCGCAATCCGTCGGTGTTGAGCGTCGGGATTGCATTCAAAGTCATCTCCTTCGACAAATGGCGCGACCGCCCGAAGCCGTACTTGCCGGCCAATCGGTCGTAGATTTTCAGGCCGATGCCGTAGAACGGTCCCTCCCACCAGTCGTAATTGGGCACGATGAAGCGCAGGTCGTGGACCAGGTGCGGGGCGTTGTCGCGCAGGATGCCGCGTTCCTTCAGCGACTCCATGACCAAAGAGATGTTTCCTTGTTGTAGGTAGCGGACGCCGCCGTGGATCAGCTTCGTGCTACGGCTGGACGTACCCTTGCCGAAATCGCTCTGTTCGACGAGCAAGACATCATAGCCGCGCGAAGCGGCGTCGACGGCGACGCCGACCCCAGAAGACCCTCCACCGACGATGACGAGATCCCAGGGCTCCTGCCGGTGGTGAACCCGCGACAACATCTCTTGCCGATTCATAGGCCCCTTCGCTCAGCCACCAACGCTACCGTTCGTTGTCCAGTGCAAAAGACATCGTGTCCACTACCCTGGACACCCGGGATGCTCTCGGAACCTGAAGCGGAGAGTTTCAACACAGCGCACAGTTGGCCCCGCAGTTGCAATCAACGGAGTCAGGGCGCGTGGGGTGCCCGAAGACGGCCTCGGGGGGGACTTTTTTGGGGGGGGGGACGTCGGGCCCGATCGGAACTTGAGGAAGAGTTCCCGGTCGGACCCGACGGAACCCAAAGCGATGCCGACGCCGTGTTTGCATGGATCACCAGGCGTTCGTCTTGGCCCCCGACGAATCAACCCAATAGGGCGCCCAGACGAGCGCGACGAGCTGTAGAGCGACGTCTCCCCTTTTCGGCTTCAAGCTGATGGACTCGAGTGCCTCTGAGCCGGGATCAGTACGCGCCTGAAGCTTGGCAAGCTCATCGTTGAACGCTGCATCCAGCTTTTCGATCTCCCCTTGCACTGCCTCGGCGCTCTCGCGGGCGCGCGCAACATCCTCGCGTTCCTTCAGAACCCGGGAGGCGCTCCGCGCGGCGGTCGTCGCGCGGCCGACGGTCCCTACTTTGAGACTCTTGCGTCCGATGAATGCTCCGAGAACCGTCGCCCCAACCGCAATCGCCGTCTGCCAGCCTTGCTGACTGGCTTGCGAGTCTTCGCGGGCAACAGCCTGTTCAGCGCGGCGCAGGCGCTGGTCGAGTCGCGTCATCTCGGCGCCGTGCTTGTCGCGCAACTGCGCCGCCCAGTGATCTCGTAACTCATGGGCCGCGTCGCGCAATCGAATGCGGAAGTCGCGCTCGGCTTCACCTGGTTGCGACACCAGCTTGGTCGACGGACTGCGCCAGAGGTCGACGCGGAAGCTGCCCTGCAGCCAGCGTTTGAGATCGGTCTCCCAGCGTCCGTAGCTTTTCGGATCGGCGGCGGCGGACGAAATCTCGCCGAAGCGGGCGCTGGCGTCGGGCGCTTTCTGCAGATCATCCAGTGATGCCGGCAGGGTCGACGCCTGCGACCAGTCGATGGCCACGACGGCATCGCGGAAAGAAGCCAGCAAACAAACCTGCTGCTTCGTTTCGATGCCGAGCTTGCTGTCCGCGAGATCGATGCTGGCGGCGCCGAGAACCGTGGGTTCGTAGACCAACTCCGCGTTTGCGGGTTTCGGTGCGCGCGCGACCAGAAAATATTGTGTAATCGCCGGTGGCAGGGCAGGGCGCGTCCGTGCCGTCGCGCTCGCGGCAGTCGCCGCCGCCGGCGGCGGGCTTTTCGATTCGACGACGGGTGGGGTGCCGGCACCTGCGGACGAGAGTTTCTTGATCTGCTCGCGAGTCAGCGGTCCACGCAGGTAGGACATCGCCCAGCGGGAGTGAAACACCACGGGCGCGTCGTCGTGCACGTTGTTCAGCAGGAATACGCGGTTATCCAGCCCGGCGAGCAGCTGATCCATCTGCTGACGATCGAAAGTCCCGCCGGCTGCCGCTCCTTCGAGACCTTCGATCACGCGCGCTTTGTCGCGCTCGGTTTGTAACCGCCCGATGAACCACGTGCCGGCATTCGAGAGTCCTTTGTAATCGAGGTCGACCGGGTTCTGCGTCGCCAGAACGACGCCGAGTCCGAACGCGCGCGCCTGTTTCAACAGTGTCAGCAGCGGCTGCTTCGATGGTGGATTGGCGACCGGCGGGAAGTAGCCGAAGACCTCATCCATATAAAGGATGGCCCGCAAGCTGGTCGTTCCCGACTGTGCTCGCATCCATGCGATCGTGTCGTTGAGCAGCAGCGAGACGAAGAACATGCGCTCGGCGTCGTTCAAGTGAGCGATCGAAAGGACGGCGGCGCGCGGCTTGCCGCTCGGCGTGTACAGCAGCGTGCCGACGTCGAGTCCGTCACCTTGTGTCCACGCATCGAACCCGGGTGCGGCGAGCAGATTGTTGAGCTGCATGGCGAGGTCGAAGCGGTCTGCCGGCGGAAAGAACGTGTCGACGTCGAACGCGCCGATCTTCTGGACCGGCGGCGTCTGGATCTGCTGGATGAGCTCGACGAGGTCGAGGTTACGTCCGCTGCTCCAGCTGTTCTGCAGGACCTTGGATACGAGGATATGTTCGCGGCTGCGCAGCGGATCGGCGTCGATGGCGAGGAGCGCCAGGAGGCCGGTGGCGGTAGCGCTGATGCGGTCGCCGAGCAGCTCGGCGTCGCCGGCGACTTGTGCCGGCGGCGCATCGAAGGACTTGAGGATCGCGAGCGGCCGTCCGGCATTGCTACCCGGCGTATAGATCGTCATCTCCGCGGCGTCGCGCAGGCGCCGGATGCGGGCGCCGTCCTGACCCCACTCCGCCAGGCCCTTGCGCCAGGTCTCCGCCTGAGAGGAGGCGAACTCGTCGCGCCCCAGACCTTTGCGGCGCGCATCGTCTTCGTTGATCCACGCAGCGAAGTCTTCCGCGCGAAGGTCGGGAAAGGTGAGCAGCAGATTGGCCAGATCGCCCTTCGGGTCGATGATCAGTGCCGGGATGCCGTCGATGAGCGCCTCTTCGAGCAGGGCGAGGCAGAGGCCGGTCTTGCCGCTGCCGGTCATGCCGATGCACACGGCGTGCGTGACGAGGTCTTTCGAGTCGTAGAGGATCAGGTCATCTTTGACCAGCCGCCGCTCCGGATCGTAGGCTTTCCCGAGATAGAAGACGCCGAGCTTCTCGTAGTCCTGCATGCCGACCTCCGGCGCGACGAGCTCAGGGCTCGCCTTCGACTCGCTCGCCCCGCCAGCTGCCGAAGAGATTTCCGCTCCACCAGGTACCGGAGAGATTCTTGCCGGTGGCGTCGGAGACTCCGGAGAACGAGCCGGACTTGTCGCGAGCGGAGCCCGAGCCGGCGATCGCGGTCTTGCTGCCTTCGCATTTGACCTCGGCGCTGCCCTCGGCTTCGAGACGCGGTCCGGAGTCCCCCGTGATGGTGGCGCTGGCATCGACGCTTGTTCCCGACTGACCGAACGTAGCGCGCCATTGGCCTTCGAAGCTGCCATCGAAGTCGCCGGCCCATTCGCCGGCGAGCGACGGACAGGCGGGCTTTGGTTTGTCGGCGGCGAGTGCGGTGCTGAGCGTGAGCAGCAGGACGAAAGGGATGATGACGGCGTTAAACTTCATGAACGTCTCCGGTGGTCGCCATTGAGCAACGTTACGGCTCAGCCTGCAACGGTGGCCGGTGAGTTTCAAACAGAGCCACGCAGAAGCCGGTATACCCGGTGTACTCACTCGGAGTACGGCAGGGTTGCAAGAGGTAACGCCGATTCACGCAGCGGACTGACCCCGCCCCGAGGCGCCGAGCCGGAACGGTTTGGCACGACGGCTGCGTTTGCGCTGCCGGCGTGGCCTCGGACTCCGGCAGCTTGGCTGGGTGTTCGCGCGGACTCGGACGCACGGGGAACACGTACGTGCGCCGCCGGCCCGAGGATACCGTCCTGCATCAGGTCGTCCGCGCGCATCTCGAGACGTTTCTTGCCGAAGTGCGCCTGCGCAGCGGCGGCGACGGGCTGCCGCGCTTCGTCGAGCGCGAGCTGCGCGAGTACCTGACATGCGGTGTCATGGCGCGCGGTTTCGCGCGCTTTCGCTGCCGCAGCTGCGCGCGCGAGCTGCTGGTCGCGTTCTCGTGCAAAGGCCGCGGGTTTTGTCCGTCGTGCTGTGGGCGGCGCATGTGCGCGCTCGCCGCGCATCTGGTCGACGGAGCCTTCGAGGACCTGCCCGTGCGGCAGTGGGTGCTGACCCTGCCGTACCGGCTGCGCTACGCGCTCGCCTACGATCACGGGTTGTGCCGCGCCGTGCTGGCGGTGTTCGTGCGCGCCGTGCTCGGCTTCGAGCGCCGCCGCGGCCGGGAACAGGGCGTCCGGGGCCGCGCCGGTGCGGTCACCGCGATCCAGCGCTGCGGCTCGGCGCTGAACACCAACATTCATTTTCACACCCTGGTGGCCGAGGGTGTCTTCGAAGAACAGCCCGATGGCTCACAGCGGTTCGTTCGCGCCCTGCGTTTGCCGACCGACCCGGAGGTCGGAAAGCTGCTGACGAAGGTACGCCGGCGCATCGTGCGTCTGGTTCGGCGGCACGGTATCGATCTGGCCGGCGAGGAAGATGCCGGCGATCCTTTGCTTCTCGATTCGCCGGCGTTGGCGCAGATCAGCGGCGCTTCCGTAGTCGGTCGGGTGGCGACAGGGCCGCGTGCGGGCCACCGAGTACTGCGCCTGGGTGCCGACCCGAATGCGCCTGTCGTCACCACCGCCGGCCCGCGCCACGCGCACAGCGCCGGCTTCGATCTGCACGCCAATGTTGCCGTGCGCGCCGGCGAGCGCACGCGGCTCGAGCATCTGTGCCGCTACGTCCTGCGGCCGCCGCTGGCCCAGGACGCACTCGAATGGACGCCGGACGGCAAGGTGTTGCTGCGCTTGCGCCGCCCATGGCGGGATGGGACGCGGGCGATCTGCTTCGAGCCGGCCGAGCTGCTGGAGAGGCTGGCGGCGATGGTGCCGCGACCGCGAACCAACCTGCTGATCTACCATGGAGCGTTTGCGCCGCGCGGCTGCCGGCGCGTGGCGGCGGCGTTGGCCGCGAAGCGTGCGGAGCGTTTGCAGGCTCACGCGGCGGCCGGCGGCGATGGCGCCACGGTTAGCGGCTCGAGTGAAGTCGGTGGCTCCGGGGTGGCGCCGTCCGAGAACGAGCGCCACGGCGCCGATCCGTCCGACCAACCACGGCCGCCGCCGCAGGGCGCGCCCTATGTGCGCCCCCGGCACTTTGCGTGGGCGGACCTGCTGCGGCGGACCTTCGAGATCGACGTTCTTGCCTGTCCGGACTGCGGCGGGCGGCTGCGCTTACTGGCGACCATCGAAGATCCCGAGCTGATCGCCAAGATCCTCAGGCATCTGGAGCTGCCGGAAGACGCACCCGAGCCGGCACCGGCGCGAGCGCTCGATTGGCTTCCGGGGTTCGTTGCCGGCACGGAGTGAACCTGCCTGAGCGGCGGTGAGTGCCG
>Ga0187892_10006443_pt1 | contig 17417 bp, 14 predicted proteins | sample MA1701073metaG_FD_139345 | JGI IMG/M metagenome (GOLD analysis project Ga0187892, IMG submission 139345) | Bio-ooze microbial communities from a basaltic lava cave in the Kipuka Kanohina Cave System on the Island of Hawaii, USA - MA170107-3 metaG ... | reverse complement strand
CCGACGTTCGCGCAGCAGCCGGTGCGGATCGGCTACGCGATCGCGCGCACCGGCCCGTGGGCCGCGGGCGCGCAGGTCACGCAGGAGCCGAACTACATCATGTGGGCCGAGCAGCTGAACGCCGCCGGCGGGCTCAACGTGAAGGGCGTGAAGCGGAAAATCGAGCTGATCGGCATCGACGACCGGAGCGATACCGAGACGGTCGTGCGCAGCTACGAGAAGCTGATGGGGAGCGACAAGGTCGACCTCATCCTGCCGCCGTGGAGCACCGGCGCGAACTTCGCGATGATGCCGCTCGCCCAGAAGTACGGCTACCCGATCCTCGCCCCGACGGCGACCGGCCGGAAGCTCCTCGGCATGAAGAACCCGTACTTCTTCGCGCTGCTGCAGCAGCCCGACCGGATGATGGATTCGCTCGCCGAGTACATGGTCGCGCGGAGCGCGAAGACCGCCGCGGTGCTGTACGTGGACGAGCTCTTCGGGCTGGAGCAGCTCGACGGGCTCGAGAAATCGCTGAAGGACAAGGGCATCCAGATCGTCGACAAGAAGAGCTATCCGCTCGGCGTGAAGGACCTGCAGCCGGCGCTGAACGACATCAAGGCCAAGAACCCGGACGCGTTCGTCGCCTTGAGCTACCCGCCGGACACGTTCCTCATCACCGGGCAGTCGCGCGCGATCGGGTTCAATCCGAAGCTTTTCTACACCGCGGTCGGAACGGCGTTCCCGGTCTACCGGGACAAGTTCGGCAAGGTCGCCGAGGGCGTGATGGGGCTCGGCACCTGGAACCCGCGCACGAGTCCGGCGGCGAAGGAGTACTTCGACGCGCACGTGAAGCGGTTCCAGAAGGAGCCCGACCGCTGGGCGAGCGCGCACGCCTGGGCCGGCCTGCAGATCCTGCAGGTGGCGGTGGAGAAGGTCGGCCTCGACCGCAAGGCGATCCGCGACTACATCGCCAGCAACGAGTTCGACACGATCATCGGCAAGATCCGCTTCAAGAACGGCGAGAACGTGACCACGCCCGGGGTCGTCAGCCAGTGGCAGGGCGGCGAGTTCGAGGTGGTGTGGCCGCCGGACCGCGCAACCAGCCCCGCGCTCTTCCCGAAGCCGGCTTGGTAACGGGGCTCTTCGCCCATCGACGGCTCCGCGGGACGACCGCGGGGCCGTTTTCGTCTCTGCGCCTTCCGCGCCCATGACCTTCTGGTTCGAGCTGGTAGCGACCGGTCTCATTACCGGCGGCATCTACGCCGTGGTCGCGATCGGCCTGAATCTCCAGTACGGGCTGATGCGCATCCTGAACATCGCGCACGGCGAGTTCCTGATGCTCGGCGCCTACTTCACCTGGCTCGCGGCCACCGTGTTCCAGGTGAATCCGCTCCTCTTCCTGCCGGTCGTGGCGGTGGTGCTGTTCGCCGTCGGCCTGGGCGTCTACCGGCTGTGCTTCCGCCGCATCTCGCGGATGGCGCCGAACGCCGACGTGATCGAGGCGCGGAGCCTGCTCGTCAGCTTCGGGCTCATGTTCCTGGTGCAGAACCTGGCTTATCTCGCCTGGGGCGCCGATCTGCGCGGCTATTCCTTCCTCGACGAGCCGGTCGAAATCGCCGGCGCGCGATTCACCGCGAACCGGCTGGTCGTCTTCGGGTTCGCGGTCGCCGCGAGCCTGGTGCTGCTCGCCGTGCTGCGCTTCACCCTCGTCGGCAAGGCGGTGCGCGCGATGATGCAGTCGCCGACCGGCGCGCAGCTGGTCGGCATCGACACCGCGGTGCTGCACCCGGTCGTGTTCGGGGTCGGCCTCGCGCTCGCCGGCGTCGCCGGCGCGCTGCTCTCGATGGTGTACGAGATCTCGCCGGCGATGGGCGAGCCGTACACGGTCACCGCGCTCATCGTGATCGTGCTCGGCGGACTGGGCAGCACCGTCGGCGCGCTCCTCGGCGGATTCCTGCTCGGCGTCGTCGAGGCGTTCGGGATGCACTTCACCAGCCCGTCGCTCAAGATGCTGCTCTCGTACGGCGTCTTCATCGCGGTCCTGCTGGCGCGGCCGAAAGGGCTGTTCGCGCGATGAGCGCGCAGCACGCATTCGCCGCGATCCTCGCGGTCGCGCTTGCCTGGGCGCCGTGGGTGCTGTCCGATTTCATGCTCTCGCTCGTCCTCACCTGCCTGATGTACGCGGGCCTCACGGTGACCTGGGCGATGTTCTCCGGGGCGACCAACTACCTGTCGCTCGCCACGGCGGCGTTCTTCGGCATCGGCGCGTACGTGACCGCGTGGGGGTTCGGGACGCTGCCGTACGCGGTGGTGGTGCCGCTCGGCGGGGTGGCGGCGGCGCTGTTCGCCGCGCTCGTCGGCGCCGCGGTCCTCCATCTGCGCGGGGCTTACTTCGCGGTGCTGACGTTCGGGCTCGGCGAACTCGTCCGCCACGCGATCACCTACTTCGAGAAGAGCTACGCGCACACGGTCGGGCGCGTGATCGCCGACCCGCCCGAGTCGACGACGGTCTACTGGACCGTCCTCGCCGTCGCCGCGGCCGCGGTGTGGACCTGCGTCGCGGTCCGGCGGAGCCGCTTCGGCCTCGCGCTTGCGGGGATCGGCGCGGACGAGCAGCGTGCCGAGACGCTCGGCGTGAACACCCGCCGGACGAAGATCGCAGGGTTCGCGCTGTCCGCCTTCTTCGCCGGCGCGCTCGGTGCGGCGATGGCGGTGCGCTGGACCTACATCGAGCCGAACTCGGTGTTCAACCCGTTCATCGGCTTCCAGACGGTGCTGATCGCGATGGTAGGCGGTGCGCACACGCTCGTCGGCCCGCTCGTCTCGTCGGTGGTGTTCAGCCTGCTCACCGAGTTCCTGCGGCTCCAGTTCCCGTACCTCTTCCTGATCCTGCTCGGTCTCGTGCTCATCCTGCTCGTGCTCTACCTGCCGGGCGGGCTCGCGTCGCTGTGGCCGATGCTGCGCGCACGGATCGCCGCGCTCGGTGCGCGCCTGGCGGCACTGGAAGGAGGCGCTCGTGGCTGAGGCGCTGCTCGCCGCAGAGGACGTGACCGTGCGCTTCGGCGGGCTGGTCGCGGTCGACGCGGTCGACCTCGAGGTCCGCGCAGGCGAGCTCGTCGGCGTCATCGGCCCGAACGGAGCGGGTAAGACGACCTTCTTCCACGCGCTCTCGGGCGTGCTCCGGCCGACCGCCGGGCGGCTGCGGCTCGACGGCGAGGATCTCACCGGGAGGCCCGCGCACGTGTTCGCCACGCGCGGCGTCGCGCGCACTTTCCAGACGCCGCGGGTGTTCCGCGAGATGACGGCCGGCGAGAACGTGCGCTTCGGGCTCGAGTTCGCGGGCCGTGCGCGCACCCACCCGCACGACGCGTTCGACGACGCGCGCTCGATCCTCGGCTTTCTCGGGCTGGAGGAGGTGGCGGGCGTTCCGGCCGGCGCGCTCACGCCGGCGCGGCAGCGGCTGCTCGAGATCGGCATGGCGCTCGGCGCGCGGCCGCGCGTGCTGCTGCTCGACGAGGTCGCGGCGGGACTCACCGCGGCCGAGGTCGACACGACCGCCGCCCTCATCCGCCGCGTGCGCGACGAGCTCGGGCTCGCGGTGATCTGGATCGAGCACGCGGTGCGCGCGCTCCTCGACTGCGTCGAGCGCGTCGCGGTGCTGCACCAGGGACGCAAGATCGCCGACGGGCTGCCGGAGATGGTGGCGCGCGACCCGGCCGTGGTCGAAGCCTACCTCGGCGAAGAGGCGGTTGCATGACGGCCAAGCTCGTCGTGCGCGGCCTGTCGGCCGGCTACGGCCCGATCCGCGTCCTCGACGCCATCGACCTCGAGGCACCGGCGGGCCGGCTCACCGTCGTGGTCGGGCCGAACGGCGCCGGCAAGACGACGCTGCTGCGGGCGCTGACCGGGCTCATCCCGCACGAGGGCGAGGTGCTGTTCGACGATGCGCCGCTGCCGGCCGCGCCGGCGGCGATCGTGGCGAAAGGGCTTGCGCTCGTGCCCGAGGGGCGGCAGCTCTTCCCCCAGATGACCGTCCGCGAGAACCTCGAGCTCGGCGGCTATCTTGCCTCGGGCGGCGAGCGCGAAGCGCGCATGCGCGAGGTGTTCAGGCTGTTCGCGCGGCTCGAGGAGCGGCGCGACCAGCTCGCGGGCACGATGAGCGGCGGCGAGCAGCAGATGCTCGCGGTCGGGCGCGCGCTCATGGCCCGGCCGCGCCTGCTGATGCTCGACGAGCCGTCGCTCGGCCTCGCGCCGAAAATGCTCGACGAGCTCCTCGCGATGGTGCGGCGGGTCTGCGACGAAGGCGTGACGGTGCTGCTCGTCGAGCAGAACGTGGCGCGGGCGCTCGCGATCGCCGAGGACGCCTACGTGATCGAACGCGGCCGCGTCGTGCTGCAGGGGCCGGCGCGCGAGGTGCTGAAGTCCGCGCATCTGCGCGAGGCCTACCTCGGCGCGCACGCGGGCAGGGGAATCAAGTCGAGACGCAAGGAGACGATCTTCATGTCCAAGAGCGAGACGACCGCAGTCACGATCGCAGCCGAGAACGCCTGGAAGGGCAAGGTGTTCACCGGCACCTGGAGCGTGCCGAAGGGCGGCACGCGCGAGGTGATCGAGCCCGCGACGGGCAAGGTGCTGACGACGGTCGGCTGGGCCGACGCGGAGGACGTGCGCACCGCGGCGAAAGCGGCCGCCGCGGCGCAAGTCGAGTGGGCGGCGACTCCGCCCGACCAGCGCGCGGCGGTGGTCCGGCGGGCGGCGCAGCTGCTGGAAGCGCACGCCGACGCGCTGCGGCCGTGGATCGTGCGCGAGACCGGCGGCATCCTGCCGAAGGCCGACTTCGAGCTGCACTTCGTCACCAGCATCCTGATCGAGGCGGCGGCGATCGCCACTCAGCCGCCGGGCCAGATGCTCCCGAGCAGCGCGAAGCGGATGAGCTTCGCGCGGCGCGTGCCGCACGGGGTGGTCGGCGTCATATCGCCGTTCAACTTCCCGCTGATCCTGTCGACGCGCGCGGTCGCGCCGGCGCTCGCGCTCGGCAACGCGGTGCTGCTGAAGCCCGACCCCCAGACGCCGGTCACCGGCGGCTTCATCCTCGCGCGGCTCTTCGAGGCGGCCGGGCTGCCTCCGGGCCTGCTCCAGGTGCTGCCGGGCGGTGCAGCTGCGGGCGAGGCGATGATCACCGACCCCGACGTGCGCATGATCTCGTTCACCGGGTCGACCGCGACCGGGCGGCGCGTCGGCGAGCTCGCGAGCCGGCACCTCAAGAAGGTGACGCTCGAGCTGGGCGGAAAGAACTCGACGATCGTGCTCGACGACGCCGATCTCGACGTCGCGGCCTCGAGCGTCGCCTGGAGCGCCTACCTGCACCAGGGCCAGATCTGCATGGCGACCGGCACCGTGCTCGCGCACCGCAAGGTCGCGCGCGATCTCACCGAGCGGCTGGTCGAGAAGGCGAAGAAGCTGCCGGTCGGCGACCCGAACGGCGGCCAGTGCGCGCTCGGGCCGCTGATCAACGAGCGCCAGCTCGAGCGTGTCGAGGGCATCGTGAAGGACGCGGTGGCGAAGGGCGCGGTACTGCGCGCCGGCGGCACCTACGACAAGCTCTTCTACCAGCCCACGGTGCTCGAGGAAGCGAAGCCCGGCATGCGCGTGCTCGAGGAGGAGGTGTTCGGGCCGGTCGTCGCGATCGTGCCGTTCGACACCGACGAGGAGGCGATCGCGCTCGCGAACGGCACCGAGTACGGCCTCTCGACCGGGGTCATCACCCAGTCGCTCGAGCGCGCGATGCACTTCGCCGGGAAGCTGAAGAGCGGGATCATCCACGTCAACGACCAGACGGTCGCCGACGAGCCGTGGGTGCCGTTCGGCGGCACCGGCGCGTCGGGGAACGGCGGGCGCCACGGCGGCGCTGCGAACTGGGAGGAGTTCACCCAGTGGCAGTGGGTCACGATCCAGGACCGGGCGACGCCGTATCCGTTCTAGGGTCGCGTCCGACCGCGAGTGGAGGGCGGCTGCCGGGGCCGCCCTCGTCCAGACTCAGCGATCGCCCGCGGGCTGCGCCGCCACGCGTACGACGGTCGCGCCGGGGCTGCCGTCGGCCGGGCTCGCGTGCAGCCACGGGTCGCTCCATTGCGAGGCGGGCGGGAGCGAACCGAGCCCGCTGTCGATCTTCTCCGCCGGCATCGCGTAGAGCCAGGGCTCCTTCCACTCCGCGACCGGAGGCAGCGAGCCGAGGCCACTGTCCACTTTTTCCGCCGGGATCGCATAGAGCCAGGGCTCCCGCCACTCGGAAGCCGGCGGCAGCGAGCCGAGGCCGTTGTCGAGCTTGGGTGCGGGAACGAGGAGGTCTTTGGGAATCCCGTCGGCGGAGACCGCCGAAGCCATCCCGATGGAAAGCGTGAAGCCGTAGACGAGCCGCGCGAACCGGTGCATGGAACCCTCCCTTGACAATCGCTGACGCCGCCGGGGCGGAGCATCGCGCTTGCCGCCGGCGGGGAGAAGGGCCCTCGCCGCGCGCAGTGTGCGGAATGTCCCGGGCGCTGCGCGCGCACGAAGCGCCCGTGTGCGCCGCACACGCGATCGCTGCCAACTTCATCACGGTGGCGGGGGCCGCCCGGTCGGCGGGTGGCGCGCCGGCGTCGCGGTCTACTCGAACGTGACGTTCGGCATCGGCCGCGAGCGCTCGAGCGCGGCGCGCACCAGCGCCGCCACCCGGTACACGGCGTGCACGAACTTGCCGTAGGGCAGCGTGAGGAAGAGCCCGAGCACGACGCCGAGGTGTACGGCGAGCAGCGTGCCCATCGCCGCCGTCTCGCGCAACCCGAGCAGCGCGAGGCCGGTCGCGCTCGTGAGGAGCAGCAGCCACAGGAAGCCGGCGTCCATCCCTGTCTGCGACGGCTCGTCGGTGTCGGGATCGCGCTTCGACTTCAGCCGCAGGAGCCCGAGCGGGCCGACGATCAGGCCGATCCCGCCGATCGTGCCGAGCACGACCGGCAAGCTCGTCAGCGCGTACGGCGCCTTCCAGCCGAACGCGTAGTGATAGATCGTGCCGACGCAGGTCGCGGCGAAGCAGAACATGAAGCCGTAGAACGTCAGGTGGTGGTAGATCCGCCGCGCATGCGACGGCCGCTCGTCGGGGTACGGACAGCCGTCGCCGCCGCCCTTGAGATTCTTCAGGTGCAGCGCGTCCAGGAGCCCGCGGCCGAGCGAAGCCGGCTCGACGAACTGGTGCAGCGGCTCGCCGGTCTCGCGCCAGAAGCGGACGAACCCGACCGCGAGCGCGAGGAGCACGTATAGCGCCACGACGCCGAAGGTCCACACCATCACGCCGTGCGGGATCACCTTGTAGAAATCGCCGCCCGGATGGGCGGCGAAGATCACGGCCGGCGCCTGGAACCAGAAGGTCGCGAGCAGGAAGAGCGCGAGCGCCGCTGCGGTGGCGAGCGACACCACCGTGCCGTTCCGCGCGAAGAGGCACGCGAGGAATCCCGGCCACGCGTAGCGGGCGTAGGTCTCGGCGCGCACCTGGGCGAAGTTGCGCGGGACGTTGACGTGGAACTCGTGCGGCGGCGCGTACTGGCAGGCGTAGTAGCAGGCGCCGCAGCCGTGGCAGAGGTTGGCGAGGTAGCGCAGGTCGGCCTGGGCGAAGGTGAGCCGGCGCTCCATCGCCGGGAACACCGCGCAGAAGCCCTCGCAGTAGCGGCAGGCGTTGCACACCTGCATGTTGAACTCGGCCTGGTCGAAGAGCTCACGCGCGGGCATTGCGCGCCGCCTCCTCGCCGGCGATCCGTCCGAACACCGTGCCGATCGTCATGCCGAAGCCGGCGAGGTAGCCCTTGCCGAGGATGCTGCCGGCCATGATTTCGCCGGCGGCGAACACGTTGGCCGAGGGCTTGCCGTCGGCCATCAGCATCTGCGCGCGCTCGTTGACCGCCACGCCGAGGTAGGTGAAGGTGATCCCGGGCCGGAGCGGGTAGCCGAAGTAGGGCGGCGTGTCGATCGTGCGCGCCCAGTGGGTCTTGGGCGGCACGAGCCCCTCGGTCGCGCAGTCGTCGAGCGCGGCGTGGTCGAACGTGCCGGGACGAACGGCCCCATTGAAGCGGCGCACGGTGTCCTCGAGCGCCGCCGGATCGAGCGCGAGCGCACGGGCGAGCTCGCCGATCGAGCCCGCCTTCACCGGCGGGAACACCGGCGGCATGAAGTTGCCGATCGCCTTGGAATCGATGATCGAGTAGCCGATCTGGTCGGGCTGACCGGCGACGAGCCGGCCCCAGATGGCGTAGCGCTTGGGCCAGAAGTCCTCGCCCTCGTCGTAGAAGCGCCGCGCGTGCCGGTTCACGACGATCCCGAGCGACACGCAGTCGACCCGGGTGCAGATCCCGCCGTCGAATTTCGGCGCGCGCGCGTCGATCGCCACCGCGTGGCACTGGGTCGGGTCGCCGATCTGCTTCGCGCCCCGGTCGAGCAGCGCGCGCAGCACCCGCCCCATGTTGTACGGCGTGCCGCGGATGAGGAAGTTGTCCGCCGCCGGTCCCCAGGCCTCCCTGAGCCAGGCGAGGTTCGATTCGAATCCGCCCGCGGCCGCGACGAGCGTCTTCGCGCCGATTTCGCGCTCCGCACCGCCGTTCGCGACGGTGGCCGAACGGAACCGGCCGTCGCGCATGTCGAGTTCGCGCGCCTCGGTGTCGTACGCGATCTCGACGCCGAGTCGCTCCGCCGTCCGGTAGTAGGCGTTGACCAGCGCCTTGCCGCCGCCGAGGAAGAACGCGTTGGTGCGCGAGAGGTGAAGCGTTCCCCCGAGCGAGGGCTGGAACCGGACCCCGTGCTCGACCATCCACGGCGCGCACGAAGCGGACCTGCGGATCGTGTGCCGGGCGAGCCGCTCGTCGGTCGCGCCGCCGGTCACCTTGAGGAGGTCCTCCCAGTACTCCTCCTCGGGATAGGCCTCGGTGAGCACGTCGGTCGGGCGCTCGTGCATCGAGCGGAAGTTGCGGGTGTGGCGGCTGTTCCCGCCGCGGAAGGCCTTCGGCGCAGACTCGACGACGAGCACCGAGGCCCCGAGCTTCCGGGCGGTGATCGCCGCGCACAGCGCGGCGTTGCCGCCGCCGATGACGAGGACGTCGCAGGTTCGCGCGGGCGCGTTCACTTGGCCGGCCTTCGGTCGGCTCCCGGCCGGCCTTCAGTCGGCCTTGAGCTTGGCCTTCCTCACGACCTCGCCCCAGCGCGCCTGCTCCTCCTTGATGAAGGCGGCGAATTCGGCGGGGGTCGAGCCGAACGCGGTCGCATCGTCCTCGGCGAACCGCTTCTGGACGGCCGGCGCCTTGGTCGCCTTGACCGCCTCGTCCGCCAGGCGCTTGATCACCGGCTGGGGCGTCTTCGCGGGCGCCAGCAGGCCGTACCACTGCGTGGTTTCGAATCCCTTGTAGCCCTGCTCGATCACGGTCGGCGTGTCCGGCAGCGACGGTAGCCGCTTCGGCGTGCCGACCGCGATCGCGCGCACCTTGCCCGACTTGACGTGCGGCAGGAGCGGCGGCGTCCCGGCCGAGGACGCGTCGGTGCGCCCGCCGATGAGGTCGGTGATCTGCGGGCCGGTGCCCTTGTACGGCACGTGGACCACGTCGATGCCGGCGACGAGCTTCAGGTACTCGAACGCGAGGTGGCCGGCGCTGCCGTTGCCGGCCGAGCCGTAGGTAAGGGTTCCGGGCTTCGCTTTGGCGAGCGCGACGAACTCCTTCAGGTCCTTCGCCGGCACGGCGGCGTTGACGACGAAGATGTTGGGCACCTTCGCAAGGAGCGAGATCGGCGCGAAGTCCTTGTTCGCGTCGTAGGGCAGCTTCGCGAACATGAAGGGGTTGACGGCGAGCGTGCCGAAGTGGCCGAGGATCAGCGTGTAGCCGTCGGGCTCGGCGCGCGCGACCTCCTGCATCGCGATGTTCCCCGCGCCGCCGGCCTTGTTCTCGACGATCATCTGCTGGCCGAGGCCTTTCGACATCTCCGCCGCGACCAGGCGCGCGACCACCTCCGAGGTTCCGCCGGGCGCGAACGGCACGACGAGCTTGACCGGTTTGGTCGGGTAGGTCTGCGCGGTCGCGGCGCCCGCGAGCGCGAGCGTGGCGAGGGCGATCGTCGCTCGGGCAATCTCGGCACGGGTCATGAGCTTTCCTCCTCTGGCAAGGGCGCGAGCGTATCAGGCGAACGCCGACTCCGGAACGAGCACGTTGCCCTCGAGGATCCGCCGCGCAGGGAAGGTGTCGGGATACATCGCCCAGCCGGAGCGCCCGCGCTCGACCGCGTCCGAGTTGTAGACCGCCCAGCCGCGCTTCACGAAGAAATTGAGCCAGCCTTCACGGCCGCCGACGTGGAACGAGCCCATGTCGGCGAGCTGGATCGGTGCCTGCGCGCACGCGGCGAGCAGCCCGAATGCGGGAACTGCGGCCCAAGCTTTCATCGCCCCCTCCTCGTTCGGGCGACCACCGCAGCCGACACGCCGCGTAGTGTGCCGCGGCGCGGGATTTCGTGGGAGAGACGTCTCCGGGCCGGCGCGCCGGCGCCGCCCGCGGGCTCAGGTCGGGCGCGCCCGGTTCACGGTCAGCCGCTGCGCCCCGCGTCCGCGCCGGCGGTGCTGCTGCCTGAACCGGCCCTCGCCTTCGGCCACGAAGCCGCGCGAGTGGAGGAAGGCGAGCCGGGCGCCCCAGGCGAGAAAGCCGAACGCGGCGATTCCGCCGAGCGCGAAGAGTGCATCGAGGAGCAGGGTCAGCGTTGCCATGAGTCCCTCCGCCGGGCGGGCGCGCCGGGCTTCGCGCGCGCGTACAGTCTGCGCGCGGGTCGAGCCGATGGGTATTCGACCGAGGGACGATTCGGGCGCGGAAACGCCTCGGCCGAACGTCCGAGGCGCGGGGAAGGCCGCCAACGTTGGGGAGGCGCCGGACTATTCCCTCGACCGCAGGACCTGGAAGACGCCGCTTCCCCGGGCGATCCGGAGCTCACCGAGGTAGACGAAGCAGTTGATGAACGAGACCCGGGAGCCGGGGCGCATCACGTCGGTGCGCGCTTCGATCCAGTCGCCGGGCCGGGCGTTGGCGGCGAAATCGACGGCGAGGCTCGTGGTCACGAGGCTGCGCGGCGGGTCGGTCGCGTGCCGCGCCGCGTAGCCGAGCGCGTAGTCGATCAGCGTGCAGATCATGCCGCCGTGCACGATGCCGCGGTGGTTCTGGTGCTTCGCCTCGACGCTGAGCCCCACCGCGAGCGTCGCGCCCTCGCGCTTGACGTAGAACGGGCCGACGAGCTCGTTGAACGGGCTCGTCGGGCCGACCGGAACGAAGCCCGGCGGGACGCTCACGCGCAATCCAGCCGGATGAGGACGGCGCGGGCGGGTACCGTGCCGGCGGCGGCGATCGCGATCTCGGTCGGCTCCGGCTCCTCGCCGAAAACGGCGTCGCCGACGCGCAGACCGTCCTCGCCCCAAATGCCGTACGCGGTGAGCGGATCGGCGGCGTAGACGACGAGAGTCTCGCTTGCGGCCTTGCGGACGAGCGCGGGCGAGGTTGCCTCGCGGATCTCGATCCGCGCCGCCGCGCGGCCGCGCCGGGTCATCACGTTGAGCACCTCGACTTTTCCGCCCACCAGCGCGCAATCGACGTCCCAGTCGCCGCGGAATGCGAACGATTCGAGCGGGCGCTCGATCCGCTGCCGGAAATCGATGCGATCTTCGGCGCTGCGTACGTGCAGCGTCACGCCGTTGCCGGATACGAGCATGAACTGCCGGTCGAGGCCGGAGAGCCTCGAGAACGGCGTATCGCGTTCGATCGTGGGGCGGCTGACCTGCCAGTCGAGCGACTCGTAGCCCGCGTCCGCCGGGAACACTGCGATTTGCCGCGCCACGCCGCGGCCGTTCTTCCAGGCAAGCGCGGGGTAGTCGGCGCTGCGCAGGATCCTCACGCCGCCCGGGCCCGGGTCAGGCCGCCCGAACCGACGGCGCCGGGGACCGGAACGCCGCGAGGAGCTCCGCCTCCTTCGCCTTCGCCTGCTTCAGGCTCGCCGCCTTCACGTGCCCGAACCCGCGGATCTCCTCGGGGATCGCGGCGATCGCGACGGCGGTCGCGTGATTGTCCCGCCCGAGCCGCGCGAGCAGCTCGTCCACCGTCCGCTCGTAGTCGGCGATGAGCTGCCGCTCGGTGCGGCGCTCCTCGGTCCGGCCGAAGACGTCCAGGGCCGTGCCGCGCACGCCCTTGAGCTTCGCGAGCACCCGGAACGCGGACATCATCCACGGCCCGAACGCCCGCTTGCGCGGCACGCCGGTGGCGCGGTCGAGCTTGGCGAGGATCGGCGGCGCGAGATGGAACCTGAGCGAGTAATCGCCCTCGAACGTCCCCTGCAGCCGCTGCCGGAACTCGGGACGGGTGTAGAGGCGCGCGACCTCGTACTCGTCCTTGTAGGCCATCAGCTTGAAGTGGTTGCGCGCCACGCTTTCCGCGAGCTTCGTGCCGAGACCCCGGTCGGCTTCGACCTGGCGGGCGCGATCGACGAGCGCCCGGTAGCGCGCGGCGTAGGCGGCGTCCTGGTAGTCGGTCAGGAACTCGACGCGGCGCGCGATCGTCTCGTCGAGCGAGCGCGAGAGGTGCTGCGCGATCGGGATCACCTCGGCCGGCGTCGCGGCCTTCTCGACCCGCGCCGGGTCGTGCGCCGCGCGGCGGCCCCAGAGGAACGCTTTCCGGTTCGCCTCGACCGCGACGCCGTTCAGCTCGATCGCGCGCTCGATTGCCGCGGCCGAGACCGGGACGAGCCCCTTCTGCCAGGCGAAGCCGAGCATGAACGGGTTGGTGGCGATCGCATCGCCGAGGAGCGCGGTCGCGAGGCGCGTCGCGTCGACGAAGTCGGCGTGCGACTTGCCGACCGCGCCCTCGATCTCGGCGTGCATGTCGGCGCCGGGGAAGAGCCAGTCGCGGTTGCGGGTGAATTCGGCGGTCGGCACCTCGGCGGTGTTGACGACCACGCGCGTGCGGCCCGCCTGCATCTTCGACTGCGCCTCGGCGCCGGCGGCGACGACCATGTCGCAGCCGATCACCGCGTCGGCCTCGCCCGCTGCGATCCGCGCCGAGTAGAGGTCCTCGGGACGCGCGGCGAGGCGCACGTGCGACATCACCGCGCCGTTCTTCTGCGCAAGGCCGGTCATGTCGAGCGCGCTGACGCCCTTGCCTTCGATGTGCGCGGCCATGCCGACGAGCGCGCCGACCGTGATCACGCCGGTGCCGCCGATGCCGGTGACGAGGATGCTGTAGGGCCGGTCCACGGCGGGCAGCGCCGGCTCGGGCAGCGCCGGCCAGTCGTCCGCGCCGTCGGCGAGCGCCTTGCCGCGGCGGACGCGCCCGCCCTCGACCGTCACGAAGCTCGGGCAGAAGCCCTTGGTGCACGAATAGTCCTTGTTGCACGAGGACTGGTTGATCGTGCGCTTGCGGCCGTACTCGGTCTCGAGCGGCTCGACCGACACGCAGTTCGACTGCACGCCGCAGTCGCCGCAGCCCTCGCACACGAGCTCGTTGATGAACACGCGCTGCTGCGGGTCGGGAAAGGTGCCGCGCTTGCGGCGGCGGCGCTTCTCCGCGGCACAGGTCTGGTCGTACACGAGGACCGAGACCCCGGCGCGCTTCGCCGACCAGTCGCGCAGGCCGCGCTGCACCTCGTCGAGGTCGTCGCGATGGCGCACCGGCACGTCCGCGCGGAGCGTGACGCCGCGGTACTTCTCCGGCTCGTCGGTGACGATCGCGATCCGCTCGACGCCTTCCGCCGCGACCTGGTCGACGATCATCGGCACGGTGAGCGGGCCGTCGACGCGCTGCCCGCCGGTCATTGCGACCGCGTCGTTGTAGAGGATCTTGTAGGTGATCGGCGCGCTCGCCGCGACCGCGGCGCGGATCGCGAGCAGGCCCGAGTGGTAGTAGGTGCCGTCGCCGAGGTTGGCGAAGATGTGCGGCTCCTCGGTGAACGGCGCCTGGCCGATCCACGACACGCCCTCGCCGCCCATGTGGCTGAAGGTCGCGGTGCTGCGGTCCATCCAGACCGCCATGAAGTGGCAGCCGATCCCGGCCGTCGCGCGGCTGCCCTCGGGCACGCGGGTCGACGTGTTGTGCGGACAGCCGGAGCAGAAGTACGGCAGCCGCTGGACGGTGATGCGCGGTTGCGCGAGCGCCTTCTCCTTCGCCTCGAGGAACGCGAGCCGCGCCTTGATGCGGTCCGAGGTGTGGAAGCGGGCGATCCGCGCGGCGATCGCTTTTGCGACGATCCCCGGCGACAGCTCGCCGGCGGCCGGCAGCAGCCACTGGCTGTGCGGCAGCGCCCACTCGCCCTTCTCGTCGAATTTGCCGACCACCCGCGGGCGCACGTCTTCGCGCCAGTTGTAGAGCTCTTCCTTGAGCTGGTACTCGAGGAACTGCCGCTTCTCCTCGACGACGAGGATTTCCTCCAGCCCCTGCGCGAAGCGCCGCACGCCCTCGGATTCGAGCGGCCAGGTCATGCCGACCTTGAACAGGCGAATGCCGATCTCGGCTGCGAGCCGGTCGTCGATGCCGAGGTCCTCGAGCGCCTGGCGGACATCCATGTACGCCTTGCCCGAGGTGATGATGCCCAGGCGCGGCCGCGGACTGTCGATGACGATGCGGTTGAGGTTGTTCGCCCGGCAGTAGGCGAGCGCGGCGTAGAGCTTGTGGTGGAGGAGCCGCTCCTCCTGCACGAGGAACGGGTCGGGCCAGCGGATGTTGAGGCCGTCCGCCGGCAGCGCGACGTCGGTCGGGAGCGCGACCTGCACGCGGTCGGGGTCGACGTAGACCGAAGCCGAGCTCTCGACGACGTCGGTGACGCATTTGAAGGCCACCCAGCACCCGGAGAAGCGCGACATCGCGTAGCCGTGCACGCCGAAGTCGAGGTATTCCTGGACCGACGCCGGGTAGAGCACCGGCATCATCACCGCCTTGAAGACGTGATCGGTCTGGTGCGGGAGCGTCGAGGACTTGGCGGCGTGATCGTCGCCGGCGCACACGATCACACCGCCGTGCTTCGAGGTGCCGCAGGCGTTCGCGTGGCGGAACACGTCGCCGCACCGGTCGACGCCGGGCCCTTTGCCATACCACATGCCGAAGACGCCGTCATACTTCGCGCGCGGGAAGAGGTTGACCTGCTGCGAGCCCCAGATCGCGGTCGCGGCGAGGTCCTCGTTCACGCCGGGCTGGAAGACGATGTGGTTCCGGTCGAGGTACTTCTTCGCGCGGGCGAGCGCCTGGTCGAGCCCGCCTAGGGGCGAGCCCCGATAGCCGGATACGAATCCCGCGGTGTTGAGGCCGGCGGCGAGGTCGCGCTGGCGCTGCAGGATCGGCAGGCGAACCAGCGCCTGGATGCCGGTGAGAAAGACCCGGCCGCGCTCGAGCGAATACTTGTCGTCGAGCGTGACGGCGCGGAGTTCCGCGGGTGCGTTCATCGTGGCTCCTCGTGGATCGGCATGACGTGGGTGGCCATGCGCTGCCCCGCTGCCGGTTCGCGGCTCCGGGGCATTCCGGCGGCGACCGGATCGTGTCCGGCGCCGCGCACGGATTCTACTCGCCGCCGCCTTGCGGCAGCGCGAAAACGCGTCAGATCTCGAGCGACTTCCACATCTCCCGGTCCCGCTCGGCGGTCCAGATCCGCGGGTTCGCGATGCCGCTCGCCTCGTCGAAGGCGCGCGCGACGTCGAACGGCATGCAGTGCTCGTAGATCGGGTACCGGGCGTAGACCGGATCGAGCGTCCGTCGCGCGTCCTCGTACACCTGCTTGAGGTTCTTGCCTGCCGCGACCCCCTCCCTTGCGCCGGCGTAGAGCGCGCGCACGAAATCCCGGGTGAAGTCGATCGCCGCGAGCGAGTCGGCTGCGGTCGCGAGCGCCGGGCCGCGGCCGGGCACGAGCCTCTCGGGGGCGAGCGCCCGGAGCTTCTCGAGCGTGGCCGGCCATTCCTGGAGGTGGGCGTCGCCGGTGTAGATGCCGGCGTTGAACTCGACGAGGTCGCCCGAGAAGAGGACCTTCTGCGCGGGGAGCCACACGATCGTGTCGCCCCGGGTGTGGCCGGCGCCGACGTGGATCAGCCGGACCTCGAGTGTTCCCATCCAGACGGTGAGCTCGCGATCGAAGGTCAGCGTCGGCCAGGTCAGGCCGGGAATCGCTTCCGCCCCCCGGAAGAGCCGCGGGAAGCGCCCGATCTCGGAGGCCATGTCCTCCTTGCCGCGTTCCCGGATCATTTCGTGCGTGGCCCGGCTCGCGATGATCTCCTGCGCCTTGTACGCCGATGCGCCGAGGACGCGTACCGCGTGGTAGTGGCTGAGGACCACGTACTTGATCGGCTTGTCGGTGACCCTCCGGATGTGCCGGATGACATCCTCGGCCATGGCCGGAGTCGCCTGCGCGTCGATGACCATGACGCCGTCGTCGCCGATGACGACGCCGCTGTTGGGGTCGCCTTCGGCGGTGTAGGCGTAGGCATTCTCCGAGAGCCGGTCGAACGAGACCTGCTTTTCGGCGAGGTCGGCTTGGGAGGCGAATGCTTTGGCCATGCGAGCTCCTTGGCAGGTTTCGGTTCGGGTGTCGGTTCGAGTGTCGGTTCGGGTTTCGGTTCGGGTGACGGGACGGGGAACGTGCGCGAGGGTCGGTGCAGGAGGCGGTCGCTGGACGGGAGCCGTGGACCGGGCGTCGGGGAAGGAGGTCTAAGTCCCGGCCGGAGCGCGGATTCTACCGGCCGGTGGGCCGCGGCCCCCTGGCCCGGTTCGTGCCCGAGCGTCTAGAGGTTTGACACCACAGGGAAATCCCCCGATAATCTCGCGTTTCGTTCGGAGGGGTGCCCGAGCGGCTAAAGGGGGCAGACTGTAAATCTGTTGGCCATGCGCCTACGTAGGTTCGAATCCTACCCCCTCCACCAGCAGCTGCGGTGCCCGGCCGGCGCGGTTTCCCCCGCGGTGTCCTGCGGATTCGATCCCGGTAAGCGGGTGTAGCTCAATGGTAGAGCAGAAGCCTTCCAAGCTTACGACGAGGGTTCGATTCCCTTCACCCGCTCCACGAATCCCGCACCCGGGCGAACGGTCGACCGCGATCGCGCAGCACAACATTGGGCAGGACCGCGCGCAGCACGACATTGGGCAGAACCGATCCGGCCGATGTAGCTCAGTGGTAGAGCACTCCCTTGGTAAGGGAGAGGTCATGCGTTCAATCCGCATCATCGGCACCACGAAGTTCGAGCGTAAGAAGAGCGTAACTCCCATCCATTCCTGATCGTCACCGAGTCCGGAGCAAGCGAGCGCGACATGGCAAAGAGCAAATTCGAGCGGACGAAGCCGCACGTGAACGTGGGGACGATTGGTCACGTGGATCACGGCAAGACGACGCTGACGGCGGCGATGACGCACATTTTGTCGAAGAAGTACGGG
>Ga0187892_10006442_pt1 | contig 17418 bp, 12 predicted proteins | sample MA1701073metaG_FD_139345 | JGI IMG/M metagenome (GOLD analysis project Ga0187892, IMG submission 139345) | Bio-ooze microbial communities from a basaltic lava cave in the Kipuka Kanohina Cave System on the Island of Hawaii, USA - MA170107-3 metaG ... | reverse complement strand
TCCAGGAGCACCGCGCCGCCGCCACCGTCGCGATTCATCTGTGGGCCGGGGTCGGCGGGCGCGATGAGGCGGAGGGCGAGCGCGGCTTCTCGCACTTCGCGGAGCACATGCTCTTCAAGGGCACCGACACCCGGCCGCGCGGGTTCGTCGAGCGCGACGTCGAGGCGGTCGGCGGGCGCACCAACGCGGGCACCTCCAACGACTACACCTTCTACTATCTGCTCCTGCCCGCGACGCGAGGAGCGCACGGGATCTCGACGATCGCGGACATGGTGCTCAACTCCATCTTCGATCCCACCGAGCTGGCGCGCGAGCGTGACGTGGTCTTCGAGGAGGTGCGGCTCAACGAGGACAATCCTCGCAGGTCCCTGGGACGCCAGCTCTACACCCTGCTCTACCAGGGCCACCCGTATGGGCGCTCCGTGCTGGGTGACGAGGCCGACCTCCGGGGCGCCACCCGGGAGACGCTGCGCGGCTTCTACAAGCGCCACTACGTGCCGGAGAACATGGTGCTGGTCGTGGTCGGGCCCGTCAACCCGGCGGAGGTCCGCACGGCCGCGGTCGCCGCCTTCGGCGCGCTTCCCCGGGCCGGCTACACGCGGCCACCGTTACCGCCGACCGCGGCGCTCGATGGCGTGCGCGCGCGGTCGGTGGAGCGCTCCGAGCGCCAGACCCAGCTCGGCCTCGCGTGGCTGGCGCCGCCGCTCGGTCATCCGGACATGGCGGCGGTCGACGTGCTCGGCCATATCCTGGGCGGCTCCCGCAGCTCCCGGCTCAACCAGGCGCTGCGGGAGAAGGCGCGGCTGGTCTCCGGGATCAGCGGCTGGTACGGCGCGCTCCAGGGCGCGGGCGCGGTGGGTGTCACCGCCCAGCTCGAGAGCGGCGACCACGAAGCGGTGGAGCGCGGCATCCTGGCCGAGATCCGACGGATCCAGGCGGACGGGGTGACGCCGGAGGAGCTGGGCCGCGCCATCACCGCCTCCGAGGCCCAGCGCGAGTTCTCGCGCGAGACGGTGGAGGGCCTCGCGCTGGCGTACGGCCGCGCCGAGACCATCTGGAGCCTGGAGGCCGAGCTTGGCTACGTGGATCGAGTGCGGGCGGTGACCCGCGGGCAGGTGCAGGAGGCGGCGCGCCGCTACCTCACCGACTCCTACGCGCGACTGGCCTTCGTGCCGCGGGGCCGCGCCCAGTGAGCCCGCGGCGCGTCACCACGCTGGCGCTGGCCGCGGCCCTCGGGTGGGCCGGGTCGGCGAGCGCGGCGGCCCCGCCGACTCGCCAGCAGCTCCCCACCGGCCTCACGGTGCTGGTGCGGGAGAACCCCGCGACCGCGGTGGTGGCGGCCTCGCTCTTCGTCCGGATGGGCTCGCGCTGGGAGACCGAGGACGACGCGGGCATCAGCCATCTGCTCCAGCAGGTGCTGGTGAAGGGAACCACGCGACGCTCCGCGCTCGAGATCGCGGAGACCGCGGAGACCCTGGGCGGCGGCCTCGGCGCGTCGGCCGACTTCGACTACTCGGAGGTCCACGCCACCGCGCTCGCGCGAAACTGGAAAGCGATGCTCGAGCTGATCGCGGACGTCGCGCTCCGTCCCACCCTGCCCGCGGCCGAGATCGACGGCGAGCGCCGCGCCATCCTGACCGCGCTCCGCAGCCGGCAGGACCAGCCGTTCTCGCTCGCCATGGATACGCTCCTGAGCCGCGTCTACGGGGATCACCCGTACGGCCGCCCGGTCCTGGGCCGGCCCGCCGCGCTGGAGCGCATCGACCGCGCCCGCCTGGCCGCCCATCACCAGCGCTTCTACCGGGCTCCGCGCATGATCCTTGCGGTGAGCGGCGACGTGGACGCGCGCCAGGTGATGGCGGAGGCCGCGCGGCTCTTCGCCGACGCCCCCAAGGGCCCCGCTGAGGCCGAGCCCTCGCTCCCCGCGGCGGCGGCGCGCGCCGACCGCACCGTGATCGTGAGGCCGTCGGCCCAGGCGCAGGTCCTGGCCGGCTTCCTCGCCCCGCCGATCTCGCACGCCGACTATGCGGCGGTGAAGGTGCTGACCACCGCGCTGGGCGGGGGCATGGCCGGACGGCTCTTCACCGAGGTGCGCGACAAGCAGGGCCTGGCCTACTCGACCAGCGGCGCCTACCCGTCGCGCCAGGGCCCGGGCGTGCTCTTCACCCAGCTCGGCACCGCGCCGGCCAACCAGGGCCGGGCCGAGACCGCGATGCTGGGGGAGCTCGAGCGGATCCGCCGCGATCCCCTGAGCCCCTCCGAGCTGGCGCGCGCCAAGGGGTACCTGCTCGGGAATTTCGCGCTGGACCGGCGCACCAACGTGCGGCTGGCCTGGTGGGACGCCTTCTTCGAGGCGGTCGGGGTCGGGCCCGGATTCGCCGAGCGCTACGAGCGCGCGGCGGAGGCCGTGACGGTCGAAGACGTGCAGCGGGTCGCGCGCGCCTACATGAGCGCGCCCACTGTGGTCACGCTCGGCCCGGCGGCGCCGTAGCGCGTGTTCCCCCTCAAAGACGACAACCCGGCCCACCGCATCCCGTTCGTCACCGTGGGCCTGATCGTGGCCAATGCGCTGATCTTCTTCTACCAGGTCTCGCTGGAGGTGGGAGGCGTGCAGGGGGCGCGGGCCGGTCAGGCCTTCATCGAGGAGTTCGGCCTGGTACCCTGCCGGCTCACCGGCGCGTGCCGCTCGGCCCTCGACCTGCCGTCGCCGGTCCTGACCATCTTCAGCTCGATGTTCATGCACGGCGGTCTGTTCCACATCGCGGGCAACATGCTCTACCTCTGGATCTTCGGCAACAACGTCGAGGACACCCTGGGGCACGGCCGCTATCTGATCTTCTACCTCGCCTCCGGCGTGGCCGCCGCGCTGGCCCAGACCGCCATCGGCCCCGGCTCCCCGGTGCCCATGATCGGCGCGAGCGGCGCGGTATCCGGCGTGCTCGGGGCCTACCTGCTGCTCTTCCCGCACGCCCACGTGACCACGCTGATCATCCTGGGCTTCTTCATCCGTCTCGTGAAGATCCCCGCCGTGATCGTGCTGGGCTTCTGGATCGTGCTCCAGGTGCTCAACGGGCTCGGCAGCTTCGGGGCGAGCGGGGGAGTGGCCTTTTTCGCGCATATCGGGGGCTTCGTGGCGGGCCTGGGGCTGCTCTTCGTGCTGAGACCCCGGGCCGGCGGGCGCGTCGCCTGAATTCGTTCCGGGAGGGGGTTCGGCTATATAATTGTGACCGTTGTGATTTCTCGCATGGTCTCAGGGACTCAGGAGCCCGCATGAACGCGGTCGAGCCGTTCCCCCACCAGCAGTGCTCCACCGTCCTTCCGTGTGATCGTCCGCCCCGCCATCTCCTGGCCGAGGGCGCGGGCGGCTCGAGAAAGGAGCCGGCGTGAAGAGGTCCCCAACGAAGCGCGGCCTGCCGAAGCCCGCCCAGTCCCGGAAGACCGCTGCCAGTGGCCGCGGAAAGACGGCCGCGGCGACCGAGAGGGCCGGCGGCGAGACTCGCGCAAAAACAAAACTCCGGCTGGACATCGCACTGGTGGAGCGCGGGCTCCTCGAGTCGCGGGAGAAGGCGGCGCGGGTGATCCTCGCCGGGGACGTGCTGGTGGACGGGCTGCGGATGGACAAGGCGGGCGCGCTGGTGGCGCCCGGGGCGCGCATCGAGCTGGTGGCGCGCCCGCGCTTCGTGAGCCGGGGCGGAGACAAGCTGGCGCACGCGCTCGCCACCTTCACCATCGAGCCCAAGGGACGCGTGGCCATCGACGTGGGCGCTTCCACCGGCGGGTTCACCCATTGCCTGCTGGCGCGGGGCGCGGTGAAGGTCTACGCGGTGGACGTGGGGCAGGGCCAGCTCGACGCCAAGCTGCGCGCGGACGGGCGGGTGGTGGTGATGGAGAAGACCAACGCGCGCAACCTGCCGGTCGACTCCTTTCCCGAGTCGCCCGATCTGGCCACCGTGGACGTCTCGTTCATCTCGCTGGAGAAGGTGCTGCCGTCGGTGTTCAACGTGCTCACCCTGAAAGGCGAGGCGGTGGTGCTGGTGAAGCCCCAGTTCGAGGTCGGCAAGGGGCAGGTGGGCAAGGGCGGCGTGGTCCGGGACGGCTCCCACCACCGAGCGGTGGTCGCGCGGGTGGCCCGCTTCGCGGTGCTGCACGGCTGGCACGTGCGCGGCGTCACCGCGTCGCCCCTGAAGGGCCCGAAGGGCAACCGCGAGTTCTTCCTCTTCCTGACCAAGACCGGCCGGACGCTCACCGAGCTGGACGCGCTGATCACCCAGGTCACCGCGGAGGAGGTGGCGGTGCCGTGAAGCGGCTGGGTATCGTCGCCAAGACCGACCGGGAGGAGGCCCGCACGGTGGTGCCGCAGCTGCTCGAGTGGTGCGCGGCCCACGGGATCCAGCCGGTGCTGGAGAAGGAGACAGCGGCGCTCTGCCCCGAGGCGACGGTGCCGATGGCGGGCCGGCCGGAGCTGCCGGCCCAGTCCGATCTCCTGCTCGTCCTGGGGGGCGACGGCACCTTGCTCAGCATGGCGCGGCTGGTGGGCGACCTCGGCGTGCCGATCCTGGGGGTCAACCTTGGCGGCCTCGGCTTCCTCACCGCGCTCACGCTCGACGAGCTGTTCCCGGCCCTCGAGGCCTACCTGCGCGGGGAGCTTGTGATCGAGGAGCGCATGCTGCTCGAGGCCCGCGTCTTCCGGCAGGGCGAGCGCCTCGGCGAGTACGCCGCACTCAACGACGTGGTCATCACCAAGTCGGCCATGAGCCGCATCGTCCGGCTCGAGGTGGCGGTGGACGGCGACTTCGCCACCGGATACCGCGCGGACGGGCTCATCCTCTCCACCCCCACCGGCTCGACCGCCTACTGCCTGTCGGCGGGCGGCCCCATCGTGTTCCCGACCATGGACGCGGTGGTGCTCACCCCGATCTGCTCCCACACCCTCACCAACCGGCCGATCGTGCTGCCCGCGACCCAGCGCATCGCGATCACCCTGCTCACCGACCAGGACGTCATGCTGACCCTGGACGGCCAGGTCGGGTTCGCGCTCAAGGCCCACGACACCGTCGAGGTGCGCCGGGCCACCGCCCGGACCCGGCTCCTCCGCGTGCCCCAGAAGAACTTCTTCTCGGTGCTCCGCACGAAGCTCAAGTGGGGCGAGCGATAAGATACAGTTGAGCGCCCCGCGGCGTTGGCCGTAGCATGGCCGAGACGATGCTGCGCGAGCTGTCGATTCGCAATCTCGCGGTGGTGGAGGAGGCGGTGGTGCCGTTCGCCGCCGGCCTCAACGTGCTCACCGGCGAGACCGGGGCCGGCAAGTCCATCGTGGTGGACGCGCTCCTGCTCCTCACCGGCGCCCGCGCCCAGCCTGACTGGATCCGCACCGGGGCCGACACCGCGATGGTGTCCGCGGTGTTCGAGATCGACCCGGCCGGCCCGGTGGCCGCGGTGCTCGACGAGGCCGGCCACCGGCCGGGCGACGGCGAGCTCGTCATCAAGCGCGAGCTGGCGCGCTCGGGCCGGCACCGCGCCTTCGTGAACGACGCGCCCGCCACCGTGGGCCTGCTCGAGCGCCTGGGCGAGCTCCTGGTGGAGCTCCACGGCCAGCACGAGCACCAGCGTCTGCTGGAGCCGGCGCGGCAGCTCCTGCTGCTGGACCGCTTCGCGGGGGCGGACGGGCTCCGCGAGCGGCTGGGCGCGCTGGTGCGGCGGTGGGAGGAGGCGCGCGCGGGGCTGCTTCGCCTGCACGAAGACATGCGCGAGGGCGCCCGCCAGGAGGACCTCTACCGCTTCCAGCTCTCCGAGATCGACGGCCTCCAGCTCCGGGACGGGGAGGAGGACGAGCTCCGGGCCGAGCGCGGCCGGCTGCAGCACGCCGAGCGGATCGCGGCCGGACTGCAGGAGGCCCTCGGCCTGCTCTACGAGGATCCGCAGTCGGCGGCGGCCCGGCTCGCGCGCGCGGCCGCGCTGCTGCGCGACGTCTCGCGCCACGAGCCGGAGGCCGCCGCGCCGATCGAGGCGATCGAGGGGGCCCAGGCCTACGTCGAGGACGTGGTCGCGCGGGCCCGCGGCCTCCGGGACCGCGCGGTCTTCGACCCCGAGCGGCTCGAGCAGATCGACGCGCGGCTCGACGCGATCGTGAAGCTCAAGCGCAAGTACGGCGATTCGGTGGCCGCCATCCTCGCCCATCGCCACGAGGTCGCGACGGCGCTGGATCGGATCACGCGCCACGACGCGATCGCGGAGGACATGGAGCGCACGGTGGCCGCCGCCGCGGCGGCGGCGGGCGCCGAGGCGGCGGCCCTCTCGGAGGCCCGCACGCGCGGTGCGGAGCGGCTCGAGCGCCTGATCCAGAAGGAGATCCGCGGGCTCGGCATGGAGCACGGGCGATTCCGGGTGGCCCTGCGGCGCGAGGCGGCCGCCCCGGACGAGCTCGGATCGGCCGAGGGCGGCTGGCGGGTGGGGCCGCGCGGGGCCGAGACCGCCGAGCTGCTCCTCTCCGCCAATCCGGGCGAGGACCTGCGGCCCCTCGCCAAGGTCGTCTCGGGCGGCGAGCTCTCACGCGTGATGCTGGCGGCCAAGACCGTCCTGGCCGCGGCCGACGACGTGCCGGTACTGGTCTTCGACGAGGTCGACGCGGGCATCGGCGGCCGAGTCGCCGACGTGGTGGGCCAGAAGCTCCGCGCCTCGGCGGAGGGCCGTCAGGTGCTCTGCGTGACCCACCTGGCCCCGATCGCGGCCTACGCGGGGCATCATCTGCTGGTCGAGAAGCGGGTGGCCCGCGGCGCCACGCGCACGTCCGTGACCGCGCTGCGGGAGGCCGCCCGCGTGGACGAGGTCGCGCGCATGCTGGGCGGGGAGCGTGTCACCGACACCTCGCGCCGTCACGCCCGGGAGCTCCTGCGGGGCTCGGCGGGTGGTGTAAGATGAGCCCCGGACATGCTTAACGCCATCTTCCGATCGATCTTCGGCACCAAGCACGAGCGCGACGTCAAGCGCATGCGCCCGGTGGTCGCCGAGATCGCCGCCCTCGAGCCGGGCCTGCAGGCGCTCTCCGACGAGGCTCTGCGCGCCCGGACCACCGAGCTGCGCCAGCGCCTGGCCGACGGGGCCGAGCTGGAGGACCTGCTCCCGGAAGCCTTCGCGGCGGTCCGCGAGGCGGCGCGGCGGACCGTGCACATGCGCCACTTCGACGTCCAGATGATGGGGGGCATGGTGCTGCACTCCGGCAAGATCGCCGAGATGGCGACCGGCGAGGGCAAGACGCTGGTGGCCACGCTGCCCGCGTATCTCAACGCGCTGCCCGGGCTGGGCACCCACGTGGTCACGGTCAACGACTACCTGGCCCGCCGCGACGCCCAGTGGATGGGCCCGATCTATCACGCCCTCGGCCTCACGGTGGGGGTGATCCAGCACGAGATGCAGTATCTCTACGATCCGTCCTACGCCTCCTCCGACATCCGGCTGGCCGCCCTGCGCCCGGTGACCCGGAAGGACGCCTACGCGGCCGACATCACCTACGGCACCAACAACGAGTTCGGCTTCGACTACCTCCGGGACAACATGCAGTTCAGCCTCGACGACATCGTCCAGCGCGAGCACCACTACGCGATCGTGGACGAGGTGGACTCGATCCTGATCGACGAGGCGCGAACCCCGCTCATCATCTCGGGGCGCGACCGCAGCGCGGAGAGCCGGGCCCCGCTGTACGAGAAAGTGAACCGGGTGATCCCGCGGCTCAAGCGGGCCGCCACCATCGTGGAGGGCAAGCTCTCCGAGATCGAGGAGTCGGCGGAGGGCGACTTCATCGTGGACGAGAAGGCGCGCACCGTCTCGCTCACCGACCAGGGCGGGGCCTACTGCGAGCGGCTCCTCGGCATCGAGAACCTCTCCGACCCCGCCAACATCGAGACCGCCCACCACATCCACCAGGCGCTGAAGGCCCACCACATCTTCCACAAGGACGTGGACTACGTGGTCAAGGACCTCGAGACGGTGGACGACCAGGGGCGCATGGTCCTGCAGGCGCAGGTGGTGATCGTGGACGAGTTCACCGGCCGCATGATGCCGGGCCGGCGCTGGTCCGACGGCCTCCACGAGGCAGTGGAGGCCAAGGAGGGCCTCAAGATCGCGCGGGAGAACCAGACCCTCGCCACCATCACCCTGCAGAACTACTTCCGCATGTACGACAAGCTCGCGGGCATGACCGGGACCGCGGCCACCGAGGCCGAGGAGTTCGCCAAGATCTACGAGCTCGACGTCACCGTGATCCCGACCAACCGCACCCTGGGCCGGATCAACTTTCCCGACGTCGTCTACAAGACCGAACGCGAGAAGTTCGACGCGGTGGCCGCCGAGATCGCCGAGCGCCACGCCAAGGGCCAGCCGGTGCTCGTCGGTACGGTGTCCATCGAGAAGTCGGAGCGCCTCTCCAAGCTGCTCAAGAAGCACGGGATCACGCACCAGGTGCTCAACGCCAAGTACCACGAGCGTGAGGCCGAGATCGTGGCCCAGGCCGGGCGGGAGAAGACGGTCACCATCGCCACCAACATGGCGGGGCGCGGCACCGATATCCTGCTCGGCGGCAACCCCGACTTCCTCGCCAAGGCCCTGCTGAGCAAGAAGGGGCTCGATCCGGCCACCGCCCCCGCGGAGGCGCGCGAGGCGTCCTGGCTCGAGGCCAAGAAGGCCACCGATCCGGAGCACGAGCGGGTGGTCGGGCTCGGCGGCCTGCACATCATCGGCACCGAGCGCCACGAGTCGCGGCGGGTGGACAACCAGCTCCGCGGTCGCTCGGGCCGCCAGGGCGACCCGGGCTCCTCGCGCTTCTACCTCTCGCTCGAGGACGACCTGCTGCGCATCTTCGGCTCCGAGCGGATCCAGCGCATCATGGACCACCTGGGCATGGAGGAGGGCGAGCCGATCGAGCACAAGCTCGTCACCCGCGCGATCGGCACCGCCCAGAAGCGGGTGGAGACGCGCAACTTCGAGATCCGCAAGCACCTGCTCGAGTACGACGACGTCATGAACAAGCAGCGCGAGATCGTCTACGGGCTGCGGCGCGAGGTCCTGGCCGGGGAGAGCCAGGAGGAGACGGTGCTCGAGTGGATCGGCGAGCTGGTCGCGCTGGTCGCGGTGCGCTACGCCGGCCCGGAGGCCCACCAGGAGGACTGGGATCTGGTGGGGCTCAACGAGGCTCTGCATCGCCAGTTCGACTTCCGCCTGCCCGACCTGAAGGTCGACGACATCCCGTCCCACGAGGCCCTCGTGGAGGAGCTCATCGAGGCGGCCGAGGCCCACTACCGCCGACGCGAGGGGGAGATGGGCGGCGAGATGTTCCATCGCCTCGAGCGCTGGATCATCCTCGGGCTCGAGTGGGAGGGCGGGGGCTTCCGGGGCATCAACCAGCTCTGGCGCGAGCACCTGCTCAACATGGACCACCTGAAGGAGGGCATCGGCCTGCGCGGCTACGGCCAGCGTGATCCGCTGACCGAGTACAAGAAGGAAGCCTTCGACATGTTCCAGGAGATGATCGGCAGCCTGAAGGAGACGGCGGTCGAGCAGCTCTTCAAGGTGCGCATGACCCAGGAGGACGCCCCGACGACCCGCGTCGCCCAGCGCGCCATGCCCGAGTGGCAGGAGTCGCGGGGAGGCGACCTCGACACCGCCCCGGGGCGCCCGGCGACCCCGCGGCCCGAGCCGCGGACCGCCGACGGACAGAAGGTGGGCCGCAACGATCCCTGTCACTGCGGCTCCGGCAAGAAGTACAAGAAGTGCTGCCTGCTCAAGGGAGCCTGAGCCCCGCCCACATCTAGTGCCGCAGTGCGTCCCCGGCCCCCGCTGGTGGGGTTTTTTCTTGGTTGATCCGCCGACCGCATGTTATTACTGAACCACGCCCCTTGGGCGTCAACGCCATGCGGCTCGAATCGATCCTGATCCACGGCTTCAAGTCATTCGCGGAGAAGACCGACGTGAAGGTCTTCCCCGGCGTCACCTGCATCGTCGGCCCGAACGGCTGCGGCAAGTCCAACGTGGCCGACGCGATCCGCTGGGCCCTCGGCGAGCAGAGCCCCAAGACCCTCCGCGGCGCCAAGATGGAAGACGTCATCTTCCACGGCTCGTCGTCCCGGAAGATGATCGGGATGGCGGAGGTCAGCCTCGTGTTCAACAACGACGGCGGCCTCAACGTGCCCTGGAGCGAGGTGGCGGTGGCCCGGCGCCTGTACCGGACCGGCGAGAGCGAGTACCTGCTCAACACCAACGCGTGCCGGCTCCGCGACATCCAGGACCTCTTCGCGGGCACCGGGGTGAATCCGAAGGCCTACGCCCTCATGGACCAGGACCGGCTCAACCACGTGCTGACCGCCAAGCCGTGGGAGCGCCGCGTGTTCATCGAGGAGGCGGCGGGGATCGCGCGCTACAAGCAACAGCGCTCCGAGACCCAGGGCAAGCTCGACGCGACCCGCCTCAACCTGCAGCGGCTGCGCGACGTGATGGAGGAGGTGCGCCGCCAGCTCGCCTCGATCGAGCGCCAGGCGCGGAAGGCGCAGCAGTACAAGGCGCTCCAGTCCGAGCGGCAGGGGCTCGATCTGGCCCTCCTCGCGGCGGACCACGCGGCGCGGTCCGCCCAGCACGAGGCGGTCGCGCGCGAGATGACGGCGCTGCGCGAGACCGAGGAGCAGCAGCGCGCCCGAATCGCCACCCTGACCGGCCGCCAGGCCCTGCAGGCCGCCGCCATGCAGGACACCGAGTACCGCCTGGGCGACCTGCGCCAGTCGGTGCAGAAGATCCAGGGCGAGGCGGAGCGGCTCCTGGAGCGGCGCGAGCAGATGGGGCTCCAGATCCGGGACCTGGTCGCCGAGGAGACGCGCCTGGAGGAGGAGATCCGCGCGCTCGGCGAGCGGCGGGTGGCCCTCGCGGCCGAGCGCGAGGACAAGGACCGCGGCCTCGAGGAGGCGCGGCGGCGGCACGCGGAGCAGGACGCCGAGGTGCAGCGGGTGGAGGCGCAGATCGAGGCCTGCCGGAGCGCGCTCAGCGAGCGCCGCGAGCGCTTCGAGGCCCTCCGGCTCGAGCAGATCCGGGTCGCGGGCGCCCGCGCCGAGCTGACGCGCTCCGGGGGCGAGCTCCGCGAGCGCCGCGCCCAGGTGGATCGCCGCGCGGAGCGCCTCGCCGCCGAGCTGGCCGCGGCCCGCGCGGAGGCCGACACGCTCGCGGCCACGCGCCTGCGCCTGGAAGCGGCGCGCCAGCGGGCCGGCGCCCAGCTCTCGCTGCTGAGCACGGAGCTGCACGAGATCGAAGCGGCACGGCGGGATCGGGAGACCGCGCGGGCCGACGCGCAGCAGGCGGTGGCGGGCCTGCGCGTGAAGCTGGCCGCGCGGCAGTCGGCGCTCGAAGCGCTCGAGCGCCTGGAGCGGGAGCGCGAGGGCTACGGCGCCGGCGTGCGGGCGATGTTCGCGCGCCCCGGCGCCGGGGACCTGGGCGGCGTGGTCGGCACGGTGGCCGACCTCCTGGAAGTCCCGAACGGTCTCGAGGCCGCGGTGGAAGCGGTCCTCGGCGATCGACTCCAGTGGGTGGTGGTGGAGCGCTTCGAGCACGCCCGGGCCGCGCTGGGCTATCTGGAGCGTGAAGGGGCGGGCGCGGCCACCCTGCTGCCGCTCGAGACGCTGCCCCCCGCGACGGCGCTGCCCGAGGACTCGGGCGAGGTGAGCTGGGCGGCCCGCCTGGTGGGCGGCCCGCGCCCGGCCCTGCTGCACTACCTCCTCGGCCGGGTGGGCATCGTCTCCCATCTCGATCAGGCCGAGACGCTCTGGCGTCGGAACGGCGTGGTCGCCACCTACGTCACGCGCTCGGGTGAGGTGCTCTCACCGAGCGGGCGCCTCACCGGCGGCCATCGCAACAGCGAGCGGCAAGGCAACGATCACTCGCTGCTCGGACGCAAGCGGGCCATCCGCCAGCTCGGCGAGGAGATCGGCGACCTCGAGCGCGACGTGGCCGCGGCGGCGGCGCGAGCGGAGGCGATCGAGGGTGAGGTCACCGGCCTGCGGACCCGGATCGAGGGGCTGCAGTCCAACTACCAGGCGCAGGAGACCGCGCGGCTGTCCGGCGAGAAGGACCTCGAGTCGGTGCTGCGCGAGGCGGACCGGGTCACGCGCCACCTGGAGACGCTGGACGCCGAGAGCCTACAGCTCGCGGGCGAGGGCGAGGAGACCGCGGCCCAGCTCGTCGAGCTGGAGCGCGCGCTGATGGCCGCCTCGGAGCAGGAGAGCCGGCTGGGGGGCGACCTGTCCGCGCTCCAGGCCCTCCTCGAGAGCGGGCAGGGCGACGAGACGGGGCTCACCGAGCGCCTCACGGTCTGCCGCGTCGAGCTGGCCACAGTGGCGGAGCGGGTGGAGGCTCTGGGACGCGACATCGAGCGCATCCTGGGGCTCGAGGGGGACTTCGGCCTCCAGCAGCAGCAGTCGGCGGGGCGTCGCGCGCAGACCGCCGAGCGGCGGGGCGACCTGACCGCCGAGCGCGAGCGAACGGACGCGCAGGCCCGCGACGCGGTGGCCGAGCGCGACCGGCTCGAGGCCGAGGTCGCGATCATCGCGGAGGAGCACCAGCGCCAGCTCGACGAGCGGCAGGCGCTCGAGACCGATCTGCGCGAGGTGCAGCACCAGCTGACCGCGCTCGTGGGCCGCCTCCACCAGCTCGATCTGACCGAGACGGAAGGCCGCGTGCGCCGCGAGGAGCTGGTGCAGGAAGCGCGGCGCCGCCACGCCATCGAGAGCGCGGAGGCGCTGCTGGTCGCCCACGACGCGGCGCGGGACCTCGAGGAGGTCCGGCGGCGGCACGAGGAGCTGTCGACCAAGCTCGAGGCCATGGGCCCGGTCAACCTGGTGGCGGACGAGGAGTTCCGCGAGCTGACCGAGCGCCTGGACTTCCTCCGCACCCAGCACGACGACGTGGTCGGGTCGATCAAGGACCTGGAGAAGGCCCTGCGCGGGATGACCCGCACCGCTCAGGAGCGGTTCCAGGAGGCCTTCGACGACATCAACCGGCACTTCGGCAATATCTTCTCGCGGCTCTTCGAGGGTGGGCGCGCCGAGCTGCGCATGGTGCCGCCCGAGGAGGGCGAGGAGGATCCGCTGGAGCTGGGCGTGGAGCTCATGGCCCAGCCGCGGGGCAAGCGCCTCCAGGCCGTCACCTTGATGTCGGGGGGCGAGAAGGCCCTCACCGGGCTCGCCCTCCTCTTCGCGATCTTCTACCACCGCCCGAGCCCGTTCTGCGTGCTCGACGAGGTGGACGCACCGCTCGACGACGCGAACATCCACCGGTTCCTCCGGGTGCTGCGCGAGCTCTGCACCCAGACCCAGTTCGTGGTGATCACGCACAACCGCAAGACGATGGAGGCCGCCGACGTGCTCTATGGCGTGACCATGGAGGAGCCGGGCCTCTCCCGCCTCGTCTCAGTAAAGCTGACCGAAGCGTAACCCGCGCTACACTACTGGGCATGACGCCCGCTGAGACCTCGGCGACCTCACTCGGCGGATATCTCCGCGCGCTCCGCGAGGCGAAGGGCAGCTCGCTGGAGGACATGGCGCGCTCCACCCGCGTGGGGATCCGCCATCTCGAGGCCCTCGAGGAAGAGCGCCTGGCCGATCTGCCGTCGCCGGTCTTCGTCCGCGGCTTCATCCGGGCCTTTTGCGGGTTCCTGCGCGAGGCCCCGGAGGAGGCCCTCGGGCATTACGAAGCCCTCGCGGGGGAGCGCGCCGCGGCCCAGGCGGCCAATGCCCCACCGCGGCCGCGGACCACGTGGGCCAACAGCTCCGTGCTGGTGGGGCTGGCCCTCCTCCTGATCCTCGGCATCGCCCTGATCGTGATCAACCTGACCGTGAAGCGAACCGGTGGAACTTCAGTCGCCGCACCGAAAATGGACGTCTCGAGCGTGGAGCCGAGCCCCACCCCGGCCCCGCCGGTGACCCCGCCCGCCCAACCCTCGCGACCGGTCGCGGCGCCACCTGCGCCGACGCAGGCGGTGACCCAGCCACCGCCTGCACCGGCCAGCGCCCCCGCGGCGGCTCCGGCGCCGAGTCCGGCGCCGGCCGTGGCGAAGAGCGGCGCGGGCCCGCAGCGTCTCCTGATCAAGGCTGTCGAGCCGACCTGGATACGGGTCCAGCCCGATGAGGGCCGCGCCACCGAGGAGCTGCTGCCGGCCGGCGCCAGCCGGGAGTGGTCGGCCGAGCGCCGCTTCCTCGTGACCATCGGCAATGCCGGCGGCGTCGAGGTCGCGCTCAACGGCAAGGTCCTCCCGCTCCTCGGGCCGAAGGGCACGGTGATCCAGCGGCTCGAGCTCCCCCAGGCGCCGGCCTCCGGCTCGTGAGCCTGTTCCGCTCCCTCGGGGAGCGCGTCCGGCAGGGACTGCGGCGCACCCGGGAGCTGATGGACGAGGGCCTGGGAGCCGTCCTCGCCATCACCCGTCCGGTGGACGAGGCGATGCTGGAGGAGCTCGAGGAGACCCTGATCGCGGCGGATCTCGGAGCGGCCACCGCGGGCGCCTTCGTCAAGCGCGTCCGTGACGAGATCAAGCGGGGCCGCGCGGTCACCACCCAGGACGTGCGCGCCTCCCTGCATCGCTTCCTCGAGGACTCCCTCGCGGGCGCGGCGCTGCCGCTCGTCCTCGACGCCCGTCCCTCCGTCATCCTCATGCTGGGCGTCAACGGGGCGGGCAAGACCACCAGCACCGCGAAGATGGCAGCCCGGCTCAAGGCCGACGGCAAGCAGGTGCTCATCGCCGCCGCCGACACCTTTCGCGCGGCCGCGATCGAGCAGCTCCAGGAGTGGGGCCGCCGGATCGAGGTGGACGTCATCCACCAGGTCGCGGGCGCCGACCCGGCCGCGGTGGTCTTCGACGCGGTGAAGGCGGCCACCGCGCGGCAGGCGGACGTGCTGCTGGTGGATACGGCCGGGCGCCTGCACACCAAGTCCAACCTCATGGACGAGCTGGCCAAGCTCAAGCGCGTGCTGGCGCGTCAGATGCCCGGCGCCCCCCACGAATCCCTCATGGTGCTGGAAGCGCCCACCGGCCAGAACGGACTCCAGCAGGCGCGCATGTTCCACGAGGCGGTGGGGCTCACCGGCCTCGTGTTGACCAAGCTCGACGGCACCGCCAAGGGCGGGATCGCGATCCGGATCCACCAGGAGCTGGGGGTGCCGATCAAGCTGGTCGGGGTCGGCGAGCAAATCGACGACCTCCAGGTCTTCGACCCGAAGACCTTCGTGGATGCCCTGCTCGGGGAGCAGCCGGAGCCGGCGTAAGCGCGGTAAAATGCCGGTCCGGGCGGCGACCAGCGCCCGGACGACGACATGACCGACCTGCAGTGGATGGCGCGGGCCCTCACCCTCGCGGCGCGGGGGCGCGGCCTCACGTCCCCCAACCCCATGGTGGGGGCGATCCTCGTGCGGGACGGCGTGATGCTGGCCGAGCGCTTCCACGAGCGGGCGGGCGACGCGCACGCGGAGGCGGCTGCGCTCGTCGAGGCGGGTGACCGGGCGCGCGGCGCCACTCTCTATGTCACGCTCGAGCCGTGCAACCACGTGGGGCGCACGCCGCCCTGCGTGGACGCGATCATCCGGGCCGGAGTCCGCCGGGTCGTGTCGGCCACGCGGGATCCCAACCCGCGGGTGAAGGGCGGGGGAACCGCGGCCCTTGCGGCTGCGGGGATAGACGTCGCCACGCCTTGCCTGGAGCGGGAAGCCCGCGCGCTCAACCGGGCCTTCTTCACCGCGGTCGAGCGGCAACGGCCGCACGTCACCGTCAAGTGGGCCATGACCCTCGACGGCAAGATCGCCGCCTCGGACCGCCAGTCCCGGTGGATCACCGGCGAAGCGGCGCGCCAGGAAGGGCACCGGCTTCGAAGCGAGAGCGACGCCGTCGTGACCGGCATCGGGACGGTGCTCGCCGACGATCCGGCCCTGACGGTGCGCCTGGCGCGGCCCTGGCCGCGGGAGCCCTATCGCGTGGTGGTGGACAGCCGCGCCCGCCTGCCGCTCGACGCCAAGCTGCTCCAGACCGGGACCCGATCCCGCGTCCTGGTGGGGGTCGGCGAGGCGGCGCCTCCGCAGCGGCTGGCCGCCCTCGAGTCGACGGGCGTGACGGTCCTTCCGTGCAAGTCGCGGGAGGGCCGCGTGGACGTGGCCGACCTCGTCGCACACCTGCTGGCGCGCGACGTGACCGCGGTGCTGCTGGAAGCGGGCAGCGAGCTGACCGGCGCCTTCGTCCAGGCGGGCCTCGTCGATCGCATCGCCGCGTTCGTGGCCCCCACGCTCCTGGGCGGCGCCGACGCGCCCACCCCGATCGGCGGCCCCGGCCTCACGCTCCCCAACGCGCTGCGCCTGACCAATATGACCACGCGCCCCCTGGGCACGGACTGGCTGATCGAAGCCGACGTAACGCATGACTAACTCCCACGACTGTCCGCGGCTCCACACGGGTTGTCCGCGGACTGGGGGAGTGCGGGGGCCATTTCTGGGCCCCCGCATTAGATAGAGCTTGAAGACTTAAACGGCTAACCACACGAACAACCGACCAACAACAATGTTCACCGGCCTGGTCGAAGAAGTAGGCAAGATCCTCGAGCGCGACGGCGCGCGTCTCGTGGTGAGCGCCGAGCGCGTGCTGGAAGACAGCGACCTGGGGGCCAGCGTGGCGATCAACGGGGCCTGCCTCACGGTGGTGGAGCGGGGCCGGGGACGCCTACGGTTCGACATGGGGCCGGAGACCCTCGAGCGGACCGCGCTCGGCGATCTCGCGGCCGGGGACGCGGTCAATCTCGAGCGCCCCATGCGCCTGGGCGGCATGGTGGGCGGCCATCTCGTCCAGGGACACGTGGACGGCGTGGGGACCGTGGCCGCCTTCACCCGCCAGGCAGAGACCGCCCGGCTCACGATAGAATGGCGGGACCAGGCGCTGGCCGCGCTACTGATTCCGCAGGGATCGGTGGCGGTGGACGGGGTCAGCCTGACGGTGGCGCGGCTCAACGCGCGGGATTTCGAGATCATGATCATCCCGCACACGCTGGCCGCGACCACGCTGGGGGGCTTGAGGAAGGGGCAGCGCGTGAACCTCGAGATGGATATGATCGGCAAGTACGTGAAGAGAATCCTGTCGCTTGGCGAGCCGCAGCCGAAGGCGAGGCGAGCGAATAAGGAGGAGGGGTCCCGATAATGGCGCCGCCAGAGTTCGTTTCGATCGAAGAGGGCATCGAGGAGATCCGAGCCGGGCGCATGCTCATCGTGGTCGACGACGAGGACCGTGAGAACGAGGGCGACCTGCTCATGGCCGCCGAGAAGGCGACCCCCGAGGCGGTCAACTTCATGGCCAAGTACGGCCGCGGGCTCATCTGCATGCCGATGCTGGGCGAGCGGCTCGACGAGCTCCAGATCTCGATG
>Ga0187892_10006441_pt1 | contig 17421 bp, 10 predicted proteins | sample MA1701073metaG_FD_139345 | JGI IMG/M metagenome (GOLD analysis project Ga0187892, IMG submission 139345) | Bio-ooze microbial communities from a basaltic lava cave in the Kipuka Kanohina Cave System on the Island of Hawaii, USA - MA170107-3 metaG ... | reverse complement strand
TCGGCGTTCTCGGCCTCGAGCTCTTCGTAGGTCGGCTTCCTGCTCGGTGCGTTGCCCACACCACAGTTATCGGCCGCACGCGCCTAAGACTGGTGGCTGGGTACAGGCCGGTAAACAAAGACCTTCGACCTTCAGGCGCGCGCGCCGGCGCGCCTGGATGTGTTTTCCGCCTCGATCCAGGACGGCCGCGGCCACACGATCAATCGTCGCCTGTTCGTCGTCGAGACGGCTGCAGACAGGACGATGACCATCCGCCAGCCCGCGTACTTCCACGACCTCGCCATCGCCCCGCGAGGAACGGCCGTCTCCGACGACCGCACCCTACCCGATCGCGCGGCGGTGGAGAACGCGCTGATCGAACGGTCGCTCGCGCCCTTCCTGGAGGAGGTCGCCGCCGAGCGGACGCGCGAGGTTGCGACCATCGAGGAGCACTTGAAGATCTCGCTCGACGACCTCATCCATCGCGCGAACTGCACGCTAGGCGAGCTGATCGAGCGCCGGGAGGCCGAGCCGGCGTCGCCGGGGATCGACGGTCAGATCGCCCAGGCCGAGGCGCGGCTCGATGACCTCAACAACCGCTACGAGATCCGCCGTGACGAGCTGGCCATGGAGCGGCAGTGCGCGATCGGCGACATCCAGCACCTGGGACGTGCCTGGGTCCTGCCGCACCCCGAGCGCGCGGCGCCGCAGGTCGCCCCCATGATCCAGGACGACGAGATCGAGCTGATCGCGATCCGGGCCGCGATCGCGTACGAGGACGCGCGGGGCTGGAGGGTCGAAGACGTGCAGAAGGAGAACCGCGGCTTCGACCTCATATCGCGGAAGCCCCATCCGCACGACGAGAGGACGTTCACCGACGTGCGCTTCATCGAGGTCAAGGGGCGTTCCGGCGTCGGCGATGTGGCGCTCTCGGCCAACGAGTACAAGACGGCCGAACGGTTGAAGGGCGACTACTGGCTCTACGTTGCGTATGACTGCGCGAAGGTGCCGGCGCTCCACCTCGTTCGCGACCCCGCCCGCCTGGAGTGGGCCCCCGTGGTCCGGGTGGCCCATTACCAGGTGGGCGCCGATGCGATCCAGGCGAACGCGAGCAGGGACGTGCCGTGACCGAGCCCGTCCAGATCCCGAAGCGCCTGATCGAGGTGGACCTGCCCATCCAGCGGGTTTCCGCCCACGCGCGACGCGAGAAGTCGATCCGTCACGGGCACATCTCGACGCTTCACATCTGGTGGGCGCGCCGGCCGCTCGCCGCCTGTCGCGCCGTCGTGCTCGCCGCCCTCTGGCCGGATCCGGCCGACCCGAGCTGTCCGGAGCGCTTCCGCGCCGAAGCCGCCGAGCGCATGCGCGCGCTCCAAGAGCGCACGAGCGGCAAGGTCCGAAACTGGAAAGATCCCAAGGCCGTCCGGGAAGCGCTTCTCGACTTCATTGCCGAGTTTGCCAACTGGAACAACTCGAACGATCGGTTCTTTCTCGAGACGAGCCGGGCGCTCGTCCAGGCGGCCCACGAGGCGCTCGGTGGCGAACCCGGCTCCCGGCCGCTCGTCGTCGACCCCTTCGCGGGCGGCGGCGCGATCCCGCTCGAGGCCCTGCGCGTGGGAGCCGACGCCCTTGCGAGCGACCTGAATCCGGTGGCCGTCCTGCTCGACAAGGTCGTGCTCGAGTACATCCCGCGACATGGCCGGCGGCTCGTCGAATCGGTTCGCAAGTGGGGGGCTTGGGTCAGGAAGGACGCCGAAGCGGATCTCGCAGCCCTGTACCCGAAGGACGGGGATGGCGCGACCCCGATCGCCTACCTGTGGGCGCGGACCGTCCGCTGCGAGGGGCCCGGGTGCGGCGCCGAGGTGCCGCTGCTGAAGGCACTGTGGCTGGCGAAGCGTGGCGAACGGTCGGTCGCGCTACGGCTCGCGCCCGACCGGAAGAAGAAGTGGATCGAGATCGAGATCGTCGAAGGCGTGCGCGCGCGCGACGTCAGCGAGGGCACCGTGCGGCGAGGGGCGGCGAGCTGCCCCGTCTGCGGCTACACGACTTCGGTCGACCGCGTCCGCGTTCAGCTCAAGGCGCGTCGAGGCGGCGCGCACGACGCCCGGCTGTTCTGCGTCGTGACGACGCATCCTCGCCGGCCGGGGCGCTCCTATCGTCGGGCCGAAGCGGGCGACTTGAAGGCCGCGCGAAGGGCGGCGGAGGAGTTGGAGGCACGGCGCGCGAAACGACGCGGCGACTTGTCTCAGGTGCCCGACGAGGACATCTCGCTGAACGAGCTCCGTCGGATCAGCGTGCCCATCTATGGGATGACGACTTGGGGCGACCTCTACTCACCGCGCCAGGCCCTGGTCCTCAGCACGCTCGCCGCCTGTGTCCAGAAAATGAGAGCTCAGCTTGCCCGCGAGGGCGACCGGGGGTTTGCCACCGCGTTGGCCACGTGCCTCGCGCTGGCGGTCGATCGGCAAGCAGATGCACTTTCCTCACTGGTAACGTGGACCCCCGGAGGGGAGTTCCAGGGACACACCTTCGCCCGCCAGGCCCTCCCGATGGTCTGGGACTTCGCCGAGGTGAACCCCTTCTGCGACTCCTCGGGCAACTGGCTCGGCGCCGTCGAGTGGGTGGCGAAGGTCTGCGAGTCCGGCGGTATCGACTGGGTCTCGGAGGGGCAGGCCTCCATGGCGTCGGCGACCGCGCAGCCTCACCCCGATGGCAGCGTCGATGCCGTGATCACGGATCCGCCGTACTACGATGCAGTTCCCTACGCGTATCTCTCCGACTTCTTCTACGTGTGGTTGCGCCGCAGCCTCGACGGTCTGCATCCCGGGCTGCTCGGCGCCCCTCAAGTTCCCAAGGACGACGAGATCGTCGTCGATCGCCCGCACCAGCTCAGCCGCTCCACGAAGGACATCGCGTTCTACGAGCGCCGGCTCGAGCGGGCGTTCGGCGAGTGCCGACGTGTGCTCAAGCCGGGCGGCGTCGGAACGATCGTCTTCGCGAGCAAGACGACGAAGAGCTGGGAGGCCGTGATCCGGGCCGTGATCGAGGCGGGATGGACGATCACGGGCTCCTGGCCGATCGACACGGAGCGCGAGGCGCGCATCGCGGCGCAGGGGCAGGCGCGCCTCGGCTCGTCGATCCACCTCGTCTGTCGCGCGCGGGAGACGGACGCCGTCGGGGACTTCCGCGACGTCCTCTTCGAGCTCCCGAGACGAGTGCACGAGTGGCTGCCACGTCTCGCCGCGGAAGGCATCGTCGGCGCCGACGCCATCTTCGCCTGCCTCGGACCCGCCCTCGAGGTCTTCTCCCGGTACCCCCGCGTGGAAAAGGCCTCGGGGGAGGTGGTTGCGCTCCGAGAGTATCTCGAGCACGTCTGGGCTGCCGTGGCCAAGGAGGCACTGGCGAGGATCTTCTCCGGCGCCGACGCCACGGGGTTCGAGGAGGATGCGCGGCTCACGGCGATGTGGCTCTGGACGCTCTCGACTGGCGGCGGCAACGCCCCGAGCCCGGACGGCGACGACGTGGCTGAAGACGCCGCCGACGACGAGGAAGAGGAAGCTTCCAGCCGGAAGAGAGGAAAGACGAGGGGGTTCACCCTCGAATACGATGCCGCCCGGAAGATCGCCCAGGGGCTCGGCGCCCATCTCGAGAACCTCGGCACGCTGGTCGAGGTCAAGGGCGACGCCGCTCGGCTTCTCGCCGTCGAAGAGCGAGTGCGCGCGCTCTTCGGCGCACCCGCAGCCGGGGCTGCGGCTGCGACGCGCGGCGGGCGGAAGCCGAAGCAGCTCGTTCTCGACTTCTCCGACTCCGAGGACGACGCCGCAGAGGGGGCGGCGTTCGGGCTAACGGGGACCCCGAGCGCAGGGGGGACTGTCCTCGACCGGGTGCACCAGGCGATGATTCTCTTCGGGGCGGGGCGCGCCGAGGCGCTGAAGAGGTTCCTCGTCGCGGACGGGGCCGGTCGCGACGAGCGCTTCTGGCGTCTGGCGCAGGCGCTTGCCGCGCTTTACCCCGCCGGCACCCAGGAGCGGCGCTGGGTCGAGGGCGTCACGGCGCGGAAGAAGGGCCTCGGGCTGTGACGCCGGAGAAACTCAGAAGTCTCATCGCGGGCGGCGAGCGTCTCGAGGTCGAGTTCAAGAGCGATGCGCGCGAGGCCGTCAACGACAAGGACCTGATCGAGGCCGTCGTGTGCCTCGCCAATCGCACCGGCATCGCAGCGGCTTATCTGCTCGTCGGCGTCGAGGACGGCGGGCGCGTCACCGGCGCTCGCCCTCGGCACGGTCCGGAGACCGATCCGCGACGCGTCGAGGCCGTGATCGCGCACGGGACGCACCCTTCTCTCTCGGTTCGCACTTCCGTGCACGCGGTCGACGGCAAGCCCGTTCTCGTTCTCGAGGTTCCCTCGTCGAGGGTGCCGGTGGCCACGGCGGGCGGGAAGTACCTCCGGCGCGCGCTGCGGGCCGACGGCCGGCCGGAGTGCGTCCCCTTTCTGTTTCACGAGATGCAGGGCCGGCAGGCGGACCTGGGCGTCGTGGACTTCTCCGCCGCGATCGTCGCGGGCGCCAAGTGGGCCGACCTCGATCCGCTCGAGTTCGCACGATTGCGGCGTTCCATTCGGGAGAGCGCGGGCCGCGGGGACTCGAGCCTCCTCGACCTCTCCGATGAAGAAGTCGCCAAGGCGTTGGGTGCGGTCGAGGTCGGACCGGACGGAGGTCTCGCCGTGCGCCGGGCGGGACTTCTGCTCTTCGGAACGGAGGCCGCTCTTCGCGGCTTTCTGCCGACGCACGAGGTCGCCTTCCAGGACCTAGCGGGGACGGGGGTCGGGGCCAACGACTTCTTTCGCTGGCCCCTCTTTCGCGTCATGGACGAGCTGCTCGCGCGCTTCCGGGCCCGACACCGGGAGCGCGAGGTGATAGTCGGCATGCAGCGCGTCGGCGTCCCGGATTACCCCGAGCTGGCGTTTCGCGAGGCGGTCGCCAACGCCCTCGTCCATCGCGATTACACGCAGCTCGGCGCGGTGCACGTGCAGTGGCACCCCGAGAGCCTCGAGATCTCGAACCCAGGGGGATTCCCGGAGGGCGTCCGCCTCGACAACATCCTCGTCACGCCGCCGCGGCCCCGCAACCCGTTGCTGGCCGATGCGTTCAAGCGAGCCGGGATCGTCGAGCGAACCGGGCGCGGCGTGGACACGATCTTCTTCGAGCAACTGCGAAGCGGTCGCCCGGCGCCGAGCTACGAGCGCAGCAGCGCGACGTCGGTCGTCCTCGAGCTGAAGGGTGGCGCCGCCAACCTCGAGTTCGTGCGAATCGTGGTCGAGAGCGGACGGGCCGGGAGACCGCTGAACAGCGATGCGCTCCTCCTCTTGAACGGCGTCTGGCACGAGCGGCGGCTCTCGGCCGCCTCCGCGAGCAAGATCATCCAGAAGCCCGAGACGGACGCCCGCGCCGTGCTCGAGGGGCTCGTCGAGAAGGGGCTCATCGAGGGACGAGGAGAGCGGGAGAGGACCTACCTGCTCTCGGCAGACATCTACCGCCGTTTGGGGGATACCGCAGCGTACGTGAGGCAGCAGGACCACGACCCCTTGCAGCGCGAGGAGAAGATCCTCGAGCGTGTCGCCAGCTTCGGAATCATCGCTCGACGCGACGTAATCGAGCTCTGCGATGTCGGGCCGAAGGAAGCGCAAGCGTTGCTCGCCGGGCTGGTCTCCAAGGGGGTTCTCGAGCGCCACGGCGAGAAGCGGGGGACGTATTACACCCTGGTCAAGCCCGGTCAAGCCCGGGGCCAAGCAAGTGGGCGAGGGCCATAACAAGTGAGCTACCTCAGGGAGGTTGCGGCGTTATGGCCGACTTATGGACACCCTTCCATAAGTCTCGCCCCCAGTTTCCATAACGTCTCCCCGTGTCGTCGCATCCTGGGGCCGGGCCAATGATTGGGTTTTGATCCAACTGGATGAACGGGAGCCGCCGGTCATGTCGCTGAAACCCTGGTACAAGGTCGTCACGCCCCGCGAGGACCTGAGACAGGGGAAACCGCTGGATGCCTCCGAGTTCGCGGTCCACCTCGACCAGGTGCGCGAGGGTCGAGCTCCGGTGGACTACCAGGATCCGGCACGCTTCTTCGAAAGGACGTACCTCACCAGGAACCTCATGGAACTGGCCGCCGGCGTGATCCGCCGGCTCTCTGGGATTCGACTGGAGACGTCCGCCGTCTACAACATGGCGACGCAGTTCGGCGGCGGCAAAACGCACGCGCTCGCCATGCTGTACCACCTCGCGAGCAACGGCCCCCGTGCGAACGAGTGGAAGGGCGTACGTGACATCCTGTCGAAGGCCGACGTGAGCCGGGTCCCGTCGGCCGCCACGGCCGTGTTCGTGGGGACGGAGTTCGACTCCCTCACGGGCCGGGGTGGCGACGACGGGACGCCGCTTCGCCGGATGCCCTGGGGCGAGATCGCATTCCAGCTTGGCGGGGCGGCCGCCTTCGCGGCCGTCGAGGAGCACGAGAAGCAGCGGACCGCGCCGTCGGCGGAGGTGATCCGGAAGTTCCTGCCCAAGAACCGGGCCACGCTGATCCTCATGGACGAGATCATGAACTACGTCAGCCGATCTCGGAAGAGCGGGCTCGGCGCGCAGCTCTACAGCTTTATGCACAACCTGTCCGAGGAGGTCCGGGCCCACGCGAACGTCGTCCTTGCGGTGTCGGTGCCCGCGTCCGAGCTGGAGATGACCTCCGAGGACCAGTCCGACTACGAGCGGCTGAAGAAGCTCCTCGATCGGCTCGGCAAGGCTGTGATCATGTCGGCGGAGCAGGAGACCTCCGAGATCATCCGGCGCCGCCTGTTCGAGTGGAGCGGCCTCACGGACGACGCGAAGAAGACCGCATCCGATTGCGCCGAGTGGATCGTGGAGCACAAGACCCAGATGCCAGGTTGGTTTCCGGTCGATGCCGCCCGCGATGCGTTCCTCTCGACCTACCCGTTCCATCCGAGCGTCCTCTCCGTGTTCGAGAGGAAGTGGCGCGCGCTGCCGCGGTTTCAGCAGACGCGCGGCATCCTTCGGCTGCTCGCGCTCTGGGTGTCGCGCGCCTACCAGGACGGCTTCATCGGTGCTCACAAGGACCCGCTGATCACGCTCGGCACGGCGCCGCTCGAGGACTCGTTCTTCCGGCCGGCCGTGCTGGAGCAACTCGGCGAGCCCCGCCTCGAGGGCGCCGTGACGACGGACATCGCGGGTAAGAAGGACGCGCACGCCTTGCGCCTCGACGTCGAGGCCGTCGAGACGATCAGGAAGGTGCGGCTCCATCGCAAGGTCGCGACGGCGATCTTCTTCGAGTCGAACGGCGGTCAAGCGAGGTCCGAGGCCACGCTTCCCGAGATCCGCCTCGCGGTCGCCGAGCCGGGGCTCGACATCGGGAACGTCGAGACGGCGCTGGAGGCGCTCGCATCGAGCTGCTACTACCTCTCGGCCGAGAAGAACCGCTACCGGTTCAGCCTCTCACCCAATCTGAACAAGCTCCTGGCCGACCGGCGAGCGAGCGTCAAGTCCGACGCCATCGACCATCGAGTCCGGGCGGAGGTGCAGAAGGTCTTCGCCGCAGGCGCCGGCCTCGAGCGCGTGTACTTCCCCGAGAAGAGCGGACAGATCCCCGATCGGCCGGCGCTCACGCTAGTGGTGCTGGCTCCGGAGACCGGTGCGCTGGAGAAGGCGACGCGCGGCTTCGTCGAGAGCGTAACGCGGGAGCACGGCGCTTCGGCGCGCACCTTCAAGAGCGCGCTCGTTTGGGCCGTGCCGGAGATGGCGGCGACCCTGCGCGAGGAGGCGCGCAAGCTTCTCGCCTGGGAAGACATCGAAAGCGAACAGGACGCGTTGCGGCTCGACGACGGCCAGAGGCGGCAGCTTCACGAGCACATCAAGGGGGCGCAGCGCGACCTGCGCGAGGCGGTGTGGCGGGCGTACAAGAACGTGTGGCTCCTGGACAAGCGCAACGAGCTCAAGGCCATGGATCTCGGGCTCGTGCACTCGAGCTCGGCGGACTCCCTCGTCTCGCTCATCCTGGGCCGCCTCAGGACCGACGGTGACGTCGAAGACGGCGTGAGCCCGGGCTTCCTCAGCCGGAACTGGCCGCCGGCATTCGTCGAGTGGAGTACCAGGGCCGTGCGGGATGCCTTCTTCGCCTCGCCTCAGTTCCCGCGACTCCTGCGCCCCGACGCCGTGAAGGATGCGATCGCCCGTGGCGTCCAGGACGGGACGTTGGCTTACGTCGGGAAGAGATCCGATGGCAGATACTCACCCTTTCACTGGAACAGCGAACTCCGGCCGGGGGACGTCGAGATCGCCGACGACATGTACGTCATTCGAAGGGAGACAGCCGAGTCGCTGTCGGCGGGTGAGCCAGTGGCGCCTTCGGCAGGGGGATCGAACCCGGCCGCGGGCCCCTTGTTTGGCCGCGCGCCAGCGGGGGCCACGGCGGTCTCGAATCCACCGGGAGCCCAGCCAAACGCCGCCGGAGCGCGCCACGCGGAGACCGCCGCGCCGCCCGGACTCCTGTGGGAGGGCGACGTTCCATACAGGAAGTGGAACAGCTTCTACCGGAAGTTCCTGGAGAAGATCGTGGACGACTCTCTCAAGCTGACGATCCGGGTCGAAGTGAAGCCGCGCGGCGGCATTGCCGCGCACAAGATCGACGAGCTACGCGCCGCGTTGCGCGAGCTCGGGCTCGGCGACGATGTCAACGTGTCGCCCCCTACTTGAGCATTGCTCGCTTGCCCACGGCGACGAGCGAACCGTCCGTCATGAGGCTGTAGACGCCGAAACCACCCTCGCCTTCAGGCGCGGGTACGATCCCGACGCCCGCGTACGCGGTCTCCTCCCCCTCCTCGGGTCCCTCGCGCCAGAGCCGCTGACGGCTGCCCCGGGGCCGCACCGTTCCCTGGACCAAGCTCAAAAGGACCGCCTCTTCGACTCCCTGGAAGAGCGCGAGGTCCGCGAAGTCAGCTGCGACGTCGGCACGGCCGAGCAGGGTCGCGAACGGACCGAGGTCCAACGCGGTCCCTACATACTGGCGGTCGTGGAGCCGCATTCGATGCGCGCGCTCACCCCTCTCGAACTCGGCTTCCGGTGACTCGCGAAGCCGTTCCGGAGTCCGGGCCAGCCTGGCGTGGACCGTGAGTCCGGCCAGAGCCGATATGGCGCCAATGTGCTCCAACAACGCCCCTTGCTCTCGCTCGCGGCCAAAGAATGCCTCAAAGTCGACGGGCGGGTCCTCGACCGCGAGGACGCTTCCTGGATCCTGACTCGCGTCTCCTATGAACGTGCGGCACACGAAAGCGCGCTCCTTGTCCTCCGGTGCGGACCCTGCGGGCTTCGTTAGCTGGTCCCGAGCCTTCTCCTTCGAGCCGGTGAAGTAGCGCCAGTTCGACGCTCCCTTGGCTTCAATGGCCAGACGACGATCTCCTCGGGCCCGACCTGTGAAGTCAGGGACCTTCGTGTCGTTGCGCTCCGTCACTCGCGCGAGCGTCGAGAGATCGAGGCCGACCGAGTCCTCGAGGAAGAGGACAGCGAAGGCTTCGCCCAGGTCTTCGGCCTGACGGCGACGCCACCCCCGGTCGTATTTTGACACCCGTTCCCGGAAGCGTATCGGGGTGCGGTAAGCGAGGCGGTTCTCGCCGAAGAGGTACTGCAGAAGTCGAGGGACGACGATCGTGGCGCGGGGCCTGCCGCCAGGTCTCCTGAGGGGTCGGACTGCCATCGCTACGCTGGAGCTGCCGAGGAGTCCGTTCATGCCACGGGCGGCGTAATCGCACCCACTCGGGCGGCGTGAAGCGGACCCACCTGGACGCCGCGTAGCTCACGCAATCCAGTTCTCACGCAGGTGGTCAGTCGCCGGCGGGGTGGTCCGGCCGAAGGGTCGCGCCATTGCTGCTTCTCGGCCACCTCGTCGCCATAAGCCCTGTCCAGGAGGTCAAGCGAATTCTGCCGCCCGAAGACGCAGGTGGCGTACGGGCCGCAGGGCGACTCGACGCAAGTCACCTCCTGGGGGCCGCAGGCTATCGTTCCCGTCGTCGATCCAGGCCCGCGTGTGGGCGTGGCCGACGAGGGGAAGGAGCTGCGTGAGAGGGCCACCTGGAGATCTTGGGCGCCGCTTCGAGCGGCTGCGGCTGGCGACGCCAGTCGGGATGGAGGCGCTTCGCGAGTCGATCCGCCGTGACGGGATCTTGAACCCCATCGCGGTGGTCGAGCTTGATGGCCGCGCGGAAGTGCTGGACGGCTTCAAGCGAGTGCGGGTCGCGCTCGAGCTCAGGTACGAGACGGTACCGGTCACCCTTCTGGCCCTTCCCTCGCCGGCGATGGCGCGGGCGTCGGTCCTTCTCCTCAACATGAGGGCGCGGGGCGTCACGGGCCTCGAGGAGGCGCTGGTGATCCGGGCCCTCGCGGAGGAGGACGGCTTGACGCTCGCCGAGGTCGGGGCGCTCCTCGGTCGCGACAAGAGCTTCTGCTCGAGGCGGTTGAAGCTCGCCCGCGACCTGGATGCGGCCCTCATCGCCAAGGTGCGGGAGGGGGGCCTCTCGGTGTCGGTCGCCACGATGCTCGCCGTGTTGCCCCGGGGCAACCAGCTCCGACTCGCGGAGGCGGTGGCCCGGGAGGGACTCAGCAAGCGCGAGACGGAGCGCCTGCTCGGCATGTACGCCGGGGCGCGCGGACGAGAGGCCGAGATCCTCCTTGCTCAGCCACGGGCGGCGCTCGGGCGCCTCTCGCGGCGGCCGACGGGTCTCGGCGGGGTACTCGAGCCCAGCCGGGGACTCCTGGCCGACGTCACCCGAGCGACCGAGCTTCTGGCGCGGATCGTCCGCGGCCTCGCCGGCGAGGGGGCGCGCCTCGAGCCGAAGCTCGGCCCGGCCCTCGATGCCCTGAGGGCGCAGGTCATGGTGGTCCTCCCCGAGATCGACCCCGCCTGGCCCGGGAGCCCGCCGCATGAGCCCCGCCCCTCGCGCCGCGCCTCCGGTCGCGATCATCTCGCTGTCGCAGCGCGGTCACGGCATCCGCGCGATCGCCGGCCTGCTCGGGATCTCGCGCAACGCCGTCCGCCGGTCGCTGCGGGAGCATGCGCGGGGCGTTTCCGCGGAAACGTCGCCGAGCACGACCCGCCAGTCGAAGCTCGATTCCCACCGCGAGAAGATCGCGGCGCTTCTCGAGAAGCACCCACGGCTGACGGCCGAGCGCGTCCTCGAGGAGATCCGGAAGGATGGCTACGCCGGGAGCAAGACGATCCTCAAGGACCTCGTCCGCAAGATCCGGCCGAAGCCGAGGCTCGAGGCCTACGACCGCATCGAGACCGATGCCGGGATCGAGGCCCAGGTCGACTGGTCTCCGATGCCCGTCAAGATCGAGGGCGAGGTCGAGACGATGCGCGCCCTCGCCGTCACCCTGTGTCACTCGCGCGTGCTCTTCGTCGCCTTCTTCCGCCGCGAGGACCTGTCGTCGCTGCTGGCCGGATTGGTCCGTGCCCTGACGGCCTTCGGCGGATCGCCGGTGAAGCTCGTCTTCGACAATCCCCCGTCGATCGTGGCGGTGCGCCTCGGCCCGATCTACCGTTTCCAGGAGCGGCTGCTCGCGCTCACCCGCCACTACGGGATCACGCCTGTCGCGGCGCGGGTGAGGCACCCTCGCGACAAGGCCAAGGTCGAACGGCCCTTCCAGGACATCGAGCGGGCGTTTCTCTATGCGCGGAGCTTTCAGTCCCTTACGCACCTCAATGCCGAAGCGGAGCGCTGGCTCGAGACCTGGAACCGGAGGATCCACGGCACGACCGGCGAGTGCCCCGTCGACCGTCTCGAAGAGGAGCGAAAGCACCTGCTGCCGCTTCCGGCTCGCGCCTTCGACGTGAGGGTCAACCTGCCCGTCCTCGTGGCGCTCGACTTCACCGTCGCTTTCGACGGCGTCCGCTACAGCGTCCCGCCGCGGCTCGTCGGCCAGCGCGTGCTCGTCCGGGCCGACGAGGCAAAGGTCGAGATCCTCGCGGGCGAACAGGTGGTCGCCTGCCACGAGCGGAGCGGCCGGAAAGGGGCGCGCATCGTCCTCGAGGCGCACAAGGCCGAGCTCCGGGCGATGCGCCGGGAAGCCAGGCGCGAAGCGCTCGAGCGGCGGGAGGGGGGTGAGCCCGATCCCGATGGCTACGACCGGGCCTCGCGCGAGATCCTCTCGTACGGGAACGAGGGCGAGCAGTACCTCGCCGCCCTCGTCGCCACGTATCGCGGCGCGGCGCGCCACGAGCTGCGCCGGACGCTCGAGGTGCGCGACCGCCTCGGCGCAGAGGCGTTTCGCCTCGCCCTCGCTCGTGCCGCAGCTTACGGAGCGGCGGGCGCGAACGTCATCGAGAGGATCGCCTCCGACCTCATCCGGCGGGGCGACGTGAAGCGACCCTTTGACGCACCGGTCCCGCCGAGCGTCCCGTCGACCGTCGTCGGACCGGAAGTGCCCATCCGTCCGCTCGCCTACTACCAGCAGATCCTCGAGGACGAGGCTCGAACGGCGCCTTCGAACGACACGACCGACCTCGGGCCGGAACGCGAGGAGGCACCCAAGTGAAGGACGGTATCGCCGACCTCAAGCGCGAGCTCAAAGAGCTGCGCCTCACCCACATGGCCGCGATCCTCGAAGACGAGCTCGCCTGGGCGACGAAGGAACGTCCGAGCTACACCGAGCTCGTCGGACGGCTCGTCTCGAAGCAGCTCACGCGCCGGCGCGAGCACGCCCGCGATCGGCGACTCAAGGCGGCAGGCCTCCCCGAAGCCAAGCGGGTGGAGGACTACAACTTCGCCTTCCCCGACAAGATCGACGCACGGCTCGTCCGCGAGCTCGCGACCCTTCGATTCGTCCAGGCGAAGGAGTCCGTCTGGATCGCCGGTACACCCGGGACAGGAAAGACCCACATCGCCACGGCGCTTGGCCTGCGAGCGGTGGAGGTGGGCTACTCCGTCCGCTACTCGTCCCTCGCCGCCATCGCTCGGCGCCTGCACGCCGCCATCGCCGACCACAGCGAGGAGGCCTGCCTCAAGGGCCTCGATCGGATCGACGTGCTCATCGCCGAGGATCTGGGCTTCGCCAACATCCCCCAGGAGGCGCTCTCGCTCCTCTTCGAGCTCTTCAACCGCCGCTACGAGCGGCGCTCGACGATCGTCACCTCCAACCTCGGCGTCGAGGCCGCCGAGAAGAGCCTCGGGCAACAGGCGGTCGCGAGCGCCATCCTCGACCGCCTCCTCCACCACGCCCACGTCGTCACGATCACCGGCCCGAGCTTTCGCGCCGAGCACCGCCTCAACAAGCGCCGAGCCGAGCCCGCGGCTCGCGCCGACACCTAACCGGCGGTCTCACGCGGGGCCCTCCGGGCCCCGCCCCCTCGCGAGCGAGATCCTGCGATGGCCGCCGCTCGCTCGCCGAGCGCTAACCGCGCTCGCTCGCGGCGGCCAGGTACCTCTCCTCCGCGTGCACGCAGGTGGGTCCGCTTCAAACCGCCCAGGTGGGTCCACATGGGGCGGCCGTGGCAGTTCATGTGCAGCAGACGGAGGAGGGGTACGCTGAAGCTACGGGGAGGGTCGTCATGGGTTGGCGGAAGCGGCAATCGACGATGCCGGAGGAAGTGCTCGATTTTCCCGAAGAGCGGGCCGATGTGTCGTCCGAGGACGCGGAACCAATGCGCATAATCCGGCCAGGCGTTCGAGCCGACGGCGGCCAGCTCGTCCTCGAGAAAGTCGTCGGGATCGATGCTCAGTGGGATCGTCGTGTAGTTGAGAAGACTGGCCAGACGCTTCCGCACTCCTTCGGGCACCTCGGTCAGCGCCGCTTGCACGTCCTTTAGACCTGAAGGGCGCGATGCGCTTCCAGTCTCCATGGTCTTCCAGTAGTGCTGCTGACGCGATGACAGCGTTGCCACCTCCCCGGGCATGAGGAGCCTATCGTGCCAGGCCTTCTGCATGGCACCTATGTGCACGTCTTCCGAGAACGGGCGCTTCAAGAGTTCGAGCGCGAACTCGCGCGCGCGCTGGCGGCCGTGCGAGCTGAGCACCAATCCAGTCGCGACCGCAGCGCTTTGTTTGCCAGTGTCTCCCACGCGCTCCTTGAGCGCACACAAGAGGGCGCGGGGCTCGAGTCTGCCGGGGCAACAGGCTTGAACAACAGTTCTGATGTTCCCGTTGTCTAGAAACCGAAGGTCGATCTGCTCGCAACTCTTCACGAGAAGCGCCTGCGCGGATCCTGAGCCTCGCGCGAGCGTCAACGCATCCGTCACCGCCTCACTCGAATACAAGGCGCTTACCATGTGTCGGGCGGGCATCGGCTCGGTATAGCTCCTGTCCTCCCACGCCTTGCGGTAGTGCATCCATAGCTCCAACCACTTGTTCTTGCTCGAGAGCTTCTCGGCTTCGGCCAGGAAGTCAGCGGATTGTTTGGTCGGCATCCTCAAAGCCCTCACTTCGCGATGATCACCCGAAGCTCGGCTCCCAGTGCGCGACAGTCCGCCTGCGCGCCGATCAGCAGCGTGTCGAGCTGTCGAAGGCGCGCCGCGTCAACGCTCTTTGGATGGCTACGGGCATGACTCACGCGCGCCTTCGTCAAGTGAGGCTGAACGATGAGGACGCGGCGCCCATAGTCTATGCCGATGCGTCTGATGGCCCGAATCATGGCTTGTCGATTGGCTGCCCTCCCGCCGCGCCACACGAGGGTCCCGATCTTGCGTTTGAGGCCATCCGCCAAGCCTTCTTCCAGGTTAAGTCGATCCAGGTGCCGTAGGTTCTTGATCGCCTGAGCCGTGACAACTTCATACGCTGACACGGAGATCTGACGGTTCGCAGCGCTCGACTTCGCGCCCTTGACGTGGATTAAGGAGAGAGCTGGTCCGCCGCCAGCCTGCTCGAGTCGGACGAAGTCCCCAATCTCCATGGCCCCGTCGTCGCAGGCGAGCCAGCCTGCTCTCATGGTCTTCCGGACCCAGCAGAACAGAGAGGTCTGGCTGCCGATCGCTGAGAGAGGCTCCGGCTTCTCGCACGAAACATCGAAGCCGGCGAAGTCCACCCCGTCGAAGGCTTCGAACGGTATGTCCCGGTGACGGACCTCGGTGAGGCTTCCATCGCTCAGGGTGTGTCCCGACTCGTACCGGATCTTGACCCAGGCCCTTCGGCCGTAGACCGTGCACGCCTCTCGATGTTGATGCTCATGGCCCGGACGAGGCGTGCCGGTCACCGCCAATCCGACGCGGCGCGGATTGGTAAGATCGACTCTGAATTCAAGAGTACCAATCACGCCGCCATCGAGCACAACCTTGGCCTCGAAGTCTGCACCCGCAGTGCGCGTGACCTCGACGCTCGAGCGGTTGGCCCAGAGTTCCATGGTCTGTCGAGTCTCGGGATCGAGAGAACCGTCGTCCGCCAGCAACTCAGCAGGCTCGAGGACAACGTCGAACGCGCGGGCGACGCCGGTTGCCGTCATGCATGGAACCGCAACGATCGGCAGCGGGGCCTCAATCGGCGTGGCGGTTGCTTCCAGCCTCTGCAACACGCTCCTCGCCGTCGCGCAGAACTCGTCGAAGCTCCTGTTAGCGCCCACCCAGATACGTGACTGCCGGGGGGAACATCCCACGGGGAGTCTAAGCCCGCCAACCGCACCCGCTATGCGCGCTGCTGTGAACACGTAGGTCTGGTCGCCGAGGGGATCGAGCGCATCTCGAAGGTCGCGACCCGAGAGGATCTTGGCGTCCGCCTTGACGGAGGTCGAGCGGTGGGTACCCGATAACCAGAGCGTCCGTGCCTCCCCTCGGACGAACGCGGCGTTGAGAAGGGCCGGCTCGATCTCCCGAAGCTCTCCAAGACCTTGTCGAGCGCTGGATCCGAACTCTCGCGACACAGGCGCTCTTCGAGTTGAGTCCGAGAGAAGGAGCGCGCCATGCTGGCCATGGATGCAGGCGAGCACGAGGTGGTTGATAGTGTCCGTGACGGTCGGATTGGTCGTCCATGTGGCCTGAACTGTTTCGACATAGTGAAGGAAGGCCACTGCAAGGCCCTGAACATCCGCGGGGGCCCCGCGTTGAATGAGCCGGCGGAGGGACGCCGGGGCATTGCCGAGGGCCAGGAGGTCCGCGATGTCGTCCAGAATCGCATTCAGGAGGTGGTGCGACGGCCGGCGGCTCGTAGCACGTGCCAGCAGAAGGGACGAGTATGGCCGGAGTTCCTGGATGCTCAACGCCATTCAGCCGTCACTCCGCAGGCGTCGTTCCAGAACCGACTATCTGCATAGCCTCACCCTACTCGCTCTGGACCACCTCGAGCCCGCACACTGGCGTGAATGGCGCGACGGTGGAGTAAGAGGTCGGACGGTCGCTGAACTGAAGAGGCCCACGCGAGGTTCCCCTTACGGTGAAGTCGGAGACGATTTCACCACACGGCGTCCCAGGAAGCAAGCGAGCATCGGGCGCATCGGCCGGTCACGGCCGCGGCCGCTCGCCCCGGAAGGCCACGAGCGCGACCACGCGCTCCCCGACCACGAGCCCCGAGCCCACGAACCGGCGGCTCACGAGCCGCACATCCAGGCCGTCTGCCGGCGCGGGGGCCGGCGTGACGCGGATCTCCGGCGGACGGAGGTCGGCGAGCGAGTCGAGCAGGCGGCGGGCCCCGCGGCGCGCGCGGAAGAAGGCGTCGGGGAGCGGGCGGCGGCCGGCGCGGCGCCAGGCGATGGCCTCGAGGGCGTGGCCTCGGACGAGGCGCGGGAGCGCGCGGCGCAGCAGGCCCGGCGACTCGAGGAGCTCGAGCGAGGCGACCGAGCCGCCGAGAGCCGCGACGAGGCCGTCGGCCGGCGGGAGGCGGGCGATCGCGGCCGGGTCGGCGAGGGCGCCGACGAACCGGTCGACCTCCTCGCCGTGAGCCGCGTAGGCGTCGGCGAGCGCGCCCGTGCCCGAGCGGACGCCGAGGTCGGCGTGGCAGGCGGCGACGGAGTTCCAGACCTCGCGCTGCTCCGGGGCCGCCAAGTCCGCGCCGGAAAGGGCGGCGGTCGCGGACGAGGTCGCCTTCCGGCGCTGGAGCGAGATCGGAGTGCGCGCCGGGCTGGCCTTGAAGGCCGTCGAGGCCCCGCCCCAGCGTCCCCTCTGCACGCAGCTCACGGGGAGGATGGCTTCGCCCCAGGGCGGCACGAGGACGGACGCGTTCGCCACGCGGTCCTGCCAGCCCCCGAGGAGGAGGTCCCCGTCGAGGACGAGGACCTCCTGCTTCTCACGGTTCAGGAGGCGCAGGCGCGGAACCGAGCCGCCCTCGACCTCCTCGATCCTCACGGCGCCCGAGTGTGAGTGGCGGTCTGTTTCCGCCTGATTCCGGCGTTCTCTCCCCTCCCTGGATCTGGTTCCGAGAGAGATGACGAAGTGGCTCTGGTTGGCTGGCTCTGGATGACGGGGAGCCGGCGCGCC
>Ga0187892_10006440_pt1 | contig 17421 bp, 20 predicted proteins | sample MA1701073metaG_FD_139345 | JGI IMG/M metagenome (GOLD analysis project Ga0187892, IMG submission 139345) | Bio-ooze microbial communities from a basaltic lava cave in the Kipuka Kanohina Cave System on the Island of Hawaii, USA - MA170107-3 metaG ... | reverse complement strand
CGTCGCCGCGCAGGCTCACCAGACCGAAGCCGAGCGCGTAGGCGCCCGCCAGCAGGATCAGCGCACTGGCGCAGGCCCACGCGAACGCACGCATGCCTCGAGCCATGGAGGCCGAACGTATCGCACTTGGCCGAGCCGGGTTCGCTGGGTAGAGTCGGCGCCCACGATGTGCGTGCCCCGCCGATGGTTCGCGGCGCTGCTCCTCGCGCTCGGGCTGCTCCCGGGCGTCGATCGCATCCTCCTCGCGCACGTCCACGAGAGCGCGAGCCCCGTCGCGAGCGCGGCGCTGCCCGGGTCCGGCGCGTACGGCGGGAGCGCAGCGGGCTGGCTCGATTGCGCCGCGTGCCACGCGCGCGCGACGCTGGCCGCGCTCGTCGTCGACGCGCATCCCGAGCGGCACGGCGCCGCGCCCGCCGTCGCCTCGCTCCCCGCGCCCGCCGCCGCTCCCGCGGCCGCGCGCCCCAGCACCGACCCGGTGCGAGGCCCTCCGCTCCGAATCGTCTGACCGACCCCCGTCGCTCACACGATTCCGCGCGCCCCCTGCGAGGGCGCGCGCCGGAGGCCAGCTTCGATGCATCGGACGATCTACGCGTCCTGTCTCTGTTGCTCTCTGACCCTGGCGGCGGCGGCACTCGCCGAGGAAGCCGTCGACCCGCAGCTCCTCCGAGCCGTGCTCGAGGAGAACCGCGAGCTGCGCGCGCGGCTCGACTCGCTCGAGGACGACGTGCGGAGCGCGCGCGACGACGCGGCGGCCGCACGCGCCGCCGGCCGGAGCGCGCTCTCCGCTCCCGCCGCGGTGGGGGCTGGACCGATCGCGGAGGCTCCCGCGGGCGGCGGCGCCCGCCTCCAGCTGCTCGACATCTCCGTGGACGTGCTGTCGAGCGTGGGCACCTCGTCCGTGGAGGACGACGAGATCGCGCTGCTCCAGGCGGGCGGCCACGATCCCGCGCGCCGCGGCTTCAACCTGACGAACCTCGAGCTGTCGCTGCTCGGCGCGGTGGATCCCTACCTCGATGGCGAGATCCACCTGATCTACTTCCTCGACCCCGAGGGCGAGTCGAGCTTCGAGCTCGAGGAGGCCTTCGTCACCTCGCGCATGCTGCCGTTCGGGCTCGAGGAGCAGGGACTCCAGGTCGAGTTCGGGCAGATGTTCACCGAGTTCGGCCGCATCAACCCGACGCACCCGCACGCCTGGGACTGGCAGGACCAGCCGGTCCTCCTCTCGCGCCTGTTCGGCCCCGACGGCATGCGCGGCGTCGGCACCCGCGTCGGTTGGTTGCTGCCCACGCCGTGGTTCTCGGAGCTCCACGCCGGCGTGCAGAACGCGCAGGGCGAGACCATGGTGAGCTTCCTGTCGAGCGACGAGGCCTTCGAGGAGGACCCGATCGGCGGGCGGCCGTTCGCGAGCGACGGCACGCACAGCATGAACGACCTCGTGTACCTGCTGCGTTGGGTGAACGGCTTCGAGCTGGGCGACGACTGGGCGGGTCAGGTCGGCGCCTCGGGGCTGTACGGGCCGAACGCGTCCGGTGGGGACGGCCGCACCTGGATCTACGGCGCCGACTGGTTCCTCAAGTGGGTCCCCGCCACGACCGACCGCGGCTGGCCGTTCGTGAAGATCGAGGGCGAGATCGCTCGCCGTCACTACCAGGCGGACTCGTTCTTCGGCTGCCTCGACCCCGACGAGGATCCCTGCCTCACACCGGTCAGCTTCGGCCACGAGACGTTCACGGACTGGGGCGCCTTCCTGCAGCTGCTCTGGGGCTTCCGGCGCGGCTGGTCCGCCGGGATCCGCGGCGAGTACGCGACGGGCAACGACGACGTCTACGCGCCGGACAGCGCGTTCGCGACCCGCTCCGAGGATCCCTTCCGCGGGAACCGCGTGCGCGTCTCGCCGCTGCTGATCTTCCAACCGTCCGAGTTCTCCCGGCTCCGTCTCCAGTACAACCTGGACGACGCGGACTTCCTGGTGGGTGACGACACCGCGCACTCCGTCTGGCTCGGGCTCGAGTTCCTGATCGGCCAGCACCCGGCCCACCGGTTCTAGGGAGGACACCACCATGAAGCGACTCGTCCCCTGCGCATTCGCCGTTCTCGCCTCCGTCCTGTCCGGGGCTCCCGCTCTCGCGAAGCCCCTGCTCGTCGTCACCTCGGTGCCCGACCTCGCGGATCTCGTACGCCAGGTCGGCGGCGACGAGGTGGAGGTCTCCGCCCTCGTCCGCGGGCCCCAGGACCCGCACTTCATCGACCCGCGTCCGACCTTCGTGCGGCGTCTCCACGACGCCGACCTGTACGTCGAGATGGGCCTCCAGCTCGAGATCGGCTGGAGCCCGGTGCTGCTGCAGAGCGCGCGCAACCCGAAGGTCCGGCCGGGCGGCGAGGGCTACGTGGACGCCTCCCGCGCGATCACGCCGCTCGAGGTGCCGCAGGGCGTGCTCGATCGCTCGCAGGGCGACGTGCATCCGGGCGGGAATCCGCACTACCTGAGCGACCCGCTGAACGGCCTGCTCGTGGCGCGGCTCCTCGCCGAGCGGCTCGGCGCGGCGCGGCCGGAAGCCACCGCGAAGTTCGCGGCAGGGCTGGCTGCCTTCGAGCACGCGCTGCTCGAGCGCCTCGTGGGCGCGGAGCTCGCCGCGCGCATGCCGGCCGACGAGCTCGTGGCGGCGCTCGAGGGCGATCGCCTGACCGTCCCGGTCGGCGGCTGGCTCGGCGAGCTGGCGAAGGCGCGCGGGGTGCTGGCCGTGCAAGACCACCGCCTCTGGCCCTACTTCGCAAGACGCTTCGGCCTCGAGCTCGTCGCGCAGCTCGAGCCGATCCCGGGCATCGCGCCCACCACCGCGCACCTCACCGAGGTGGTGCAGCTGGTGGAAGCGCGGCACGTGCGCCTGCTGCTCGCGAGCCCCTACTTCGACGCGCGGCATGCGCGCACGGTCGCCGACCGCACGGGCATCCCGGTCGTCACGCTCGCGCACCAGACCGGTGCGCTGCCCGGCGCCGACGACTATCTGTCCACGGTGGACGTGAACGTGCGCGCCGTCGCAAAGGCTCTCGATGGCGGATGAGCCGTTGATCGCGGCCCGCGGCCTCGCGCTCGGCTACGGCGACGAGGCCGTGGTCCGCGACGTGACGTTCGCCGTGCGCGCGGGCGAGTTCTGGTGCTGGATCGGACCGAACGGCTGCGGCAAGTCCACCCTGCTGCGCGGCCTGCTCGGGTTGCTGTCGCCGCTGGCCGGGGCGCTCGACGTGGCGCCTCGGCTCGCCGACCGCGCGCGCATCGGCTACGTGCCGCAGCGCGGCGAGCTGTCGGACGCGCTCCCGACGACGGTGCGCGAGCTGGTCGGGCTCGGCCTGGTCGGCTCGCGCGTGCCGCGCGCCGAGCGCAGCGAGGCCGTGCGCGACGCGCTGGCCCAGGTCGGCGTGCTCGAGCTCGCCGAGCGCAGCTTCTGGTCGCTCTCGGGCGGCCAGCGCCAGCGCGCGCTGCTCGCGCGTGCGCTCGTGCGGCGGCCGGAGCTGCTGCTGCTCGACGAGCCCACCGAGGGCCTCGACGTGGCCACGCAGCAGGCGCTGCTCGCCACGTTCGACGCGCTCCACCGGACCGCGCGCATCGCGCTGGTGGTGGTGACGCACCGGCACGAGATCGCACGCGACCACGCCGACCACGTCGCCCTGTTCGCGGACGGCCGGGTGGTGGCGGGCGCACGCGAGGCGGTGCTCGCGTGAACGACTTCCTGGCGTCCTGGTCGCTGTTCTGGCCGAGCTACCTCGCGGGCTGGGCGATCGCCGTGCTGCTCGCCGTGATCGGGGTCTGGGTGGTCGCGAGGCGCGAGGTGTTCCTCGGCGCCGCGGTCTCGCAGGCCTCCGCGCTCGGCATCGCGCTCGCGATCTCGCTCGGGGCCTGGAGCGGCGCCCACTGGTTCGAGAGGGACAGCGTCGCCGCGGGGCTCGCGATCGCCACCGCCGTCGCCACCGCGCTGGTCTCGGCACGCGGCGGCGGCCCCGGCCGCGAGAGCGCCGAGGGCATCGTGGCCTGGATCTTCCTGCTCTCGGCCAGCCTGCCCACCCTGCTGCTCGCGCGCTCGGCGCACGGCCTCGAGGAGATCCACCGGCTCACGTTCTCGACGCTGCTCGGCGCACAGCCCGCGGATCTGTGGGTGCTCGGCGCGCTGCTCGTCGCCACGGGGCTCGCGGCGTGGCGCTACCGCGAACCGCTGCTGCTCGTGGCCCTCGACGGCGAGACCGCCGCGGCCTTCGGCGTGCCGCGGCGCCGGCTGGTAGTGGCCGCCGCCCTCTGGCTCGGCGTGTGCATCGGCTTCGCGATGCGCGTCTCGGGCATGCTCTACACGTTCGGCTGCCTCGTGCTGCCCGCGCTCGTGGCGCGACGCCTGGCGCGCGAATCGCGGCCGCTGGTGTGGCTGGCGCCCGCGCTCGCGCTCGGCGCCGCTCTGCCGGGCTTCGTGATCGCGCACGTCACGGACGTGCCGCCCGCGCAGATGACGGTCACCCTGCTGTGCGCCGCGCTCGCTCTCGCGTGGGCGACGGGAGGGCGGCGCGCCTAGTTGACCGACTGACCGTCGACGGTCGCGGAGAGCAGCCAGCTATCGAGGTCGTTCACCTGGCCCACCAGCTCGCCGTCCTCGTAGAAGCGGAACGCGTAGCTCGCGGCCACGATGCCGACGCCGTCGACGCACCAGAGCTCGACATCGCTCTCCTGCGACACGTCCGGGCCGTCCTTGCGCTCGCGCACCTCGATGGTCCGCGCGGCGGCGATGTGGACGGTGTCGCTGTAGGTCTGCGTCGGCGTGGTGAGCGGCTCGAAGCCGACGAGCTGCCAGGCGCCGCGGACGCGTGCCGAGCCCACCTTCTTGCCGTCGCGCAGCGCCTTGCCCTTCACCTCGGCCGTATACGCGCGGCCGGGCACCGCCTTCAGCGGGAACCAGCTGTCGGGCTCGCCCACCTCGATCGTGAGATCGCCGACCGCGAGGTCGCCGAGGAAGAGCACCTTGCCGGGCTTCACGAAGGTCTCGCGCACGGTCGGGGTGTTCGCTGCGAGCTGCGCCTCGACCGTCGCCGTCCAGCCGGTGCGGCCCTGCCAGTCGGACACGTCGAGCACGGTCTCGGTGAGATTGCTGCCCTGGCTGGTGCGGAACACGCGCCGGTCGCCGGCGCTCGCGTTGGGCGCGAGGCACGAGGTGAGATCGACCGCGGCATCCGCGGCGCTCGCCGGGACCGGTCCGACACCGAGCGGTGACGCCACGCCCGCTGCGAGCAGCGCGGCTGCCACGAAGGACACGGATTCTCGGCGCAAGGTTTCCCCCCGGAGGCTCAGGGGACTATCGCCCGCACGGGGTGCGCCCGAAGTGCGCTGCGTCACGAATCCGCTGCCGGCAGAAGCCGCCCTCGCGCGCGCAGCGCGCGCTGCAACGCCGCGTGGCTGCGAGGGAATCTCCGCCTCAGCGGCGCCGGCGGAGCGTGCGCAGAGCCGCACGCCTGCGGAGCGTGCGCAGAGCCGCACGCCTGCGGAGCGTGCGCAGAGCCGCGGCGGCGAGCAGCCAGGCGGCGGCCGGCTCCGGCACCAGGAACTCCTCGCCCACGGTGAGCACGCCGGCGATCTCCACGAGGCTGGACGGACCGCTGCCGTGACCCACCCGGAACGAGGTGAACTCGGAGACCGACGCGGTCAGCGCGGTGGCGGGCCCGAAGTCCGGCAGCACGAGGATCCGGCCGGTAGCGCTCCCGTCGCGCAGGCTGGACAGGTCCGCGCCCACCGCGTGGGTCGAAGTCCACACGCTGCCCGTGTCCACGAACGCGGCGACGCCGTTCACGTCGACGCCGCTCAGCGAGGCGAGCAGCACGGCGCCGTCGTAGAGCTCGACGGTCATGGTGCTGACGCCGGCCGGGGCCACGCTCACGAGATTGAACGTGAGCGTGTCGGCAGCGTTCGCGCTGACGGAGAACGGCGCCTCGAGCGCCTGGCCCGGGAGGATCGTGAGCGCCCAGCCGGGGCTGGCCAGCGCCAGCGAGAGCACGAAGCCGGAAATCGCGCGCACCGTCGACTGCAACATCAGGCTCCCCGCACAGCCACGAGCGCCGAGCAAGGCGCGCGTTCGCACCCAATGGGTGGCGCCGCGCCGGCGAAAATGGCGCGCGGCGGGCGGCTCAGTGCGACTGTGCCGGTTCCGGCTCGGGTGCCGGCGCCTCGGGGGCCTTCGCGGCCTCCTCGGGCAGCGCGTCGAGCCCGAGCCCGCCCTCGAGCTTCGAGAAGCCCTCGGGGCACAGCTCGGTGGCGCCCTTGGCGAGGTGCTCGTACACCGAGCGGTACTGGAGCGTGAGGTCGTGCAGTTGCTCGGAGGTCTCGGCGAAGTGGTCGCTCACGCGCTTGCGGTAGCCGTCGTACTCGCTGCGAGCCCGCTCGTGCGCGTCGCGCTCCTCGGCGAGCGCCACCTGCAGCGCGCGCACGCGCCGCGCGGCGGCGCCGCCGACGCGACCGACCGCGAAGCCGAGCACCGCAGCGACAGCGCTCGCGATCACGATCCACAGGCCAGGAGACGCCGCGAGGGATTCCTGCATGGGGGGCTCCGGTAAGCTGACGCGGACGCGTCGGAGGAGACATGTCGCGAAGACCGGACCGTAGCAGAGCCGCCGCTCTGGCCGTCGTGGCCTGCGCGCTGCTCGCGGCGGGCTGCGGCGCCCTCCGACGCTGCGCGTACGAAGGCATCGGACGCGACGACTGGCAGCAGCCCGAGCGCGTGGTGGCCGACCTCGCGCTCGCACCCGGGGCGCGCGTGGCGGACCTCGGCGCCGGCGGGGGCTACTTCACCTTCCGGCTGGCGCGCGCCGTCGGGCCGGGGGGCCTCGTCTACGCCGTGGACGTCGACGAGGGCATGAACGAGCACGTGGCGAAGGAGGCCGCCGCGCAGGGCCTCGCGAACGTCCGCACGGTGCTGGCCGCGCCCGACGATCCGCGCCTGCCCGAGCCCGTGGACCTGCTCTTCACGAGCAACACCTACCACCACATCGACGAGCGCACGGCCTACTTCCGCGCCGTCCGCGATCGGTACCTCGCACCGGGCGGCCGCGTCGCGATCGTCGAGTACCGGCCGGGCACCGGCTCGCACTCGACCGCGCGTGACGACGTCGAGTCCGAGCTCGAGGCGGCCGGCTTCCGGTTGGTGAAGTCCTTCGACTACCTCGAGCGCCAACACTTTCTGGTGTTCTCGGCGGAGCCCGCGGACCCCAGCGAGCCACCGCGATGAGGCGCTGGCTGGCGGCGCTGGCCGCGACGCTCGCCGCCCTCGACGCGGCGTCCGGCGCCGAGGTCCCGCCCGAGCTGCGCGGGCGCGTCTCGGTGGAGGTCACGTCCTGCGAGCCGTTCCGCGCCGGCGCGAGCACGCGCGTGGTGCTGGTGCGGGTGCGCGCCGGCGCGAGCGGGGTGAAGGAGCCGGAGATCCGCTGCGGGGCCGTGGCCCGCGGAGGCGACGCGGTCCTGGCGTGGGCGCGGGTGCGCGGCGTGGACGAGCTCGCGCCGGGCGAGGTTCGCGAGGCCATGGTGCTGGTGCCCACCGACGCGGCGCACGACGAGTGCCGCTGCGTGGCGCACGACCCGCACGACGACGCGGTGTGCGCGCCCTGGGAGTCCCTCGAGAACGGCCGCTGCGTGGAGCCCGGCGAGGTCGCGGCGGATGCGCCCGCGCCGCCCGCGCCCGCCGACGAGGTGGAGGGCGCGCTGCGCGTATCGCGCGCGCTCGGGCCGCTGCGCGCGCTGCTCGAGCCGGGCCGCACGGCCGAGGGCGGCACGGGCGCGATCTGCTCCTCCGTGCTGCCCGCGGCGCTCGGCGAGCTGGTCGCGGCGCTCGTGCCCGAGGACGGCACGGCCTACGTGCGGCCGGTCTGGCACCGGCTCGACGCCGCCGACCAGAAGGCGTTCGCGATCTGGGCGAGCGAGTGCTTCGGCGTGGCGCGCATCGTGGACGCCGAGCGGGGCGTGCCGCTCTCGCGCGGGAGCGCACCTGCCCTACGCTGAGTCCGCTGCGCGGGAGGGTCGGCGATGACCGGACGGCTGATCGGCAAGCGCGTGCTCGTCACCGGGGTCTCGTCGGGGATCGGCGCGGCCTGCGCGCGCCTGTTCACGCACGAAGGCGCGCGCGTCTCGGGCCTCGACATCGGCAAGCCCCCGCTCGACCTCGCGCTGGTCTCCTTCCACGAGGCCGACGTGCGCGAGGAGGCGCAGGTGAAGGGAGCCGTCGAGGGCGCGCTGCACGAACTCGGCGGCATCGACGTGCTCGTGAACGCCGCGGGCGTGGCCGGCGGCGGCCCGGCCCACCTCTGCGATCTCGCCGAGTGGCGCCGCGTGCTCGACATCAACCTGACCGGCACCTTCCTCGCCTCGAAGCACGTGCTCGCGGCGATGCTGGCCCAGAAGGCGGGCAGCATCGTGAACCTCGCCAGCGTCGAGGGCCTCGAGGGCGGTGAGAGCATGTCGGCCTACAACGCCTCGAAGGGCGGCGTGGTGCTGCTCACGCGGAACATGGCGCTCGACTACGGCGCGCTCGGCATCCGCGTGAACGCGATCTGCCCGGGCTTCATCCGGACGCCCATGACCACGGTGCTCGCGGAGCCGGCCTTCGCGCCGATCACGAAGCGCATCGAGGAGGCGCACGCGCTCGGCCGGCTCGGCGAGCCCGAGGAGGTCGCGAACGTGGCGCTGTTCCTGGCCTCGGACGACGCCTCCTTCGTGAGCGGCGCGTCGATCACGGTGGACGGCGGCTTCCACGCCGGCAAGCGTTTCGGGATCACGGCGCAGCTCGTCGAGGCGGCCGCGGGCGCGCCATTGCCCGTGCCCTCGAGCTGAGCGATGCGGAGCGCGGGCTCGCCGCGCTGGCGTTCGCGGCGGCGGCCTCCGCCGAGCCGACCCTCAGCGTTCGCGAGACTCCGCCCGCGCCGGGCTACCCGGGCCTCCAGTACGAGGTGCGCTGGCAGCCGGCCGGGCGCGAGCTCCGCTTCGTGCTCTGGCCCCACGAGTTCGTCTCGTCGGACGCGCGCGGCCGCTTCGTCGAGAGCGGAGACGTGGTCGAACGGCGGGAGAGCGCCGGGGCCTCGAGCTGGGGGGTGGCGGCGCGAGAGCTGCCCGAGGTGGCGCTCGGCGTCCGGCTCGAGCCGCACGGCGACGAGCTCCGCATCCGGTATGCGCTCGAGAACCTGGCGTCCGAGCCGCGCTTCGTGGCGATCGCGCCCTGCCTCCAGCTGCCGCGGGGCTGGCTCGGCGCCGCCGGCTGGCCGCGGGCCAAGCGCGTCTTCGTGGTCGGCCTCGACGGGCTGCGTTGGATCGCGGACACGGCGCAGCGGCGTGGGCGCGCGATGCGCGGGGGCGATCCCGACCCGTCGCGGAGCCCGTGGAGCCAGCATTTCCTCGCGCGGAGCCCGGCGGGCACGCTGCTCGATTCGCCGCTCGCCCTGTTCGGCATCGCAGCGGCGCCCGTCGCGGCGAGCTGGATCGGCGCGTCGGCGCCTGGCGGCCAGCTCCACGTGCTCGCCGCGTCGAGCGCCGACTCCGGCGCCACCTACTCGCTGCTCGACTGTCTGCACGCCGGGGTGGGCGCGCGGCTCGGCCCGCACGAGCGGCGGCACCTCGAGCTGCGCCTCTACTTCCACGCGGGCGGGCTCGCGCCCCTCGTCGCCCGCGCGGCGCGCGAGCTCGGCGAGAGGCGTCCCGCCCCCGCGCCCGACTTCGTTCCGCCGGACGCGCTCGAGCGCCGGCTCGCCTCCTTCGAGGCCGGCGCCGAGGGCTGGAGCGCGGGCGAATCCGGCGCGGACGCGAGTCCCTGGTTCGCGCCGACGCACGGCGCCCGGCGGCTCCGTGCCACGCTGGCGCCGGGCGTCCCGCTCTCCTCGCCGTGGCTCGAGGCCCGCGGCGAGCCGGGCCGCGCTGCCTGGCTCGCGCTCGACGTCGCCTCCCCCACCGCCGCGGGAGCCCGGCTGGCGCTCGAGCTCGAGAGCCGCTCGGGCCCGACCCTCGCGAGCCGCGTGGCGCTCGCGGAAGGGAAATGGCGGCGCGTGGTGATGCCGCTCCCGGAGGGCGCGCACGGACCGCTCCGCCTGCGCGTGCGCGCGGACGACGCGCGCGAGCCCTTCGAGCTCGCGGTCGACGACGTGACGCTATTCACCCGCTGACGGCGGCGGCGCGAGCGGGATCGGCACGCCTTCGCTCTGCGCCGGCGGCTCGATCCCGATCAGCTTCGCCACCGTCGGCGCCACGTCGATGGCGCGCACGCGCGGCAGGCGCAGACCCGCCGGCACGCCGCGGCCGAGCGCGACGAAGATGCCGAGCATCTCGGGGTGTCGCGCCGGGTCGTAGCCGTGCGCGCCGAGCGAGCGACCGAGCAGCCGCGCGAGGCCGCCGAAGCGCGCGCCGCGCGCGCTGCCGGGCAGCAGGGCCAGCGGCAGCTCCGCCAGCGCGACCACCTCGCCGACCCGCGCGTTCCCATAGCGCAGCTCCGCGGGCAGGTCCTCGCGCCGCCACGCCGCGAGCCCCGGCACGCTCCGCAGCACCTCGACCGCACGCGCAGCCTGCTCCGGCTGCGTGAGGTGGATCTGCGCCGTGGCCATGGCGTGGATCACGCGCGCGCGGATGCCCGCCTCGGCGAGCAGGCTGCGCACGTCCACCGTCTTCGTGTACGCGGCCATGCCGTGGTCGCTGACGATCAGCAGCGTCGTGTCGGCCCACGACTTCCGCTCGTCGAGGCCGGCCAGCAGCGTGCCGAGCACGCGGTCCTGCGCCCGGAGCGCGTCCCGCGTCGCGCGCGCGTCCGGGCCGTGGTCGTGGCCGGTGCGATCGGCGCCGTGCCACCAGCACATCACCAGCCCCGGCCGCTCCGCCTCGGGCCGGTCGAGCCAGGCGAGGATCTGCTCGACCTTGGCGTCCTCGCCGATCTTCGTGTCGAAGGGCGCCCTGCGGTAGCGCGCGCCGCGGCCGTGCCAATCCGTCTCCGACCCGACCCAGAAGAACGTCGCCGCGGGGACACCTTGCCGCTCCGCCGCGATCCACAGCGGCTCGGCGTCGAGGAAGCGCGCCGCCGCCCCCCCGTTCTCCTTGTAGTCGAAGGCCCCGAGCTTCGCGTCGAGGAACTTGTTGCCGACGATGCCGTGCACGTCCGCGTACGTACCCGTCGCGAGCGCCACGTGGCTGGGGAAGGTGGTGGACGGGAAGATCGGGACGAGCGCCTCGGCGCGCGCGCCGTCTCGCGCGATGCGCGCGAAGGCCGGCAGCTCGCCCCGGTCGAGGTAGTCGTGCCGCACGCCATCGAAGGAGAGCAGGATCACGACGGGGCGCGCCGCGGCCGCAGACGCGGCGAGCAGCGCGGCGAGGACGAGCGCGAGGCCTCGGCTCAAAGCCGCTCCACGCGGGCGCTCGGGATCACGTCGGCCACGTCGCGGCCCACCCAGCGCACGCCGATCGTCCCATGCGCGTGGCCCGCGGTGTCGAGCCAGTTCGGGTGGCCGGGGTCGCGCGCCGCCACGATCAGCTTGACCGAGCCGTCGGGCTCGAGCTTCGCGGTGTGGTGGTTCAGCGTGATCTGGTGGCGCGTGTAGTCGAGCGTCTCGAGCCAGTGGTTCGAGAGCACGAACATCCAGTAGTCGCACTTCGGCGGGCGCGCCTCGACCACGAGCGCCTCGTCGGGCGCGAGCTCGAAGTAGGCAGCGTGGAAGTGGATGTCCGGGTCGCGGAACACGGCCGCCGCGCCCGGCATCACCTCGCTGAAGCGGTTCTTGGACTTGGCGAGGTCGTCCGACCAGGAGAGCGCCATGCCCGCCAGCGCGCGCAGCAGCGCCGGCGTGGTGGCGAGCGCGCGCCCGACCTGCTCGGGTGCGAGCGGCGCGGGGCGCTTGGCGGCGTCCAGGCGCTCGATCGCGAGCACGGAGGGCGTCTCGCGCGCGCGGTCCGCGAAGGTCTGCCGCACGATCAGGGAGCCCGCGTCGGCCGGCAGCGGCAGCCAGTTCGCGCGGCCCGCGCGCTCGCCGCCGAGGAACAGCTCGAAGCGGCGGTCCGGCCCGAGCACGAGCGCGCGCGCGTCGAGCGCCTCCGCGGTGCCGCGCCCGCCGGCGCCGAACGCGCCCGCGTGCACGTTGAAGCTCATCCAGCTCGCGGTGCCGAGCGTGCCCCAGATGCGGTAGCGCTCGCGGCCGTCGACGCGCGCGCCGAGGTACAGGTTGTCCGGGTTCTCGTGGATGATCTTGATCGTCTCGTGCGAGCCGCGGTGGAGCTGCGGGTGGAGCGGGTCGTTGTACTCGAGGAAGCCCTCGAAGCCGTAGCGGACGAGACGCATCAGGAAGCGGTAGCCCTCGGCGCGGTCGAGCGGGTCGTCGGGCGCGCGCGGGTCGAGCACCAGCGCCCCGACGTCCTTCAGCGCGTCGCAGAACTCCGACCAGGCGCGGCCCGAGACGACCTTCTCGCGCAGCTCATCCGCCACTCGCATCCTCCAGCCGCACACCACACCGCTCGGTGTAGTCGCGGAACGCCGCGCGCACGCCGCTGCGGTCGAGCCCCCAGTCTTCGAGCTGGTAGCGGTGCTCCCCGTGCCGGCCGCGCGGATTCGCCGCCGCCCAGGCGCGGATCGCATGCTCCGCCGCGTGCGTCCACGGCAGGCCGAGCTTCGCGTAGGCGGCGACGATGGTGGCCGTCGGGTCCGCGACGAGCTCGTGGAAGTGCACGTCGGCGAAGCGGGCCTCGCCGACGCGCGCGCGCACGGCGAGCAGCCGCCGCATCGCCTCCGTCCACGAGCCGAGCTCGGACGCGCCGAGGCGATCCGGAGGCGGCGGCGTACCGGTCATCTCGTACATCGTCGCGATCAGGCTGCACACCGAGCCGAGCACGGCGGCCGGGTCGCGGTGCGTCATCACGAATCGCGCATCCGGAAAGACCGCGAGGATGGCATCGAGGCAGAACGAATCGGGGGGCGACTTGAGCTGCCAGCGCGTCGGCGGGCAGCGCCACTGGAGGAGCTGGAGCGTGCGCCGGAGGAACCGATACGCCGGCGCCATCTCGCAGCCGAGCCACCAGGCGACGTAGCCCGGCAGGAACGACATGCCCTCGAAGTGGAAGGTGCGGAAGCTCATCCCGAGCAGGTCGTGGTTCTCGGTCGGGCCGGTGGGGGTGTCCTCGTGCATCGAGGCGAGGCGCGGCGAGAGCTGGCGCATCGTCTCGAGCTGCTTCGCCGCCGCCTCGATGCGCGGGTCGCTGTGCTCGGTCGCCGTCTCCGGGGGCGGCACGGGCTGCGCGGACTCCCACACGCGGAGCGAGCGCGTAGCGGGATCCTGCGCCAGCAGGTGTGAGAGCGCGGTGGTGCCGGTGCGCGGCAGTCCCACCATGAAGACGGGCGCCGGGACCGCCTGGCGCTCGATCTCCGGGTGGCGCGCGAGGTAGTCCACCACGCGCAGCCGCTGCACCAGGTGCGACAGGAGACGTCCGCGCCACACCATGCGGCCGAGATCGGAGAGCTCGGCCCCCGCGAGCTCCGCGAGCAGCACGTCGAGCCCCTCGCGGTAGACGGGCTCGCCGAAGTCCGCGAGGCCCGCGCGCTCGCACGCTTCGCTCTCGAGCGCCTCCCGGCCGAGCGCGGCGGACATCAGGTGAAGTCCGAGCCGCCGTCCACGTTCACGTTCGCGCCCGTCATGTAGCTGTTGCGGCGCGAGGCGAGGAACGCGATCACCGCGCCGATCTCCTCGGGCAGCCCGGCGCGGCCGAGGTCGCTCGGCTCGTGGAAGTCCTCCGCGATGATGCGGTTCAGGTCCTCGAGGCTGTTCGGGTCGATGCCGCGCTTCGCCGCCATGCCCTGCAGCCACGTCTTCACGCCGCCCGACAGGAACGTGCCGGGCGAGACGGTGTTCACCAGGATGTTCTCCTTGGCGAGCGCCTTCGCGAGGTTCTTGCTCATGCTGGTGAGCGCCGATTTCGCGGCGGTGTAGCCGATCAGCGTCGGCGTCTGGCGCTTCGTCGAATGCGCCGACACGTTCACGATGCGCCCCCACTCCGCCTTGCGGATCCACGGCAGCGCCGCGCGCGTGCAGCGCACCGCGCTCATCAGGCCGAGCTCGAGGCTCCGCGCCCAGCCCTCGTCGGTGAGCGTGTCGATCGTGCCGGTGTCGCCCGGACCGACGGTGTTGACGAGGATGTTGAGCGCGCCCCAGCGCCCGCCGAGCTCCGCGACGGCGGCCTCGATCCCCGCCGCATCGGTCACGTCCACGGACAGGCCCACCGGATCGGGACTGCCGCACGCGCGCAGCGCCGCCACCGTCTCGTCGAGCTCCACCTTGCGGCGCGCGAACACCGCCACGCGCGCGCCGTCGGCGGCGAGACACTCCGCGGCCGCGCGGCCCATGCCGCTCGAGCCCCCTGTCACCAGCGCCGTCGCATCGCGCAGCCCGAGATCCATGGCGATCCTCCTACTTGTCCGCCACCTCGCGGTGGCCCGCCTCGCGCAAGGCCGCGCGCAGCCGCTCGGCGGCAGCGTCGAGCGCCGCCGGCGCCGCCTTCGCGTCGGCCTTGGCGAAGTCGAGATCGCCGAGCGAGTGGATCGGCACGAGGTGCAGGTGCACGTGCCGCACCTCGAGGCCGGCGATCATCAGCCCGACCTTCTCGGGGCGGAAGACCTGCTGCACCGCTTGCCCGATCTTCTGCGCGACGAGCGTCAGGTGCTGCATCAGCTCCGGCGGCACGTCGAGCCAGTGGTCGATCTCCTCGACCGGCACCACGAGCGTGTGGCCGGGACGGAGCGGCGCGATCGTGAGGAAGCCCACCGCGCGCTCGTCGCGCCACACGAAGCGCCCGGGCACCTCACCGCGGATGATCTTCGTGAACAACGACGGCACGGGCCCTCCCGGCTCGGGAAGGCGCGAGTGTAGTCTCGCGCCCGCTGTCCGCGCACCGCCGGGGTGACTCCGGTCACCGTGCCGGTGACTCCGGTCACCGTGCCGGTGACTCCTGTCACCGTGCCGGGGTAGGCGCTCGCCGATGTACGTGAGGGGGCATTCCACGCGGCGGAAACCGCCATGCAGCCAGGCTTCGTCATCATGCACATCGGCAACCCGCAGCTCGACTGCGTCTACGAACGAGCCGTCGCCCCGGCTTTCCGGGCCTGCGGCGTCGAACCGAGGCGTGTCGACCGGCACAACCGCGGCGGCCTGCTGGTGAGCGAGATCATCGCCTTCATCGAGGAGGCCGAGGTGGTGGTCGCGGACCTCACCCACGAGCGGCCGAACTGCTACCTCGAGGTGGGCTACATGCTCGGTGCCGGGAAGCTCACCAACCTGATCCTCACCGCGCGCGCCGACCACGACCCGGAGAGCCCGACCCACCGCCCCGGAGGCCCGCGCGTGCACTTCGACCTCGCCGGCTTCGACATCCTGTTCTGGCGACGCGACCGCCTCGACGGCTTCCGGCTGGAACTCGAGAAGCGCATCCGGCGGCGCCAGGAGCTGCTGGCGTGACGAGGCTGCGGAGCGCCGTGTGCGCCGCCATCGCCGTCGGCCTCGCCCTCTCGTGGGCGCCGTTCTTCTGGGCCTGCGCGAGCGACGGCACGGCCGGCGAGGCGCGCGTCGGCGGCACGTCTCCCTACCGCGTGAACGGGCGGACCTACACCCCCCTCACGGACTGGCGCGGCTACGAAGAGGTGGGCGTGGCCTCCTGGTACGGCGCCGCGCACCACGGCCGGAAGACCGCGAGCGGCGAACGCTTCGACGCCCATGGCGCGCGCACCGCCGCGCACAAGACGCTCCCCTTCAACGTGTGCGCCGACGTCGAGAACCTCCGCACCGGCAAGAGCGTGCGCGTGCGCATCAACGACCGCGGCCCCTTCGCGAAGGGCCGGGTGATCGACCTCTCGAAGGCCGCCGCCTCCGAGATCGGCCTCGTACGGTCGGGCGTCGCGAAGGTCCGCGTCGAGGCCGTGGGCATCGCGGACGCGAACGGAGAGTGCGGGAGGAGCTGACGGGCCCTACCCGATCGCCTCCCGCATCCGCTCCAGCTCGCCGGCGATGTCGCCCATCGGCCAGTAGACGATCTCGCCGACGCCCTGCGCGGCCAGCGCGGCGGCGCGTGCGCGGAGCTGCGCCGGGGTGCCGCTCAGCGTCGTGCCGGCGAGCTCCGGCGCGAGGTTGCGGCGGTCGCGCTCGGTCAGCGTCACCAGGTGGCCCTCGTGCACGTACACATGGCGCGAGCGCTCGGGGAAGCGCTCGACCTCGGCGCGCCAACCCTTGCCGCCGGGCAGGTTGTCCACGCCGGCGCCGGCCGCCTCGTAGGTGCCGTGCCACACCACGGCGATCGCGGGGCCGATGCGCTCGAGCACGGCGGGCGAGGCAAGCGTCTCGCCGTCCCGCAGCACGGTGCCCATGGCGAGGAGCGCGGCGTCCTTCGCGCCCGCCGGCACGACGCCGGCGCAGATCACTCCATCGCCGACCTGCTGCGAGAGGGCGAGGCCCTTCGCGCCGTTCGCGGCGAGCCAGATCGGCGTGCAGAGCGGGAGCGGCGCGCTGATGCCGGCCGGATGCAGCAGCCGGCAGACCGCGCCGTCCACCTCCACCTCTTCGCCCGCGAGCAGCGCGCGCAGCTGGCGCACGTAGCGCTCGAGCGCCGCGAGCGAGAGCGCCTTCTTGCCCAGCATGCGGCGGCCCGTGAAGCCGGTGCCGAACGCGACGCGCAGGCGGCCGGGCGCGATGGCCTCGACGTGCGCGATGGCCGCCGCCGTCGCCATCACGTGACGCAGGCTCGGGATCAGCACGCTGGTGCCGAGCCCGATGCGGCGCGTGGCGCGCGCGGCCTCGGCTACGGCGATCCAGACGTCGCCATAGAGGGCGGGCGAGTCGGCGAGCCAGACCCGGTCGTAGCCGAGCTTCTCGGCGAGCGCGGCCTGCTCGGGCACGCGCGGCGAGGGAATCAGGGCGCAGGACAGACGCATCGGAGCCTCCTCGGAATCCGGGCAGAGTACGGCTAGTCTCCTCCTCTTCCCAACCCCAGGAGTGACCCCCGATGGCTCGCAAGGTGTTCGTGGTCGGCGTCGGCATGACGAAGTTCGAGAAGCCCGGCTCGAAGGACTGGGACTATCCCGACATGGCGCGCGAGGCCGGCACCAAGGCGCTCGCCGACGCGAAGCTCGCGATCACCGACGTCGAGCAGGCCGCCGTCGGCTACTGCTACGGCGACTCCACCTGCGGGCAGCGCGCCTTCTACGAGCTCGGCCACCCCGGCATCCCCATCTACAACGTGAACAACAACTGCTCGACGGGCTCGACGGCGCTGTTCATGGCCAAGCAGTTCGTCGAGGGCGGGCTCGCCGAGTGCGCGATGGCGCTCGGCTTCGAGAAGATGGAGAAGGGCTCGCTCGGCGTGAAGTACACCGACCGCACCAACCCGATGGACAAGCACTTCAAGCT
>Ga0187892_10006439_pt1 | contig 17421 bp, 14 predicted proteins | sample MA1701073metaG_FD_139345 | JGI IMG/M metagenome (GOLD analysis project Ga0187892, IMG submission 139345) | Bio-ooze microbial communities from a basaltic lava cave in the Kipuka Kanohina Cave System on the Island of Hawaii, USA - MA170107-3 metaG ... | reverse complement strand
CCCGACGAGCGCGGCGGGATCTCGCACCTCATCGAGCATCTGGTCTTCAAGGGCACGACGTCCCGCTCGGCCGAGCAGATCGCGGGCGCGATCGATTCGGTCGGCGGCCAGATGGACGCGTTCACGGCGAAGGAACACACCTGCTTCTACGTCAGCGTCCTCGACGAGCACCTCCCGCTCGCCGTCGATCTCCTCACCGACATCTTGATGCACCCGCTGTTCGCCCCGCCGGACATCGAGAAGGAAAAGGCCGTCGTCCTCCAGGAGATCAAGATGGTGGAGGACACGCCGGACGACCTCGTCCACGATCTGTTCGCCGAGCGCGTGTGGCCCGGGCATCCGCTGGGCCGGCCGATCCTCGGGCAGTGGGACGTCGTGCGGGCACTGGACCGTGACGTCATCCTCGGGCACTTCGAGGAGGAGTACACGCCCTCGAACATCCTGATCGCGGCCGCGGGCCATCTCGAGCACGCGCGGCTGATGGAGCTGTTCGCCTCACGCTTCAACGGCTTTCGGCGGGTGACGGCCGCCCGGACCACCACGCCCCCGGTCCTGCAACCCGGCGTGCACATGATGCACAAGCCGCTGGAGCAGGTGCACCTCGTCGTTGGTTTCCCGGGGATCCCGGAGGCGGCGCCCGAGCGCTATGCGCTGTATCTGCTCAACGACATCTTGGGCGGCAGCATGTCCTCGCGGCTCTTCCAGGAAGTTCGCGAGCGTCAGGCCCTCGCCTACGCGGTGCACTCGGGCATGCAGTCGTACCGGGACACCGGCCTCTTCTCCGTCTACGCGGGTACGGACGGCGCCAACTTCGCCAAGCTGCTCAAGGCGCTCATGAAGGAGATCCGCTCGCTGAAGAAGGACGGCGTGACGGCCGAGGAGCTCGGCCGCGCCAAGGACCACCTGAAGGGCAGCTTGATGCTCTCCCTGGAGTCCACGTCCTCGCGGATGAACCGCCTGGCCAAGCAAGAGCTCCGGTTCGGCTCGTTCTTCTCGATCGACGAGATGCTGGCCTCGATCGACCGGGTGCGACTCGACGAGGTGGAGGCGCTCGTGCATCGGCTCCTGGACGAGGAGCAGCTGGCGCTGCTGGGCCTCGGGCCGATCGACCGCCGCAACCTCCCGCGAGAGCTTCTCCGGAATTGACCAGCGCCCGCGGGGCGCGCCCCGGCCCCGGCCAGCGCGACCAGGAGGCTTGTCGGAGTCACGTGCCTGGCCTTGACGCCGTTAACTCAGAGGGGGGCTCCGCCCCCCTTCCGAACCTCCCCCCGAAACCTGGATCGCGCGGGCGAAGGCCGTGATCGAGCGATACAGCCGGCCCGAGATGGCCAGGATCTGGAGCCGGGACGCGACGTACGACACGTGGCTCCGAGTCGAGTTGGCCGTCTGCGAGGTGTATGCCCGCCGCGGGGTGATTCCGGTAGAGGCGCTCGGCCGGATCAAGGCCAACGCCCGCGTCTGCACCGCGCGCATCGACCAGATCGAAGCGACGACGCGCCACGACGTGATCGCGTTTCTCACCAACCTCGAGGAGTCCCTCGGCGCGGATTCGCGCTACGTCCACATCGGGATGACCTCGTCCGACGTGCTGGACACGGCGCTGGCGCTCGAGCTCCAGCAGGCGGCCGCGCTTCTGCAGGCCGGCCTGGAGCGGTTCCGGGGCGCGCTCAAGGCGCTGGCGCTCAGGTACAAGGACACCCTCTGCGTCGGCCGGACGCACGGCGTTCACGCCGAGCCGATGACGTTCGGCCTGAAGCCGGCGCTCTGGTACGCGGAGGCCGGGCGCAACCTCGAGCGGCTCCGCCGGGCGCGCGAGGCCGTGCGCGTGGGAAAGATCTCCGGCGCGGTCGGAACCTTCGCCCATGTCGACCCGGACATCGAAGAAGAGGTCTGCCGGCTGCTCGGCCTCGAGCCCGACCCGGTCTCGACCCAGATCGTCCAGCGCGACCGCCATGCCGAGCTCTGCGCGACGCTCGCGATCCTGGCCGCGTCGCTCGAGAAGGTGGCGCTGGAGATCCGGTCGCTGCAGCGCACCGAGGTGCTGGAAGCCGAGGAGCCGTTCTCGGAAGGGCAGAAGGGGTCCAGCGCCATGCCGCACAAGCGGAACCCCGTCTCCTGCGAGCAGATCTGCGGGCTGGCCCGGCTCGTGCGCAGCAACGCCCAGGCGGCCTTCGAGAACGTCGCGCTCTGGCACGAACGGGACATCAGCCACTCCTCGGTCGAGCGCGTCATCTTGCCGGACTCCACGACCCTGCTGGACTACATGCTCCATCAGATGAGCCGGATCATCGAGGGGCTGCAGGTCTATCCGGAGCGGATGCGGGAGAACATGGAGCGCAGCTTCGGGCTCATGTTCTCGCAGCGCGTGCTGCTGAAGCTGGTGGACAAGGGGCTCCCGCGCCAGGCCGCCTACGAGCTCGTCCAGAGAGTCGCCATGCGCGCCTGGCGCGATCGCGCGCCGTTCAAGGACCTGCTGGGCGCCGACCCGGACGTCATGCGGCACCTGAGCCCGCACGAGCTCGACGCCTGCTTCGATCCCGCGTGGTATCTTCGGAACGTCGATGCGATCTACCGCCGCGCGGGCCTGCTGTAGTTCGTCCTCACGTTCACCGGATCATCACCCCCTGATCGAACTACCTGGAGTCACCGGGAGTCGCCATGGAACAGCGTGAGAAGCTCTACGAAGGTAAGGCGAAGATCGTCTACGCCACCGAGCGGCCGGGCACCGTCATCCAGTACTTCAAGGACGACGCGACGGCATTCAACGCGCTCAAGCGCGGCACGATCCTGGGCAAGGGGGTGGTCAACAACCGCATGTCGGCGACGCTGTTCCGCGCGCTCGACAGGCGGAAGGTCCCGACCCACTACCTTGAGACGCTCTCGGATCGCGAGATGCTCTGTCGGCGGCTCGACATCATCAAGATCGAAACGATCGTCCGGAACGTGGTGGCCGGCAGCCTGGCCAAGCGCACCGGGTTGCCGGAGGGTACCCGGATCAAGCAGCCCATCGTGGAGCTCTACTACAAGTCCGACCCGCTCGGCGATCCGATGATCAACGAGGATCACGTCCGCATGCTGAAGCTGGCGACGCCGCGGGAGCTCCGGTGGATGCGGCGGATGGCGCTCAAGATCAACCAGATCCTGAAGCCCCATCTCGCCCGCAAGGGGCTCCGGCTCGTCGATTTCAAGCTCGAGTTCGGCCGGCACGCCGGGAAGCTCTGGCTGGGCGACGAGATCAGCCCGGACACCTGCCGCCTGTGGGACGCGGCCACGAACGAGAAGCTCGACAAGGACCGCTTCCGGCGGGACCTGGGCGGCGTCGAGGAAGCGTACCAGGAAGTGTACCGGCGGGTCGTCGGGGCGTGAAGGCGCGGGTGCTGGTCCGGCTCAAGCCGAGCATCCTCGACGCGCAGGGCGCCTCGGTGCGAAAGGCGCTGGAGGGCCTCGGCTTTGCCGAGGTCCGGGACGTCCGGGTGGGGAAGGTCCTCGATCTCGAGGTGGATGTCCTCGACGGGGAGCAGGCGCGCAAGCGGATCGACGAAATGTGCGCCCGATTGCTCGTGAACCCCGTGATCGAGGATTTCAGCGTCGACCTGCCGTGACTGGGCCCTTGCCAGACGGCGGGGGGGCAGGGTAGAGTGAACCTGGCACCGCGAAAGGAGAATTCCAGAGCCATATGAACTTCGGCGTGGTCATCTTCCCGGGCACCTGGAGCGATTGCGATTTCCATTTTGTGATCGGTGAGGTGCTTCGCCAGCCGGTGCGCTACATCTGGCACCGCGACCGGAACCTGACCGACATCGACTGCGTGATCCTCCCCGGCGGTTTCGCCTACGGCGATTACCTGCGCGCCGGCGCCATCGCGGGCCGCTCGCCCGTGCTCGAGGCGCTGCCCGACTTCGTCGCGCGCGGAGGTTTGGTGCTCGGCTCGTGCAACGGCTTCCAGATCCTCTGCGAGGCCAAGCTCCTGCCGGGCGCCCTGATGCGGAACGATTGCCTGCAGTACCGCTGCCAATCCACCTACCTGCTGGTCGAGAACACCGAGACGCCGTTCACGCGCGCGATACGCCCGGGGCAGGTGCTGAAGATGCCGATCTCACACGGCGAGGGCCGCTACTTTGCCGACCCGGACACGCTGCGCAAGCTCAAGGACAACGGCCAGATCGTGTTCCGGTACTGCACCGAGAACGGGACCGTCACCCGCGGGGCGAACCCGAACGGCTCGATCGCCAACATCGCGGGCGTGGTGAACGAGACCGGCACAGTGCTCGGGCTGATGCCACATCCGGAGCGCGCAGCCGAGTCGGCGATGGGCGGCACCGACGGCACGCTGATCTTCCATTCGCTCCTCGGCAGCCTCGTCGAGGACGGCAGCTTCCTCAAACGCTAGCGACACGTGAGCGAGGGGTAGTAGCGGGTGACCCCGGCCGAGCCTAAGGTCACGCTGGATCTGGCCCGGGCGCATGGCCTCACGTCCGACGAATACGATTCGATCATCCGCCGTCTCGGCCGGGAGCCCACGTTCACGGAGCTGGGTCTCTTCTCCGCCCTCTGGTCCGAGCACTGCGCGTACAAGCACTCGCGCATCTTTCTTCGCCGCCTGCCGACCCGGGCGCCTCACGTCCTGCAGGGGCCCGGCGAGAACGCCGGCATCGTCGATCTGGGCGGCGATCTGGCGCTGACCTTCAAGATCGAGAGCCACAACCACCCCTCGTTCATCGAGCCGTTTCAGGGCGCCGCCACCGGGGTCGGCGGCATCCTCCGCGACATCTTCACGATGGGGGCGCGGCCCATCGCCGTCCTGGACTCGCTCCGGTTCGGTGAGCCCGACGATCCCAAGGTCCGCCGGCTCATCGAGGGCGTGGTCTCCGGCATCAGCTGGTACGGCAACTGCTTCGGCGTGGCCAATCTCGGTGGCGAGGTGAGCTTCGCTCCCGAGTACGCCGGGAACCCGCTGGTGAACGCGATGGCCGTGGGGCTCGTCAAGAAGGACCGCATCCTCCGCGCCCGCGCGGAAGGCGTCGGTAACCCCGTCTTCTACGTCGGGGCGAAGACGGGACGCGACGGGATCCACGGCGCGACGATGGCCTCGGCGACCTTCGACGAGGGCGCGGAGGAGCGCCGTCCCACCGTGCAGATGGGCGATCCGTTCACCGAGAAGCTCCTGCTCGAGGCCTGTCTCGAGGCGATGGCGACCGGAGCCGTGGCCGGCATCCAGGACATGGGCGCCGCCGGGCTGGCGTGCGCCTGCTCCGAGATGCCCGCGCGCGCCGGGACCGGCATGGACGTGGAGCTCAGCCGGGTGCCCCAGCGCGAGACGGGCATGACGCCGTACGAGATCATGCTGTCCGAGTCGCAGGAGCGCATGCTGCTGGTCGCCGTCCGCGGTCGCGAGCGGGAGATCCAGGAGATCTTCGCCAAGTGGGAGCTGGACGCGGTGGAGATCGGCACCGTCACGGACGACGGGATGCTGCGCGTGCGGAGCCACGGGCAGGTGGTCGCCGAGGTGCCCGTCAAGGCTCTCGCCGACGAGGCGCCCGTGTACCACAAGCCGACTGCGCGCCCGGACTGGCAGGATGCCCTCGAGCGCTTCGACCCGCTCGCCCTGCGGCCGCCGCTGGACCCCGAGCAGGCGCTCCTCGGGCTGCTCAACTCGCCCGGCATCGCGTCCAAGGAGTGGGTCTACCGCCAGTACGACCAGCAGGTGGGATTGAACACGCTCGTCCTCCCCGGCTCCGACGCCGGGGTGCTTCGTCTCAAGGGGACTCGCAGTGCAGTGGCGGTAACTACCGACTGTAACGCGCGTTTCGTCCAGCTGAACCCTCGGCTCGGCGCCGCGATGGCGGTGGCCGAGGCTGCGCGCAATCTCTCGGTGAGCGGGGCCCGCCCGCTCGGCCTCACCGACTGCCTGAACTTCGGCTCACCGGAGCGGCCGGAGATCCTGTGGCAGTTCAAGGAGGCGGTGGAGGGGATCGCGGAGGCGTGCGAGGCGCTGGAGATCCCGGTGGTGGGCGGCAACGTCTCCTTTTACAATGAAACCCTGGGGCGCCCGGTGCTGCCGACGCCCGTGGTGGGAATGGCCGGGCTGCTGGACGATGCGGAGGCCCGGTGCACACAGGGCTTCGAGGTGGCCGGGGATCGCGTGGCGCTGCTCGGACCGGACGCAGTGAGCCTCGGCGGCTCGGAGTACCTCTGGGTGTTGCACCACGAGGTCGCCGGCCGGCTGGCGCCTCTCGACCTGCGGCTCGAGCGGGCCATCCAGGAGGCGTGCCGCGCGGCGATCGGTCAGCGCCTCGTGCGATCCGCCCACGACTGCGCGGAGGGCGGTCTCGCGGTGGCGCTGGTCGAGGCGTGCGTCAGCGGGCCGGCACCGATCGGGGTCGAGGTGGAGATCCCGTCGAGCCGCGAGCCGGTCCAGCTGACGCTGTTCGGCGAGGGCCCGTCGCGGATCGTGCTGTCGGTGCCGGCGGAAGCGGAGCGGCACTTCGAGCGGCTCATGGGCGAGTACGCGGTGCCGTGGCGCTGGATCGGCCGCGTCGGCGGCGAGCGCGTGGTGATCAGAACGGGCGGCGTGTCGATCATCAATCTCTCTTTGCAACGCACTGCGCAAGCGTGGAGGACGGGCTTTGAGCGATACGTCGATTGAGACGGTCGCGGACGAGCGCGACGACAGGTTCCACGACGAGTGCGGGCTCTTCGGGATGTGGAACCACTCGGAGGCGGCCAACGTCGTGTATCTCGGACTCTACGCGCTCCAGCATCGCGGGCAGGAGTCGGCGGGCATCGCGTCCACCGACGGCGAGGACTTCCACGTGGAGAAGGCCATGGGCTGGGTGGCCGACGTGTTCAGCCGCGAGCGGCTGAAGCGGCTGCCCGGCCATCGCGCCATCGGCCACGTGCGCTACTCCACGGCCGGCAGCTCGAACCTGCGCAACGCTCAGCCGATCACGGCCAACACCGGGCACGGCCCGGTGGCCATCGCGCACAACGGCAACCTCGTGAACGCCGAGGCGCTGCGCGCCGAGCTCGAGAAGGACGGCGCGGTCTTCCAGTCCTCCTCGGACACCGAGGTGATCCTGCACCTGATGGCGCGCGCCGAGGGCGCGACACTCGTGGAGCAGCTCGCCCGCGCGCTGGGCCGGGTGAAGGGCGCCTACACGCTGCTCCTCCTCACGCCGAAGAGCATCATCGCGGTGCGCGACCCCTCGGGGTTCCGGCCATTGACCCTGGGCCGGCTCGGTGAGGCGTGGGTGCTCGCCTCGGAGACCTGCGCGTTGGACCTGATCGAGGCCGAGGCCACGCGGGACGTCGAGGCGGGCGAGATCCTGGTGATCGACGAGCAGGGTCTGCACTCGCACAAGCCGTTCCGGCCGGCGGAGCGCCTGCAGTGCGTGTTCGAGTACGTCTACTTCGCGCGCCCCGACTCCGTGCTCTGGGGGCGCAACGTCCACGGTGTGCGCAAGGCGATGGGGCATCAGCTCGCCCGCGAGCACCCGGTCGAGGCCGACATCGTGATCCCGGTGCCGGACTCCGGCGTCGGCGCCGCGCTCGGCTTCTCGGAGGAGTCGGGGGTCCCGTACGATACCGGCCTGGTCCGCAATCACTACGTCGGCCGCACCTTCATCGAGCCCCAGCAGGGCATCCGTCACTTCGGGGTCAAGGTCAAGCTCAGCCCGAACCGCGAGGTGCTGGACGGGCGTCGGGTCGTGGTGGTCGACGACTCGATCGTGCGCGGCACGACCAGCCGCAAGATCGTCAGGATGATCCGCGCCGCCGGCGCGAAAGAGGTGCACGTGCGCATCTCGTCGCCGCCGATCCAGTGGCCGTGCTACTACGGCATCGACACGCCCACGCGCAAGGAGCTGATCGGATCGAGCCACAAGGTGGCGGAGATCCAGCGCTACCTCGGCGCGGATTCACTCGGCTATCTCTCGCTGGAGGGCATGCTCAAGGCGACCGGCTCCGATCCGCACAACTTCTGTCACGCTTGCTTCACCGGCCAGTACAAGGTCGGCTTCGAGCCCGAAGAGAGTGCGCAGTTGCCCCTATTCAACTCTTAGCTTCACCGTCTTTCCATGGATCCTCTGACGTACCGGGCGGCCGGAGTCGATATCCGGGCCGGTGACGAGGCGGTGCGCCTCATCAAGCCCCTGGCGGCGTCCACGTATCGGCGGGAAGTGCTGGGCGGCGTCGGCGCGTTCGCCGCTTTGTGCGAAATGCCGGCCGGCTACCGGGAGCCCGTGCTGGTGTCGTCGACCGACGGCGCCGGCACGAAGGTGAAGGTCGCCGTCCTGGCGGACCGCCACGATACCATCGGCATCGATCTGGTCGCCATGGGGGTCAACGATCTCCTGGCGCATGGGGCGGAGCCGTTCTACTTCCTCGACTATCTCGCCGTGCACCGTGTCGATCCGGCGCGGATCGAGACGATCGTCTCCGGCATCGCGCGCGGGTGCCGCGAGGCCGGCTGCGCGCTGGTGGGCGGCGAGACGGCGGAGATGGGGGATCTCTACGCGCCGGGCGAGTACGATCTGGCGGGGTTCGCGGTCGGCGTGGTCGAGAAGAGCCGGATCATCACGGGCGAGGGGGTTGCGGTCGGGGACCGGGTGCTCGGTCTCGCCTCGTCCGGCCTGCACGCCAACGGCTACACGCTGGCGCGCAAGGCGCTCATCGACCGGCGGGGGCTCAAGCTCGACGAGCCCATCCCGGGCGTCGGACGCGCGCTCGGTGACGAGCTGCTCGAACCCACGCGCATCTATGTCAAGCCGGTGCTGGAGCTGCTGCGGCACGTCCCGGTGAAGGCGATGGCGCACGTCACGGGCGGCGGCCTCACCGAGAACGTGCCGCGCGTGCTTCCCGAGGGTCGCGTGGCGGCGATCGCGCCGCGCTCGTGGCCGGTGCCGCCGGTGTTCGGCGTGATCCAGCAGGCCGCCGGGGTCGACGACGACGAGATGCGCCGCACGTTCAACATGGGCGTGGGCTTCGTGATCGTGCTCGCCCGGGCCGACGTGGAGCGCGCGGCCGCGATCCTCAGAGAGGCCGACGAACAGGTCTTCGAGATCGGCGAGATCCGCGCCGGGGAGCGGGGGGTCCGGTATGGCTGATCCGGCGCGGCTTCGCGTCGGCGTGCTGGTGTCCGGTCGCGGCTCGAACCTCGAGGCCATCGTGCAGGCCGCGGAAGCGGGACGCCTCGGGGCGGTGGTCGCCGTGGTGATCTCGGACCGGCCCGCGGCCCGGGCGCTGGACATCGCGCGCGCCCACGGGATCGAAGCGCTCGCGCTGGAGCCGGCCGACCATCCGGGCCGCGCGGCCCACGAGAAGGCGTTGATCGGGGCGCTCGAGGAGCGGCGGATCGGGCTGGTGTGCCTGGCCGGGTACATGCGGCTGCTGAGCGGGAGCTTCGTGAAGCGTTTCGAAGCCCGGCTGCTCAACATTCACCCCTCGCTCCTGCCGGCGTTTCCGGGGCTCCACCCGCAGCGGCGGGCGCTCCGGCACGGTGTGCGCGTGTCCGGCGCGACCGTACACTTCGTCGACGAGGGAACCGACACGGGCCCCATCGTGTTGCAGGCGGTGGTCCCGGTGGAGCCGGCGGACACCGAGGAGACGCTGGCCGCGCGGATCCTTGCCGAGGAGCATCGCATCTATCCGGAGGCGATCCGGCTGTTCGCCGCGGGGCGGCTCAGCATCCAGGGCCGCGTGGTCGAGATCAGGGAGGCCTCATGAACCGCGTACAGCGGGCGCTCATCAGCGTGCACGACAAGACCGGGGTGGTGGACCTCGCGCGTCGACTCTCGGCGCTGGGCGTCGAGATCCTCTCGACGGGGGGCACCGCGAAGCTCCTGCGCGAGGCCGGGATCGCCGTGACCGACGTCGCCCAGGTGACCGGCTTTCCGGAGATGCTGGACGGCCGGGTCAAGACCCTGCACCCGAAGGTGCACGGCGGCATCCTGGCCCGGCGCGATCGCCCGGAGCACATGGCCGCGCTCGAGGCCCATGGCATCGGCGCGATCGATCTGATCGCGGTGACGCTCTATCCGTTCGAGCAGACGGTGGTCAGGCCGGAGGTGACGCTCGAGGAGGCGATCGAGAACATCGACATCGGCGGGCCCAGCATGATCCGCGGCGCCTCGAAGAATCACGAGAGCGTCGTCGTCATCACGGATCCGGGCCAGTACGCGCCGGTGCTCGACGAGCTCGAGCGCGGCCAGGGCACGGTCTCCCGGGAGACGCGCTATCGTCTGGCCTTCGAGGCGTTCCGGCGCACCGCCCAGTACGACGCGGCGATCGCCGCGTATCTGCGCGAGCCGGGCGCCGCCGGCCGGCGGGCGCCCGAGGCCGCGCCGGCCGATGCCCGGTTCCCGCAGCGGCTACACGTGGAGGGCTCGCTGGTGCAGGGGCTCCGATACGGCGAGAACCCGCACCAGGCGGCCGCGTTCTACCGCCTGGCCGGCCAGGGCTACGGGCTCAGCGCGGCCGGCCAACTCCACGGCCCGGACCTCTCGTACAACAACCTGCTCGACTGGTCGGCGGCGCTCGGGCTGCTGCTCGAGTTCGACGAGCCGGCCGCGGTGGTGATCAAGCACAGCAATCCGTGCGGCGTGGCGGTCGGCCAGTCGGTCGGCGAGGCCGTGCGCCGGGCCAAGGCCTGCGACCCGGTGTCGATCTACGGCGGCATCGTCGGCGTCAATCGCCCGCTCGACCTCGAGGTGGTGAAGGAGCTCTCGGGCGTCCTGCTCGAGATCCTGTTCGCGCCGGCCTACGAGGCGCCGGCGCTCGAGGAGCTGCGCCGCACCAAGAAGAAGTGCCGCATCTTCCAGCTCCCGTGCGCGCGGCGCGACTACCCGTCGACCATGCAGGAGATCCGCAGCGTGACGGGCGGCCTGCTCGCGCAGGAGGCGGACCTCGTGGATCTCGATCCCGCGGCGCTCAAGGTGGTCTCCCGGCGTCCGCCCACCGAGAGCGAGATGGCGGGGCTCCGGTTCGCCTGGCGCGTGGCCAAGCACGCCAGGTCGAACGCGATCGTGCTGGCCAACGCCGAGCAGGTGATCGGGGTCGGCGCCGGGCAGATGAATCGCGTGGATTCCGCGCGGATCGCGGTGATGCGGGCGCGCGAGCTCGGGCTCGAGACGCGCGGCAGCGTGTGCGGCTCGGACGCGTTCTTCCCGTTCCGCGACGGACTCGACGTCGTCGCCAGGGCCGGCGCCACGGCCGTGATCCACCCCGGCGGCTCGCTCCGGGACGAGGACGTCATCGCCGCTGCGGATGAGCACGGGATGGCGATGGTGGTGTGCGGCATCAGACACTTCAAGCATTGAGATGACACGGGCGACGAGCGCGGGTACCGGGTCGACTCGCGGAACCGTTCATGAATGCGTGTCCCGCATTCGACGCTCTCCCTCACCCTGACCCTCTCCCCCTCCGGGGGCGAGGGGATCGATGGACCCATGCAGCCTGAGCGGATCTTCACACTGCGCGAGCTGATCCGGCTGCTGCGGCTGACGCCCAGGCGCCTCGCCCAGCTCAAACGGCTCGGCGTGCTCCAAGCCGACGGCGTGGGCTATCGGTTCCGGGAGCTCGTCGCGGCGCGCGCCGCGGCCGGCCTGTTCGAGCGCGGCGCCACGGTGCGCCAGGTTCGCGAGGCGCTCGACGGCATCCGCCGCCGGGCCCCGCAGCTCGAGACGCCGCTGGCGGAAGTGCGCCTGGTGCTCCGCGGTCATCGCATCGTGGTGGAGCAGGATCACGTGCGCTTCGATCCGCGCACCGGCCAGGCGCTGCTCGATTTCGAGATGGACGACCTGGAACGGGAGACGCGCGAGTCGCTGCAGACGGGACTGCTGCGGCCGCTGGTGCCACCGAGCCAGGCGGCGGAGGTGTGGTTCGCGCGCGCTTCGGAATGGGACGGCGACCCACAGCGATGGGAGTCGGCGGTCGAGGCCTACGAGCGCGTGGTCGCGATCGATCCAGGCTACGCGGCCGCCTGGAACAATCTCGGGCTGTTGCATCACCGCACGGGCCGCTACGAACGAGCGGGGCAGTGCTACCAGGAGGCGCTCGACGCGGACGAGACCTGCTGTCAAGCCGCGTTCAATCTCGGCGCGCTCCAGGAAGATATCGGCGATCTCGCCTCCGCGATCATCTGGTACCGGCGGGCGCTCGAGCTGGAGCCGGACTACGCCGACGCTCACTTCAACCTGGCCGGCGTGCTGGCCAAGAACGGGAAGAACGAGAGCGCGGCCATCCACTGGCGGCGCTATCTCGAGCTCGACCTCGGCAGCCCGTGGGCTCAGATCGCGCGCTCCCATCTGGACGCGAGCGCGGAGCCGCCGGAGGCGGACGAATGAGAGTGCTCCTGGTCGGCGGCGGCGGGCGCGAACACGCGCTCGCCTGGAAGCTCGCCCAGAGCCCGCGGCTCACCCGGCTGATCGCCGCGCCCGGCAACCCCGGCATCGCGGCGTGCGCCACGTCGGTGCCGGTGAAGGACACCGCCCTCGACGAGCTGGTCGCGCTGGCCAGGCGCGAGCAGGCCGACCTGACGGTGGTCGGCCCCGAGCTGCCGCTGTCGCTCGGCCTGGGTGACCGGCTGCGCGAGGAGGGCATCGCGGTCTTCGGCCCGAGCGCGGCGGCCGCACGGCTCGAGAGCTCGAAGGTGTTCGCCAAAGAGCTGATGGCGCGCCACGACATTCCCACCGCGCGCTTCGGCGCCTTCGACCAGCCGGCGGCCGCGCGCAACTACGCCCGGCGTCTGGGCGCGCCGCTCGTCGTGAAGGTGGACGGGCTGGCGGCCGGCAAGGGGGCGCTCGTCTGCCGGACGCTGGACGACGCCGACCGCGCGATCGCACTCTGCCTGGAGGCGCGCGCGTTCGGGGAGGCCGGGCACACGGTGGTGCTCGAGGAGTTCCTCAGCGGCGAGGAGGTGTCGCTGTTCGTGCTGTCGGACGGAGCCGCCGTCCTCCCGCTCACGGTCGCCCAGGATCACAAGACGATCTTCGACGACGACCGCGGGCCGAACACCGGCGGCATGGGCGCGTACTCGCCGACCGCGCTCTTCAACGCCGACGTGGCCGACCGGGCCATGGCACAGATCGTGCGTCCGACCATCAGCGCGATGGACAAGGACGGCCACCCGTACTCGGGGGTGCTCTACGTCCAGCTGATGCTCACGCGGGAGGGGCCAAAGGTGGTCGAGTTCAACTGTCGCTTCGGCGATCCGGAATGCCAGGCCATCCTGCCGCGCCTCGATCAGGATTTGCTGCCGCTGCTGGAGGCGGTGGCGCTCGGGCGCGGTCTTCCGGCGGCGGTCGACTGGCGCCCCGAGTCCTCTGTGTGCGTCGTGCTGGCGTCCGGCGGATATCCGGACGCGTACGAGACGGGGCGGCCGATCCACGGTTTGGACCATGTTCGCGATCTGGCGGGTGTGAACGTCTTCCACGCCGGGACCGCGATGAAGGATGGCCGGCTGGTCACGGCCGGCGGCCGCGTGCTGGGCGTGCAGGCGCTCGGCGACGATCTGCGCTCGGCGATCAAGACGGCCTATGCCGCGGTGGAGCGCATCACGTTCGATGGGGTGCAGTTCAGGAGAGACATCGGCCGGAAAGCCCTCGATCGGCGCTGAACGGAGAGCGCGGGGCGCTACGGGGAGCCACGTCCTGCCGGACACGAGGATGATCGCCGTGGACCAGCGTGTGCCCTCCCGCCAGGCGCTCGAGAGGGGCGCCGCCGTACTGCGGGCGGGAGGCCTGGTGGCGTTTCCGACCGAGAGCTTCTACGGCCTCGGCGCCCACGCGCTCGATGCCGACGCCGTCGCGCGGGTGTTCCGCGTCAAGGGTCGTCCCGATTCCAAGCCGCTGCTGATCCTCGTGGACTCGCTCGAGATACTCGACACACTGGTCGTCGACGTTCCGCGAGAGGCGCGTGAGCTGATGGCGCGGCACTGGCCGGGCCCGCTCACTCTCGTGCTCAAAGCCGCCACCGGTGTGCCGGTGGCCGTGACCGCGGGCACGGGCACCGTCGGCGTGCGAATGCCGAGCCACCCGATCGCGCTCGGACTGGTGAGAGCGGCGGGCGTGCCGCTCACCGCGCCGAGCGCGAATCCGAGCGGCGAAGCCCCGCCGACCACCGCGACGGCCGTATGGCGGTACTTCGGCGATCAGCTCGATCTGATCCTCGACGGAGGGCCGACCGCCGGCGGGGCGGGCTCGACGGTGGCGGACTGCACCACCTGGCCGCCGCGCGTGTTGCGCCAGGGGCCCATCGTGCCGTGAAGATCACCGGGGTCATCCAGGCGGGCGGCCGGAGCGTGCGCATGGGCGGCCGCCCCAAGGCCCTGCTCGAGCTCGGTGGGCGACGGATCATCGACCGGGTGGTCGAGGTGATGCAGGCGGTCACCGACGACCTGCTGCTCGTCACGAACACGCCGGAGATCTACGAGTCGCTCGGGCTCCCGATGGTGCCGGACGTATTCCCCGACCACGGCTCGCTCGGTGGCATCTACACGGGACTCAAGGCGGCCACGGGCGATGCGGCCTTCAATGTCGCGTGCGACATGCCGTTCCTCCTGCCGGAGGTGGCCCGGCTCGTCACGAGCCGCGCCGGCGAGGCCGATGTCGTGGCGCCGCGTATCGGCCGGCAGTTCGAGACGCTGCACGCCGCGTACGCCAAGGCCTGCCTGGGGCCGATGGAGCGCAAGCTCCGCCAGGGGCAGCTCAAGATCGTGGGCTTCTTCGACGAGGTGCGCGTGCTCGAGATCGCGGAGAGTGAGGTCGCCTGTCTCCGGGATCCCGAGCTCGTGTTCATGAACGTCAACACGCCGGAGGAGCTCGAGCGGGCGCGCGCGTTGCTGCCCTCCCTCGAGCGTCGCTAGGATGGACACGCGGGCGGACGGTCTCGGGCTCCACTCCATCCAGGAGATCAACGCGCTGCCGCTCGAGGTGAGCCAGGCGCTCTATGCGCGCCTGATCCCGCCCGATCTCCTCCGACGCTTCCAGATCGACGCCCGGACGTTCTGCGGCCCCGACGGGGCGCGCCTGGTCCGCGTCACCGCGCCGGCCGACAAGCCCTGGGCGCGCGTGGAGGTGCGCTCCACGCCCGACGACCGCGATCCCGCGTTGCTCGTCGACGTCGAGATGTCGCCGCTCTCGGTGCCGGAGCTCGCGTTCGTGCAGATCAACGATCCGCAGCGGCCGCGCTATGCCATCGACCGCGACCCGGACGGGCGCGACACGCTGTTCGGGACCATCTCCCGCAACATCGACGAGGAGTACCGAGCGATGAAGGACGGGCTCGCCCCCGGCCAGGTCCGACCGGGGCTGCGACTGCTCCCGCGCGTGCTCGAGGCGATGGAGAGCTTCTGCCGCCTGATCAACAAGGAGATCTACCTGATCGAGCCGCTCTTCTACCACTCGGCGATCATCTACGAGCGGCGCGGCGCCGGCTACCTCATGGGCCGCGAGATCATGGAAGAGATCCAGGCCGGCTTCTCCGACAGCGGCCCGCTCCGCGCCGCGCTCGACGGCTCCACGCCCTTCCGCCAGCCCGGCGCCGAGTCCAGCGTGCGCGGCCGCAGCTGGGCCCTTCACGATGGCGTCGCCGGCTGGCAATGGGGCGGCGTCAAGATGTACAAGGCCGCCAGCCGTCACGCCGGCGTCGACACCTTCCCCGGCGGCACGTACTAGCCGGCTGCCCACCCTCACCCTGGCCCTCTCCCTCCCGAGGGAGCCGAGAGGGAACCGAGAGTGCCCTCTCCCCTCTGGGGAGAGGGCAGGGTGAGGGGAAAGTCCTCAGGCCTCGCGCCCATCGACGCCGCGGTCGAAGGTCCACGTGGGGGGGCCGCGCCGCGCGCGAAGCGCCTCGCGGCATTGTTTGGTCGCCGGCTCGTCCACCGCGTTGCCGGGACCGAGCACGACGCCGTAGGCCTCGCGCGCCGCCTGCGTGGAAACCTTGCGGTCCAGCACGTCGGCGCGCACCGATTCCGGGTTGCGCTCCAGCGGGTCGCCGTAGCCGGCGCCGCCCGCGATGTACTCCCAGAGCTGATCGCCCGGGTGCAGCACGATCATCTTCTTGGACGGCAGCTCCTCGCGGCCCCCGTCTTTCCTGACGATGAACGCCCGCGCGGAGCGTCCAGGCTCGCCGCCGAAGAGTCCCCACGGCGCCGACGCGAAGCGCTCGCCCCGGTGTGACACCATCACGTCGGTCGTGGTCGCCTCGTAGACCTTCTCCAGACCCAGCCCGCCGCGGAACTGCCCGGCGCCGCCCGAGTCCGTCCACAGACGCGCGCGCGTGATCCGCAGCGGAAACCCCATCTCCACCGACTCCACGGGGATGTTCATGCAGTTGGACACGTCGGTCTCGATGACGTCGATGCCGTCCTTGCCCGGCCGCGCACCCATGCCGCCCGCGGCGAGCTCGCTGGCGACGAATGGCCGCCCGCTGATCGGATCGCGCCCGCCGAACGCCATGACGAGCAGCGTACCGGAGTTGGCGGCGGGCATCGGTCGCGGCATCGCGCGCACCAACGCGCCGAGAATCGTGTCGGCGATGCGCTTGATCGTGGCCGTACGGCAGCTCACCGGAGCCGGCGGACGTGGGTTGACCACAGTCCCCTCGGGCAGCACCGCGTCCACGGCGCGGAAGCAGCCGCCGTTGTTGGGCACCGACGGATCGGAGATGGCGCGGACGGCGTAGTAGACGGCGGACATGGTGGAGGCGGGGACGGAGTTGAAGGGCCCGCGCACCTGCGGGTCGGTGCCCGTGAAGTCGAACGTCATCGACGAGCCGCGCACCCGTAGCCTCACCGCGATCTTGACCCGGTGACCGAGCTCGACGCCGTCGTTGTCGAGATAGTCCTCGAACGCGGACTCGCCGTCGGGCATGGCCTCGATCTGCCGCCGAGTCAGGGTCTCGGCGCGCGTGAGCAGCTCGTCGATGTAGCCCAGCACCGTGTCCGTCCCGTGCGCGGCGAAGAGCTCGCGCAGCCGCAGGCCACCGAGCCGTCCGGCCGCTACCTGCGCCATGAGATCGCCGGTGAACACGTCGGGCAGCCGCACGTTGCGCGTGAGCAGGCCGAACAGGTTCTCGTCGAGCTCCCCGGCCCGGTAGAGCCGCGTCGGCGGGATGATGAGCCCTTCCTGGTAGAGCTCGGTCGCATCGGTCGGCACGCTGCCTGGCGTGCGCCCGCCCACGTCCTGGTGATGGCACATCGTGCAGGACAGCGCCACCATCCGGCCTTCGGCGAAGATCGGCACCGCGAGTGTGATATCGGGCAGATGCGTGCCGCCGTCGTACGGGTCGTTCAGGAGGAAGGCGTCGCCCTCGCGCATCTCGTCGGGCGGGAACGCGCGCACGATGCGCTGAGCGGCGAACTGCAGCGCCCCCAGGTGGATCGGGATGGCCGCGGCCTGCGCGATGGTCTCGCCCTGCCGGTTG
>Ga0187892_10006438_pt1 | contig 17425 bp, 12 predicted proteins | sample MA1701073metaG_FD_139345 | JGI IMG/M metagenome (GOLD analysis project Ga0187892, IMG submission 139345) | Bio-ooze microbial communities from a basaltic lava cave in the Kipuka Kanohina Cave System on the Island of Hawaii, USA - MA170107-3 metaG ... | reverse complement strand
CACCACCATTGCCGGCGCTGGTACCTTGACGCAAACCATCTCTGGTTCTGGCAACGCGATCCTGAACCTCTCATCGACCGGGGATTACGTGATTCAGGATGCTGGTGCAGCCTTTGCAACTTTCTTTGATTCGGGTGCCATTACCCTTGCTCCCACTTCCGGCCAGTCGTTAACCGCTACCATCGCCGGGGCGGGCACCTTGACGCAAACCATCTCCGGGTCAGGGAACGACATCATTAACCTTTCTTCAACGGGTGACTTTATCATTCAGGATAACGGGACCGCAGTCTTGACTGTCAATGACGATTCTTCCTACACTTACGCGCTTCCAACAGGGACCGTCGACTACACCATCTCTGGCCTGGACGCTGACTCAAACTTTATTCTCTCCGGTTTTTCTAACAACAATGGCGTTCTGTACACGAATGGATCCGGTGTTGTCGCCCAGACCGCAACCGGTGGAGCAGGAACCCTCTGTCTCGTTTCGACGAATGGCGGGGTACCGGTTTTCTCCGGCTGCTCCGGTTCAACTTCTACTTCGTGGTCATCCTTGAGTGCGCCAAGCGTCGATCTGACGCTCGCTCACGCGACAAACGCCACAATTTTCACCTGGGCCGGGACAACGACGCAAACCGGTTTATCACTGCGAGGCGGCAGCGCTATGACCACCGGTGGCGTATTAGCCGTCGATACAACCACCTTTAATCATGGGAGCGCAACCGAAACTGGCAACCTGGTGAACCTCGCCTTTACCGATGCGACGAACGGGACTGCGACATCAACCACAAACGGGATCCAAATTCAGCCAACTGTTAATGTGACGACGGGTGCGTCGGGAACAAAAACAATCAACGGTATCAGCGTCGCTGCTCCGACCTTTACTGCTTGTTCAGGTGGATCAACCTGTATTTATAATGGTCAGCTCACGGCACTTACGGCACCCTCCTCGACTCTCACGACTGTTAACGGATTGAACGTAGTTGGCGCTGCCAACACGGTCGCTTCAACAACCCAAAGCTTAATCTTCCTCGACCCGGCTGCTTCCGGTAATAGCAACGGCACTCTTGTTGGGCTCAATGTAGATGATATCACCACCCCAGGGTCTGCCACTGAACGCGCACTACAGATTGGTTCAGGGTGGGACGCCAATCTCTTCTTCAATGACACGACCACCCAAATTCAGATTGCGAACACCGGAGTATTTACCTTTGAAGATGACGCAGGGAATGACCTTCTCACGGTTACTGACGCAGGTACCGTTGGTACGGTGGCACCAACAGGAAATTTGTTAGCTTCAAACCTAGGTATCGAATTCACAGAATCTGATACGAACCCGGGTTGTGCCGCTGGGGACTACAAGATATGGGCGGACACATCCGAAACGCAACTGAAAAAATGTGTCAATGGGGTCGTCCTCGATTTGGCTTCTCCAGATGTAAATAGTTTTACCGACACGACAACGGAATCGATTGTCGACGCTGACACCACCAACTACTGGGATGGCACTGCTCCTAATATCACTCCGTCTGATACTAATGCTGAAATATTGGTGATGATGACTGCTTTCATCACCGGTTCAACGACTACTGACAGTATTCAGGCTGCTAGGATTCTCCGTCACACAAGCGCCATTTCGTGTCAAGGCACGGGAACTGCCGTTGGAGGTGTCCTTGGGACACACCAAGGGGCTTCCTCACCTTCGCCTGCACCGACAATGACGGCCGTCTTTGTTGACAACCCCGCTACCACCAGCAACATCCAGTACACGCTCTGTTCGGAAGCGGACACCGAAACCGCCGCAGGTTCCATGACGAGAATCGACTTCACCTTATTTGAGGTTAATGACGCGGCCGACCTGGCCGAAGTTTACCCGACTAATGATGACTCGCTCTTGCCCGGGGAGTTGGTGTCGATGGATTCTTCCATTAAAGCTGGGATTAAGCGAACATCCAGAAAGTACGATCCGACCCTCATCGGTGTGGTCTCCACCGATCCAGCCAAAGTTATTGGGGGCAGAGATGGCGTTGGTGTGAGTGGAAAACCCATTGCGTTAACAGGTCGGGTTCCAGTCCGTGTGACTTCGGAGAATGGACCAATCGAACCAGGTGATTTCTTGACCGCTTCCACAACTCCTGGGATGGGGATGAAAATGACCGGGGCTGGAATAGCACTCGGGCAGGCCATGACCTCGTTTAGTGGGCAAGGAGAGGGACTTGTCTTAGCATTTATCGGCCGCACTTGGTATACACCCCCTGCGGTTGATGGCAATGACGTGCAGGGATTAGGACTGGATCAGAAAACGCTCAATGCACTTACTATCAATGGGCCACTGACGGTGACGGGAGATGCAACTTTCCAAGGCAAAGTTGTCGCCAACGATGTGCAGATCAACGGCTCGCTTACTGTTGAGGGCCCAGTAGTATTTAAAGCCAAGCTTACCGCACAAGATGTGGAAGTGCAGGGGAGCCTGACAACGAGTTCGAATTCAGCTGGGACGGTCACCATCCCTGCCGGACAAACGTCTATGGACGTTAGTTTCAGTCAACCGCGTGCAACCATACCTAAAATTACTACCTCAGTGGATGACTACGTGTTAGTTAAAGTGGAAAACAAATCAGCGAGTGGGTTCCGGGTACGGATTCAAGCACCGGTCGATCACGACGTTTCTGTCGACTGGACGGCGCTGGAAGTAAAATAGCTGTTTTGACTAATCGGCAGTCCTGATAGAATAAGTTCTTATCAAAAAGGGCAAGAGAACATGCTCTTGAGTATTATTATTCCCGTCTACAACGAAGAAAAAACAATTAGAACAATTATTAAACGGGTCGCGGCTGCCCCGCTTCCGCAGGGAATCACCCGGGAGCTCCTAGTGGTTGATGACCGATCCTCAGATGCAACTCCAATAATAGTTCGTCGGTATGAGGAACGAATCAGGCTTTTTCGCCATTCAGAAAACAGGGGAAAGGGGGCAGCCCTTAAGACTGGCATCCGGCATGCAAGGGGCAGCCTGGTTCTTTTCCAGGACGCCGATCTTGAATACGATCCTAATGATTATCCTTCCCTCCTTGAGCCGATTCTGCGGGGGGAGACAGAAGTGGTGATCGGCGTCCGTATTCAACCCCGACCCGATAGCCGCCGTCGCGACCTTTACCTTTTGCACTGGTTGGGCAACAATCTAATCACCTGGACGACCAATCTTCTCTACGGAGCCAGGATTGGGGAGTATGAAGGCGGTTACAAAGTACTAACAAAAAAGCTCCTTGACTCGGTCAACATTCAGGCAGATGGATTTGACTTCGACAACGAACTAATCTGTAAAATCCTTAAGAACGGACACCAACCGCTTACCGTGCCAATCCGATATCGCCCCCGCGGGTATGCCTTGGGGAAGAAAATTCGCTGGCGGGATGGATTGCAGATTTTGTGGACTATTTGCAAGTACCGCTTTGTGGACTAGACGAGTTTACGGACGTATGCCTTGATACCAGGCGATCGTTTTGGTGAGCCCAGCGGTCAAGTCAGTGTGTGGATGGTAACCGAGTGATCGAATTTTGGTTATGTCTGGGCAACGGCGTGATGCTTCTCCGGCCGGGTACGACCACGGGTAGTCAACACGCTGCACCCGTACTTCTTTTGGGGAAAGTTTCTGAATGCTGGTAGCCAGATCAAACATGCTAATCTCTTCTTGATCTCTGCCCACATTGTACGGCTCGTTAATTTTGCCCTTGACGAGGACTTTAAAAATACCCTGGAGCGCGTCCGTTACATAGCAGAACGTCCGTGTCTGATTCCCTGATCCGTGGACCTTGAGCGGTTTGCCTGTTAAGGCCGCAGCAATGAACGTGGGAACAACCCGGAAATCGTCGACCTTCATGCCCGGACCATAAACATTGAAGAGTCGGATTGTCTTGACCGGCACTTGTGCAAGCTGGTGGTAGACGAGACAGAGTGTTTCGCCGAGCCGCTTGGATTCATCATAGGCGGCGCGTGGTCCACGTGCTGAGACAAATCCCCAGTACTCTTCCGGAGTCGGAATGTATTCCGGTGGTGGGTCGCCGTAGACTTCACTCGTACTAAAGTAGAGAACTCCCTCGAGACGATGCCTTTTAGAATACTCAAGCACATTTTTTGTTCCAATGGTCGCAACCTCAATTGTTTCTAGTGGATATTGTTTGTAGTTTTGTGGCGAAGCGAGCCCTGCCGCATGGAGCACATAATCCGCCCTGATCGCATTTGGGATGGATTTCCTGATATCATGCTTTATGAAGCGAACGTGACCGTTCTCCAACTCACTGACCAAAGGTTTTTTATAGCCCGTAATCAGGTTGTCGATGATTGTGATCTGGCAGGGTTTGTCCAACAAATGCTCATTTGCATAGGCGAGTGTTGCGACTATCCAGTGGCCCAAAAAACCAGCGCCTCCCGTTACAAGAACGTATTTGCCGGAAAGGGTTTGTAGTTCGCTTTGGGTCTGTTGGACGATCGAGGAAAGGTCATCCAGCACAATCTGATGCTTCACGTCACCTCCAGTGGTGGTACTGGCATCCAGTATTGGAAGTTTCCTATTATTTTTTTCTTAATGTCGTCAAGATATTCATAGGCAAAGACGACGAGATAATCTGGTTGATGCCTGTGCAGGTGATCCACGCCCACGATGGGGATGTGGGTTCCTGGTGTAAACCGGCCCTGCTTCAGCGGGCTATCGTCAACAACATAGTCAATGAGTTCAGGACCGATCTTGCCGTAATTGCAAATCGTTGCAAGCCGAGCGGGCGCTCCGTACCCGGCCACTTTGATGCCAGTTGCCTTGCAGTCCATAAGCTTATTCCGGAAGGCCGTAATACCTTCCTCAACATTGTTAGTAAATCGTGCCAGCCGTGTGGGATTAAGGATTGTCCGCTCCTTTGATAAGAAACGGCGTGCCTGGCGCGAGGCGGACGCGCGACCCTTTTTGACTATCACTCTGATTGAACCACCGTGTGGCTCAATTTCTTGAGCGTCAATAATGGACATATTGTGAGCCGTGAAAAGATGATTGAGAGATTGCAGCGAAAAATAGAACACTCGGTCTAAGTAAAATCGTTCAAACTGGATTTTTTTGATTATATTGCCGATATATTCCACCTCGATAATCAGTTTCCCATCATCTGCCATCAGCAACTGCACTGCCTCGATGAATTCATGTGGATCGCGGACGTGGGTAAAGACGCTGCTGGCGATAATCACGTCGGGCTGTCCGTACTCGCGCTTGATCGTGTTGGCCGCCTGAGTGGTAAAGAAAGACACAATTGTTGTGAGGCCAGCGTCATGCGCCACCTTTGAGACATTGATGGAAGGATCGACTCCGACAGCTTTTATCCCGCGTTCTTGTAAAGGTTTCAGTAGCACGCCATCATTGGAACCAATGTCTACAACAAAATTTGCTCCCGCAAGATCAGCGGCTAATTGTTTAAAATGGCGAACAAGACCCGGATTGACCGAAGAGAGATAGTAGTAGTCGATAAACATCCGATCACGTGAAACAATCGTTCCCAGCTGGATATTCTGACAACGGGGGCAAAAGAATACTTGGAGTGGGAAAAAGTCTTCATTTTCAAATTCCTGTTTGGTCGCCGGATATTTGTTGGCAAGCGGTTGTTGCCCCAGGTCTAGAAATAGCTTGAGGTTTCCACGGCGGCATGCCAGGCACTTCGTCATCTTCCGAGCTATAATACCAACAGCACAACCTTTATGAAAGAAATACGTCGTTTACTACTCATGCTTTTCGGCTGTCTTGCTGTCAGCGCGATACTGTACGGTAACACGATACGTGGCCAGTTTGTCTATGACGATTCGTTTATTTCTACCCGCGAGGAGTTGCGTGAGACCAGTCACCTGTCAAAATTGTGGACGGAGCCATTTCTTCCCAAGAATGTCACTGCCGGAGTATATAAGCCGATTCCAGTTTTTACGTTTTCGCTCAATTTTCTTCTTTTTGGGGAGTCGACGACCAGTTTTCATATCACAAACATCGTTCTCAATGGTTTGACCATTTTTCTGGTCTGGCTGGTCACATGGCAGCTATTTGGCAACCCACTCCTTGCGGTGTTTAGTGCCGCGCTTTTTGCATTTTTTCCTATCCACACAGAAACAGTGGCGAACATTAAATCGAGAGATGAAATCCTGGCGGCACTATTCGGTCTCAGTGCGTGGTCGGCGTTTCTGCGCGCGACCAAATCAGACAAGATTGATCCTGGGCTTCTTGCCCTGAGTGCGGTTTTAGTGTTGGGCGCCTTGCTCTCTAAGGAGTTTGCCATTGCGATCCCAGTAATCATCCTGGCGATTCACTGGATTAAATTGAGACCCTCCGTTCGAGGTCTCGTCAAGCTTTCTCTCCCATATGTTGGGGCAGTTGGATTGTATCTACTCCTGCGCATTGACACACTTGCCGAATATGCGTTCCGTTTCGGGCGTGAACCTTTTGTGGTCAATCCGCTTGTCTATACCGATTTTTGGACTCGATTCTGGACCGCGGGGAAGATTGCCTTTCTCTACATTAGTAAAACATTTATCCCTTGGAAATTATCGGCCACCTATCACTACAACCACCTGACAGTCGTCCACAATCCTTTTACTGCTTGGCAGACAGCTGCTGGTTTTTCCCTCCTGGGGATACTGATCTACCTGCTCATCAATCGACGAATTCGTGTTACTCCGGTGGGTATTGGCACACTGATTTTTTTATTGTCCTATTTCGTTTTTTCTAAATTTATTTTTCCATCGGGCGACATTGTCGCAGAACGATGGATGTATTTTCCATCCGTCGGTTTTGCGCTGATTGGTGGACAGGGATTCGTTTCGCTCTTTAACTACCGCAAAGAAGTTGCCCTTGTCATAATGGCGATTCTATTGAGCATGTACGCCTGGATCACGATCACGCGCAATACAGTCTGGCTGTCTCAGAAGTCTTTATATGAAAGCATGATCGCATCTGCACCAGACAGTGTCACCGGACACGTCTTTTTGGCTGATACGTATTTTGATGAAGGTAAATATGAAGAGGGGACACCACATTTGTTGGAAGCCGCAACGATTTACCAAGATTACCCTCCAGTGCTTAACCTGGAAGGTGTTTTGGCCTACCGTAATGAGAATTACGAACTTGCCAATCAGCTTTTTCATCGCTCGTTGGAAATCTCTCCAGGGGAGGGGAGGACTATTGTTTTATACGCACTCTCGCTTTCCAATATTGGAAGGTATGAAGAGAGTAACAACCTACTTGAGCCAATGTTTTGGTCAGTGGCGGATAACCCCTTGGCTCGGTTTGTGATGGCAGTAAATTTATACAAACTCGGCAATCCGCGAGAGTCGCACAAATATTTTGACGCAGTACCGGGGAAAACAGAGGAGGATAAAATAACAGTTCTGGAACATTTCTAGGGATTGTTCTATTTTTGACAGACAGCTACCAAATTGAGACCAAACGACACCTGTTTTATCCGACAGTTGGATCGATGAAATCCTGCCTCAACGAGGTGTGCTGCTAGATCATTCCTGGAGAAGTAGCGCTTGTGTTCTGCGACCCGTGACGCACTCAGCACGCCAAAGCGAAAAGCCAGTAATTCCAAAAAAGGTTTTGCTATAGGAGCCGGTACAGTAAGAAGAAGGAATCCATCGGGCTTCAAGATCCGAAATGCCTCGCACAAGAGCATGTTGGGGTCTTCGACGTGCTCGATGACCGCGAGCGCTGTGACGACGTTAAACGTTAATGCGGGTAACGAAAGTGGTCGATCAGCGCGACCCACTTGTAAACGGATCTTTGACCCCAGAGTTTTTGGTAGGACCGCTACGTCGATTCCAACTCCCGATTTGATGTTAGGTTGTAATTTGCGTAATAGGTAGGCGTTGTAGCCACACCCTAAGTCCGCGATCGTAGCCCCGCGGGTGATATATGGTCGAACGTGGAGAAATCGAATCCATTGCAATATATATTCTAAAATCGGAAGACGGGACTCAAAATGAGAAGTTTGTGATTTCATGTAGATAGTGTGCGCATGCCAATGTGCAAAAAAATGACCGTTTGGCTACGGGTTTCGGACTGGGCAGGTGATTACTTTCCCACTCGAGAGATATACGTATAAATCGATTGGGAGAGATCATTAATATACATTCTCGACATTTCCTCTGGAGCCTGCACCATAATGCAGAGTGAATACGGCCTGTTGGGGACGTAGACAATGCCGCAATCACTGTAGACAACCGGTTCACCCTCTTTCTGATAGACCCCGACCTTATGGGCAATTGGAATCTCATTGGGGACACTGGCGGGAATTTTATCATTGAATTTTGTCTGTGTCAGGAGCAAAAGAATGTAATTTGATTCTTCCTTGGTGAGGAAAGATGATAAGTACAAACTCCTCAAGATAGAAGTGTAATCTTTAGGCGTAATAATGTGAGGGAATGACGCCCCCTCGCTAATCGGGATGTCCAGCGCATCGTAGACAAGATCGATTGAACCCTTTTTCAGCTTGGAAAAAAGAACATTGACTGCAGTATTATCAGATTCTTGCAAGGCAAGTGCGACCGCCTCTTTCATGGTAATTCGCGTGCCAGCGCCTTTCTTCCAGAGGTCACCAAAACCTTTATCGAGATCAGTTTCCTCTATTGTGACGGCCTCATCAAGAGAAAGTTGGTTATTCTCTACCTCCTTCATGATTGCCATAACCGCAGGGACTTTAACGAGGCTGGCCACTCTGACTTGCATTTGTTCATTGACACCAATAGATGTGCCAGATGGGAGATATTCAAAATACAGTCCTATTGGATAGGGCTTACTATTGATGTAACCGCGCAGTATCTCCCGAAGTGGAGTGAAATTGATAAGAATATCATTCTGGCTTTCGGTAAAGATGCGTTTGGAAAGAAAGGGGTACTGGTTCGTACTGCCCGCCACCTTACCGTTTTTGTGTGCGTTTGACCATGCCCAAATGCCGTTAATTACGAAGAATCCGATGCCAATTGCAAGCAACAATTTGGGAACGGCTTTGTGCTTCATGGTACTAGCGATTGTAGCAAGTAGATACCATTGTTGATAGATCAGTTAGATCTGATCAGGTAAAGTAGGGGTATGTTAACGATAGTTCACGTGATCGTCGGGGCCGCCATTGGTAAGTTTGTGCTTAGCTGGCCTATCGCGCTAGCTCTGGCCGTAGGCAGCCATTTTGTGCTCGATGCTTTGCCACACGCTGATCCCGGGACGCTGAAACCCCAGTCAGAGCGGGGGAGCATGAACCTGACCGATCTCGTATTGGCCAGCATTGATTTGGCCGTTGCATTCGGGATTCTCTTGCTTCTAGTGGGTCATCCCAACTATACCGCTAGTGTGTTTGCTGGCATGGTCGGTGGCATCTTACCGGATGTCACGAGCGGCGGGTTTCATCTTTTTCCCACGCTCAAAACCCCCCGTCCGACCGCATGGCTCTTCCGCTTCCACCGGGGGATTCAGGGGACAGTGGACAAAAAAGATTGGCTCCAAGGGTCACTTGTGGAGTTTGGGGTTGCCGTCCTCTCAATCATATTGTTCCTCTTATAAGTTCCTTAACGATAATACACGCATCCAACAGGTTACTTAAGGTCAAAAGCTTGTTTGAATTTAACTGTGTCCTGATCGTCAAACTGACGGACAATTATCGTTTTTACAAAAGGACCAATAGCTAGCATTTGGGCAATGAACTTAATCTCTTCTCGGCATGGGTAGGGCGATACCCAGGTGCTTTCTTGGAATGGTTGGAGCCCAAGTCGCTTGAGTCGTGTCCGGAAGGCATTTCTTGCAACTCGTTGGGTGTTGGGGATATCAAACATCACCATGGTCCACTGGCCATCCCAACGGAATGGTTTTTCGATTTCTACCTCGTCCAGCGCATACCGTAATGCCGTATTCCGGCCGGCGAGTGACAAGGTAATAACGGTATGGTGGTCTTTGCGAACGACAGAAATAAGGCGCAATTTTCGTAACCGATAGACTGCCCGCGTTAGCTGCGGTTTGGTGTGCTGGCTTCTAAGGAGGGGAGCAAAGAGAGAGGCCATATTCGCCGCTTTTTCCGGTACGGTAATTTCACCGCTTTTTGAGCCAAGGAGCGTTAAGAGGATATCGCGTCCGGTCACGGCTGGCCTGCCCATCCTCCAATCGTAAAGATTCCAGGTTTCCGTGTCAATAAAAGTGCGTAAGGCGTGAAAAAACGTTGAAAAAGTTAAAATTGTTGAAAACGTTGAAGACGTTGAAATGTTGAAGGGCTAAACGCTTGAATGAGTGCATGCGATCGGACGCCTTGAACGAGCATAGCGATGTAACGTATATATAATAATGTATGTCTTTACTTTTTCGTCTTTTTTTAACGATTTTTATGCTCGGCTCCGGATTATTCTTTTTAGCCAAAACGAAGCAGTTTGTTGACGTGGTGGGCAAAAATACGTGGGGAGAGCGCTACCTAGGCCCCGGCGGCACGTACATCATGTGGAAGCTGATTGGGGTGTTTCTTTCCTTTGGTTCGATCATCGTCCTCTTCTGGCAATGGTAGATAAGAAGGTTCTCGTGAAGCTCAAGATTGCTGACCCCCACTTGGGTCAGCTCATTGCAACCCACGGGCCGCCGGCAATCGAGCAAGATACCCATCTTTTTCGAGCCATTGCTGAATCAATCATGGCCCAGCAGCTCGCTTGGGCGGCCGCCTCCACGATTATCAAGCGATTCAAGGCACTCTACCCAGGAAAGAAATTTCCCCGTCCGGACAATGTAGTAGCAACCCCGTTGGAGAAGCTCCGATCGGTTGGCCTTTCTAGACAAAAGGCGTCCTATATTCTTGATCTTTCTAGCAAAGTATCAGACGGAACGCTTGACCTAGAAACATTGCCATCGATGGGGGATGAACAAGTAATCGAACACCTTGTGCAGGTCAAAGGAATCGGCCGCTGGACGGCTGAAATGATCCTCATTTTTTAGTTGGGTCGCCTGGATGTCCTGCCGGTCGACGACCACGGCGTGCAAAAGGGATTTCAAAAGGTATACGGACTACGAAAATGGCCGACCAAGAAGCGGATGGAGCAGATCGCGGCGAAGTGGAAGCCGTACCGCTCCATCGGCACTTGGTACATGTGGAAGGCAGTGGACACCAAACCACCGGCTCCTCAATAACTCCTCCGGTCTGCTCTCAATATGGGGACGATGATAATTTCATTGTTCTATATAAAGGCTGCAGCAACTCTATAGAACAAATAAGGTTTACAATGATCAAATATAGTACATGTGAGTGGTGGACCAGAGGGAGTCCTCGTTGCACTCGGGAGTTCAAGTGGAATTGAATCCACCCCTGATCCGATTATTTTCTGGTGGACCCGGGCGGATTCGAACCGCCGACTTCCACATTGCAAATGTGGCGTTCTACCACTGAACTACGGGCCCAAAATCGCGTTTATCTTACCAGAAAGGGGGTTGCCAGTCCACCGACCAGGCTCGCGGCCAGACCTTGACACCCCCCGTCGCGCTCCATAGCATAAATCTGATAGGCAGCCCACCCCCGGGGCAGGGTAAGGAGGGGGTCGATCTGCCACCAAATTGCCTGGATTCAAAAGGAGTGTTATGGCACAAGTTTATGAAACATGGGTCGCCACGGTTCAGGATTCTTACCAAGATGTGTTTACCCGCATCTTGAACTTCATCCCGAGCTTTGTCGGCGCCCTCATAGTCCTAGTCCTTGGTTGGATCGTTGCTGACCTCTTGCAGCTGGGAGTGGATCGACTGCTTCGGGCTGCTGGCGTGCAGGCGCTCTTTGAACGAGCGCGCGTGGAGGCCGTGGTCAAGCGCGCCAAAACCGGGGTAGACACGACCGGCTTGGTTGCCGCCCTCGTCAAGTGGATTGTCCTCTTGGTGGCCTTTGTCTCGGCAGCCGAGATTCTGGGGCTCTCTGCGGCGGCTGACTTCTTGCGTGACGCGGTGACCTTTGCCACCAACAATGTCGCTGGTGCGGCGGCGATCTTGCTCGTGGGAGCGATCTTTGCCAATTGGTTTGGCAGAGTCGTTTACGGTTCGGTTGCGGCGGCGCGATTGACCTATGCCGATGTCGCAGCCAACCTGGCTCGGTACTCAATCTTGGTCTTTGCCGCTCTGGCCGCCCTCAACCGTTTGGGAGTCGCGCCCGGGTTAGTCCAGACCTTGTTCACCGGATTCGTCGCCCTGTTCGCCATCGCCGGTGGGTTAGCCTTTGGCCTCGGTGGTCAAAAGGCTGCCTCGGAATGGGTAGAAAAGTGGCGTCGGGACCTTGATCTCAAGTAATCGTTCTCATCTGATCGGATGAACCAGAAGCGCCCTCGAGGCGCTTTTGGGTTATAGTGAAGGAATGGTCAAGGGTATGAAAAGAGCAGTCGGTTTGTGGGTCGTGGCTGCCGCTGCCCTCGCGGTCGGGATCGGTCTCCTCGCCTTCTCCGATCGACTGGTCGGCGAAAGAAATCCGTTCCCGGCCCGAAATGTTCCCCAACCGATTGGCCCACCGTCGGTCCAGCAGGTTGTTGCTGCGGTTGGCGACATCGCCTGTAAGCCGAATACTCCAGTGGGTGGCGATGAGTGTCAGATGCAAGCGACCGCTGACTTGGTCGCAGAGCGATATGTCGACGCAGTGTTCCTCCTTGGCGACCTCCAGTACCAAGACGGGACGTTGGTGAAATTCCGCCAATCGTTTGATGAAAGCTGGGGAGCGCTTACTGCGCCGTCCTATCCAGTTCCCGGCAATCACGAGTACGGCACAGTTGGAGCGAAAGGGTATTTTGATTACTTCGGGAGCCGAGCCGGGGAGCAGGGGAAAGGGTACTACAGCTTCGACCTCGGCTCCTGGCACATCGTGGCCCTCAATTCTAATTGCGGTGGAGCGGGCGGCTGCTCCGAGAACTCGCTACAAGGGACCTGGCTGAAGCAGGACCTTGCTGCGCACCAAACCGAGTGCACCCTGGCCTTTTGGCATCACCCGCGCTTTTCGTCGGGTCGCTATCACCCGGGTGAGGTGGCGGTTCGGTCCTTCTGGGAGATTTTATCCAAGAAGGGGGTAGACGTGGTGCTGAACGGACATGACCATCTCTACGAACGGTTTACTCCGATGAGGCCGGATGGAACAGTTGACCTAGAGAAGGGGATCCGACAATTTACGATCGGAACCGGTGGTCGCTCTCTCTATGAATTCACCACCGTGCTGCCAACCAGTGAGGCCCGGAACGACAAAGAATTCGGAGTGCTCTTTTTGACCCTCGGAGAGACCCAATATTCGTGGGAATTTACAACGGTTGATGGGACCCCCTTTGATGCAGGTTCAGGAATTTGTCATGGAAGCCCTTGACAATACTGTTTTCTCCATATACACTTCATTCTGCAATATGGTACTACACCTGACAAACAGAGGGGGACACGCGGCCTAGACGACGGCAGTTTTTTTCCTGCAGGAATTCATGTCTAGCCGGTGAAAGCCGGTTTTTTAGTACCACGGAGAGCTTAGAGCATATCGCATATAGCTTATAGCAAGAAAACCATAAGCCATACGCGATAAGCCATAAGCCGGACAGGTTATAAGCTCTGAACTTTCACAACACGGCTTCCAATCCTCCATCCGCAAGGGTGAAGGATCGGAAAGAGTTGGGTTTGGGCGCTTCGACCTTTCCCCGTTAATGAGGAAAGGAAGGAGCGGGTTTTCCACCGAAGGTGGACAGGCTTTGCCTGCCCGCGTTGGGTTAAGGAAAACCGAGGGTTTTCCTTCCCAGCCCATATAAGCGTATCTTCAGAAAGGGCACATGTGTGGATGCCTTGGGAGCAGCAGCCGAAGAAGGACGTGGCAGCCTGCGATAAGCGTCGGGGAGCTGGCAAGCAAGCATTGATCCGGCGATGTCCGAATGGGGAAACCCACGACGGGTGAACCTGTCGTACCTCCAAGTAAGTGCTTGGAGTGTGGGAACGTAGGGAACTGAAACATCTTAGTACCTACAGGAAGAGAGACCAACAATTCGCTTTTTGCGGATAGAAGTATCATCCGCTCTTCAAAGCGGGCGATATTTCTGGAATCCCCGGAGTAGCGGCGAGCGAAACGGGACCAGCCTTGCGTAGTAGTATGGTTAGATTGGGTAGGAGAACGACCTGGAACGGCCGGCCAGAGAGGGTGACAGCCCCGTACCCGAAACTTGTTTGGCCAACGACTACGCCGACGAAGCGCAAGCTTCTGGACGAGTACCATCGGACACGTGAAATCCGGTGCGAAGAGAGCAGGATCACCTGCAAAGGCTACATACTGCTGTTCACCGATAGTGCACTAGTACCGTGAGGGAAAGGTGAAAAGAACCCCGGGTAGGGGAGTGAAACAGAACCTGAAACCATGTGCTTACAAGGAGTCGGAGTCTGCCGCAAGGCGGATGACGGCGTGCCTATTGAAGAATGACCCAACGAGTTTGTTACATGCAGCATGCCTAAGCAACCAAGGTTGATGAGGCGTAGGGAAACCGAGTCCGAATAGGGCGTAAATATAGTTGCATGTACAAGACCCGAAACCGGGTGATCTATCCCTGGACAGGATGAACTCGCCAGAAATGGCGAGGGAGGTCCGAACACCATATCGTTGCAATGATATGTGATGAGCTAGGGATAGGGGTAATATGCTAATCGAACCCGGAAATAGCTGGTTCTCTCCGAAATATATTTAGGTATAGCCTGGTGACAGCCCCCAGGGGTAGGGCACTGGATAGGAGTTGGGGCGAAAGTCTCGACCCTAATCAAACCTCGAATACTGGACGGGTGGTTCACCAGAGTCAGTCCGTGAGGGCTAAGCTTCACTGGACAAGAGGGCAACAGCCCAGACCATCAGCTAAGGTCCCCAAGTGGTATCTCAGTGGTAAAGGATGTCGTTTCCCGAAGACAGCTAGGAGGTTGGCTTAGAAGCAGCCATCCTTTAAAGAAAGCGTAATAGCTCACTAGCCGACTAGGGATACGGCGCCGAAAATGTACGGGGCTACGATACCCACCGAAGCTATGGGTGTGGTCTCACCTCCGGGTGAGGTCACGCGGTAGGAGAGCGTTCTGGCTGCAGCGAAGCTGTCGCGTAAGCGTCGGTGGAGCGGCCAGAAGTGCGAATGTTGGGATGAGTAACGAATCAGGCCCGTGAGAATCGGGCCCACCGAATGCCTCAGGGTTCCTCCGCAACGATCGTCGTCGGAGGGTTAGGCGGTCCTAAGTCCGATGAGGGCGATGGACAGCTGGTTAATATTCCAGCCCTCCCGCACCATTTCCCAGTTCTGACGCATCCCCAAGAGTTCTAGCTTGAGCTGGTAGCCTGCTAGAAAGGGAGGGGGTGACAAGAAAAGGAAATGGTTAACATGGTGCGGGATCCGTACCGTAAACCGACACTGGTAGGTGGGTCGAGAAGACCAAGGTGAACGAGAGAAGCGTGGTGAAGGAACTCGGCAAAAAAGCGGTCGTACCTTCGGAAGAAGGCCTGCTCGGAGCAATCCGAGCTGCAACGAACGTATGTCGGGCGACTGTTTATCAAAAACTTAGGTCCCTGCTCAAGCGTCTAGCGACGTATAGGGGCTGATGCCTGCCCAGTACGCGAAGGTTATCGGGAGGATTGACGTTGTGCCGCAAGGCATGACCAGGTCCAAACTTAAGCCCGCGTAAACGGCAGCGGTAACTATAACCGTTCGATGGTAGCGAAATTCCTTGTCGGGTAAGTTCCGACCCGCACGAATGGCATAACGGTCTGACAACTGTCTCCACCACGTCCTCGGTGAAATTACACTCAGCGTGAAGATGCGTTGTATCCATAGGTAGACGGAAAGACCCCGTGGAGCTTTACTATAGTTTGTTATTGGCTTATCGAGCGTCATGTGTAGCGTAGGAGGGAGTCCCGCACCAGCAATGGTGCTGGACGCCAATGAAACACCTCTCTTGGTGCTTGGTGAGTCTAACCCGCTCAAAGCGGGAACAGTGGCAGATGGGTAGTTTGACTGGGGCGGTCGCCTCCTAAAAGGTAACGGAGGCGTACAAAGGTTGGCTTAGCGCGGATGGACATCGCGCCGGACGTGCAACGGCACAAGCCAGCTTGACTGCAAGGGTGACAACCCGAGCAGCTGCGAAAGCAGGTCGTAGTGAACCACTGGTACCAAGTGACTGGGCCAGAGATCAACGGATAAAAGTTACCCCGGGGATAACAGGCTGATCGGATCCAAGAGTCCACATCGACGATCCGGTTTGGCACCTCGATGTCGGCTCGCCGCATCCTGGAGCGGTAGTACGTTCCAAGGGTTGGGCTGTTCGCCCATAAAAGCGGTACATGAGCTGGGTTCAGAACGTCGCGAGACAGTTAAAAGTAGCTGTCTATAAATCTAGCTATATGCTGGAACCTCCGTGTCCTAGTAGGACTGTAGCATCTCGCACTAGATCTGCTAGAGTAGATCTAACAATGGCGCGAGTGCGGGCAACCAGCAGGAAAGATCACGAGACGATCAATCCATGGTATTTGGCAGGATTCGCCGATGGAGAGGGGACGTTTCATGTCGCCTTCAGTCGACGAAAAGACTTGCCAAGTGGCTGGTCAATTATTCCGGAATTTCACGTGAGCCAGCAGGATGATCGGAAAGAAATCCTCGCCACCTTCAAACGATACCTTGGATGCGGATACGTCAAGGCAAATCATGCGCGATCGATCGTAGACAAAACCTACGTCTTCGTTGTTCGAGATCGCAATGATCTTGCTACGAAAGTCATCCCCTTCTTTGAGCAGTATGCGATGCAGACCAGAAAGGATGATGACTTTCGGCTCTTTCGAGAAATCGTGCACAGAATGCAGCGAAAGGAACATTACTCGAAAGAGGGATGGAGAGCGATTGTCAACCTTGCCTACTCGATGAATCGCGGTGGCAGGTACAGACGGGTTCCCAAATCCAAGATAGTTGCCTCGTGAAATCCTCAGAGACTGTACGCTAGAACCGCCGTCGGCGGAAAAGATACAGTCCGAACTGCATAGCGATATGCAGAGTCGCCTCAGGCGACCACCACAGACAGACCGGTTTGCCAAAGACGTGGTCAGAAAGTAACAGATTGTCGGTCCTAATCTACTATGGACGCGGATACTTGAGAGGGTCTCTCCCCAGTACGAGAGGACCGGGAGGGCCGGACCGCTGGTGTACCAGTTGTTCTGCCAAGAGCATCGCTGGGTAGCTATGTCCGGACGTGATAACCGCTGAAAGCATATAAGCGGGAAGCACACCTCAAGATAAGGTATCACTATTGAAGTCCCTCGAAGACTACGAGGTTAATCGGCGGTAGGTGGAAGACCCGTAAGGGTTTAAGCCGAGCCGTACGAATCGACTCAAAGATACGCTTCTAGCTCTTAGGGGCTAGGCTCTTTCCTGATCTTTCTCCTTT
>Ga0187892_10006436_pt1 | contig 17427 bp, 15 predicted proteins | sample MA1701073metaG_FD_139345 | JGI IMG/M metagenome (GOLD analysis project Ga0187892, IMG submission 139345) | Bio-ooze microbial communities from a basaltic lava cave in the Kipuka Kanohina Cave System on the Island of Hawaii, USA - MA170107-3 metaG ... | reverse complement strand
GTCACCATCACAACGAGCGCGGTTGGCCGGTATGCACGCGCGTCAGCCTGATGGCTCGCTCACGACAATCCCCTTCGAAATACCCCAAGAGCCAGAGTTCCAGATGGGTGGTGGCGGTTTGTATAGTACTGTTCAGGACTACATTCGCTTCACACAGATGATTCTGAATCGCGGTACGCTCAACGGCACCCAAGTGTTGAAGCCAGAAACCGTGCAGATGATGTCACAGAACCAGATGGGTGACATCGACTGTGTTGAGATGAAGACAGTCGTCCCAGAGCGCACGAACGATGCCAACTTTTTCCCTGGCATGAAACAGAAATGGGGGTTCAGTTTCTTGATTAACACTGAGAGAACCCCACAAGGTCGTTCGGCTGGGAGTCTGGCATGGGCAGGTCTCGGTAACACCTACTATTGGATCGATCCAGTGAAGCGCGTGACAGGTATCTTCGCAACACAAATTTTGCCATTCTTCGATATCAAGGTGATCCCGCTCTTTCGCGCGTATGAGACGGCAGTGTACCAGTCGCTGTAAAGCAGGGTTTTCTTGCTCTGCTCTCTAGTCAATTCCCTAAAGAAGGAGGAACATGGTGATTCGACAAAGGCAACAGTATCGTCTTCTGGCCTTTTAAGGGAGGTAAGCACTATGAAGGGCTCGAGCGAAGCAATAATCAAAATGCTGAACGAGCTGTTAAAAGGGGAACTGGCCGCAACTAACCAATACTTCCTGCACGCCTCGTTGTGCAAGAAGTGGGGATTCGTGCGTCTCTACAAGAAGATTTACGATGAATCCATCGAAGAAATGAAACATGCCGAGCAATTGATAGATCGCATCCTTTTCCTTGAAGGACTGCCAATCGTGAACGAATCTACCAAAATTGCAGTCGGAAAAAACGTAAAGGAAATACTAGAGAACGATTTGGCCTTGGAGAAGGACGGTCTACCCGAATTGAAAGAAGGAGTGGCCCTTTGCTTCGAGCAGAGCGATACCGGGAGCCGAGAGCTGGTCGAACACATTCTCGTCAATGCCGAAGACCATATCCAGTGGCTGCAGTCCCAGACTTTCCTCATCAAGCAAGTGGGCTACGAAAACTACTGCGCTCAGCAAATCCAGCCTGCTACGTGAGCGGTCATCTCCAAGAGACAGAGATAGAGATAGAGAAGGGGACTGGTGGGGCGGGCTCTGTCTCTCCTCTCTGTCTTCAGGGGTTGATGGCTGATAGCTGATAGCTGATAGCTGATAGCTGAACGCTTTGTTACACCTGTTTCACTAAATACTCAAACGCCGCGAGCGCCGCGGCTGCCCCTTCGCCCGCAGCAATAACAATCTGTTTATCATGACTGTCGGTCGCGTCACCAGCAGCAAAAAGGCCACGGACACCGGTTTGTCCATGACGATCAACTTTGATCTCGCCACGTTCGTTGGTCTCAACTAAATCCAGCAAAAAGTCAGTGTTAGGATACAACCCGACCTCAATGAAAACTCCCTGCACATCGAGACGGCGGTCTTCGCCAGTCTGCAAATTCTTGACCGAGAATCCTTCTACGCGATCTTTTCCGTGAATGGCCAGCGGCTGATGATTCTTGAGCACTTCCACCCGTTTGGCCGATGCGACTTTGTCTTGCAAGATTTCATCACCGCTCCATTCACCACGTGAGACCAGATACACCTTCTTGGCAATCCCATCCATTTCAATGGCGGCTTCAAGTCCAGAGTTCCCACCACCAACAATCGCAATGGTCAGATCTTTAAACAACGGCCCATCACAAGTTGAGCAATAGACGACCCCTCTGCCTGCTAATTCTTTCTCGCCGGGAATGTTGAGCTTCCGCTTTTGTGCACCGGTGGTGACGATGACGGACTTGGCACGGACTTCGCGGCCAGACGCGGTTTCGATAATTTTCGTGCGGCCATCGACCTGCACTTTGGTGACTTTCTCACCGATCAGCTTTTCAAGACCATACTTCTCCACATGTTCATAGAATTTCTGTACCAGGTCGGGACCGGTCACCAGTTGGAAACCAGGATAGTTCGCCACCTCGTACGTTGTACCGAGCTGCCCTCCCAAATCAAAAGCAATGAGAATCGTGGAGAGATTCTTCCGCACCGCATAGATTGCCGCCGATAGTCCAGCCGGTCCCGCACCGATGATGGCGACATCGTACACTTTCATCAGATCGACTGCGACTTTTCGCCCCAGGCGTTGGTCGAGTTCGCCGGTGGCATTAAGGTTTGCTAGGTCGTCATAGCCACCGATAGAGACGCCATCGAGGAAAATCTGCGGCACCGTACGCCGCCCCGACCGGGCAATCATCTGCTGTTGGAGAGTTTCGTCAGAAGTAACGTTAATCTCTTGATAGGTCAGCCCCTTCGACTTGAGCAGGGCTTTGGCTTTGGCGCAGTACGGGCACCATTCCTTTGAATACACTTCCAGATTGGGCATGGAGCACCTCCTGAACGTTTGATGTCTCACTGCTGAGGAGGTTTCAAGCCGGGTTGTGTTGCGAGTACTCAATCAGATGCCAGCGAATCGGGCTAACGCTCGTCATCTCGATCATCTGGTCGATATGAAACTCAACCACCCGTTCGGCCCCCACGAACTTCGCCACACGGTCTGCATCCCAAATAATCCGAGCTGTTCCTGCTAACTGGAGAGTCCGACCATGCACAAAGTCGATGAACAGCAAGCCGACATTCGGATTCACGGTGATATTTCCGAGTGTTTGAAACATTCCGTTGCCATTATAGTCGGGCCATGCCAAAGAGTTCGTATCGAGAGCGCGCACGAATCCGGGATTGCCGCCACGGTGAGAAGCATCGGCTCCGCTCTCTTGGTGATAACTAGCGACAAAGAAGGTATCGGCTCGTGCAACCCAGTCCTGCTGCTCTTTCGTGAGTAGGTTCCCTTGTCGGACATCGTGCGATGATTGAGATGTCGAGTTAGTGGCATCAGGATGTCGTACTTGAATATAACGTGGACAGTTACCAAAAGCCTGTTGGACGTGGAGAGACAACCCACCTTCTGACCGTACCTCACCGATGCCATTGACCCGCACACGCTTCTGAAGCGCTGGATTGATCGCCAGCAGACCAAGTGGTCCTTTCTTTTGCAGATTTGTCCAGAGCGGATCTCCAATGGTTGGAACAGTGTCAATCTGTATCGTTCGCTCATCCACAGCCTGAATGAACCCGGGCTCTCCCGTCAGAAGAGAGGCCCATACCTTCCCATTGGCATCAACTGAACTCGCTACAGCAAGTCGTTGCCCGCGGAGAAAATCCTGCTGGGCGGGTTGGAGAGCTGAACGAATCCCTTTTCCAAGGCGGCTAGCGTCGTTTTGTACTCCTGCACGTTCCTGGACAGCGAGTTCCCCCGCATGGAAATTGTTCGTCACCGCCCGCTCCTTTTATTTTTCTTTGGATGCTTCTCCGTCGGGAAAGTTTCTAGTAGGCAATAAAAAAGAGAAATAGACCATGAAATAGCAATTCTTTCGCATCTCAATAAAACTAAGACAATCAAAGTTCACAGATCAAGATCTGGGCTCTATCTCTTGCAAGGAAGGTCGATACTTATAGTCCGTAGCCTTATAGGCCTCAGCTCGGCTTTAATCAACCAATGCTCCGAAAGCAGGACATTCTCATTCGGTTCGGCACTCGCGTGCGCCAGTTACGCACGGAGAAAGGCTACTCACAAGAATCATTTGCCGCGAATTGTGAGCTCGACCGGACTTATATTGGAGGTATCGAACGCGGCGAGCGGAACGTTGCTCTGCGGAATATCGAGCGTATCGCTAAAGCGCTCGACATGACGCTCTCCGAACTTATGAATGGGCTGTAGTCTGAGGAACAATGGCTGACTCAATCATAAGGACAGCTTACGAGAGGGTAAAACAGCAATGTGGAGTGGACTGGAAAAATGCCCAAGTGGGTGAAGCAATCTTCCACCTTGCCATTATTTCGCTCCAGTTCCTTGTGAAAGAGTGCCAACCGGTTGACTTGACATCTCGTGTGCCCGGAAAACAATACTTCAGTTTCAGAAAAGACAATATCATCGCACGTCCAGCAAACAAAGAACTCTTTCTTATAGGGCCGGCAGTGGTGACACGGCTTTGGAAGAAGTGGCTTTCTGAAGCAATTAGCCCTCAAGATTTTGCGAGGCTAACTTACACGATTGCACTTGCTCCCTGTCTTGCCATGGAACTCTTTGATCGACAGAACAAGAAGGGGCCAGCAACTTTCTTCGAGTGCTATGTTGGCCACCTATTTGCCAAGTCGCTGGGAATCAATCCGACAAAAAGAGTACGACTTCCCGTTCACGGGCGTAGTGTACTAATGACGATGGACTTCCTTATCGATATGGGCAGGCCACATCGTAAGGTGCATCTCCCAGTTAAAATGTCTACGCGGGAACGTGTGGTCCAGGCGTGGGCACACCAACGACTACTGGACGCAGCTTATGGTGACGGTGTCTACCGCGGCATCATGGTCCTGTTTTCCGAAACGAAACTTGATTCACGGTCGCTTGAAGTCGTAGAAATATGCGTACCAGACCAGTGGTTAGCCTATCAGAGCTTACTCGCGCACTTGGATCGCATTTACTATTTCGATGTTCCGGTTCGGTATCAGGTGTTAACCGATCAATACCCAAAGATCATTACGATTCAACCGTTCGGCAACTTCTTTAACGAAAGAGCGGCAGTTCTTCATTCGTAGAGGGCTGGAGACGCGGCTTTCCCGCTCCGTTCGTCTCGACATACAGGCGGTTCTTGAGGCCAGTCCAACGTTTCCTGCCTTTTGGTTTGAAAAAGACAAGAAAATAGGAATGGTTCTTCCTAGCATGTGCTTGCGTAAGTATACGACTCACACCAGGCCTCCCGTTGCGCAAGACAACGAACAAATCCTCGACGACAAATCCGTAGCCCTGTAGTTCATTGATGAGTTCGACGTGAGTCAAACGCTGCTGATTGGCACAGACTTCGTCCTGGCATTTTACAATGTAGACACCGCCGTCCCGCAACACTCGCCATGCTTCACGCGCCGCAGCAAAGTACAGGTCAAGAACAGCGTCGTGGTACTTCTTCTCGGAGGTTGCGAGGTTGTTCTTGTAATAGCCCTCGTAATTCTGGTGATCGACATGCGCGGTGCCACCCGGTGTATGCATGTAAGGGGGATCGAAGACAACGCAATCGATTGATCTATCCTGATAGGGAAGCCTTCGACAGTCGACACCTGACTCGGCATCGGATGGGAGAAGAGTATAGGCATCTCGTGGAATCTTTCGCCAAAAGACACCCTTTCCATAGGTTACATCGGCAACGGTACTGCCCGGCTCGACGTACAGACACAGTACAAACGGGAATACCTCATCATTCGTTCCTATGTAGGCGCTGAAAACGAGATCATTAGTCGGCTTACCGGCCGGAGATTTTCGCGTCTTGGTTGCCATCGTAGCTTGTGGGAACCGGCAAACACTGGAGACTATACGTATCGACATTCCCACCGTCAAGCAAAGGAGAATTGTGATACCGTAGCGAGAAAGAGAATACTACTGGCCCACTCAGGACAAATTCTATGGAATCCAGACCCTAATAAAACAAAGACAGAGGACGGAGATATACGCTTCACGCGGAAAAGAATTGCACTTTTTCTGTCATTCTGAGCGAAGCGAAGAATCTTCCCCCTTGCAGTGCACAACCAAGGGATTCTTCACTGCGCTGCGCTCCGTTCAGAATGACCTCGCCCGATTGCTCGACGTATGAAACCGCACTTTGTGCCCATGGGCAGTAAAAATAACCGGAGGTGGGATGGTTTCTTCTCTCTATCCCTGTCTCTCTCTCATCATTCTCACCGCCCTATTGGCTTGATCGTATATTTGTACAAATCCTTCCAATAGCGATCGAGCACTTTATCATCTGCACAGCGTAGACATTCGAGGTCAGGATCGGACACTGTAATCAATCCTTTCTTGATGAGTGTCTCGGCATACGGCCCGCGATCGATCAGTTTGACTGGTCCCCGTTCGTCCGCGAGTCGGCGGCGTAACTGCGCTGTCGCCGACTGGTCCACCTCAAGCGAGATCGGGTTCATGACCACTCCGTAGTCGCGCTCCGCACTTTCGCGCGAGACCAGCCCACGTCTCACATCGAGTTGTACCGCGCTCACTTCACGCTCCAGTGGATCGCCCCACCCTCCTCCACCAGGCGTTGATAATCGCACCATGTCACCGGTTTTGACCGGAACAGCGTCACGACTGAAATAGACGTACTCTTCTTCTGGTGTTCCGGGGTTTTTCACCGAATGTCCTGGCGCGCCCCATTTCCCACCTTTCACACCAATGCAGGCAAAAGCGGTGCGTTCTGTCACAGTCAGATAGTGTCCATCAACCAATATGCGCAGCTCTTTGACATACCCTAACCCACCGCGATACTTCCCTGGCCCACCAGAGTCTTTGGCGAGTCCCACCCGTTCAACAATCACCGGAAAACGTTGCTCCATGAACTCTGCCGGAAGATTCTTTGAGTAGGGCACCAGGTCAACCGCATCGGTTCCGTCGGCGTACGGCCGTGCGCCAGAACCGGCACCAAAAATCTCGCGCATAAGGAAGAGCTTCCCTTCGGTATCGCTGCCGTAGAAACCGTAAATCTGGATGTTTTGCATGTCTGCAACAACATCGCCTTGAAAGGCCTTAGCTAACCCGACTGTGTACGCCCCGATCATACGCAACATGCAAGCCATACGGCTCACCACTGGAGTAGGAAACTCAGGACTGAGTACGGTTCGCTTCGGTAATCGGCAGCGGAACACCTGGGTCACGCCTTCATTGATGATAGTTCCGGGAATTTGTGCCTTAAAGAAGGCACCCAAGAACTTGGCATAATGACGTCCATCCAATGCCCAGTTAACCGGCCCTTGAGTTTGCGGGTCGGTTCCAGCAAAGTCAAGAATCATCCTTTCAGGATATTTGCGGATCGTGATCTGCAGTTTGACCGGTTGATCTAACGTCAAGCCATCATTCTCCACAAAGTCTTCACCGATATACTCACCATCAGGAATCTGCGGTAAGCCTTTCTCCCGAACGACTTCTGCACAACGGTCAATAATTTCATAGAACGCCGCTTCTACTTGATCGCTACCGAACCGCTCGCACAGCTCGACGATGCGCCGTTTAAGGATTTCGTTGGCACCGACAAAGGCATCAATATCGCCACGCAGATCTTCGGGGAACCGACTATTACGCAGGAGGATGTCATAGACCCCTTCGCTGAGTTGCCCTTGCGCATACAGTTTCACTGGTGGGCAGATCGTCCCTTCCTCAAAAATACTGGTCGACGTGTTCGGCCAAGAGCCTGCGACTCGTCCACCGACATCGTTGACATGACCAAAGATCTGCGCGAAGCCGAGCAAACGGCTTTGCCAGAAGATCGGTGTCACCACACAATAGTCCGGCAGGTGACCAATCGTCCCGGCAGAACCGTACACGTCATTGTAAATAAAGACATCGCCCTCCTTAATTTGTTCACGCGGGAATTTCATGCGGATCGGATCGGCCGTTGCTGCCCAAGATACCCGCGACACGGAGAGACAGTCCGCCGTATTCAGTGAGGCGCGGTAATCGTGTTGTTCACGGATAATGGTCGAGCGTGAGGTCCGCTCGACCGCAGCTTCGGCTTCGACCACTGCCGCTTCGATCCCACCGTCAACAATGTCGACAAGAATCGGATCAAGTTCACGCCGCAAGGCGGTAAGGTGCGCTTCATGGGCTGCATCACGCGGGACGACACCGTAGCGAAACTGAGCATAGTCTTTGAACGCTTCTGCTTCATTGGCTTTGTCGTAATAGGATTGGGGGAAATGTTTCGGGGTTGTCATAGGTTCTCCGATTTTCAAAGTAGGGGCGAAGCATTTGCAATGGTGCTCTCTGACCTGTAGCGACTCCGTTGGCAAATGCTTCGCCCCTACATGCCATTTTGCTCTACTCTTTCGTCAATACCAGCGTACCCCAGCGATCCACCTGTCCCTGCCAGCCGATGTCAACGACCGTCGTCGCATCGTACTGGGCAATAATCGCCGGGCCTTTGATTACATTCCCTGCGAGCAAAGCCGAGCGGTTGTACACCGGACACTCAACAATGTCACGTATCTGCGAGAAGTGCACTTGCGTTCGCTCTGCGAGGGCAGCTTGCGAGTCAAGGCCACCTGGTGGTAACTCCGGCACGCGCGGACGTGACAGCAATCCCAGTCCGGTGACACCGATGTTGACCAACTCAATCAGTTCTTTGCCCTCATACGAATAGCCGTAAAGATCCTTATGGCTTGAGTGAAAAGTGTTAATCGCTTGTCGGAGTCGGGTTTCCAGGGGCTGACTGTTTTGCACTGTCGTGAGGGGAACACGGATTTCGTAGGCTTGCCCGGCATAGCGCAGGTCAGCAAACTGCTCCAACTGCATTGCCTCTGGTTTGATACCTTCTTCGCCAAGTCGGGCAGTAATGCGCTGTTCCAACTCAGTGAACTCATCCCCAATACGAACGAATTGCAAACGATCTTCTCGTTGCACGTCGGTATGTACTAGATCAATGCGCACATCGGTCAGCAGCAGTCCGTAGGCCGAGGTCACGCCGGGATTCGGTGGTACGATCACGCGCGACATCCCCAACCAATCTGCCAGCGCACACGCGTGCAGCGGCCCGGCCCCACCAAACGCAACCAACGCATAACTTCGCGGATCGCGTCCGCGTTTAACTGAAACCGTGCGAATCCCTGCCGCCATATTTTCGATGGCAATACGTAGAATACCTTCAGCTGTGGTTCTCAGGTCGAGCCCTAATGCATTGGCGAGTGGGGTCAGCGCCTGTTCCGCTTTGTCACGATTCAGCCGCACCGCCCCACCAGCTAGTGATGCGGTGATGCGCCCCAGTACCCAATTGGCATCGGTCACCGTTGGTTCGGTTCCGCCACGATCGTAACATGCCGGTCCTGGACTCGACCCCGCGCTTTGCGGTCCGACTTTGAGACTGCGTCCACCCGCGAGCCAGGCGATCGACCCGCCACCAGCACCGACCGTGTGCATGTCAATCATGGGGGTTTTTAGGTCGTAAATATCCACTTTCCCTTCGGTCAACATGCGCGGCTGACCATTTTCCACCAGACAGATGTCAGTCGAGGTTCCTCCCATGTCCAAAGTAATCACATCTGGACAGCCGCTGAGCCGGGCAAAATGGGTCGCAGCGATGACACCTGCTGCTGGCCCAGACAACGCTGCGGCAATCGGCAATCGCGAAATTTCGTGCGCCTGCGCCAGTCCACCACTGGAACGCATGATATGAAACGGCGCGGTAATTCCCCGTTGGCGCAAATTGCGCGCAATGTTCTCGTGATACTCGGAGAGCAGCGGCATAAGGGCGGTGTTCAGACACGTCGTATTCGTCCGCTCGTATTCACGATACTCACGCAGGATGTCCGACGAAATCGAGATGAAGCATTCGGGATAGACTTCTTTGATCATCGCGCGGATCGTCTCTTCGTGCGCAGGATTACGGTAGGAGTGCAACAGCGAAACGGCGATGGCTTTGATGCCCTGGTCGCGGAATTCACGCGTAAGTCCCTGGATTTCGGCAACTTCGACCGGTCGCAGTTCCCGTCCTTGGACATCCATACGCGCGCTGACTTCACGCACCAACTCCAGCGGCACCACGCGTGGCGGCTTCACCCACCAGGTAATATCACCAAACTCGCCGGGAACGGTTTGTCGCGCGCACTCCAACGCTTCGCGATAGCCACGGGTAATAATGAGGCCGAGTGGCGCATATTTTCGCTCCAAGATGGCATTAGTAGCAACCGTGGTGCCGTGAAACACGCCGGTAATATCATTTGCGCCGATGCCACTTTGTTGGGCAATCTGTTCAACCCCAGTAACAAATCCCTCGGAGGGATCACTGGGGGTACTCCGTACCTTTCGGAGATGCAACGTGCCACTCGCTTCTTCCAACGCAACCACGTCGGTAAAGGTGCCGCCAATATCAACCGCAATGCGCCAGCTCATCCCGCTTCTCCTGTCATCGTTGCAAAATCAGATTTCCATACACATCAACTCGACCACTCCATCCTGGGGTGACCAACACGGTCGAGTCATACTGTTCGACGACCGCCGGACCAGTCAAGGTTGTTCCAGCCCCGAAGTATTTTCGTTGGTAAATTGGACAGTTGAGAAACCTGGATAACGTGAGAAAAAAAACGTGCCGTGCCCCACTTGCTCGAACCCTCTCGATTGCAGGCGCAAGCGGGACGATAGGCGGTTTCTCACGCACACCGATGGCTGTCACTCGTACTTTCGTGAGTTCAACCTCACGCTGCCCGCGGTACGCGTGTCCACATGTACGTTGATGCAATTGATGAAACTGCTCGACTGTCTGGAGGAGGGATTCGTTAGTAAGTGCACCTGAAGAACAGTCTATTGTCCATTCAGTAGATAAATCCCGATAACGAAAATCGAGTGTGCGCCGGAGTTGCCGCTGTCGCTCTGGAACCCCTTCGCGGGCAAGCATACTCCAGGCTTGTTGTTCTAAAGTAGTCACAACCTCGTTGATGTATCCAGGATCAAAAGACTGCTCTCGTTGCAGGACGGTCCGGGCGAAGTCTACCTGGAAATCAGCGACTAGCAACCCAAGCGCTGCGGTCAAGCCAGGGAAAGGCGGAACCAGCACGGTCGCAATGCCCAGGAGTTCGGCTAACTCAGTCGCGTGCAGTGGCCCCGCTCCGCCAGCAGCAAACAGCACATACCCGCGGGGGTCATGGCCTCGACGTACTGACACCTGGCGAATGGCACCACACATATTGTGGTTAGCAATTTGGATGATACCCGCAGCAGTAGCTATCGCATCTAAGTTTTTTCGTTTGCCTAATGTTGCGAGTGCCTCTTCCGCTGCTTGGCGATCCAATGGCAAGGCATCTCCCAACAGGCGCTCAGGCAGGCGACCAAGGACGAGTTGGGCATCGGTTACTGTCACTGCATGACCGCCGCGTGTATAACACACGGGACCGGGCTCGGCACCGGCACTACGTGGTCCTACGAGTAACCGACCTTCAGGGCTCCATGAGGCGATGGACCCACCACCTGCGCCGATCGAGACAATATCGAGCGTCGGCATTCGCAAGGGATAGAGGTGCACCTGGCCGGTCGTGGTTCTCAGCGGCACTCCATCTTTCACCAAGGCGACCTCAGTTGAGGTTCCACCCATATCCAGGGTGATGACATTGGAGAATCCCGCATGGGTACTCAACCATGCCATTGCCATAACCGCGGCACTTGGCCCTGACAGCGCAGTGGTCAGCGGCTTCTCCTGCGCGGTTTGTGCACTTACTAAGCCGCCAGAAGACTGCATCAATAGAAGCGGTGCCAACCAGCCCCGTTCACGGAGTTGACATTGGAGTTTTTGCAAATAGTCACCGATCACCGGCATGAGAACGGCATTCAAGCAGGTCGTGATGGTCCGCTCGTACTCATGCGATTCCGGCAGCACGTCCGACGACAAGATCACCGAAAGTCCGCTCCACTCGGCTTGCAAGAGCGCTTTTACTTGCTGCTCATGCGCGGGATTGGCATAACTATGGAGCAAGGCAACCGCAACCGTGCTGATCCCTTGCGTTTTGAACCACCGCGCCAATGCACGGATCTCATCAGGGTCGAGTGCGGCACGCACCTGCCCTTGCACATCGACGCGTTCGCCAATCTCGCGGACACATTCAAGCGGCACGAGACGTGGGGCCTTAGGCGATGACGACTCTGTTTCTCCGTGACCAGAGTATTGTGTGGTCTCCAGAATCTCGCGGAACCCTTTGGTCACAATCAGACCGATACGCGGGAGCCGTTCTTCCAGCAACGCGTTTGTGGCAATCGTCGTTCCATGTAAGAAGAGGCCGATACGACCAGTTGGTTGTTCCCTCAGAACAGCCTCAACCCCGTTTAGAAAGCAGGTCGAAAAGTCGGCGGGTGTCGAAGGTACTTTCTTCTGCCATGTCCGCCCGTTGTCATCCACGGCGACAACATCGGTGAATGTTCCTCCGGTATCTATGCTAATCGTCAACCAATTCATCGATGCGACCATCCGTCACGTCATTCTGAGCCCTTCGACTGCGCTCAGGCTAAACTCCGCGAAGAATCTCTCTGAGAGACCCTTCACTGCGTTCAGGGTGACAACTCTGGCGTGCCAATCTCTTGAAGTCTGATTTAGAAAATGGTGAGGCTTGTCGTCAAGGGCTTGGGTATTGAGTCATTTTTTCAGAGGAAGACCCTGTCTTCCTGGAGCTATCCCTTTTCCTTTTCTGGTGGGACGGGCTGTTCCCCTTGTGCTTGCAGCAGCCGTGTCAATCGTAACTCCGCTCGCTCCACCTCTGTCTTGAATCGCGCTAAGTCGGCTTGCATCTGGGCGCGGTCAGCGTCACGGGAAGTTTCCAGCCGAGCGAGCCGTTCTCGTATGTCAGCTATCTGCTCTTCCAATCTGTCCAGGCGAGATCTTACTGTTGTGCGCAGTTCGCGTAGGTCTTCTGCCAACACATCAAGCCGATGCACGGCCGTGGCAATCTTCTGCAAGGTCTGCAGGATGCTCTCGCCCGGCATTATGTTGTCTCTCCTCGCTCCCGTAGCGTCTCGATCGTCGCACGAACCTCCGTCGAGACCCCCGCAATTGCGGTGAGGAGTCCATCCAAGGCCTCGTTGAGCATCTTGATATCTTCGCCTGATACCTCAGCAAGCGTTGCATCAGGCAACTGGATGATCTCTCCTCGTCGGGGACCGGAGATAATGACAGCCTCAATAGATTCGGCAGTTTGCGCCATACGCCTCACTCCTCATAGAGGTTTCTATTCAAGAGAAATTGTACAGAAGACTCGGAGCCTCCGCTTTGCTTACTGTTTTCGGTCTACTGAATATTACTTCCTGATTCAACCCGCTCATATGTTCTCTAATTCTTCTAGCAGCGCCTTGGCCTCTTGCAGGTCTTTCGTATCAAACCCCTCGGTGAACCAGCCGTAGATCTCGGATAGCGTGTCGCGCGCTTCGTGGTGCTTCCCCTGCTGTTGCCACAGGCGCGCGAGGCTCACCGTAGCACGAAGTTCCAGCGACTTCGCACTCTGGCGACGGGCAATCTCGATGGCCTTCTGAAAACACTCCTCTGGAGAGGAATGGGCGAATGGGTGAATGGGCGAATGGGCGAGTTTTTCTTCTCCCGTTCTCCCCTTCTCCCGTTCTCCCCTTCGGAGCGATAGCTCCCCAGCAAGTCGATACAGCTCGGCCTCTCCAAGACGTTCTCCGGTTCTGGAAACGACCTCCCACGCTTCCGCCAGTACGGTAAGCCCTTCTTCGGCTCGCCCCGCTTTCCCATACGTCGCCGCCAACTGACATAGGCGGTCTGGCTGTCCTATCTCGGCCTGCGTGGCTCTGTACGTATCAATGCCCTGACGAAGCCTCACAATTCCCTCCTCGACATCTCCTTGCTCCGCAAGTACCCATCCCTGCGCGGCAGTTCCCAATGGGAACCAGATGAGAAATCCTTGTTCCCGCGAGAGCTCAATCAGCTCTGCTGCCCACCTGTGAGTCGCTTGCACCTCCCGACGATGTTGGTGGAGCCCGGCCGCATAGGTCAGGGCCTGACCCAGACTAAACGGATGCCCTAGCTCTCGGGCGAACGTGAGTGCGTCTTGCATGCTCTTCAGTGCTTGGTCTGGGTACCCTAGACGCCACAGCGCATGGGCCTCAAAGCAGAGGCAGCACACCCGAGGATCATGCCCATAGAGAAAGACATGGGACCGGTGCTGGTGAGGATTGTAGAGGGCAAGTGCTTGCTGCAAATGCACCCAGGCAGAGGCCAAGTCTCCGAAAAAGTACATCGCGCCACCCCCTACTACATGGTGAGCCTCCAACAGTAGAGCGGGGTCCTGGAGTCGCTGCGCCATACCGAGCAGCTGTTCCCCCAGCTTATAGCCCGTCTGTAACTCCCCGCGCACATTGTAGTAGTTCACCAACCCAATCAGCACCAAGAAGAGCTGAGGCGAATCCCCCACCTGCTGACACAGTTCCCGTGCCCGAGCGTACGCGCTTGCCACCTCTGGAGCCGCAAAGCCCTTGGTGGCCATCAGAGCCGGACCGAGAGCGGTCTGTAAGCCGAATTCCAACTGGGTACGCTGCGGCACATCGGGAAGGATCTCAAGTAACTGCAGCCCTCGTGTGAGGTGGTTCACAGCTTCTACATTAGCGGAGCGCCGTACAGCTCCCTGCCCCGCCTTCTGCCAGTAGGGAATAGCTTGCTCTATCAGGCCCGCTTCGGTGTAGTGGTGGGCCACCAGCTCAGGCTGCGTTTCTTTTATTTCTGGAAACTGCTCCACTAACACCTGTGCAATCTGCTGGTGATAGTGCTGGCGTTTGCTTTTGAGCAAAGATTGGTAGGCGGTGTCCTGAATCAGTGCGTGCTTAAAGAGATACGTCGCCTGCGGCGGCAACCCCCGCTGATAGAGTAGTTCGACCTCGACTAATTGCCTTAGCCTCTGCTGTAAGCTGCCCTCGTCTAAGGGAGAGACCGCGTGGAGCAGTTCGTAGGAGAATTCCCGCCCTAGGGTCGCTCCCAACTGCGCCAGTTCTTTGACGGGGGCCAAGCGATCTAAGCGCGCCATCAGGGCATCCTGCAGAGTGGTAGGAATTCCCAGCGATATGGCTGACCGGTCAAGTCTTCCTCCAGACCCAACAGACTCACTGGACTCTACAGACTCAACAGATTCCAAGACTGTTTTTGTCAATTCTTCGACAAACAACGGTACGCCGTCGGTCTTGGCCACAATCTGCTGCAACACTTCCGATGGTAACGTCTTCCCATGCGTGACGTTCTGGACGATGGTCTCGACCTGCGGTCGGCCTAAACGGCTCAGTGTTATTTGGCTGAGATGCGACCGATTCCTCCAGGGTGGGGTGAATTCAGGCCGAAAGGTTAGCAACGCCAACAGCCGCGTCGTGGGCACTTGGTCAAGCAAGAGCGTGAGCACCTCCAGCGTGGGAGGGATCGGCCCAGTGTAGGTCTTCCCAGGCACAGAACACCGCAGCCTTCTCCGCTTCCCCGACTAACCACGTCACTAAGGCCGTCTGCGTCTTCTCCTTTTGCTTCTGTGGACTGACCGTAATCGGCGGGTAGCTTTCGGGATGCGGGAGCGACAACAGGGCGGCGAAGAGAGGAACGGTATCGGCCTGGGGAAAGCGATAGTGGCTCAGCGTGTGTTGGAGTTTCTCCAGCCTGACGGCAGGTGAATCCTCGCGCGCAAACTGGAGGCGGCGCTGCAGATGGTCGATGATCGGATACAGGGCGCTGTTCTGATGATAGGGAGAACAGCGAAACTCAATGCGTGTCACCCCTACGTCTTTAAGCTGCTCTCTGAGTTCTTGCACCAAACGCGATTTGCCAATCCCTGGCTCACCGCTGAGCAGTACTACTTGGCCAGCGCCAGCTTTGGCCTGGTCCCAGCGCTGCCGCAACAAGGCCAACTCGGATTCACGACCGACCAGGGGCGTAAGCCCCTTTTGCACGGACACCTCAAAGCGCGTGTGGGCTTCTCCTTCGCCCTGCACTCGATACAGCTCAATAGGAGCCGCGACGTTCTTCAGGCTCTGTGGTCCCAAGGCCTCATAGGTAAAGAAGCCTTGCACCAGCCGAGAGGTCGCCTCACTGATGAACACCGTGTTAGGCTCAGCCACTCCCTGCACACGAGCAGCAATGTTCGGCGTCTCCCCTAAAGCCAGCCGTTCTGTGCGTTCCCCTGCGCCAATCTCCCCCACTACCACCGGCCCGGTGTGAATACCGATGCGAACTTGTAACGGCGGCGTAAACGTCAACTGGCTGACTGCCGTGACGATCTCCAACCCGCTACGCACCGCGCGGACGGCATCTTCTTCATGCGCCGCCGGATAACCATAGTAGACCAGGATGCCATCTCCCAAATACTGCGCCACATGGCCTTCATAGCGGGCAATGATTTGATGGCAGGCCGTCTGATAGGCCACCACACGGGCATGATAGTCTTCGGGGTCGAGCTGTTGCGAGAGCGTCGTGGACCCTACCAGGTCAATGAACATTACCGTCAGTTGGCGGCGCTCACCTGCTGGGGATGGGGAAGTTCGGAGTTCGGAGTTCGGAGTCTGGAGACCGGGAGGTTGAAGGCTAGATGGTGGGGGCTGGGAACTAGCAACTGACAACTGAGAACTGGCAACTGTTGCGCCGCCCGTCCAAACCAGCACGTCCCCGTCTTCATCCGCGGCTACGCGTTCGGCTTTGATCAGCTCGTCAGTGACCCCTGTCAGTACCTCATCGTCGATCTGATAGCGTAGCTTGAGCGACCGATAGGTCACCCGCCCACGCTGTTGCAGCAGCTCTCGGACCTGGTTCAGCACTTCATCAAAGGTCATGCCAAGTCTCCCCGAATGTAACTACTCAGCCCAGCCGCGGAGCGGCGCACGAAGGTAGCCCGGCCTTTCAAGGCCGGGTGAACGGAACCGACACACCCATCGCGTCGCGCTGCGACGCGATGAATACTGCGCTCTCGCATACAGGCCGTAAACGACCTGCCTACCCTCACCCGTCCCTACGGGACGAAAAGGGCTGAACAGGTACGAAACAATAATCACCCCGCCGCCGGCTGTTCTTGCTCGTGCGTGAAGGAAAGCGGGCAGAGTTTGCCAACATCTTCCAAGCCGAGGGCATAGACGAGCCGCCCGTAGCCTACGAACATCGCAATCCGCCAGCCGAGTTCGAGAATCTCACTCTCGGTAAAATACTGACGCAAGCGGGTAAACAATTCATCGGAAATTTTCTTGTGATCGCCCGCCATCAATTCGGCAAAATGTAAAGCGGCTTTTTCGCGTGGTGTAAAGAGTGGGCTCTGTTCATAATCGAGAATGGTAACGAGCATCTCGTCTGTCAGTCCTTGGTGCCTCGCCGAGGCATAGACAGCGCGAATTCACAACTGACACTGGTTTTTCTCGGCCACCATGTGACGCACGAGTTCCGTCAGTTTTACACTGATCCCTGCGCGTTCCGTCATGATGTAGTCGTAATAGAATTTGACAAACGGCTTATAGATTTCCGGGGCATGAGCAAAGGCTTGAATCCACTCTGACCCGCCTAAGGCTTCATCACTGGCGCGCATGAGCGCACGCATGCCATCATCGAGTTGCTCAAAAGGGACGGGCTCTACTCGCCACATAACCGAACCTCCTTTTTTTCGTTCTTTCCCTCAGCTTTGTTGTCCAAATCGAGGCAGAATGCAAGTCATCGGGTCATTTGTTCATCGGGTCATCGAGCCATTGAGTCATTGCGGAAGGCAATTTTTCAATGGTCCAATCGCTCGATGGCTCAATGATTCAATTCCTCAATCACTCAATGGCTCGATGACTCAAT
>Ga0187892_10006435_pt1 | contig 17428 bp, 14 predicted proteins | sample MA1701073metaG_FD_139345 | JGI IMG/M metagenome (GOLD analysis project Ga0187892, IMG submission 139345) | Bio-ooze microbial communities from a basaltic lava cave in the Kipuka Kanohina Cave System on the Island of Hawaii, USA - MA170107-3 metaG ... | reverse complement strand
CGTCGTCGCGACGGTCGCGTTCGGGATGGGGATCGACCGCGCGGACATCCGCTTCGTGATCCACGCGGCGATGCCCAAGTCGCTGGAGCACTACCAGCAGGAGACGGGGCGCGCGGGGCGCGACGGCAAGCCGGCCGACTGCATCCTCTTCCACTCCGGCGCCGACTACGGGCTCTGGCGCGGCCTCATCGAGAAGAACGTTGAGTCGCCCGCCATGAGCCGCTTCCTTGCGGGCGACCCAATGGTGAGCGAGCCGCAGGCGAGTCGAACGAACGCCGACGGCAGAATGCGGATGCTCTCCGAGATGTACGCGTTCTGCCGCACCCCGCGCTGCCGCCACCGGAGCCTCGTCGAGTATTTCGGGCAGGCGTGGAAGGGCGGCGGCTGCGGCGCGTGCGACGTCTGCTGCGCCGAGCGCACGCCGATGCCGGGCGGCGCGGAGATCGCGCGCCGCGCGCTTGAAGGCGTCCGCGACACCGGCCAGCGGTACGGAGCGGCGTACGTCGCCGACGTGCTCGCGGGCCGGGAGACGGAGCGCGTGGTCGCGAACCGCCACGACCGGGTGAAGACGTTCGGAACGCTCCAGGAGCGCGCGGCGGTCATCGCGTGGCTCCATCAGCTCGCCGACGGCGGGTTCCTGCGCCGCGACGGCGAGTACGCGGTGCTCAAGCTGACGGCGGCCGGCTGGAAGGTGCTGCGCGGCGAGGCGGAGGCGGCGCTCTACGGCGCCGCCCCCGCGCCGAACCGCGCGAAGGCGCCGGCTGAGCCTCCGTCCGAGGAACCGGTCGACACCGCGCTCTTCGAACGCCTGCGCGCGCTGCGCCGGACGCTCGCGGACGAGCGCAGCATCCCTGCGTTCATGGTCTTCAGCGACCGGACGCTGCGCCACATCGCGCAGGCCCGGCCGCGGACGAAGGACGAGATGCTCGCGGTCCACGGCGTCGGCCCCGCCAAGTGGGAGGCGTTCGGCGGCCGCTTCCTGGAGGCGGTCCGGTCTACCTCCCTTTGATCCACTCCACGAAGCGCCGGATCCCCTCCTCGATCGCCACCTTCGGCGCGTAGCCCAGGTTCGCCCGCGCCTTCGAGACGTCGGCGTACGTCCGCAGGACGTCCCCCGCCTGGAACGGCAGCCGGTCGACCCGCGCCTTCACCCCCAGCGCGCCCTCGAGCAGCGTCACCACCTCCGGGAGCGAAACCGTCCGCGATTCGCCCAGGTTGTAGATTTCGAACCCGTCGTCGCGCGCAAGCGCGCCCATCACGCCGTCGACGATATCGTCGATGTACGTGTAGTCGCGCTGCGACGAGCCGTCGCCGAAGAGCGGGATCGGCCGCCCCTCGCGCATCAGGCGCGCGAACTTGTGGATCGCCATGTCGGGGCGCTGCCGCGGCCCGTACACGCTGAAGAACCGCAGCGCCGAGACCCGCAGCCCGAAGAGCCGGTGCCACACGGCGCAGTAGTGCTCGCCGATCAGCTTCGTCACGCCGTACGGGCTGGCCGGGCGGATCGACGCGTCGTCCTCGCGGAACGGCACGCGGTCGACGTCGCCGTACACGCTGGAGCTCGAGGCGAAGACGAACTTCGCCACGCCGCGCCGCCGGCACTCCTCGAGGAGCGTGAGCGTCCCGTGGACGTTCACCGACTGGTAGAGCTCGGGGTTTTCCAGCGACGGACGCACGCCCGCGCGGGCCGCCAGGTGGACCACCGCCTCCGGCCGCGCCGCCTCGAACGCCCGCCCCATCGCGGCCGCGTCGCGGATGTCCGCCTCGATCAGCTCGAACGCCCCCTTCGAGCGCGCCTCGTCGAGGTTGCGCCGCTTCCACGCCGGCTCGTAGTAGTCGTCGAGGTCGTCGACGACGGTGACGGTGTGCCGTCCGGCGAGCAGCCGTTCGAGGACGTGCGAGCCGATGAAGCCCGCCCCGCCGGTCAGCAGAATCCGCATGAACGGGAAAGATCGAAGATCAAAGATGAAAGATCAAAGGAAATACGGCGTTCCGGATACATCCGGGGTGGAGGCGGGCCACTTGATCTTTGCTCTCTGATCTTTGCTCTCTCTTCGCGTCGCGCTAGCGCGACGCGAGGCGTCCCTGGTAGAGCGACAGCGCCGCAACGTAGAGGAAGCCGACCAGGAAGAGAGCCTGGAACGGCAGGGCGCCCCAGAGCCCCGACTTGGCGGTCCAGTACATCACGAAGCAGAACCAGAGGCCGATCGCCAGCTCGAGGAACGGCACCAGCCTCTTCAGGGTCACCTTGTACTTCTTCCCGCGGATGGTGCCGCCCGTGCCGGCGATCGCGTACTTCGGCGTGCGCACGAACTCGCCCCCCGTGCGCGACAGCAGGCCGCCGAGCACCGCGAGCGAGTTCGAGATGCACATGCCGATGCCGAGCGCCAGCATCATCGGCGCGTAGAGCGCCGTCCTGAGGAGGCCGCGCGCCCCGTAGATCTCGCCCTGCGAGCAGAGGTAGAACGTGCAGACCGAGACCGTCGCCATGAAGAAGACCGCGAGGTCCATCCACGCCGACGAGCGCAGGTCCATCGTCACGCGGAAATAGGTGACCGGGAAGATGAGGACCGTCAGCGCGAACATCATCAGGTAGCAGAGGTTGCCGGTCAGGTGGACCGTCGCCTCCGCCTTCACGGCGAACGGGATGTCCGCGCGGAGCACGTCGCCGAGCAGCTTCTTGCTGGTCTGCATCGAGCCCTTCACCCACCGGTGCTGCTGGCTCTTGAAGCCGTTCATGTCGACCGGCAGCTCCGCGGGCGTCTCGACCTCGGGCAGGAAGAGGAACTTCCAGCGCTTGAGCTGCGAGCGGAACGAGAGGTCGAGGTCCTCCGTCAGCGTGTCGTGCTGCCAGCCGCCGGCCGTGTCGATCGCCTCGCGCCGCCAGATGCCGGCGGTTCCGCTGAAGTTGAAGAAGCGGCCGGAGCGGTTGCGCGCGCAGTGCTCCATCATGAAGTGGCCGTCGAGGAAGATCGCCTGGAGCTTCGTCAGCGTCGAGTAGTCGCGGTTGATGTGGCCCCAGCGCGTCTGGATGCAGCCGATGTTCTCGTCCGTGAAGTGCTGCACGGTCTGCTCGAGGAAGCCGGCGGGCGGCAGGAAGTCGGCGTCGAAGATGGCGATGAAGCGGCCCTTGGCGACCTTGAGGCCCGCGTCGAGCGCGCCCGCCTTGTAGCCGGTGCGGTCGTCGCGATGGAGGTACTGGATGTCGACGCCCCTGGCGCGCCACTCCTCGACCTTGCGCCGGCAGAGCTCCTGCGTCTCGTCGGTCGAATCGTCCAGAACCTGCACCTCGAGCTTGTCCTTCGGGTAGCGGATGGAGCAGGTCGCGTCGATCAGGCGCTCGACCACGTAGAGCTCGTTGAAGATCGGCAGCTGGACGGTGACGGCCGGGAGGTCCTTCCACTGGTCCTTCGGCTGGGGCGTCCGGCGGTGGCGGTAGTAGAGATAGACCATCAGGTACCGGTGCATGCCGTAGAGGCACAGCACCGCCAGCAGCGTCAGATAGGCCCAGATGATGGCCTTTCCGATCAGGGGGCCTTCGACGCCGAGGGGCAGAATGGGCTGGAACAGCTTCACAAGACCGAGGAGCCTCCCTCTCGAAGCAGAAGATTATAAAAGCAACATGTTAGACGTCAAGGGGTAAGACGGGCCTGGCGCACTCCCCGTTTAGACATTTCGGCCAGCACCCCCTCACGCCTGCATAGAACCGTTCAACTGCCTGCCCGCCGTAGCCTTTCCACCCTGCTCTGCTTGGGACGGGACGGCGAAGGAGGAGGGCACGGCGAAGGAGGTTCAACACTATAATGCGGCCATGCCAGCCCCCGTGCTCCTTTTGGCCGCGCCAACCGGGCTCGACCTCGACCGCGTACTGGGCGCCAAACCGGTCCTGCGCGGCCTGATCCTCTTCTGCGCCCCGGACGTGGGCCTGCCGACGGGGCTTCCCCATGGAGGGTGGACGGCGCGGATCGAAACCCCCAACGTGTACGACTTCGTGGCGTGCTACCGCGCGCTCGCGGCGGGCCTTCCGGGGATCCTGAAGGTGCACGACGTGGCGCCGCGGCAGCTCGTCGTCGAGCCCGGCGAGGCGCCGCCCGCGATGGTGTCGGCGCTGACGCTCGCCTCGTCCCCCTTCACGACGACCCTGCGCTTCCCCCTCGGCGAGGCCAATCCGTGGGAGGCGCTGGCGATCGGACGGGCGGAGGCGGCCGTCGCCCTCTTCGATCGCGCGCGGTTCGAGGACGCGGCCGACCGCTTCGGCCAGCTCGCGGCCCTCTCCCCGGAGCCGACCGCGCCGCTTTTCGGCAATCTCGTGCGGGTGGCCCGCACTCTGCACCGATGGGACCGCATGCTCTACGCATGCGTGGAGGCCGACCTTCTCCAGGCGGCGGCGGGCTTGCATGAAGTGAGGCCCCGGCGGCTCTGGGTGGAGCTGTCGCGGCTCGTCGATGCGGTCAAGAGCGCGTCCGGGACCGCGCAGAAGCTCGAGCAGGGCGACCCGGCGGCCCTCCTGCGCGACCTCATCGCCAACGCCGACCGGCGGGCGCGCGATGGACTTTACGTCGAGCTCTCCGACGGCGACCTTCCGGCGCTCCTCCGCCTCGCCGACTTCAACATCCCCGGCATGTTATGAAAGTCAGGACCTGCCGCGACGCGATCCGCTTCCTCGACGACGCCGGCCTCGCGTACGTCTTCCCCGACAACAAAACGCCCCTCCCCTCGCTCTGGGGCGCTGTCTGCGGCGACCCGATGCGCGAAATGGACGGGGACGACTGGGGCTGGACGAAGGCGGTCGAGCGGACGTGGGACCTCAAGAACGAGGTCGGCGCGAGCCTGAAGGGCTACTTCGGCCGCTTCGTGCGCGGCAAGGGAACGCTCGTGGCGCTTCACCTCCTCGAGCCGCTGGCGGCGTTGCTTCGCGAGGAAGGCGGTCTCTCGTCCGGCGCGCGCGAGACGTACGAGCGGCTCGGCAATGTCGGCGCGATGTCGACGCTGCGCCTGCGCGAATCGCTGCGCCTCCACGGCACGAAGGGCAACCGCGTCTTCAACAAGGTCACGCTGGAGCTCTACCGGCGGCTCCTCATCGCCAACGTCGGGGTCGACGGCAGCGAGACGCGCTGGCCGGCGGCGGTGATCGACCGTCTCGACCGCGCGCACGCGCCGCTCGTGAGGCGCGCGTCGAAGCTTCCGCGCGCGGAGGCGGCCGCCCAGGTGCGCCGGCGGCTCCCGCGGGCCGAGCCGCGTTTCCTGGCGGCGATCACCGGCGTGCCGGCCCGTGAGTGGCCCTCCTTCGCCGTCCCCCGTGATGCGAAGTCCGGTAAGCGGCCGTGAGCGGTCGAACGGTTGAACGGTTGAACGGTTGAACGGTCAACGGTCGAACGGTCGAACGGTTATTGCGCCGTGCCCTTCTTCGCGAAGATCGTGACTGTGTGGATGCCCTGGCCGCTCCCGTCCTCGCGAAGCACGCCCCACTCCGCCTCCGAGCCCTTGTAGCGCCCCGGCTCGTGGTCGCACTCGAACACCACCATCTCGACGGATTTGCCGGGGAACTTCGTCTTCATCGTCTTCAATTCCTGCTTCGTCGCCGAGGATACGACCACGATCGTCCCCTCCTTCCTGACGTTGAGCAGGAACTTCGGGCTGACGGGGACCTTCTCGAACCAGACCACGCCGTTTCCGATCGTGACCGTGCCGGCGACCGCGCCCGTGAAGCGCATCTCTCCTTCCTGCTCCGCCGCGTCCACCACCCCGAACATCGTGCCCTTCACCCAGAGCCCCGCCGACGCGCCCTTGAACCTCAGGGTGCCGGTCATCGGGATGGTCTCGCACGTCAGCGACCCTTCGTACTCGAACGGCAGCACCTTGAACCCCGACTTCTTGCCGACGATTTCCTTGTAGTTGCTGTTCGACATCTTCGCCTTCTCCTCGAACAGCTTCTCGACGTCGGCCTTGCTGGTGAACCGCCCCGTCTCCAGCACCGGCTCCAGCTCCTTGGCACCGCCGCACGCCGCCGCCAGAAGCGCCGCCGCAATCACAACCCTCGACATCCGGATCCTCCCGCTACTGCGGCAGCTCCACCGTCACCTTCGCGCGGTACACCAGCTCGCGGTCCTCGCGCAACTTCCACGACTCGAGCACCGCCTCCACCGATTCGGCGACGCGGCCGCTGTAAAGCTCCTTTTCTCCCGCGACGATCCTAACCGGCTTGGTCAGGTCAATCCACCTTTCGTCGATGAAGATCGTCGCCTTCTTCGCGCCGCCCGCCTTCACCTCGATCACGTTGCCGTCCCGGATCTGCGCCTCGACGCGCGCGGACTTGTCGGTCAGCTCGTCGAGCCGCGCCCAGTACGAGAGCCCCGCGTAGGCGCCCACCGCGTAGTGCACCACTTTCTTCGGGTGCGCGTCCCGCTTCTTCGGCGCGAGCCATTCCTGGATGGGCGTCATGATCGGGCCTTCCTCGCGCACGTCCATGATGTGCCGCGCCTTGTCGACCTCGTTGTACTCGTGCGCGTAGCCGAACTCCTTGAGCTGGTCGCGCGTCTGGCGGTCGAACCTGACCGGCACCGTCTGGTCGGCGTTGCCGTGCACGAAGTAGACCGGCAGGTTGAACGCGTTCTCGACGAGCGGGCGCAGGCGCTTGTCCCCCTTCGCGTTGACGTACTCGTGCCGCGAGAGCCCGCCCGCGAACGGGACGATCGCCGCGAACCGGTCGGGGTAGCGCAGCCCGATGTTCCACGTCCCGAAGCCGCCCATCGAGTAGCCGGTCAGCACGACGCGGTTGTCGTCGATCGCGTACTTGCGCTTCAGCTCCGAAAGCGCCGTCAGGACGAAGCCTCCGGGCCGGTAGCTCCACCAGTGCGGCATCTGCGAGCCCGTGAGCGGGTCGTAGTCCTCGTTCTCGCTCCCCTTCGGCTCCTTCTGCGCGGTCGGGCACGCGATGATGAGGTTGTTCGCCGCCGCGAACTTGTTGTAGAGGCGGTCCTTGAGCTGCTTGCCGTCGCCCCCCAAGCCGTGCAGCACCAGGAGCACGCCCGCCGGCTTCGCGCGGTCGTACGACGCCGGCACGATCACGTAGAGCGCGGTCGACCGGTCGTGCGCATCGGTGATCGACCATTGGAATTCGCCCGTGTCCGCTCCGTTGACGGGCCGCCCGGCCCGGATGATCTCGATGAGCTTCGCCGGCTTGAACTTCCTGAGCGCATCGAGGTCGCCGGCGTCGAGCGCGCGGAAGACGGTCTCCGCGTCGTTGCGGGGAAGAAAGAGAACCAGGACCAGCGCAAGCACTCTCATCTCATGCACTCCACGATGTTGCGCAGCCACACGGCGATCGCCACCGGCCCGACGCCTCCGGGCACGGGGCTGATGGCGGATGCGACCTCGCGGGCCTCCTCAAAGTTGACGTCGCCCACGAGCGGCCCTTCGGGCAGCTTGTTGATGCCGACGTCGATCACGATGGCTCCCCTTTTGACCATCGGCCCCCGCACCGTGTTCGGCCGGCCGGCGGCCACGATGAGGATGTCGGCCTGCGACGTGTGCGCGCCGAGGTCGGCGGTCGCCGTGTGGCAGACGGTGACGGTCGGCGCCTCCGCGCCCATCGCCAGGAGCATGAGGGCGGCGGGCTTGCCGACGAGCGACGAGCGGCCGACGACGACCGCGTGGAGGCCGCGGCAGTTCGGCCGGTGCGCGCGGAGGATCTCGACCGCCGCGCGCGCGGCGGCGGGCTGCGGGCCCGGCAGGCCCATCGCCAGACGCCCGAGGCTGTCGGGCTGCGACGCCTCGATGTCCTTCAACGCGGGCACCGCCGAGAGCACGCGCGCCTCGTCAACGCCCTTCGGGAGCGGCTGGTGGACGGTGATGCCGGTGATGGCGGGGTCGCCCGCGAGCTTCGCGGCGAGCGCGTAGATGTCATCCGGCTTCGCCTCGCCGACCGGGTGCAAGTCGTACGGGATGCCCGCTTTCTCGCACGCGGCGCGCTGCTGCTTCATGTAGATGCGCACCGGCCCGCTCTTGTCGTTGTGGATCGCGGCGACGCGCGGCTTCCTCCCCGCCAGGCGCGACGCCACCTCGGTGCGGATCTTCTCCGCGACGGGCTCGCCGGGGAGGAGCGTGGCCATGACGGAAGAGATAACCACCAAGACGCCAAGGCACCAAGGGATTTTGAATTCACCAGACTCCGCGGAGCAACGATCGCGACTAGTACCGGTCGTCGTCCGGAGGATGCGGGCCCGAGAGATGGACGCGCACGATCCGCGCGATCGTCGGGCCGATGTAAGTCACTCGGTAGTTGCCCATGGTCTTGGCGATGCACTCGAGCACGAGATCCCACGGAACATCCGTCGCGGAGCAACGTCTTCACCTCGGCTGCCAGCGCGTCGATCCTCCGGCCGTCGCTGCATCCGGAGATCGCGGCCGTCAGGATAATCGCCGTGAGGGTCCCGAGATTCGTGATTCGGTCTTGTCACTTCTTCCCCGTCAACCCGATGATGTCGCCGTTCTCGTCGATGTCCATCAGCTCCCCCGCCGGCGCCGCCGAAAGCCCCGGCATCGTCATGATAGCGCCGCAAAGCGGATACACGAACCCCGCGCCCGCCGACACGCGCACGTCCTGCACCGGCAGCCGCCACCCCTTCGGCCGCCCCTTCAGGTTTGGGTCGTGCGAGATCGACAGCTGCGTCTTCGCCAGGCACACCGCGAGCCCGCCGAGCCCCCAGTCGGTGTAGAGCTTGAGCTTCTCCTCCGCTGGCGGCGCGTAGTCGACGCCGTCCGCGCCGTACACCATCGTCGCGACCGTTTCGATCTTCTGCTGGAGCGGCGCAGCCGAGTCGTAGAGCAGCCGGAAGTCCGACTTGCGATCGCACGCCTTCACGACCGCCTGCGCCAGATCCTTCGTCCCGTCGCCGCCCTTCGCGAACGCGTCGCTCACCTCGCATCCCTCCGCGTGCGCCTGCTTCGCGATCGAGCGGATCTCCTCGATCTCCCTTTCGCTGTCGCTCGGGAAGCGGTTGATCGCCACGACTGCGGGGAGCCCCGTCATGTGAACGATCTCGACCATCTTCGCGAGGTTCTCCGCCCCGGCCCGCAGGCTCTCGAGGTCCTCCGCGAGGAGCTTCTCCGGCAGCGGCTTCCCGGTGACGATCCGGAACTTTCCCGAGTGCACCTTGAGGCCGCGCACGGTCGCGACGATCACCGCGGCGTCCGGCTTGAGCCCGCTCGTCCGGCACTTGATGTCGACGAACTTCTCGAAGCCGAGGTCCGCCCCGAAGCCCGCCTCCGTGATCACGTACTCCGAGCAGCGCAGCGCGATCTGGTCGGCGAGGATCGAGCTGTTGCCGTGCGCGATGTTCCCGAACGGCCCGGTGTGGATGAACGCGGGCGTCCCTTCGATCGTCTGCAGCAGGTTCGGGCAGAGCGCGTCGCGCACGAGGAGCGCCATCGCGCCGGCGACCTTGAGGTCCTCCGTCGTGACCGGTTTGCCGGCCGTCGTGCGCCCGATGATCATGCGCCCGAGCCGCGCGCGCATGTCCTTGTGCGACGCGGCCAGCGCCAGGATCGCCATGATCTCGCTCGCGACGGCGATGTCGAACCCGTCCGCGCGCTCGACGCCCTCGGCCTTGTGGGCCACCACGACGCTGCGCAGCGCGCGGTCGTTCATGTCCATCACGCGCCGCCAGTAGATCCCGTTCGGGTCGATCCCGAGCCTGTTGCCGTGGTGGAGGTGGTTGTCGAGGAACGCGCTCCCCAGGTTGTGCGCGGCCTGCACGGCGTGGATGTCGCCGGTCAGGTGGATGTTGATGTCCTCCATCGGGAGGACCTGCGAGCGGCCGCCGCCCGCCGCGCCCCCCTTCACGCCGAAGACGGGGCCGAGCGACGGCTGCCGCGTGCAGCAGGTCGCGCGCTTCCCGATCCGGTTCAGCCCGAGCGCGAGGCCGATGGTGTTGACCGTCTTGCCCTCGCCGAGCGGCGTGGGGGTGATGGCGGTGACGACGACGTACTTCCCCAGCGGCCTGTCCTTGAGGGTGCCGAGCGCGCCGAGGCCGATCTTCGCCTTGTACCGGCCGTACGACTCGACGAAGTCGTCGGGGATGCCGAGCGAGCGCGCGATCTCGATGACCGGGCGCATCTTCGCCTGCCGGGCGATCGCGTAGTCGTCCGCGAGGGAGGCCATCGGCCGGATTCTACGTCGGGCGACGAATTACGAATAACGAATTGCGAATCACGGGGGGCGGCCTCGTCGACGGAGCGTCTCCCGTGATTCGTGATTCGCAATTCGGCGCTTACCCGCAGTTCGCCGGCGCGTCCTTCGGGTCGAACTCCTTGACGCGCGTCGCGAAGCCCCACGAGTGGCCGTCCGGATCGACGATCGTGCAGTTGCGGTCGCCGTAGAACTGGTCCGCCGGCTCGCGCACGACCCGGCCGCCCGCCTTGCGCGCCCGCTCGCACAGCACGTCGACGTCCTCGCAGTAGACGTAGTACGTCACCGTGGTGGCGTCGCCGGTCGCCGACACGGGCGCCTTCCACTTCATCCCGTCGACGTCGCACTCCGGCCCCATCATGATCATGCAGTCCTTGTACACCATCTCGGCGTGCATGACCTTGCCGTCCTTGCCCGGGATCGACAGCCCGCGCTTGAACCCGAACGCCTTCTCGTAGAAGTCGACCGCCCTGGCGGCATCCTTCACCGCCAGATAAACGCTCACCCACGCCATGTTCGGCGGGACGGGCGCCAGCTTCTTCGCCGGCTTCACCGCCTTCTTCGCGGCGGGCCTGGCCTTCACGGCTCCCTTCGGCATAAGTCCTCCCTTAAAAAGCACCGGATTGAATCACGAATCCCCCGAGCCGCCAAGCTTCTCCTGCAGCGCCCGCAGGTGCGCCTCCAGCTTCTCCCACCGCCGCACGCGCGGCCGCGCCACGTACATCAGGGTCGGCGTGAGCGTCAGGTCGCACGCCAGCGCCACGAGCATCGTGATCCCGCCGAGCAACCCGAAGTTGAACGTGAACCGGAAGTTCGACGTCAGGATCGACGCGAATCCCAGCACGAGCAGCAGCGTCCCGAAGATCATCGGCCGCCCCGCCCCCACGAGCGCGCGCCGCATCGCCCCCGCCGGGTCCGCGCCTGCCCCCCGAAGCCTCTCCGGAGATCCGCCGTCCGGCGACGGCGAGGGGGGGTCCTGCCCCAGCTCCACCCGCAGCCGCGAGAGGTAGTGGATCGTGCTGTCGACCGCGATCCCGAGCGAGATCGAGAAGATCGTCGCCGTCGAGAAGTTCAGCTCCATCCCCGCCGCCCCCATCACCCCCGCCGTCACGAACATCGGCACGAAGTTCGGGATCATCGACAGGAGCCCCACCTTCACCGACTGGAACAGCGCCCACATGCACCCGAAGATCAGCACGCCCGCCAGCCAGAGGCTCGACACCATGTTTCCCACGATGTCGTCGACCGCGCGTTTGGCGAGCACCGACTTCCCGGTCGCGACCATCGCGAACGAGCCCGCGTACTTCCCGCGGTGCAGCCTCTCGACGTCCCCCAGGAACCTCTCCAGCCGCTTCGAGTCGAGCTTCGGCACGCGCACCGACACGCGCGTCCGCGCGAAGTCCGGCGAGACGACGCGCGACAGCATGTCGTAGCGCCGCTCCAGCGGACGCAGCAGCGCCAGCGCCCCGCCGAGCTCCTTCTCCGTCCGCGGCAGCGCCCTCAGCGACGGGTCCGCCATCGGCCGCTCGACCGGCTCGCCGAGCGCCGCGCGCAGCATGATCTGGCGCCCCCGGTGCAGCTCGCGCGCCAGGTCGACGAAGGAGATCGCCTGCGACGCGCCGAGCCCGCGCAGGTCCCCTTCGAACGCGTCGATCGCCCGCAGCGTCTCGAAGCTCCTGAGCGCCCCGGGCGCCCGCCCGTCGATCTCGAGGTCGATCGTGAAGACCGGCGAGAGGTGCTCCTCCAGGAACGCGTGCGCGCGATGCACCGCGTTGTCCGACCGGATGTCCTGCAGCCAGCTCGACCCCCGCTCGATGCGCAGCATGAAGACGACCGAGACCGCCGTCACCGCCGCCCAGCCCGCCCAGATCCACGGCCACCGCCGCCGGTTGAAGTCCGCCAGCCTCTCCATCGCGCGGTCCGAGAAGCGCGCCGAGAACTCGTCGAGCACCCGCCCCCGCAGCGGCGGCACGCGGTCGAGCACGCCGGGCAGGAACGTCACGAGGACGACGTAGACGATCATGAACCCGACGGCGCAGACGATGCCGAACTCCCGCACGATCGCGACCTTCGTCGTCAGCAGCGACGCGAAGCCGATCGACGTCGTGAACGCGGTCAGGAAGCACGCGAAGAGCATGACCCACGTCGTCGTCGCCAGCGCGTCGCGCTTCGACACCCCGGTCCGCAGGTCCTCCTGGTAGCGCGAGAGGAAGTGGATCGCGTCGGCGATGCCGATGACGAGGATCAGGTTCGGCACGATGCTCGTCAGCACGCCGATCGACCGCCCGGAGAGCTCCATGAGCCCGAGCGTCCAGACCACCGCGATGCCGACCGCCGCCAGCGGCAGGACGGTGCCGAGCACGTTGCGGAAGTAGAGGCACAGCAGCAGCAGGAACGTCGCCACCGAGATCGGCGTGAACGTCAGCAGGTCGCGCACCGCCAGCCTCGTGTACTCGCGCTCGATCGCGGGGATGCCCGCCAGGTGCAGCGGCAGCCCGGTCGCGCGCTCCTCCTCCTCGAGCACCGCCCGCACCGCGTCGATCACCTTCGCGCGCGCCTTCTCCTGCCGCGCCGCCGCGTCGAGCAGCACCCACAGGCACCCGGTGCGCCCGTCGGGCGAGACGAGCGAGCCGGCGAAGAGCGGGTTCGACGTCAGCTCGCCCCGCAGCGCCCCGTCAGGGATCCGGAAAGGCTTGAGGAACGCAACCGCGTCCCCCAGCCCGAAGACCGCCCGCACGTGTTCGATCTTCGAGAGGCGCCCGCCGATCCGCTCGACCTCCGCAAGCGTCTCCGGCGCCAGCACGCTCGGCGCCCGATACCCGACGAACAGCGCCGCGTCGTCCCCCCCGAAGGACTCCTTGAACTTCGTGTAGCGCTCCATTGCCTCGTCGCGCGACTCGAAGAGGCGCTCGAGCGTGAAGTCGAACTCGATCCGCGACGCGCGCCACCCGAGCCAGCCGGTCAGGCCGGCGACGGCGACGAGAGCGAGCGGCGAGTATCCGAGCAGCGTTTTGATGAACCTCTGCATGGCCGCGAAATGCTAGAGGCGGCCGGGCGATCTTGCAATAATGCGCGCGATGCCGGAGGCCTCCGAAAAGCGCCGCGTCCTCGTCGTCGACGACGACGAAAAAATCCGGAACATCATCCGTCATGTCCTCGAAAAGGCCGGCTTCGAGGTGTACACCGCCCCGGACGGCGACGCGGGGGTCAAGGCGGCGGTCACGTCGCAGCCGCACGCGATCCTCCTCGACGTCATGATGCCGGTGAAGGACGGCTTTCAGACGTGCGGCGAGCTCAAGCGGCTGGAACGCACGCGCGACGTGCCGGTCATCTTCCTCACCGCCAGGCACGGCGAGGAGCCCCTCACCAAGGCGAAGTACCGGGGCGCGACCGCCTACCTCGAGAAGCCTTTCCACAACGAAGCGCTCGTGGCGCTCGTCACAGAGGTGATAGACGCCCATGAGCGCCCGGAGCCGGCGCCCGCGCCCGCCGCACCCGAAAAGAGGAAGAAGAAGCGTTAGATGATCGCGTTCGCCCTCTGCCTGCTCGCCCTCCAGGAGGGCGGCGCCGAGATCGCCGGCCGGGCGGTCGACGCGGACGGCAAGCCGGTCGCGGGCGTCACCGTTGCGCTCCACTGGGAGCTGCGCGACGGCGCGATGGAGGCGAACGACGGCGTGCGCACCGGCGAGGATGGCGCGTTCGGCCTCCCGGTCCGGTGGCGGCGCCCGTCCGTCGCGGCGCTGGCGCTCGACAAGGACCGGAGGCGCGGCGCGATCGCGATCGTCGACCGCGGGGCCGCCGACGCCGTCGTGCTGACGCTCGCCCCCGTCGTGCGCGCCGACTGGGGCTTCGACGCCTCGAAGCTCGACCGCCCGCCGCCGCTCTTCGTCGGCGACTTCTCGCTGCGCCGGAAGGGGAAGCGCTTCAGCCTCGTCGGATTCGAGAAGCCGTTCGAGAAGTTCACGCTCGCGCTGCCCGCCGGCGACTACGCGCTCTGGTACCACGGCGACATCGACCTGCGGATGGCGGACACGACGATCACGCTCAAGGAGGGGGCTGCGCCCGACAGGATCGCGCTCGAGCCGTCGGCGATCGCGCGGCACTACGGCAAGGAGCCCCCCGCCCTCACGGTCTCCGACGCGCGCGGCGCCGCGAAGGAGGTCAAGCTCGCCGACTACAGGGGCAGGTGGGTGCTCGTGGAGTTCTGGGGGTACTGGTGAGGCCCCTGCGTCGGCGGCAGTCTGCCGAAGCTCGCGAAGCTCTACGAGGCGCACAAGGACAAGCGCGCCAGGTTCGAGATCCTCGCGTTCCACGACGACAGTGCCAAAACGTTCGAGGAGCTCGACGCGAAGCTCGCGCCGATCGTCCAGGGTCAGTGGGGCGGCAAGCCGCTGCCGTTCCCGGTCCTGCTCGACGCGTCCGGCAAGACGACGAAGGACTACGACATCGGCGGGTTCCCGACGGTCATCCTCATTGACCCGGAGGGTCGGCTCGTCCGCGGCGGCGACGAGGCGATGCTCGAGGAGAAGCTGAAGTAGGGGCGTGACGCTCCGCCGCAGGAGCCGTCCAACCCGCGTGCGCACGCTGGTCGTAGCCTGCCTGCTGGGTGCGGCAGCCGCAAGCGCGCAAGCGGGCTACATCGTGGCGATGGACTCGTCGCCCGAGCTGGCGCCCTTCCTGGATCTGGCTCCTCTCCTTCCCTCGCCGTGGGTGGCTCTTCTCTCGTGCTTCGCGTGCTTTCTCCTGGCGGCCCTCAGCGCGTCTAGGGTGCTTCTCGATCGCGGCGCGGCCATCAGTCATCCGTTGTCAGTCATTGGTTGGCGGCGCTCTCCGACTGAATACCGAGGACTGATGACTGATTACTTCCCCATGCCCTTCTCGATCTCCTCGACCTCGCGCGGCGACGTCGACATCCGCTCGAACCCCGTCTTCGTGACGAGGTAGATGTCCTCGATGCGGATGCCCCAGCCCTTCTCCTTGTTGTAGTAGCCCGGCTCGATCGTGACGACCGCCCCCTCCTCGAGCCGGCTCCCGTCGTCCGAGTCGTGCACCGCCATGCCGACATGGTGGCCGAGGCCGTGGCGCACGCTCCCGTCCTTCGAGTGGGCGTACGACCAGTCGGTCAGCTTGCGCTCCTCGAACATCTTCGCCGCCGCCTGGTGCATCTGCCCCATCGTGACGCCCGGCTTGAGCAGCCGCTCCGCCGCCTTCTGCGCGTCGAGCACGCACTGGTAGGCCGCCCGCTGCTCGGCGGAGAACTTCCCGGAGACCGGCAGCGTGCGCGTGATGTCGGTCACGTAGTTGTGGATCGACGCCCCGATGTCGCAGACGACGAGCGTGCCCGCCGCCATCGGCTCCTTGTTCTCCATGTAGTGGAGGATCGTGCCGTTCTTCCCGCTCCCGACGATCGACGGGAACGAGAGCTCGTCGCACCCCTCTTTCGTGAAGGTCGATTCCACGAGCTTCTGGATCTCCCCCTCGTTGACGCCCGCCTTGACCGCTCCGAGCGCCGCGAGGTGCGCCCTGTTCGTAGCGTCGGCCGCCTTGCGCATGAGCCGCAGCTCCAGCGGCGACTTGACCATCCGCATCCGGCGCAGCTCGGCCCCGAGCGCCTGTCCCTGGACCTGCGCCTTCGGCGCGGCCGCCTTCACCGCGTCCAGGTTCGCCTGCCGCAGCTTCGTGTAGATCTTCCTGAAACCCGGCAGGATCTGCCGGGCGACCGCCTCGAACTGCCCGCGCGGGAGCACGTCGCTGCACCCCGAGCGCTCCTTCGCCACCTTCGTGTCGGCGACGAAGAGGAACGCGCGCTTGGGGACGAGGATGAGCACGCCGTCGTCCTCGTGATAGTTCGTGAGGTACTTGAAGTCGAAGATCGGCGTGTTCGCGTCCGCGCCGGGCGACTTCGAAAGCGGCCCCGCGTCGAGCACGAGCGCGCCGTCCTTGAGCTTCTCCAGGACGCGCTCGCGCCGCGCCTTGAGCTCGACGTGCGTGATCTCGAGCGGCTCCTTCCTCTCCTGAAGGAGCGTCAGCACGGCGACGGCCAGGGCAAGGCGCGTCATTTCTTCTCGATCGGCTTGAGGTCGAACTCGAACGAGATCTTGAGGTCGAGCGATCCCTGCTCGCCCGCCATGATCCCCGCGCCGCTCATGCGCCACGAGAGCGCCCCCCGCAGGCAGCGGCCGTTCTCGATGTCGAAAAGGAACTCCCGCTTGACCTCGTGCCGGATCTGGACGCCCTGGTCCGGCACCTCGCGGTCGACCTCCATCGTGATCCGCGCGCATTCGACGCCCTCGGCGCGCCTGATCCCGGCGAGCTTGTACGTGCCCGCGACCTTCGAGAGGCTGAACTTCTTCGAGCTGCGCAGCCCTGGCGCGCCGTCCCAGGAGTCGCCGACCTTCACCGGCCCCGGCGGGAGCCGCGGCCCCGCCAGATCGTCCATCGTCGCGAAGAAGTCCTGCGCCTCCTTCGACCCCTCGAGGTCGAAGCGGCCGTCGGGCGAGAGCTTGAACCAGATCGGCTTGTTGGCGATCGTCGGCAGGTCGTCGAGGTTTTTGTCGGCGCCGACGCTCCGCTTGATCTCGCCGTCCTCGAGGAGGATGTGGATCGGCCAGCGCATCATCGTCCCCCTGACCTCCTGGCGCCGGATCGACAGGAGGCACTCCGCCTTGCCGACGCGCGGGACGGACGCGATGGAGAGCTTGCCCTCGACGGCGGAGGTGAAGTCGAACGAGCCGACCTCCTTCTTCTCCGCGACGACCTTCATGAAGGCCGACGCCTTCCAGCCGACCGCGAAGCGCTGCCCCTCCGCGCACTTCCACGCGAGGGCGACCTCGCGGGCGGGCGGCGCGGGCTCCTGGAGGAGCGCGAGGACGATCGCGGCGATCATGGCTGTCTATAGTACAGCGCGGTACTCACCACCAAGACACCAAGGCGCCAAGACGGGCTGATCGCCTCCGTCGTTCTCGGCTATCTCCCGATCGCTGTCTATGGTACAGCGTCGAACCCCGGCCGCGCGGCATCCGTCACACCGGCGTGGGCCCGATCCGGCTGCGACGCGTCCTCCGTCCACCCGCCCTCCGCACGGCGGTGGTCGCCGGTGTCGGCGCACACTCCACTGCGTGATGAGCACCATTCGCTCTCAAGTTTCTGGGGGGTCTTGCCGATGAGTCCTTTGGTGCGGATGCGCCGAGAGAGGGACTCAGATGAGCATGCCAAAGACTCCCGAGGGGAGCGAATGCG
>Ga0187892_10006434_pt1 | contig 17432 bp, 16 predicted proteins | sample MA1701073metaG_FD_139345 | JGI IMG/M metagenome (GOLD analysis project Ga0187892, IMG submission 139345) | Bio-ooze microbial communities from a basaltic lava cave in the Kipuka Kanohina Cave System on the Island of Hawaii, USA - MA170107-3 metaG ... | reverse complement strand
GAAGTGCGGTTGCGCATGATGCGCATGGATTCCACCGGATCGTTCTTGGAGTCGTAGTGAAACGCCGCCATGCCCGTCTGGGCAATGAACTCCATGCGATCTTCGGTCTTGCCGCAGATATGCAGGATGATCGGCACGGTCAGCCTTTCGGCAAACTCGATGTGCAGGTCTCGCAGATAGCGCGCATAGTACTCGCCGCTGACCAGATCGCCGGTGGCATGGTCCGGCAGCGTCAGGGCATCGGCTCCCGCTTCGATCTGCGCGAGTCCAAACTGGATGGTTGCTTCTTTGAGCTTGTCGAGACAGGCCTTGGTCTTTCCGGGGTCGTCTAGAGACAAAAGCAAGAAAGGCTCAACCCCAAAACAATGGTATCCCAGCGACCAGGGCCCCATCGTCTTCCCGATTACGGCAACCTCGTTCCCGAATTCCTTGCGCAGGATCTTAATGGCTTCTACCACGCAACGCGTATCCGGGTGAGTCAAGAAGTCTGTGGGTATCCGGATGTCTTCCACATCCTGATAGATTGGCTCACGCATCTTGACCGTCGGCCAATTGTCCTTTTGTTCCCACTGAACCTTGCAGCCCAGCGCCGAGGACTCCTGAATGATCGAGAACACCGGCATGATGCTGTCGAACCCCAACTCCGTGTAGCCAGTGGCTGCAAGGCGCGCCATCAACTCGGGAACACGGTTGGCATCCGGAAAGGGTGCGTCCACCAGATCCATCAGTTCCACGGTAGCGACCGAGGTTGGGTTGCACACTGGCGTGCGGTCCACCGGTTCTCGCCGCAACGCGGCCAGAACGCGCTGCCTGCTATTCATCGGACCAACAGTTTGCGGTTGCCTGTTCACGATTTTATCCTCTAGCCAACTGCTGTCAAAACGGACACCTGGAACCTATTTCTGAGCACTGGGCGCCGACAGAACTCCTCGCGAGGCTGCCATCTCCTGCTCCCGCAGAACCGCTCGGACGTTCAACGCGCGCACCAGCAGCAAACCGATCAAAGAATCATGCGCCTGCCCGCAAGCGAAGGCGACGGAATCACTGCTAGACACCCCGACCTGCATCTGACCCAACTTCAGGAGACCGTTCGCCACGGCCCCGATCCGGCTGGCCTTGTCCAACTCATCACCGTCGGCCGCGAGCAGGTAAACTCCGTTGCCCTGGCTTGTGACCGCAATGGTGCGATTCGACTTCTTATCCAGGATTTGCAGTGGACGGGGTTCGATAGGCTGAGTCGGATCCAGCTTGCAGGCCTCCAAGAACACCCGGCGGCAGGCAAATAGATGCTCAGCACGGCAAGGAAAGCGCACCTGGCAAGTCTCTCCCGGGACTGGCTCCAGGCCGCCCAGAAGTGCCATCGCCCTGGAGACGGACTCCACGCGCTGCCGCGCACCCTGTCGGTTGCTGTAACTGTGAACCTGGAAAACTGGTCCGTCGCCACTCTCCTGCCCGTACAAGGCTATCGAAATGTTATGAAAATGCGGATCCATCGGGACCAGCTCAATGCGGCGCCCCAAATCGATTGTCTCGCCCATGCTTAAGCTCCTTACAATCCTCCGCAGAACGGCTCCGCAAGGATGACATGGCGCCCATCTGGATGCTGCTTCCTGGCCACTGTCGGTTTCAACGACGGTCAAGCGACAAGATTTCCAGTTGACCCAGCCCTCGACTCTCGATTAGCCTACTAAACAGGTTGTCTGACATTCAGCTACAGATTATTTGAGGGGAAAGGGTTTGTAAAGCCCTTTTTCCCATCACTAGTTTTCACGAAAGACCGGCGGAAAGGGCAAGAACGATGCAAGTTCAAAAAACGGACAATTTGGCCGTTGATGCCATGCGCCCAGTCAATCGGAATTCTCTCAGCGACGAAATTGTGGAACAGATCATCGACCTGATTTCTCGGAGTGTTCTGAAACCTGGCGAACGGCTGCCGTCTGAGAAGGAACTATGCTTGCGGTTCGGAGTCGGCCGCACGACCATTCGCGAAGCCTTGCGCTCGATGGCTGTGATGGGGATTCTGGATGGAAGGGTGGGTGAGGGAACGTTCGTCTCGCCCGACAGCCGAAAGTACCTGGAGAAGGTCCTGCAATGGGGCTTGTTGATTGATCGCAAGAGTGTTAACGACCTGGTTGAAACCCGGCTGATGCTCGAATCCCAAACCGCTTATGCCGCTGCCGCCAGAGCCACTGCGGCGAATCTTCGGGAAATCGAAGAAGCACTCGAAGGAATGCAGCGATCGTTCGATCGCCCAAAAGAATACCTGGAACACGACCTCCGTTTTCACCTAGCCATCGCGCGCGCCACGCAGAATAAGATTCTCTTCAACCTCCTGACGATGACCCGGGGGTATCTGCAAACCTGGATCAGCGAAAGCTTGTCAAAACCTTCGACACGAAAAGTCCGTGCCCGGGCCGAATCGTCGGTCCGGGAGCACCAGAAGATCCTCCAAGCCCTGCGGAAGCGGAAGCCTGATGAGGCCCGGCAAGCGATGGCGGAACACATTCTCTCGAGCAGCTTGGACTTTCAAGCTCAGGTCGATCGGAAGCCTCGTGAGTGAAGCCCTTTCCCATGACCGATGCATACAACAGTCGGCGAAGAGACTAGAAGTGGCAAGTGAAACTGGATTCTGTCCTTTTCATCGCTCGCTCAATTGCCACGTCCACGAAACAGCATACCCAAGATCCATCTTTTGAAGCACTCAGCCAAATCAATTTTCTCCTGATCCGGACCGGCGCGGCCTGGTTGGCAGAATCTCCGACCTCATCTTTCGCAACGGCGGCAACATTCTCCACTTCGACCAGCATACCGACCACCTACGGCCGACGATGACTCTATATGTCGGCAATGCCGAAAAGCGAGTCTTGCGTACGCGAATTCCCATGATACGGTCAGCCGTGCCGGCGGCTTTCTTGAGATTGCTGGGCCGGTGTGGCCTTACGCTTGCTTATTCATGAAACTTAGTTTCCTAGGCTGTGAGCTTGCTCAGATCGTGGATGAAGAGGATCAATTTAGTATTCCAACTGGATGAGGAGCTGAATCTGGCGCGCGTTCAGCGTCTCGACCACACCACCGTAAGAGGTGAGCCGGTCTCCCTGGGCGGCATAGTAAGGGCTGACGCGCAATGGGTTGGAATGGTTCATCAGGTTGAAGGCTTCCACTCCCACCTGCAAGCGCAAGCGTTCCTGCCGGAAAAAAAAGGTCTTCATGGTTCGGATATCGAAATTCACGAAAGCTGGAGAGAAAAACGGATTGCGGCCCAGACCGAAAGGCCGAGCCGAGACGGGATACGCCGCGGTTCGGAAGACGTCCGTGGAGTCCAGAGCATTGATTGGCCGGCCGCTGCCTATCGTAAACATCGGTGCCACTGAGACATGTTCTAGCCCCTCGTGGAGCCACGCAGGAGCGCTCCTCCATTCTTCTGTCGGCAACTCGAATAACGCGCTAGCCGCCAGCCGCTGAGCTTGATGCTGGCGGGAGCGCGCCCAATCTTTGCTTAGGTCCGCTGGATCGAGGGGGTGTTCATCGAAGTCCGATGCGTCGTCCCAAGTTTGTCCGGCGTTGTAGGCCAACAGATAAGAGAGTTCGCGACTCATCCTGCGATGGAGCGTCACTGCTACGCCGCGATAATGGGAGCGAGCAGTCTGCTCCAATTGGTAGAGGGCGGGAAATGAACCGGAAACGTTGCGTACCCGGGGGAGATGAAAACCACGAACCCAACTGGCTTCCACCGAGACGGTCGTGTCTGAACCCAAGCTGCGCTCAATTCCGCCTGTCAGTTTCTGGCTGTAGGTCGAGGGAAAATCGACATCGGCACGATACACAGACGGCAACACGCCTGAGATGGGTCTCGTCAATACGCCCCCTCGGGAAAGAGCTAGAGCTTGTGCGGCGGAGGAACCCACCAGATACTGTTCAAATCCCTGCCGGCCATTTTTCTGAATGGCATCGTTCAAGAAAACCAGCGGGTAGCGATCAAAAAACAGACCGTAGCCGGCTCGGACTACGAAGGCCGCTCTGCCGTTGGGGTGCCAGGCTATTCCAAGACGGGGCGACAAGTTGCGGCTGGAAACCGGAATGCCGGCGGGCATCTCCTGCCGGTCATAGCGAAGTCCGGCTTCCAGGGTCAATCCGGTCCGGGCCTGCCAGCGATCCTGAAGCCAGAAACCCAGAGGGACTGTCGTCAAATGCGTTCTGGGATCTCCGAAAGCTTGGATGAAGACGTCCGGAGAGGCCCTCAGAAAATCCTGCACCGCGGGAAAGAGGAAAATCCCTGAAAAGCGATTGGCCAGGCGCGCATCCAGCCGGACCCCATGAACGTTGCCGCCAAAACTCAACTCGTGTTTGCCCGACGTGAGGTTAAAGCCTTCTACCAGTTCATAGTGATCTTCGGTGCGAGAAGCATCCAGTCGATAGGATTGTCCCAGCGTCAGAACTCCCGGAATCTCGTACATGGCTCCCCCAACATTGGGAGTGAGGTCCACGCTCCTCCGTGCGATCTGCACTCGGAGGTCGTTGACGACGCGGGGCGCCGGAACATAGATCCATCCGGCAACAAACGAATGATCTTTCGTCCAACTGCTTCCCCGCGAAGAACGATCCGCGAAATTATCAACTCCCTGCACATCCTGGAAAACCCGCCCGCGGGAGAATGCATACCGAAGCGAAAAACTGTGCGCCATGCCCGCCTGGTGGTTGACCTTCAATGAGAACTCACTCTGAGCGGAGCTGGCCGGAAACAACCCCTGCTGAACTGACTTGACGGCACTGCCGGAGAATTCCGGCCGCAATAGCGCCTTATTGATGGCATCAATGAAACGAGCGGGTGCCTCGGACCATTCCTCTCCCGATTCCCATTCCTGTTCAAAGGCCGTGGAGAAGAAAGTTCGATCCTTGCGCATAGGACCATTCACGGAAACCCCTGGCTGGTAGCGCCGGAAACGCGGACGGTTCGAAGAAATGGCTTCAGGGTTGCGCGCATTGAGGTGCTCGTTCTGAGTGAAGAAGGTGGCGTCTCCGTGCCAGAGGTTGGTGCCCGAGCGGGTCACCATGTTTACCAGACCGCCTGCGGCTCCGCCAAATTCCGCTCCCACAACCGTACCGGAAACTCGAAACTCCTGGACCATCTCCAAGCCAATGGCCACGCGATTTGCACCGGTCGTCTCATCGCGATTGTCTACGCCATCGATGGAAATGCTGTTGTTTCGGCCGCGCAATCCGCCAAAGGTAAAGCCGCTGTCATTAGCCACACTCCTGACGCCAGCAGCTGATCGCTGCGTGTTGGCGCCGCTCGATGGAGCGACGCCAGGCGCTGCCAGCACGAAGTTCAAATAGTTTCGGTTTTGGGCCGGTGCTTCCTCAATCCGATCATAACCGAGTGCGACACCGCTCGTGGTTGCCGTCGCATCCAGCGCCTCCGGTTGTTCCTTGACCTCCAACCGTTCCGAGATTTCTCCTGGCTTCATTTCGATTTGGTGAACTACGGTCTGCCCCACCGACAATAGAAACGGGCCGACCAATACCGTCGAAAACCCTTGGTGCTCCAGACGCAGGGAGTATCTACCGATCGCAAGACGTCCAAAATGGAAGTGCCCAGTTTCATCGGATTCTGTGCGGCGCGTATTGCTGGAAGCGTCCTGCACTGCAGTGATGCGAACTCCGGCGATGATGGCTCCCGAGGAGTCCAACACCGAGCCCTGAATGGTTCCCGTCGGTGCCGTCGACTGCGCCGCGCAAGTTCCCAACACACACAAGGTTACGACGAGCCTGACAATCCCGATCTTGATGAACACTCAAATTCTCCCTGCCAGAGCGGCTGAGGCAAGTCTATCCATCATAAAACCACAACACAATCACTGCTGTCTCGATGGGGCACGCCGTAAGCAAGACTGAAGGCTGTCGGCATGATAGATCGTGAGGGCATCACTCCGCTCTTTTCGGGAGCGACAGCACTGGTGGCGTAGTCGAAAAAAGTATTGGTCAAGCTGACCCAGATAATGGATTTGTTATTGACAGGCTGTTTGGGGTGCTAATATTCAAGGAAACTGTTGAGTAGTTGAATATCCTTCATGAAACCTCGAACTCTTCCAATCGACATCTTAAGGACGCGATTTACGAATCGGTTCGTGCGAATCGGGAAAGCGGTCTCGAGTCCCAAGCCACTGGAACCGCTCTGCCAGGGCAAACGCATGGTAGGCGCTGGCAGCGGAAGCCGAGCTGCCGAAGTCGCAGGAGATTGTGGCGTACTGCCGTGGGTCCTACTGTGTGTTCTCGGATGAGGCTGTGGAGCTTCTTCGGGCGAAAGGATTTCAAGCATTTCGCTGAGCTGAAGGCGTTCCCGATTGGCGAGCTCGAGGCCTAGGAGTTGCCGTTGGAGAGCGACCTTCGGATTCGATGAGATGGCTAGTTTACTGATTCAGAAGACTCGGAATGAAGGAGGTGCCTCGGTGAGTTCACTCGGGGTATGGAGACACAGCGAGAGTGGCTGCCGGTGTGATGGGTGAAACGCACGGCCCGGGGTCATACGAAGTAGCACCGGAAGGGCCGTCTCTTGCGAAGGCCCGGCGGATCTATTCAGGGCGATGACCCGGAAACCTGCCAGTTGATGAAACAAAGAACAGGAGAGTTCCCATGACTGCTATTGATGGCGCGACGCGTCGGCAGTTCTTAAAAGAGGCAGGTGCAGCAACAGTTCTCGTCGGGACCTCGTTCGACGCTGCCTCTTATGCAAGGATCGCTGGCGCCAATGAACGCTTCGTCCTGGGGTTGGTTGGATGCGGCGGACGCGGGCAGGACCTGATGAAACACTTTGCCCAACAGGGTGCGGTCTTCACTGTCGTCTGTGACCCAGACGAAACCAGATTGCGGCAGGCCCGTGCAGCTACTGAGGGGAGTGCGGAAACCGCAAAAGACTTCAGGAGGGTGCTCGAGTCCAGAGAGGTCGACGCCGTTGTAGTTGCAACTCCCGACCACTGGCATGCCCTTCCAACCATCTTGGCCTGCGATGCGGGAAAAGATGTATACGTGGAAAAACCTTTGGCTTACTCGGTGGCCGAAGGCCGCGCGATGGTGGAAGCGGCACGACGAACGGGTCGTATTGTCCAGATCGGCACACAGCAGCGAGCCGGAGAGCACTACCGGCGTGCGGTTGAAATGATTCAACAAGGTGGCCTCGGCAAAATCACCCGAGCCAGGGTGTGGAATGTCTGGAATAACACGCTACGCATCGGTGGGGGACGCTGGGGAGGGATTGGCGATCCGCCGGATTCAGATCCGCCGTTTGGGGTAGACTACGACTTGTGGCTCGGTCCCGCTCCCAAGCGTCCGTTCAATCCCAACCGGTTTCACTGGAACTATGTCTATTACTGGGATTATGCCGGCGGCATGATCACGGGTTGGGGAGTTCACCACATCGATATCGTTCACTGGGCCCTCGGGCAGGACGCTCCGCTCGCTGTGGCTGTCAGCGGTGGCAAGTATGTGTTGACAGACTCACGCGAGACGCCTGATACCCTGGATGCCTTCTTCGATTATCCTGGCTTCACATTGCAGGCATCGTTCTACCACGCCAATGCCCGCCTGATCGAGGGCCGGGACTATGGAGTAGCATTCTATGGAACGAACGGTACGATGCTCTTGACGCGCGAAGGATATGAAGTCTGGCCCGAAGGCGACAAAAGGCAAGCGGTCAAGAACGACGGAAGTCCACAGGATGGTCCCTTCCAGAAGGAATTCATCGAGAACTGCAAGAACCACCGCAAGCCCTTTGCTGATGTAGAGACAGGACACAAGTCTTCTGTCCCCGTGCTGCTCGCGAACATAGCCTACAAGACAGGCCGCAAGCTCAAGTGGGATGCGAGCGGGGAACACTTTGTGGACGACCCGCAAGCCGGCGCTTTTTTGCAGCGCGAGTATCGCAAGCCTTGGCATCTGTGAGGACGGACGGGCAGGGACGATATGCAAGTGGGCGTGATACTCCTGTCCGAGGCGTTAGCCGGAATGCAGACAGGCTTCATCAGTGAACAGGTCTCGGAGTAGAGCGAAGGAAATAACGAAATCGGAGGACTCATGCCATCAAGGGTCAATCACGTCTGCGTGACAGCCATCTCAGCCCTATGCTTGTGGCTGCCGCCTGCGCTTGCCGACACTGACAAGGAAGACCCATGGACGCCTATCCGCTCTTTCGTGGGCGAATGGCAGGGAACGTCTCAAGGCGAAGCAGGCACGGGCAACGTGAAGAGGACTTACGCATTCGTTCTCAATGACCGCTACTTACACGAGAAGAACCTGTCGACGTATCCCCCGCAGGGCAACAGTCGCGGAGAAGTTCACGAGCATTGGAGCTTCTTCAGTTACGACCGGGCCAGAAAGGCGCTTGTGCTGCGCCAGTTTCATCAAGAGGGCTTCGTGAACCGCTATATCTTAAATCAACAGTTGAGCCAACCCGGCAAGCTTGTGTTTGAGAGCGATCAGTTTGAAAACCTTGACAACAATTGGCGTGCCAAAGAAACTTACGAGATCTCTTCAACAGACGAGTTCGTGGAGATTTTTGAATTGGCTCCCCCGGGAAAGTCATTCGCCGTCTATAGCAGAAACCATTTCACGCGGGTGAAAAAGTAGCAAATCCGTTCTGGTGCCGAACCGAGCGACGTCGAGGGTAATGTGGGGACCGGTCTTTGAACTATCGGTGGTACGAATCACAATGTGAACATTCTTGAGATCCATCCGGCGTGATATCCGCTTGTCATGCCGGAGCAAAACACAGCACCCTACCTTTCTTGACATGAGACGACGGCGTCTGCGGCTTTTTCTCTAAGACGCGACAACCATGGCTGTTACCAAGCTTTCTGCCGTGATTCTTCTTCGTGTTCTTGGCGTCTTTGCGTTTCACCAGCGGCGTCTTCCAGGGCTAGCTTGACGGCCGTCCCACCTCCGCTGCGGTATCTCTGGGATGCGGCAACCGAGTTAGACTCGGGCGCGGAAGAGTTGGACCCAGGCAAGTGTTCCAATCTGCCACCCAGAGAGAGGCTGCGAGTCTTGTTCGCCGAAACCGGACTGAAGGCTGTTGAAGTTAGGCCCCTGGAAGTTCTGACAGTTCTTCGCGATTTTGAAGACTACTGGACGCTGTTTTTGACAGGTCACGGACGCCCACCGGGCTATGTCATGTCACTCGATCGAGACCAACGCTCCCGTCTGCGGGAACGCATCCGAGCGGTTCTGCCAACGCAAGCAGATGGATCGATTGATCTCACGGCTCGAGCCTGGGGCGTCCGAGGCTTAAAGAGCGGACTGGAAGCCCGTGAAGCTGCCTGACACAGGCGCTCCGGCTGACTGTGGTTGCCAATAAACTGAGGAGGATTGATTGAACTTCAAAAGTTGCTGCCTGTCGAAATCCAGCGGCCATCTGGGTGTTGTCCGCACGATTCACAATCCGTAGTCTCAACGGACCGTTTCACTTCCTGCCAAGAGCCTCGACTATGGCTTGCTCGGCCAGCTGAGCCATGACCTCATAGCCGGCGTCGTTCGGAATCAGACCGTCGGCGGTCAGGTCCTTTTTCATTGCCCTTCCGTCGACCAGCCCAGAATAGTAGTCGAGATAAACCGAACTGCTTCGGACTGCGTAATCCTTAAGCCATCGGTTCATTCCAAGAATCTTTCCAGGCGGCCGGCGGTCCGTCAGGGTCTTGAAGCAATCGCAAACCGGAGTGACTGAGCTCAGCACAACGCGAATCCCGTTGGCCTTCGCCAACTCTGTCATCGACATGAAATTTTCGGCGATCATGCCTTCGGTGGCAGGACCCGAATACCCGGCCAGATCACTGGAACCCGCTTGGATCACCACGACTTTTGGCTTCAGGCTGATAACATCCTGGCGGAAGCGGACCAGCATTTGGGGCGAGGTTTGATGACTGATGCCCCGGTTCAGAAATGGCTTTCCCGGAAAGAACTTCGCCTTACCCTGGCCCCACATCTCGGTGATCTCATCACCCAGAAAGACCACGCGATCAACACCTGGCGGTGGTGGGCCCAACTCGGCATTCTCGCTGCCGTAGCGAGTGAGCCCGCCCCAGTCACTCAGCAGACGCACGTGGGCTGTCAACTCCCGTTCCAGCTCATCGATGACTTTGGCGGAATCGGCCGTTTGGGCCTGGAGCCCGCAACTGACCACAAGCCCCGCGGCCAGGAGGATGCTCTTCATTTCTCGATACCAAAGCAGTACAGAACGCCGTCGTAAGTATTGATGTAGACCCGACCGTTGGCCATGGCGAGACCGCCCCAGTGGTTCCAAGTTGTGATCTGCTTGCCGCTGGACCAGAGTTCCTTGCCGGTCTGGGCATCGAGTGCGTACAGGACGGCGTGGGTCGACTTGGGAATTCGCCGCTCCATCCGGAAGTCCAGGCCCACGTCCGGAAATGCTTGGGCTGTGTTTTCGCCGCTGCCATAGGCAAAAATCACTCCGTTGGCGATCACCGGCGGCTCGGCCTGATCCATGTCGCGCGAAATCCACGCAGGCGACAACTGAACCTTGCCATTCTTCGGCTCCACCTTGAATGCCGCGATGGCACCCTTCCTGACGACACTATGCTCCACCGGCGCCTTGAACTGGGAGTGTTTTGGTCCCCAGAAGGGCGTCAACACCCAGCGAGTTCCCTTCGGATCCTCCCAGCTCGCAAGGGAACCCCAGATGCCCGCTTCCGCAAAGTCGACCATTTCATTGCAGATGAGAGGGGTGCGATACACGGGTGTCCGATGATCGTCGCCACCGATAGATTCCGTGTCCATAAAGTAGAGGCGGCACTCCTTGCTGGCGTCCACCACGTACTCCTTGCCCTTGTAGTTGAAGATGGTGGGCGTTACTTGCATGTCGAGATCACGCTTCACGAGCCATTCGGCGTTGGAAGGGCCGTAGTAGTCCACGAGGTCGAGGCTCTTGGTCTCGGCATTCTGTTTCACGCCGATGATGCCGTTCCCGTAGACTCCGTTCTCCGGATCCCAGCGGCCGTCACCCGTTCCCGTGTACATTGTTCCGTCGGCGCTAATGGCGGGACCGGAGCGACCCCACATGCCTCCTCCGGCTGGTCCCCAGCTTCCCACTTTGTTGGTGGCCAGATCATAAGCGTAGGCGACGTTCGGGTTGCCGCCACAACCCTGTGCACTGTGGGTGTAGATCACGTTCTCAAATAAGTTCAGAGCGTACGGCTTTCCGTTGGGGGGCATGAACTTGGCAGGCGGGGCGATGCCCTCCCCGTCAGCGGCATTCATTTGCCACAGGCGTCCATCCCAGGAGGCAGCGTAGATGGTGTACTTGCCAGGTGCTCCGCCGGGGCCGATTGTAACGTTTGCAGTCATCCCACCGGGGCAAAGCACGCTCGGTCCTCGGCCGCCTGGCGGGTCTTCATAAGTGCTGTCGAAGTGCTTTTTCCAGAGGAGTTCACCGGTAGCGACGTCGATGGCGTAGAGATTGTCCGATACGCCGGCCTGGATGACGACTTGTTTCGGACCCTTGCTTGTGTGGACGCTTCCAATCACCAGAGGGGGGAGCAGCGAATGCATCTGGCGCGGTCGATTATCTAGCTTGATCTTCCAAATCAGCTTGATGTCCTTGGCGTTCGACGTGTTGACGATCTTCTCGTCCTTCTGCCAGTTGCTGCGAATCACGTCACCGCCGTCAGTCAGCCAGTCAGCGCCAGCGGCGATGACGTTGAACAGCAACAGGGCGGACGGGGCAGTGATCAGAAATCTCTTCATGGGCAGGCCTTTCCGACGCAGAGGTCTCTCAACGTTGCTTTACTTTTCTGTTCCAAGCCCCCACTATACAGCAAACGGTAGCCGTGTGACAGACGCCTGGAGTGCTTCAAGAAGAGTCTGGTGGGTATACGATCATATTTCTCGACATCAACTTGAAAGGAGTTCCTTGGTGATGCAAAAGTTTGTCCGTGTTGAGCTCTTCGTCGGGTATGCACTTGTAGTGATGAGCCCCTTGTACGCCCAGCGGGGGGCCGACTGGATGACCCTTGGCAACGATGGCCAGCGTTCGTCCTGGGTCCGGAGTGATGCGAAGATTTCTGCCGATACGATGGGGAAGCCCGGCTTTGACCTCGTATGGAAGATCAAGTTGAAGAACGAGGCCCGGCAGCTGAATTCGTTGACCCCGCCGGCGCTCCTCGATTTCTATATCAGTTACCGCGGCTTCCGCTCGCTCGGATTCGTGGGTGGCAGTTCGGACACCGTCGTTGGGATCGATATCGACTTGGGACGCATCGAGTGGGAGAAGAAGCTTGGATCGGATTCCCGAGCCGCCGCATCCATCCTGTGCCCCGGCGGAATGACGTCGAGCGTTACCCGCCCTACCTCCGCCCTTTACCCTGCTGCCATGGGGAGCCGCGGCTTTGGGCGTGGAGGCCCTGCGAAGTCGGGAGTGGGCGAGCCCTTCGAGGGCGCGGTCACTTTGAAGGAGCAGCCATTTCAGTTTCCGGCTCCGGCACCAGCACCGACAGGCCCGGGACGCAGAACCGCCCCTCCTCCGAACCCATTTGCTCCTACCGTGCAGTACGTGCACGCGATCACAGCGGACGGGAAGTTTCATTCACTTTATGTATCCAACGGCGAAGAACCCAAGCCGCCCACGGAATTCTTGCGGCCGAACGCGAACGTTCTGGGTCTCATTGTGCTTGACAAAACCGCCTACGCGGCCACGGTGAACAGCTGCGGTGGTGTGGAGAACGGCGTTTGGGCGCTCAATCTGGAGTCCGGCAAGGTCACTCATTGGAAATCGATCGGCGGCGTGGTCGGATCGGCCGGTTTCGCGGCAGGTCCGGACGGAACGCTCTTCGTTGCCAACGGGGGTGGAGAACTAGTCTCGCTTGAACCGGGCACGCTCGCTGTAAAGAGCTCCCACAAGACCGGAAAGGAGTTCACTTCTTCGCCGGTCGTGTTTGAGTACAAGGGCAGGGATCTGATTGCGGTGGCCACGAACGACGGCCAAATGCAGTTGCATGACTCAGCCACGTTGGGGGGGCAGCCCTTGTCAACAACGCCGGGCTTTTCAAGCCCGAATTTTGCCGCGGGCTCGTTGGCCAGTTGGCAGGGCTCTGCCGGGACGCGCTGGGTGTTGGCGCCAGCAGGCGGCTCGGTCGCTACAGGCGCCGGATTTGCAACCGGCAACGGTGAGGTTAAGAATGGCGCGATTGTCGCGTTCGAGATCGTGGAGGAAAGCGGCACGCCCACACTGCGACCCGGTTGGGTCTCACGTGATATGGTTTCTCCGCTCACACCCGCGATCGTCAACGGAGTGGTTTTTGTGCTCTCTAGCGGCGAGTTTCGCTCGAGCGATGGGCAAATGCCTGCCGCCCAACGCGCCAAGCAATCGTCCAACGCGGTGTTGTACGCACTCGATGCCGCCACCGGCAAAGAGCTGTGGAACAGCGGCACCACGATCACATCCTTTGTGCATAGCGGTGGACTGGCCGCAGGCGGAGGCCGTGTGTATGTCGGAGGCTACGACGGGATCCAGTACGCGTTCGGCTTCCCAATGGAGCACTAAGTCGTGTCGCCAGGCGGCGGGGCAGTTGACGATTCCATTCCACTTTCGGTATCTGGGGCTGGCTACTGCCGGAATGACTCATGACAAAGCTCGAATGGCTAGATAAACGCAAAGTCCCAATGACGAAACGACCGTCTGGGTATTTTGAGTTGCGTCCTCCAGCCATTTCTTCGCGGGACTTCTTTAGGCTCTGAGGTCGCTCGCAACGACCACGCGAGGGAAAGAAACCAATGACGCGAGTAATTCTCTTTCTGTTGTTCTCAGCCAATCTGTGGGCGCAGCTTCCTGAAGGTCCGGGGCGCGAAGAGACTGAGAGACTCTGCAGGAATTGCCACGAACTGGAGCGCTCCGTTTCGCGTCGGCAGGATCGCGATGGCTGGCAAGACACTATCAACAAGATGGTAGCTTTCGGCACAAAGGCAACGGACCAGGAATTTGCTTTGATTATCGACTACCTGACCAAGCACTTTCCTGCGGAGGAGATTCCCCAGGTCAATGTGAATCAGGCTGCCGCCATTGAACTGGAGAGCAGGCTCTCCCTGCGACGCTCTCAAGCCGCCGCCGTCATTGCCTACAGAACGAAGAACGGCAAGTTCAAATCGATCGAGGATCTCAAGAAGGTGCCGGGCGTGGATGCGGAAAAAATCGAAGCCAAAAAGGACCGCATCACGTTTTGATTCCTGGCAGCCTTGACGCATGACAATCGGAAGACGTGGACCAACTCACCGGCGTGTCCGTGGAACCTTCAAATCAGGACCTGCAAAGTTTACCTCCGACCCGCGACAGCATCCGCTGGACCCATCACGGAGTCTCCCTTCTGAAGTGGATGGCCTTGCGGCGCGTGAGGTGATAGAAGCCATAGCGGGAAAGGGCAGTGCCTTTGCCGCTGTCGCGTGCTCCGGTCCAGGGCAGCGCGGGTTCGAGAAAATCGCACCGGTTCTGAAAGACAGTCCCAGCGTCGAGCTCGGCGGCGAGATGCTCAGCTCGGTGGGCATCGCGTGTCCAGACGGAGGCCGTCAGTCCATGGCGGGTTTCCCACCTGTACGCCAGCGCCTGCTCATCGTTTTCAACAGCTAGCACAGGAACCACTGGCCCAAAACTCTCTTCCTGCTTTGTTTGGATCTAACCTGCAGGCTCCATCCACGTCTCTTCGGTGAAAGGTTAAACGTTTTCCCAATAGTGGCATAGTCTGTCCCTGGATTGCTCTCCTGGCATTGCAGAAGGGCCACTTTCACGATTGGGAAGCGGCTTCCAAGGACAAGAAGGCACTCCGCTTGCGGCGCCACCTGACGCGTGTCGCAGACCTCCATATGCTGTATAGACGACGGGCAGCCTGATACAAGATGTTGTGTGAACCAGGCAGTCTCCGAGAATGGCTGCCTAAGCCGTTCTTGGAGGAGTAACTCTACAAAAGGCGCTTAAACGCAGGCGGTTGCGACATTGGCAAGGCCCTTGCAAGAGGGTTCGATGTTTTCCCCCAGTATTTTTCACACCTGGTCGAGTTCTGCGCGAGTTTTGGAGCAGAGGACAATGTCTATGCAGCCGAAGACGTTGAAGGTCCTCAGTGCGTTTGAGGACTCCGTGAGTGGCTTTCAGTTGTTTCAGATTCACGAGAAAGACCCGATTTACAAGATTGACCGAATCGTCTACCGCGAGAAATCGCGGGACGGATGGTTCAGAGAGATCAGTCCCGAAGACTATCTGCAAAAAGTAAAGAATCTCAGACCTATAGCCTACTGATTCACGAACCTCTTGTGAAAAAGTCCGAGCAGCAACAGTTCCACTGGTCGATGAAGGCCTTTCTCGACCGGAATGCCATTTTCCTCGTCAACGCCACCCTTCCTCGTGAAGTGCGCTGTTTCTTTTGCAAAGCGAGCACGGCGGACGCCTACCTTTACCTGAATCACAATTCCATCGGCGAGTCATACATTGCCTGCCAGTTTTGCCACACGACCTACCAGGAGCCTCGCGGAAAAATGGCTGGTGCGTGAGAACAAATCAACGGTCAAGGCTCTCCCAAGCGCACATTCGCGAGAGAACTCGTTTCACTGTACACACTGCGTGCCGGGGCCTCGGCATGCATCGAAAGGACTCTCGAGGCTCGATTTGCCGTGTCATTGCATCAGGAAGCTCCTATAATGCCCCCCATTGCATACTGCGACGGGAGGGCCAGACAGAGCCCAATGGCGATGACTCCCAAAGAAAACCCGCAGAAAAAAACTCGTTTCCAGCGGTACAGTTTTACCCAGGCGATGTACAACTGGAAACCCCCGAAAAAGGACGAGGAGCCCCGGTTTGGAATCGGACTGGCGCTGCTCTTCCTGGTAGTGTTAGCGTTAGTTTGCTACGCCGTTTACCGTCTTTCATAAAGTCTCGCCCAAAACGAGAGCTAGAACTGGCCAGGCATCCCTAGTGCGCTTTCCAGGAGCAGAACAACATCTCTCTCCAGCAGGGAGCAGGCTGATTCGCTTCTCGGGTTTCCCGGCTTGAATAGCGCCAGCCAGTCTTGGTCGATTCGGGGGGCTGTGAGGTTCGACCAACTCGTTGGGTACGACGGGTTCATTGCAGACGCAGCCTATCGCTGGATTCCGGCAGGGCAGGGGGTGTCGATGGATCGAGTGGTCCGGCTTAAGGAACTCCTTCAAGAGAATCCCGAAGATAGCTTTGCGCGTTATGGTCTGGCAATGGAATACGCGAAGCAGGGCAGCCTCGAAGCTGCCCTAGCTGAGTTTCAGGCATTGATCGCCCGTGATGCAGACTATGTCGCAGTCTACTTCCAGGCAGGGCAGACGCTCGAGAAGCTCCAGCGAGTAGATGAAGCCTGCCAAATGTACCGCCAGGGAATAGAAGTGGCAGCGCGCCTGGGAGACGCACATTCCCGCAGTGAATTGCAAGAAGCGCTCGATTTTCTGGAATGACGAGGGCCGCGAGATGGAAGGAATCGTTCAGAGTGAGTGAAAGCCGCTCTCTAGCTCTGGCTTGGGGCAAATCAGGCTACACGCCCTTGGCAGAGCTGTTCACGGCAGCTCTTGAACCTCGATGTTTCGGAACTCAACGCGTGAGCCATGCCCTAGAAAGCCGATGTGGCCTTTGGTACGGGCCAGACCCGGATGCTTTTTGAGTACTTCGGCATCCTTGATGTCATCGAGGTTCGCATCAACAATGAAAGTTCCGTTCAGCTTCACCTGGATGCGACGCCCATTGGCTGTGATCTCTTCGTGGTTCCACTCTCCAGCCTTCTTGAGAAAGCCGCGCTTGGCGGGGACGACATCGTAGATGGACCCGTGATACTGAGCCGGGCGAAGCTCGCCTTTGTGCTCAGTATCGAGGATCTGAATCTCCATGCCTTGATAAGCCGCATCACCGCTGAGGGGCGCCCGAATACCCACACCATTGTTGCTGGCGGGCTCGTTACGAAAGTCAAACCGGAAGATGAAGTTCGAATACTCCTTCTCAGTAAAGAGATTGCCACCACCATCCGCGGGACACAGAAGGACGCCGTCTTCCACGACATAGCCGGAGCCCTTCTTGCCAACGAGTGTCCATCCTTCGAGTGTCTTGCCGTCAAATAGAGCAACAAAGTTGCCTGCTGCGAAAAGGTCCAGGATGGGCGCCAAGCTGATAAGGGTTAGGACGAGAAAGCAGGTCTTCAAACATCGGTAGAGAGGCATAGAGAATCCTTTCATTAGCACAGAACTAGGTCAACCACTAGCAGGTTTAGGGCTGTCAATCTCGGCGAGCAAGCCTTGTACCTTGACGTTTGAGTGGTCGTGAGTAGACTTCACGGCAACTCCGGGGAGGCCGAAGTGGCCTGAAGCCTTTGAGCTGGTGCGTTAGATCGGCCCCCCGCCCTCTTCACCCATACCGAGGAGTATCCGAGGCCCCCCTG
>Ga0187892_10006433_pt1 | contig 17433 bp, 13 predicted proteins | sample MA1701073metaG_FD_139345 | JGI IMG/M metagenome (GOLD analysis project Ga0187892, IMG submission 139345) | Bio-ooze microbial communities from a basaltic lava cave in the Kipuka Kanohina Cave System on the Island of Hawaii, USA - MA170107-3 metaG ... | reverse complement strand
TAGATTTAGTTTGTTTCTAAACATTGGAATTAGTGCAATCAGTGTGATTACGGTAACCAGGATCATTTGATATTCTAAAAGAGTGGTGTTTTGAATTTTTTCGTCAAATCCCCTATATGCCATCGCGCCAAAAACTGCAACAGAAAGAAGTAGGGTATTGTTTAGAATTTTTGAACCCAGTACATTTGCTACGGCAATCGCAGCACCAGTAGCACCTTTTCGAGCCAAAAGAATCATCGATATTTTCTCTGGCATTTCACCAGCAATCGGAGCTATTATAACTGCCAGTACAACAACTGAAATTCCACTTTCTATTGATAGATCCTTAAGAGACTCAACAAAAGGTTCTGCCCCTATGAAAATCCCCACTGTTCCAGCTATGAAAATTATCATGGCCTTAGCAAAGTGTTTTTTTGACCGTCTTACCTTTTCTTCATGTACCTCTGATTCAAGCGTGGCAGCCTTCTCATGTTTTATCTCACGGAAGGCAAAGTATAGGTATGCCACAAATAATGCTGTGAAGATAATTCCATCAAGAAAGTCATAACCATCAATGAACAAGACAGCACCAAGAATTGCTGTTATCATCAAGAGAACTTTGTCAAGTTTGAATTGATGCACATCAATGAATTTCTGTGGGGCCTTTGAGAGTCTTGTTGTGGCTATAATCAACATTATGGCAAGACCCAGAGTCATCATCAAGAGGTTGCTGCCAAGTGCAGCACCAAGTGCTGCATCATATGATCCCTCCGCTGCAGCATATGCTACTATTGCAATCTCTGGAAGTGTTGTTGCAACACTAAGTAGTGTCCTACCTACAAATCTTGCTCCCCATCTTTCTGCAAGGTGTTCTGCGCCGTATGACAAAAGCCAACTTGCAAAAACGAGCTCCGCAAGCCAGCCTAACATCAAAAATACAGTCTCTGCCAATTTATTTTCCTACCTTGGCAGGTTGTTATAAGCCATTATTTGTGGCTATCATTGATCCTTTACAATTATCATAGTCAATGTGGACTTGACACCATCTAACTTTCTTATCTTTGCAGTTATAGTTTCACGTAAAGTTTCCATCGAATCTGCTTCTATTTCCATCAATACATCATACACCCCATATACTCCGTATACTTCTTTGACATGTGGAATCTGTCTCAGTTCATTTACAAGCTTGTTTTCTTTGCCAAGCTCTGCATTCATCAGCACAAATGCACTGTGCATACAAGCAATTCTCTGACTTGCATAAAAACAAATTGTATTTGTTGAAAAAAAGCTTCCACCTAGCTCAAAAAAGCTTTAAGTTAAGATTAATAAGGTAAGGTACCGTACCATTACGGTAATATGAGAGCAAGAATGACGTATATCCCAGTGGAAGTCGCAGACCAATTTTCTGACTTTATTATAACTAGAGAAGAACAGGTTCTTGATGCCGTAAAAGCAAGAACGCGTGACTTTAGTACAATTTCCCTTCTAAAGCTGTTGTATCAGCTAAAGTGCAACTCTATGACTTTCTCAGATCTCTATATAAAATCAAACATAAGGATGAAAAGGTCATTTCTTAATTACTTGCACCTTTGTGTAAAATACAGTTTTGTGACAAAGATAGCAGTGGGAGCAAACATGGTATACTCCATAACGGACAAGGGTAGAACCATGCTAGATCTGTTTATGCAGAAAAGTAATTAGCCAGAGACAGTTCACGAAAAAGAGTGAATCGCAATGGTTTTCCAGAAGCTCAGGTGTATGATCTCAAGAAAATTAGGCTTGATAATCCCATAATCTTTGCTGGTTTTGTTGGAGCTGGTCTTGTTGGATCTATAGCTGTTGGATATATAATTGAAAAATTAAAGATGAAAGAAATTGGATATATGAGATCAAGATATCTGCCACCTGCCACTGTTTTTATTCAAGGACGGTTACGTCATCCATTTAGATTCTATGCAAACAAGAGCGGTACAGTTTGTGCAATAATTTGTGAAATAACCTTACGTATGGATGGTCTTTATACAATCGCATCATCGATTCTTGATTGGGCAGAAAAAAATGGTTCAAAAGAAATAGTGGTACTAGATGGGGTTGCAAGTAAAGAAAGCCATGACAACAAGGCTTTCTGTGCAGCAGAAGAAGGCCTTTGCAGAGTTATGGCAGACAAGGGAATAAACATGATTCCACAAGGCTTTGTTACTGGAATTCCTGGCGCAATATTAAATGAGTGTTTGATACGAAAGATACGTGGAGTAACTCTCCTTGTTAAAGCAAATCCACAAAAGCCTGATCCTCTTGCTGCTTCAACCCTTGTACAGGCAGTCAACCGAGCCTATGATACAGCTATAGATGTCTCTGATCTCAAAAAGCAAGAAGAACAGCTGGGCCTTGACTTTAAAGAACTTTCTGATAAATACACTGAAACAAGAAAATCCGACGCTGGCTTATACATGTAGTATATTTTATATATCATATATTATATTTAATCTTTAGTACATACAAATTCTTTTATTTCAAATCAGTCGAATCAAGCATCGTTGGGAATAACTTACAAGGATGCAGGAATTGACATTAAAAAAATAAAACAGAGTCAGGCAACAATTGGCAGACTCATCACATCAACACACAAACTGCAAAAAAAAGTGCAGATAGCATCTGGTTTTGGCCATTACGCTGGAATTGTAGAAATTTCGGGTGGAAAACTTTTAGCAACACACACGGATGGAGTAGGTACAAAAATCATCATATCTCAAATGATGAAAAAATACGACACAATAGGCATTGACTGTGTTGCCATGAATGTAAATGACATAATTTGCACTGGCGCCACGCCTATTTCGTTTGTAGACTATATAGCTGCAAACAGAAATGATCAAGAAATTTTTAAAAAAATTGTCCAAGGACTGGTAAGAGGTGCAAAAAAAGCACAGGTACCAATAGTCGGGGGCGAAACTGCAATAATGCCTGATGTAATATCTGGAAAAGAATTTGCGTTTGATCTTGTCGGCATGGTTGTTGGCATACTTTCTAAAAACCAGATGATTCTTGGGGATATGATTAACCCAGGAGATGTAATAATTGGAGTAGGTAGCACTGGACTGCATTCCAATGGATATTCCCTGGCAAGAAAGGTTTTACTTTCAAAATACTCGATTAAAGACAAGATTAAAGGACTTGGCACACTTGGTGACGCACTTTTAGAGCCAACCCAGATTTATGTAAGGCCTGCTCTTGAGGCACTCGATGAGTGTGACATACATGGACTTGCTCACATAACTGGCGGCTCATTTACAAAGCTTTTACGCCTCAAAAAAATTGGCTATATGCTTGATAACATGCCAGAGCCGCCAGAGATTTTTCAGCTAATTGAAAACGAGGATGTTGAAAAAGCTGAAATGTATAAGACGTTTAACATGGGCATTGGTTTTTGCGTGATAGCGCCAGAGGATGAAGAAGAACAAATTGAAGAGATATTCAAAAAACATGGTTTGAAAAGCAGACAAGTTGGCAACATCATAGAAAAGAAAGGAGTTTTTATAAACTCGTTAAGAATTGCCTAGCTAAACCAACTAGATTAGAGTGTAAAGACAAGAATTATGTTTTCTTTCTTTTCTTTCTTTGAATTAATTCAAACATCAAACCACCTGCTATGAGTGCTGCAATAACTCCGATAATAACCACTCCAAATATCGAAATCTTGTAATCATTTTCTTGCAGCACTATTTGGTTGACTATATGTCCATTTGAGATTAAATCTAAGATTTGTGATGATTCGAAAGATTTCATGGGTGTGTGCGTTAAGGCAATAAGAAAAACAATCACTATGGTTAAAACAGCGTAATCATATTGCATGATAGTTTTAATCACCTTATATTGAATTGAATTATGCTCTTATTAAATAAGTCAGGTGAAGGATGATGAGGCATTATATAATTAGGATTTAATACCCATTTTTGTTCTAAAAAATAGTGCAAAAATCAAAAATAGTGTTTGAGGATGCCTGCGTGGAAATTTCACAGAATCTCCTTGCCATGTCAAACCCAACACGAAGTGATGTAAAAAGAGAAATCAAAAGAACTTGTGTGAAATATTCACTTGAAAGAATACCAAGAAACTACGAAATACTTGCCGAAGTTCAAGGTGCCGACTTTGTCAAACTACAAAAGGCATTGTTACGAAAACCTGTCAAGACAGCTTCTGGTGTTGCAGTAATAGCTCTGATGCCAAAACCGTATGCATGTCCACATGGAAGGTGCACCTACTGTCCAGGCGGAATTGAATACAACACACCAAACAGCTATACTGGTAAGGAACCCTCTACTCAAAATGCGATAGGGAATGATTACGATCCAAAAAAACAGATACTTGACAAACTTGAACATCTAAAAGCATATGGTCATGATGGGACAAAGCTTGAGCTTGTCATAGTTGGTGGAACTTTTCTTTTTATGCCACATGATTATCAATTAAATTTCATAAAATCTTGTTATGATGCAATAAATGGATTTGATTCACCAGACTTGGAATCTGCCAAGAAAAACAATGAGCTTGCAAAAATAAGAAATGTTGGATTTACAATAGAGACCAAACCAGACTATTGTAAAAAAGAACATGTTGATTTAATGCTTGATTATGGTGTGACAAGAGTGGAAATAGGAATGCAAAGTCTGCATGAAAGAGTTTATGAAATTGTAAACAGAGGCCACGATCTAAACGATGTGATTGAATCTTTTCAAATAGCAAAAGATGCCGGATACAAAATTGTTTCACATATGATGCCTGGTCTGCCTACAATGACCCCAAAAGAAGATATTGATGATTTTAAAAAACTATTTTCCGATCCAGCGTTCAAGCCAGATATGCTAAAGATCTATCCAACACTTGTTTTGGAGAATACACCACTTTACCAGTCCTATAAAGATGGCACTTACACGCCGTATTCAGACCAAGACATGGTACATGTGCTTACAGAAATAAAAAAAATAATTCCAAGGTGGGTTAGAATAATGAGATTACAAAGAGAGATATCATCTGATCAGATAATTGCTGGACCGAAGCAGGGTAACTTGCGTCAGATGGTTCAGCAAAATCTCAAAAAACAAAATCTTTCATGTAAATGCATAAGATGTAGAGAGGCTGGGCTTTCTGAAAGTGCAATTAATGTTGATAATATAAAATTAAACAGAGAAAATTATGAATCGTCTGGAGGACAAGAAGTATTTTTGTCATATGATGATTCTAGTGACAGGATTTTTGGATTCTTAAGACTAAGGAAACCAAGTCATCTCGCTCACAGATCGGAAATCACTCAAAACACATGCATCGTAAGGGAGCTGCATGTATATGGCAAATCATTGAAGCTTGGAGAAAGAGATAACGACAGCGTACAACATTTGGGTCTTGGTAAAAATCTTATGAGTGAAGCTGAAAGAATCTCCAAAGAAGAATTTGATGCAAAAAGATTGCTTGTAATAAGTGCAGTAGGAACAAGAGAATATTATAGAAAAATGGGCTACTCATTTTTAGGTCCGTATATGTCAAAGGAACTAGCATAATGGAAGAGCAAAAAATTATCGGCAGAGGAACTTGGATAGACAAGCTTGCGTATGAGCTTGTGGAAAGGGAAAAAGATCTTGGGCGCAACACAAGCATGATTAAGGTTGAAAGCGGTCTTGGTGCTTCTGGAATTCCTCACATAGGCAGCCTTGGAGATGCAGCCAGGGCGTATGGCGTAAAACTAGCCTTAGAGAACCTAGGCTACAAATCCGAGCTTATTGCGTATTCAGACGACGTAGATGGACTAAGGAAGATCCCTGAAGGCTTTCCAGACTGGTTAAAGGATCACTTGGCAAAGCCCGTATCACTTATCCCTGACCCATTTGATTGCCATGACTCTTATGGTTCACACATGAGCGGCCTCTTACTTGATGGACTGGATAAACTTGGTATCAAATACAAATTTCAAAGAGGCGTTGACACATACAAAAATGGTCTTCTAAAGGATCAGATTCACACCATATTACTTAACAGCAAAAAAATTGGTACAAAAATTGCAGAACTTGTAGGACAGGAAAAATATCAAGACGCACTTCCATATTTCCCAATATGCTCAAGCTGTGGAAGACTTTACACTGCAGAAGCCTATGAGTATCTACCTGATGAGCGAAAAATAAAGTACAGATGTCATGAAACAACGATTGGTTCTAAAACCCTTGAGGGTTGTGGTCATGATGGAGTTGCAGACATTACAAAAGATCTTGGCAAGCTTGTGTGGAAGGTGGAATTTGCTGCAAGATGGCAAGCTTTCGATATTAGGTTTGAGGCGTACGGAAAAGACATAATGGATTCTGTCAAAGTAAATGACTGGGTTGCTGATGAAATCCTAAAGTTTCCACATCCACATCATGTGAAATATGAAATGTTTTTAGATAAGGGTGGTAAAAAAATTTCCAAATCTCTTGGTAATGTTGTAACATCACAAGCTTGGTTAAAATATGGAACGCCAAAATCAATTTTACTTTTATTGTACAAAAGAATCACTGGAACCCGTGAAGTAGGCTTTGAAGACATTCCAGCTCTTATGGATGAATATAATGAGCTTGAGAATGTGTACTTTGGGAAGACAAAGCTTGATAATGAGACAAAAACTGTACGCGCAAAAGGCCTGTACGAATATGTAAATCTGTTAAATGTACCAAAAAATCCCAGTTCTTATGTGAATTATAGATTGTTAGTTCAGCTTTGCAAAATATTCAGAGAACAGAGAAATCATCGTGTTAGCAAAAAACTAATTGAATATGGTACAATAAAAGAAGCTACGACAGAGCTTGAAGAACTTGTCAATTTGGCTGGAAATTTTGCCGATGACTTTGATCGACCAGCAAAAATAGAGATACATCTTGATGACATGACAAAAAAGGCAACTAAAGCACTGGTAGAAATACTCTCTTCTGAAAATGAACCAGCCGATCTTCAAAATTCTATCTATCAAATTGCAAAGAACAATAGCGTACAGCCTAAGGACTTTTTCAAGGTTCTATATCAGATTATTCTTGCATCAGATCGTGGACCTAAGATTGGTCCATTTATCATGGACATTGGTAGAAAGAAGGTAGCACAGGTACTTTCTGAATATCTCTAGATATGGCTCATAGCGAGCACAACAGATCAAAAAAGAGTGGTGCATTTGCCTTGATAATTTTTGGTGCGTTTCTTTTTGTCTCCGCTCCATTATTTTTTGGACCCGGTACAATGGAAGGTGGTGTAGCGATCGTGTTAGGGTTTGTAGTAGGTGGAATTGGTTTTTATCTTGGTTTTATTCGAAAAAAGAAAATGTGAAGCGTAACTTTGGCTACAAGTCATAAAATAATTTATGAATAGATAAAATTAGTCAAAGTAACAAAGTTCAAAGACTCGATTTCCTTAATAGTAAAAGCAGGTGGCGATATTTAGTGGGCCTATTTCGACGTTCAAAAGAAACTTCCAGTCAACGATCTATCAGTGATACTGGTAGTAAAAAATCTGTTGCAGTTAAGGTAAAAGAAGTTGATGAGTTACAGCTAGAAGCGACACGAAATGAATTAGGATATGCTAAAAAAGAACTTCAGGAAACTATGACTAAGCTTGATTCTGTCTCCCAAAAACTAGAACATGTAAGAAAAGAACATGATGTGATTTCAAAAGAATTAGAGTCAAAAAAATCTGAACTTACTCTTGTCAAATCTCAATTTAATCAAAAAGAAATAGAATCCATAAATGAGAAAATTGAAACAGCGAGATCTTATCTTTATGAACTAGAGTCTAAAAAAGAAAATGCATTTGCAGAATTGGCTAGTGTAAACTCTCAAATTGAATTTACAAAATCTGAACTTAGTGCATTGCACTCCCAACACGAGAAAAAGAAAAATGAAATTTTTTCGGCTAAAAAAGAATTCGAGTTTATACAGAAAGAATTATCATCGTTAGGCCAAAGGGAGACGTTAGTGAATGAGAATAATGACACCAAAAAAATAGTCGAAGCTGCGGGAGCGGTCATTGCATCTGCAAATGCAAAATACGAAGCAGCACAAAGGGAGATTGAGGTACTAAAGACCACTCTTACCAAGGTGAAAGATGAATATGAGACAACAAGAAACGAATTGGCTGATCTCAAGAACAGGATTGAGTCAGAGTATCGCAAGAACGTAGCCACCTGAATCAGGAACCCAAAAGAATCTCAAATTAAGCTGTTGTAATTTTATAGCTTTTTGCTTTGTTGAAAGTGTGCAAACACCTCCATCTTTATTTCATGTTTCACATATCTGTCAGATGGTATGGGAAACAACTTGAGCACTTTCAGTTGGTATGAACAATAGTCATGAAACTGTTCCTCGGTTTTTCTTTTACATACACTACATATTCGTTGTATTGACTGACGACATCTAACACAAAAAGAAAATTCATGCAGTGCTTCACCACACTTTCTACACAATTCTTCTGGCATTACTAGTGTTTGCCAAAGCGAATTGATATCATTCGTTTAGCTAAAATGTCAAATACTTAGCTAGTTACTCAAGTTGATACAATATACCAATCATACCATAAACTTTCAATGCCTAAAACTGGTGAGATATGCCAACGGCCAGGTATCTATGATTTTGTCAGACATATTGATGGTAGTGTTGGATGCCACCCAACATCTGAAGAAAAGATGATCCCTCTTTCGAAAGGTGACACGTTTCCTCCAATTAAATCATGCAAAAAAGGAGCAATCTGGACTTTTGTTAAAGATGCATAAACACTAGAGGATCTAATTGTATCTAGTAATTTGTGATCGTTCTTACCTTTGTAATTACCACTATACTTACTATGCATATTATTAGCACAAGTGATGCTAAAGCCCCAAACTCAGGAACCACCTGCGTACCATAGATTGTTATTTCTGTAGTTCCGTCAGGTACATCAATTGCCAAAGTTCTGGAGTTAGAGGTTGTTGTTTCAGTAAAGCTGGCTTCTTCCCCATTTACTAACACATAGAAAACATCATCAGTATTTTGATTTGTTTTTGCATCAATTAGTGTCCTTGGTAATGGGATGGTTAGTACTCCATCGCTTGTCGCGTCCACTTTTATTAAAAGTGAATTAGTGTCTACATCAACTTCCGTTCCTAAAACTTCACCTCCTGTAATCTCATATCTTAGGGCAAAGTCAGTGTCTTCTACTTTGACTCGTCCAATTGATGACGAGGGAGTTGGGGGTGGAGAAGGAGTTGGTGTTGGAACAGGTGTTGGTGTGGGTGTTGGTACTGGGGTAGGTGATGGAGTTGGAGTCGTTGTTGCTGAAGCATCATTTGATGGATTCCCTGTACCAGCTGAGTTTATCGCAGATACCTTGTATGTGTACGTGGCACCAGCCATCAAATTCGAGTGCAGATATGATGTTTTGGTACTTTTAGTATCATCAACCAAAGTATGATACATGTTTGATCCAACTTTTTGTGAAATCTTGTAGCCTGTAATTGCTAGTCCGCCATTGTCGAGAGGTGCCTTCCATGTCATGTTGATCTGAGTCGAAGAGATTGCTTTTGGTGTAAGATCTGTTGGAGCTGCTGGAACTCCTGGCTCTGATGAAGACTTTGGTGTTGCTGAAACCTCATTTGATGGGCTGCTTGTTCCAATTGAGTTTATGGCTGAAACTCTAAAAGTGTATTGAGAGCCAGTTGTAAGACCATCTTTGGAATATGTTGTAGTAGCAGAACCAGTGTTTACTATTAAAGTTGACCATGAACCTCCACTACTTTTCATTTCAATTTTATATCCTACAACAAGTGAACCGCCATTATTTGTTGGCTCGACCCAAAACAGGTTTATCTTTGTTGGTGAAACTGCTCTTGCTGTAAGACTTGTTGGTTGATTCGGCGAAGCTGCAGTTTGTTGTGGAGGTGGTGATGTACTCGGGGGTGATGAGGGTGAAGCTGGCGGTGCAGTTGAAGTTGATGTCGGCGTTGCAGAAGCTTCATTTGAACGAGCAGTACCGCCCATAGAGAAGTGGGCAGAAACTACGAAGGTATAGGTAGTGCCAGTCTTTAAACCTGTAACGGAATAAGTTGTAGCTTTGCCTGTATTTTCTACAACTGTCACGTAAGTACCAGCTGCTACTACTCTTTCAATTTTGTAACCTGTGATTGATTGCCCAAAGGTTTCGGATGGTGCAATCCATGAGAGATTGATCTGAGTTGGTGAAACTGCAATTGCGGTCAGACTAGTTGGTGTATATGTTTTTGATGGTACTGCAGAAACTTCATTTGACACAGGACTTGTACCAACAGAGTTTATCGCAGAAACACGGTAAGTGTAAGTGGTTCCTGTGGTCAGTCCAGCGTGTGAATATGAAGTAGCTGCCGTGTTTGCAAGAGTGGAATACGACCCGCCACCGATTTTAACCTCAATTTTGTAACTTGTAACAGATGGTCCGCCATTATTTGATGGTGGGCTCCATGAAAGATTGATCTGAGTCGGCGATGCGGATGTAGCTTTCAACCCAGTTGGTGCGTTTGGAACTATGTTTAGTGTTTGTGTTGCAGATGCTTCATTTGAAGGATTACTTGCACCGACTGAGTTTATAGCAGAAACACGGTAAGTGTAGGTTTGCCCAGATGTAAGTCCTGTACGTGAATATGCAGTGTTTGTATTTCCAGTGTTTGCAACAATTACAGAATAGCTACCTGTACCGACTTTCTCTTCTATCTTATATCCACTGACAATTTCTCCACCGTTGTCAGATGGGGCAACCCATGTTAGATTGATTTGTGTTTGTGAAATTTTTGTTGTTGTCAGATTAGATGGAGGGGTAGGAACTGTAGCAACTGAGCTTGCAGTAGGTGTATCAGAATCCTCATTTGACGTAGGGCTGGTGCCAACAGAGTTTATCGCAGAAACACGGTAAGTGTATGTAGTACCAGTTGTAAGGCCAGTTTTTGAGTATGAGGTGTTGGTATTCCCAGTATTTGCAATAACTATGGAATAACTGCCTGTCCCAGCCTTTTCTTCAATCTTGTATCCACTGACAAGAGGTCCGCCATTATTTGATGGGGCATTCCAGAATAAATTGATCTTTGTTGGTGATACTGCTTTTACATTAAGACCTGTAGGGGGATTCGGCACAATATTTTGTGGTTGTTCTGTATGACCAATAGCTTCGGCTGACCACTCACTAGTACCTACAGAGTTTATTGCGGCAATGTGGTAGACGTAATACTTGTCACTCTGTAATCCTGTGTGGGAATAAGTTGTAGTTGTATTTCCATTGATTTGAACCAAAAGCGAATAGCCTGCAGGAATTATTTTGTATTCTATTTTGTAACCGGTAATTGATGAACCACCGTTGTTTGGTGTTGTCCATGACAAGTTGATTTGTGATGAAGAGATCACTGTTGCAGTAAGCGTTGGTGCGCTTGGTACAGTTGGGCCAGACTGTCCTTCTGCATAGAATGGGATAATAATTAAGCTTAGACAGGCTGTTATGGCTAGTAATTCGAGACTTTTCAATCCAGAAATAGTTTATAGCACTTGCCTATTAATTACGCTGAGAAATTATACTACTCATTACTCTAACATTGTTAATTTATGATAGGATAGCAAATTTTTATTTAATATATTTGATGATTTCTCCTGTGTTTCCAAACTTGATTTGGTTTATCTCATGACTGATGTCATTTAGATCATTAATCTTCATCAAGCCAGATGTGACTGTATACAAGGCATCATCAATGTAAAATGATCTGCTTCCCTGACTATATCCGTAATAATTGTGGTCTGTGGAATGTTCCACTTTTCCTTTCAAGCTAAAGCCATCAGTTGCATCAACTCCAAATACATAGAAACCTCGCCAAATCTTTGGTTGTGGATATGGTCTTGTTATTTCTCCATTGAGGGGTATCGGATCCTTGTACTGTTCCTGTTCCCATATTGGAATTGAAAGAACGTTCTTTTCTTTGTCAAATAAGAAAGCCTTGTGATCCCATAATATTTCCGAGTCTGTTCCAGGTCCTCCTATAGCAAATGTATCTACTTGTTTAGGATTTTGAACGTTGGTTACATCAAATAATGCAATCTTTACACCGAGTGTCTCAACTCCGCCCCACTTGTTTTCTTTTGTTTCTTTTCCTATTCCAATTATGTGGTTTTCATCATATGGGTGTAAGTAGCTAGAATATCCTGGAATCTTTAATGCGCCCAAGACTTTGGGAGTATCTTCTGAGAGATCAATTACAAAGAATGGGTCTATTCTTTGAAATGTTACCATGTATAACTTGTCCCCAATAAAACGAGCAGAGTAGATTGACTCATCTGGCGCAACTTTTTCAAGACTGCCTACAGTATTGAGTGCCTCATCGAGGACGTAGACGTTGTTATACAAGACATTACGCTGTGGTGTGTAAAACTCTGATGTTGTGGCAATTCTGAATCTGTTTCCGGACTCGTCCATGGAAAACTGGTTGAGCAGATATCCAGGAACTTCGCCTTTTGCGATGTATTTTAGACTGCCATCATTTATTGCGATTTTATGAATTACAGTTTTTCTTGTATCTTGTTGTATCTTGGTTTCATACTCTTCTAGCGCCTTTTGAATTGTGTCAAACAGTTTGGTTTTTTCAGCTTCAGGCATCATGTTGTAAGTGTTCTGTAGTAGGTCTGAGATCTTTACCCATTTTTCATCTAGATTCAAGTCACTGTTTTCTATTGATTTGATCTGAGCTTGTACATCGTTTGGCAAGAGTGGTACTATAATCTTGAAGAATCTGTCCTTGCCGTGTGTTTCGTAATAATAGTATGGAAAGTTTTTCTGATAAGTTAGATAGATGTTGTCATCAGAAACGTACATGGTATTTGTATAACCCATCATAAAGGTCTGTGAGTTTATGCTGTCACCAAAAATGTCAAGCGATGTTATTGTGTTAAAGTTGTAGTATTGTTCTGGGTTGTCGAAGTAGTACACATCTGGCATCATAACAATCTTTGAGGATTCTTTTAGAACTGGAAGGATTGGATCACGATAATCAACGCCATTGTTTACAATAAAGTAGACATAGTTTCCAATCATCCTTGCATTGTAATAGTTTCCATTTACCTCATAGTCTTTCACTATCTTTGGATTTTCCTTGTCAGAGACATCCATCACCAATGCATGGGTTGTTGGCATGTAGATTGGCCTTGGAATAAAGTCGTACTGTTGTATTGAGTAACGTTCTCCAGAGCCGCTATAAAATATCACGAGTCTGTCTTTGTTCAAAAACATGTTCTGAAGATATTGTCCTTGTACATCTAGCCCAATCTTTAAGATCTGTTTAGCACTCTCTGCTGGATATGCTTCAATGATTGTCAGTTTGTCTTCTGATACGATATACGCATACTTGCCATCGTTTTTAAGAAAATCTGGTTCGTCTACATTGCTAACCTGCACATTTGTGGTAGAATAGGTGTCACCACCTGCAGTAGGAGATGCTTGTTCTTTCATAACTGGCGCGCCTTCTCTTCCCGTGTCTGCCATCATTGGATGAGGCATAACATCAATCATTATGCCTCCCTGATTTTGAAGGGCAAAGTTTGTTTGGGCATCAAGCAGAAATTTTCTTAGCTCGTCAGCAGAAGAGAATTTTTTTAGATCTTGTGTGGACTCGATTTGTGTTGTTATTTCTGAAGTTGTTTTTTCCTCGCCTTCAGGAATCATTGGTTCTGTATGAGGAACGTTAGTCATTACTACAAAGCCAATTGCACTAGCTGCAGCAATGGCAATCACGGAGTATATTGCATATCGCGACGCGTTTTTCATGTACTAAGATTTACAATAGAGAGTTTATAGGGTTTGATTAAAATTGAATTTAACCGCAAATTTAAATAACGTTTATTGAGAGGATCACAAAAAAGCGAGTATGGATGAATACAAAGAAGTAGATCCAGTAAGCCTAACTGAGAAGATTGAGATAATTTCTACTGAGGATGAGAAGATAAAATCTGTCGGGGAATTGTTAAGCTCCGATTCTAGCAGAGCTATTTTGAAATTATTATTTGAAGACATCATGACTGCAAATCAGATTTCGCAAAAAACAGGAATATCTCTTCCACTTGTGATATATCATTTAAAAAAAATGCAGGAGATGGGGATTGTAAAAGTTAGCAATGTTGGCAAAAACGTTAAAGCTCAAGATATGAAGTTTTACACCACGACTAAATTTGCAATTGTTATCTTGCCATCGAGCTTATCTCAGAAAGCAAAGACAAGCAAGTCTTTGGCTAATTCGTTTAAGACGATTTACAGATTTGCCTCAATAGGAGTTGCTGGTGTGGCAACATGGTTTGTCTCTCAGTTTGCCCAGAATTTTCAAGCAGGCGAGACAGGTTTTCAGGAAAATTTGCCAGCACCCATGGAAGCGCCTGCAGACATAGCTAGGGAAGCGGCCAAGAGTAGTGCACCAATGATGGAACAAACATCAGAAGCTGCAATAGCAGCTGTACCACCAAATGTAGGAATTCCGCCGGATGTCTTTTGGTCAGTTGTATTTGCACTTTCTGTAATCATAGTTGGATTAATTATTGAAAGAGTCTGGAAAGCTTTCAGGCATTAGATAAAATTCTATTAGAAACTCTTAATCGTCTTCCTCATCATGGTGTTTGTCTTTTTTTGCTTTCTTTGATTCTTTTTTAAGTTCTTTTAGTTCTTTCTTAAACTTTTTTTCTTCAGTTTTCACTTCTTTTTTGAAGATCTTTTCCTCTTTCTTTGTTTCATTATCAAAGCTCTTTAGATCTGCCTTGAAGGCTTTTACGTCCTCTTTATCAATTTCTTTGAGTTTCTTTGCTTCTTTTATGAGGGATTTGGCAGTCTCTCTAAAGTCTTTGAATTGATCTTTGAATTGTTTTCTTGTATCCTTGTATGTCTCTCTTATTGCCTTTAGCGCAGCTTTGCAGTCATCTTTTATTTGCGTTCTATTTGCCGGACTAGCATTTTTGAGGGTCTCATGACATTCTCTAATTACTTGAAGTGTGTCATCTCGTTGTTGTTTTAATATTTCATTACGCAGATGTACAAAATCTGAAACTAGCTGACCTAGGTTGCTAATGTTTGTTGGTATGGTACCAGTCTGGTTTTTAGTTGTTCCAGTAGCATTGTTTGAATATGGACCCAGTCCTGCACTGTTCCAAGCTGCAACATGATATGTTTCTTGGTGCGCAGCCAAGAGTCCAGAATTTGTAAAGCTTGTTTTTGTGTTAGCTGTGTTATTTACAATTGTAGTGCCATTTCTTTGAATCTTGTAGCCAAGTATTGGTGCTCCACCTGTGTTAGATGGAGCATTCCAAGTTAGTTTTAATGCTGTATTTGATAGTGGAATAATATTCAATCCGGTCGGTGCATTTGGTGGCGTTGTTATGTGTGGCGCGGGATTTTGAAGTGTGGTTGCAATGGCACTATTTGATGCCAAACTAATGCCTACTGCATTATGAGCAAGGACTCTATACTCATAGCAAGTACCATTTACAAGACCTCTGCTTGAGTATGTAGTACTTGTATTGCCCGTATTTGCAACAAGTGTTGAGAAGCTACCGGCACAAGAATCTCTTCTTTCAATCTTGTATCCTGTAAGTGGAGTGCCGCCTGTATTACTTGGTGCTATCCAACTAAGATTGATCTGTGACTGTGATAGTGGTGTAGCTACTAATGATGTTGGAGCACTTGGCACTGTCCATGTTGTTGCAGAGGCGATGTTTGATGCATTTCCAGTTCCTGCATGGTTTATTGCATATACTTTGTACTCATAGCATATTCCTTCTGCTAGTCCAGTGTTAGAATAAGCAGTTGTTGTGTTAGTTGTGTTTGCTACTAGAACACTAAAAGAGCCTAAGCAGAAGGGTCGTATCTCAACCTTGTACCCGTTAACATGATCTGCAGTACTGTTTATTGGTGCTGCCCAAGACAGATTGATTTGAGTGCTTGATACTGCAGTTGCGTTAAGATTTGTTGGTGGGTTTGGTACTGTGAGCTCTGATGCTTGGGCTTGTGAAAAGCCAAGAGGTACAACAAGTGTGCCTGCTAGAAGAATTAGTGCGAGTGGGAATGCTGTTGTCTTCACTAAATCACATTGGAATCATTTTTGCATATAACCATCGGGCAGAATTTATCAGTACAAATCCTTCGTAAGCTTAAAATATTAAATTGAAACCACGCGTGAAATTCAGTCGTGTTTTATTTTGTTATGATAGGATCGTTCAGACCATGGTTGTGGTCTGAGTTCCTATCATCTTGGGCAAATCGAACCTTACCGAAATGCACTTTGTAATGATATTCTAATTAAGCGTACGATCAATTTGTGAGTAATACTTTTAGCCGATGATTTTACTAAGATTTGTCTATTTTATTTCCATTTTTGATTTTTGCGCCACTTTAGTTTTTGTAATCGGTATGTGTAATTTCTTAGAAAATCCTGTGTGACTTTTTTACCATATTTTTTATGCATGAAAAGCATGAGATCATTCCAACTTAGGCTAGCCATATGTTCCCGTGTTTTCTTGTCCGGAGCAGGGATCTTACGTTCCATCTTATAATGTCTAAACCTGGTACCTACAAAACCTTTCCCAATTTTTCTCTCGATAATAGAATTTCCCATACACAGAGTTACTGTTGTGAAGAAAAGGAGAAAAACATGGAATACGGTAGTTCTTATTAGCAGACAAACCAGCATGTGTTGGATATTATATGGTTTCACAAACTTTCAGCATAGGCAGTCGCTGTGCACGTTGTGGAAAAAATTCAATGTTAACTGATAATTCTACTGGTGAGAGGTTCTGTGGAGGATGCGGTTTTGTTATTTCTGAACGCGTTGAGGAATCAGGTCCTGAATGGCGTTCGTTTTCAAAAGACGAATCAGATGACAGGAGCAGGACGGGTTCACCAACTTCGCTTGCAATGCATGACATGGGACTTGCTACAATAATTGGTCATGCAAACAAGGATGTGACTGGAAAACCTTTGTCAGCTTCTATGAAAAGCACGATAGAACGTCTTAGAACATGGGACAGTCGAAGTCAGGCACATGAATCTTCAGACAGAAACTTTAGACAGGCGTTTAGTGATCTTGGTAGACTAAAAGACAAGCTTGCACTTTCAGACGCAGTAGTGGAAAAGACAGCATATATCTACAGAAAGGCGCTTGACAAGGGTCTTGTCAGGGGAAGATCCATTCCAGGCCTTCTTGCTGCAGCACTATATGCAGCATGCAGGGATAGTGGAACACCAAGAACGTTAAACGATGTCGCAAGTGAAATAAACATCAAAAGAAAGGACATATCACGGTGCTACAGGCTCCTTTTGCGCGAACTTGATCTAAAGATGCCGGTAGTAGATCCAGTACAATGTGTATCCAGAATAGCAAGCGAAGCTGAACTAAGTGAAAAGGTAAAACGAGGAGCTCTTGCAATCTTAAAT
>Ga0187892_10006431_pt1 | contig 17445 bp, 12 predicted proteins | sample MA1701073metaG_FD_139345 | JGI IMG/M metagenome (GOLD analysis project Ga0187892, IMG submission 139345) | Bio-ooze microbial communities from a basaltic lava cave in the Kipuka Kanohina Cave System on the Island of Hawaii, USA - MA170107-3 metaG ... | reverse complement strand
GCCGGCATGGTCCACCAGGTCTGGATCCGGGCGTTCGGCGCCTTCAGCGTGGCGCCGCCGGGCAATGGCAGCAGCGTCTGGTTCGCCACCCAGGACGGCTCGGCGGACACGATCCTGGTCCTCATCAACCAGACCAACGACGTGGTCACGCCGGTCCTCACGCTGCGCGACCTCGAGGGGAACATCGTCGCCGAGGGCGAGTTCGAGGTCGGCGCCCTGGCCACCTTCACGCTGTCGATCGCCTCCGCCGTGGCGCCGACGTGCGAGCCGGAATGACGGCCGCCACCGGGTAGCTCCGGCCGGCCCCGGGCCACGCCGGGGCCCCCGCGGATGGCGTTGCCCGTATAATTGCCCAGTGTCGGCCGCCACCCACGACGCGCTCGTCGCCACCCGCGGGAGGGCTCCCGTACCGCCCCGGCCGGGGGCCGGCGGGGAGCGGTGAAGTCCGTCCCCGGCATCGGGGCGGGACGGCCGCGGTCGGCCGTCCTGGCGTACCTGTCGTGCATCCGTTACCCGGACGTGCTGGTCCTCCAGGGCTCGCCGCTCCTCGGGGCGGCCTTCGCCCTCCGGGAGCCGAGCCTGGAGGCGGCCCTCGCCGGCTCGGTCTTCGCGCTCGCCGGGTTCCTCCTCGTCGCCCATGTGTGGACGCTGAACGACTGGGCCAACGTGGCCACCGACCGGGAGAATCCGACCCGGGCCGAGCGGGTCTTCTCCACCAAGGGGGTGAGCTCGCGGGGGCTGCTGGGCTTCTCCGTCGGGCTCCTGCTCGCGAGCCTCCTGGTGCTGGCCCTCCTGTCGCCGCTGACCGCGCTCATCGGGGCGGCCATCGCGGCCCTCGGCGTCGTCTACTCGCACCCGGCGTTCTGCGCCAAGAGCATCCCGGTGGTCTCCTCGGTGCCCCACGTCCTGGGCGGCCTGCTCCACTTCCTCCTCGGCTACTCCGTGTTCGCGGCCGTCGACGCGCGGGGCGTCCTGATCGGGGGCTTCTTCGCGCTGACGTTCACGGCCGGGCACCTGAACCAGGAGGTGCGTGACCACGCGGGGGACCGGCGGAGCGGGCTCAAGACCAACGCCGTCTACTTCGGCCCGCGCTCCGCCTTCCTGGCCGGCCTCGCCGTCTTCTCGCTGGCCTACGCCGACCTGGCGCTCCTGGCCTGGTACGGCCTGGTGCCGCCGGCCCTCGGCATCGTGGCCGCCCTGCTCTATCCGGTCCACCTGGTCCTGTCGGTGCGGGCCCTCCGCGCCGGGCTCGGTTTCGAGACGGTCAGCCGCCTTCAGCGAGGGTACCGGACGCTCTACGCGCTGATCGGCCTCGCCATGCTCGGAGCCCTCGTCCTCCGGTAGGCGCGCGGCCTGCCGGGATGAGGGGCGGGGCCGCTCGATCGACGCTCGTGTTCCTCGGCGTGCTCGCCGTCTACCTGGCCAACGGGCGCGCCATCGGCGCCGGCGACACGCTGCCCGCCAGTCACCTGCCCTGGAGCCTGGTGCGCGAGCGCTCGTTCGCCCTCGACCGGTTCCCGGCGCTCCACGGCGAGGCCGCGCGCGCGATCTTCCCGCTCCTCGACGGGGTGCCCTACTACCTGCGCCACGTCGACGGCCACTACCGCTCGGCGTACACGCCCGGGCCCGCCGTGCTGGCCCTGCCCGTGCACGCGCTGCCCATCGCGCTGGGGGCCCGCCCCGAGGGCGGCTGGGCGAGCGCGCTCGAGAAGCTCGCGGCGGCCATCGTCACCGCCCTCTCGGCGGTCGTGCTCCATCGGGCGCTCGGCCAGGTGACGGGAGCCCGCTGGGCGCTCGGCATCACGCTCATCTACGCCTTCGGGACCAGCAGCTGGAGCGTGAGCAGCCAGGCCCTCTGGCAGCACGGCCCGAGCCAGCTCTTCGTGTGCCTCTGGCTCCTCGGCCTCGTGCGGGGGCTGGGCGACGAGCGCCACCTGGCCCGCGCCGGCTTCTTCATGGGCGCGGCCGTCGCCATGCGCTCCACGGATCTGCTCCTCGCCCTGCCGGTGGTCGCCTGGATCGTGTGGACGCGCCCCGCTCTCACGGGCCGGCTCGCGCTGTGGGCGGCGCCCCCCCTCGGGGGCCTCGTCGCCTACAACCTGCTCGTCCTCGGCTCGGCGACGGGAGGGGGCGGGAGCACGACGGTCCCGGCCTGGGCCCTCTTCTCCCAGGTGCCGTTCCACGAGGGGGTGCTGGGCGTCCTCGTGAGCCCGGCTCGCGGCCTCCTCGTCTACTCCCCCGTGCTCGCGCTCGCCGTCGTCGGGGCGGTGACGGTGTGGCGCCGCGGCCCCTGGGCGTTCCGCATGCTGAGCCTCGGCCCGCCGCTGGTGATCCTGGTGGCCGGGAAGTGGTTCCTGTGGTGGGGCGGCGACAGCTGGGGGCCACGGCTCCTGGCCGACACGGCCCCGGTCCTCTGCTTTCTCCTGTACCCGCTCGCCGAGCCCGCGTGGCGCCGGCCCCTGGCGTGGGCCCTCGTCGTCCTCCTCGCCGCGTGGTCCGTCGGCGCCCACGCCATGGGGGCGTTCCTCCACGATCGACGCTGGGAGGGCCTGGCCGACGTCGACCGGAACCCCGGGCGACTGTGGTCGTGGGCCGAGGGTCCGCTGGCCTTCCACGGCCGGGAGGCGTCGGCGGCGGTGGCCGCGCTCGTCCCGGGGGCCGCGCGCGGCGGGGCGACAAGCGCCACCGCTCCGGAGGGGCTCAGGGCGGCGTTGGAGGCCGGGCCGCTCCCGCTCGAGGTCTTCGCCGGGGAGGCGATCGCGGTGCCGGTGGCCGCCACCAACATCGGCCGGGCGACGTGGCTCGCCGCTGCCCCCGGCGACCGCGGCGCGGTGCGGCTCGGGTGGCGCTGGCAGCACCCCGAGCGGGAGCCGCCGGGCGGGCGGGCCGGTTTGCTCCTCGACGTCCCGCCGGGAGCGTCCGCCCGCTTCTCACCGAACATCGCGGCTCCGGCCGTGCCCGGCGAGTACCGGCTGACCATCGACATGGTCAGTGAGCTCGTGACGTGGTTCGCCGACCGGGGGTCCCGCCCCGTCCAGGTGATCGTCCGCGTCCTGCCCCTCGAGCTGCACCGCGTGCTCGAGGCGGCCGGGAGCGCCCTCGGGCCGGTGCCCGAAGCGGCCATCACCACCGACCGCCGGGTCTACCGGGCGGGGGACCGGCTCGGGCTGGCCGTGGCGCTCCGCCACCCGCACCCGCCGCGGAGGCTCGACGGGTATCTCGTCCTGGAGGGCACGGCATCCTTCATCTACGACGGGCGGCGGCTCTCCGCGGCAGGGTCGACGCCGTGGCCGCCGTGGGTGAAGGGGCTGCCCCTGCCCGCGCGCGCGGAGGGCCGCTTCGGGGTGACGCTAGCCGGACTCGCCCCTGGCGACTACCGCTGGCACGTCCTGGTCGCCGAGGTGGGAACCTACCGGCCGATCGTGAGGGCGTCGGCCGCCTTCAGGATCGAGCCGTAGCGGGGGAGGCGAGACGGCGCCGGCCGGTCAGCGAGGCAGGCGGGCGAGGGCCCGGTTCACCGCGTCTTGCACCTGCGCCTCGCCGTCGCGCTGGCGGAGGGCCTCGAGGTGCGGCCGGACCTTTTGGTCCCCCAGGAGGCCCAGGGTGTCGACCGCCTGGACGCGCACCTCCGTGCTCCGGTCCGCGAGCCTCGCCAGCAGGGGATCCACCGCGCTCCGGTCGCGGAGCTCCCCGAGGGCCCACACCGCGGCCTGCCGGGCGGGCGCGAAGGGATCCTCGAGCCGCCTGATCAGGATCGCGAGGCCCTCCTTCACCTTCCACGCTCCGAGGGCCTGGAGCGAGGTGACCCGGAGGAAGTAGTCCTGGGGCTCGTCGGCGTTCTTGAGGGCCAGCGGGATGGCCGCCTTCACGTCGAGCAGGGTGAGCACCCTCACCGCCCACGCCTTGACGTTCCTCGCCTGGCGGAACCGGATGGCCATGAGCTCGCGCTCGGAGGGCGCGCTGGTCAGCTTGGGCATGGCGAACGCCGGCTCGTCGCGCACCAGGCGGAGCAGGGTCTCGGCCGAGCCCAGGTCCTTCTCCTCGCCGAGGGCCTGGATCGCCTGGGTCCGGAGGTAGGGGTCGAGGCTCCGGTCGCCCGCCATCTCCCTCAGCAGCGGGATGCGGTCGGACGGGCTCCGGAGGTTCTCGAAGGTGAGGGCGTAGAGCGCCGCGCCGCGCACGCCGGCGTCCGCGTCCCGGGCTGTCGCCAGCACGAGCGGGCGCGCGGAGTCGTCGCCGATCCGCCCGATGGCCTCGACGACGGCCACGCGCACCCCGGACACCTCGCCCGGCGCCCCCAGCCGCTCCTTGAGCGCGGGCAGCGCGGCCTGGTTCCCCTTCCAGGCGAGGGCGCGCGCCGCCGCCGTCCGGATCGAGACGACAGGGTCGTCGAGGACGGCGATCAGGGGCGGGATGACCTCGGCGCTCCCCCATCCTCCGAGGAGCCCGACGAGCTGGAGCCGCTCGGCCTCCGAGCGCGTCCGGTCCTGGGCCTGCTTGGCGATCTCCTCGAGGACGGGCCCGGCGTTGCTGAGGGGGGTGGACGCCGCCCGGCTCTCGGGCGCCCACGCGAGCGACAGGAGGGCCGCGCCGACCGGGATCGCCCCTCGCCACAGACCGGACCAGAGTGACCAGCTCATCGCGACCGGGCTATCTTACTACACCCCTGGCGCGGCCACAGCCTTTCACACGGTCGATCCTTCACGGCCGGTCAGGCTTTCCCGGGATGGCGTGGTATCCTCGATCGCGGTGCACGGGCCGTCCCATCCCCGAGGAGATCGGAGGCGAGCGATGCAGCGACAGTGGCACCCCTGGGTCCGGAGTCTGGCGGCGACATCGACGCTGGCGGGCCTGCTCCTCGCGGGCGGCGGCCTGATGGCGCAGACCCCCGCTCCCGGCGGCCCGGCCGCCCCCGGGGCGCCGGCGAGTCCCGTCGTGCCGCCGGCGGAGACGCCGCCGGACGAGAGCGTCACGCTGATCTCCGGCCCCAAGGGCCTGGCCTTCCGGCTCGTGGAGCAGTCGGGCGATCAGCGGCGCGGGGGCGGGGGGCTGACGCTGGCCGCGCCGGGACCGAACGACACGTGGACGCCGCTGCTCCAGATCTTCCCGAAGGAGCCCGGCGTCAGCGCCCGTGATGGCCGGGTGGCGTTCGGCCCGGGCGGGGAGATCGCCCTCGTCTACCGCTGGTGGGGTCACTCGCCCCGGACGAAGCAGCTCCGGGTGGTCGTGTCCCGGGACGGCGGGAGGACCTGGAGCCAGCCCACGACCCAGATCGACGGCGTCGGCAAGGCCTTCGACCCGAAGCTTGCCTGGCTCGGGGCCAAGGGGCTCGTGGTCGTCTGGGGCGACGAGCGGCGGGGCAACCGCCTCTTCGACGTCTACGCCCGTCGCTCGCTGGACGGGGGCCGCACCTGGGATGCCGAGCAGATGCTGAGCCGGTTCCCCAAGATCGGCCCCAACGACCTCCACACCCGGCCCCACGTGCTGTCCGACGGGGACCGCGTGTGGGTCCTCTGGCTCGGGCTGCGCGGGATGACGAGCCATCTCTTCATGAACCGCTCCACGGACGGGGGCCGGACCTGGTCCGACCCCGCGCTGGTGACCGCCGACAGCCGCTCCGTCTTCGGCGAGACGCTGCTCCGGGTGGACAAGCACATGCTGCTCGTGTGGCACGATGCCGGCGGCGGCCAGCCGGACCGCATCTACGCCAGCACCTCGAGCGACGACGGGGCCACCTGGACCGCACCCGTCCGCGTCGACCACCTCCCGGACGGGGGCCCGGCCGCCGCCTCGTCGAGCGTCCTCCTCGGCGAGGACGGGGAAGCCCTCGTGGCCTGGCAGGACGCCCGCAACGCACGCGAGGACATCTTCCTGTCCCGCTCGGCCGACTGGGGCCGGACGTGGGCGAAGGAAGACCAGCGCATGGACATGGACGAGCCGGGCACCGCCATCTCCCGCTTCCCGAGGCTCGCCAAGGCCCCCGACGGGCGGGTGGCGCTCGCCTGGGAGGACGACCGGGCCGGCCACGAGGCCGTCTACCTGCGCGTTCGCTCGGCCGGCGAGCGGCCGGTCTGGGGCCCGGAGATCCTCGTGGCCCCGTCCACCCAGCGGGTCGCGGCGCGCGTGCCGACGCTGGCGTGGGGCCAGAGGGACGTGCACGTGCTCTGGCACGTCTGGGACCACACGCTCGGCGTGAGCAGCGTCAGCAAGCGCGTCGCGGGCCGCACCCTCTCGCTCAAGCCCTAGCCCGCTCCTGGAGGCGCCCGGCGTGCGGTGGTGGCCGAGCCGGGCGTCCGCCGCGGCGGCGCTCGTCCCGCCGCTCGTCCTCGGCTGGCTCGGCTGGCGGCACCGCTGGACCTCCGAGGACGCGTTCATCCTCCTGCGCGTCGTCCAGAACCTCCTGGACGGCCACGGCCCCGTCTGGAACCTGGACGAGCGGGTCGAGGCGTACACGAGCCCGCTCTGGGTCGGGCTCCTGACCCTCGGCGGGCTCGCCCTGGGCCCGCCCAGGCTCGAGTGGACCGCCGTCGTCCTGGGGCTCGTAGGCTCGGTGGCCGGGCTTCTCGCCGCCGGTCGGGGCGCCCTCCGCCTGGCCCGGGCCCGCGGCGCGGCGCGGGTGGCGTTGCCGCTCGGCGGGCTCGTCGTCGCGGCCCTGCCGCCCTACTGGGACTACGCGACCTCGGGGCTCGAGAGCGGGCTGGTCTTCGCGTGGCTCGGCGGGTCCTTCTGGCTCCTCGCCCGGAGAGCCACCGCTCCCGCCGGGGACATCCCGCGTGGAGATGCCTGGGTAGCGGTCGCCATCGGCCTCGGTCCCCTGGTGCGGCCGGACCTCGGCCTCGTGACCGCCGGCTTCCTGCTGGTGCTGCTGTGGGCAGGCGGACGCGGCGCTGCGCGGTGGCTCGGGCTCATCCTCGCCACGGCCGCGCTCCCCCTCGCGTACCAGGTGTTCCGGATGGGGTACTTCGCGGCGCTGGTGCCCAACACGGCCCTGGCCAAGGCCGCCTTCGACGTCCACTGGGGGCAGGGCTGGCGCTACCTCTGGGACCTCGTCGGCACCTACTGGCTCTGGGCGCCCTGCCTGGCCCTGGCGCTCGCGCTGCCGAGGGGCGGGAGGGCCGGCGACGGGCGGCGGGGCGCGCGCCTCCTCGTCCTCGTGCCGGTGGCGTGCGGCCTCCTCCACGCGCTCTACGTCGTTCGCCTCGGCGGGGACTTCATGCACGCCCGGATGCTGCTCCCGAGCCTCTTCGCCGTCCTGCTGCCGGTGAGCGTGGTCGGGGTGCGATCGGCCCGTGAGGGGCTGGCGGCCGCCGTCGTCCTCCCCTGGGCGCTCGCCTGCGCTCTCTGGCTGCGGGTGCCGTACGGGGCGGGGATGGGGCCGGCCGGGATCGCCGACGAGCGCGGGGTGCACGCGGCCTCGGTCGGCCGGCCCCATCCCGTCACGCTCGAGGACTACGCGTCCGCCTACGTCGCCCGGGACGGCCAGGCGCTGCGCGAGCTGGCTGGCCGGCGCCGCGCCGTCCTGCTCGGCGGCGAGATCGTGGACGGCCGGCCCTGGCCGCCGGAGCTGACGCCGGCGTCGTGGGTGAAGGCCAACGTCGTGGCGGGCCGCCCCAACATCGGGATCCTCGGCTACACGGCGGGTCCCGCCGTCCACGTGGTGGACCGTCTCGGGCTGGCCGACCCGCTCGGGGCCCGGCTGCGCATCGCCGAGCGGGGCCGGCCCGGCCACGAGAAGTGGCTGTCGGATGCGTGGATCGCCGCCCGCTTCGCCGATCCGGGGGCGGCCCTGCCGCCGGGCGCCCCGCCCGAGGCCGCCGTCACGGCGGCCCGCGCCGCGCTTGCCTGCGGCCCGATCCGCGAGGTCCTGGACGCCATCGAGGGCCCGCTCACCTGGGCGCGCTTGGCGGTGAACATCGGCGTGGCGTGGCGCTCGCGGCGACTGGCCATCCCGGCCGACCCCGCGGCGGCGGCTTCCGGGCTTTGCGGTCCCGGCGGGCGGCGGTGAAAACACAATCGGGCGAAGGGGCTCGAGAACCCCTCCGCCCGATGACGCTACGCTACTGTCCGAGCCTAACTGTTACCGCTGCGGGACGTTGAACCCTGGGCCGACCACGATCGGCGGGATGCCCTGCAGGCTGAGGAAGTTGCCGTTGCTGAGCCGGCCGAACAGGTCGTTGCCGACCACGCCGGCACCCCACTGGATCGACTTGTAGCCGGTGAAGGAGCACTCGGATTCCCCGGTGTTGCAGGCCGGCTCGCCCTCGATCTCGGTGTAGGTCCCGTTCGGCGTGCCCGTCTGGGGGTTGGCGTTGGTGTAGACGGGGTCGATGGCCGCCAGCGGGGTGGCGCCCCAGCACCGGCAGAAGATGTGCACGTTGCGCCTGAACTCCTCCTCGTCGTCGTAGATCCGGAGGAACAGCGGCGTCGCGCTGGTGCTCGGCACCGGGACCGGATCCAGGTGCGGGAAGCCGCGGCTCTCGGGGAACACGCCCGGGATGACGAGCCGGGTCGGGCACACCAGGTAGAGCGTCGTGCGCACGCCGCTGCCCTCGAACGGGGCCACCACGGTGGCGCCGGTGCGCAGCGGGTTCCACACGAACCGGGCGGTCGCGCCACCGCCGATCGGCACGTCAGCCTCGGGGTTGTGGATCGAGATCGGCTCCAGCACGCGCGACAGCGTCCCGTCCAGCACGTTGATCCAGAGGACCCGCGCGTGGATGGCGTTGCTGAGCGGATCCAGCACGCCGGACTGCCCGCCCGAGTTGTCCACCGCCGCCGCGGCGATCAGGCCGGCCGCCGGGATGTTGGCGATGCTGTTCAGGTTGAAGAACTCGGAGTCGTTGACCGTCAGCGGCAGGCCGATGGAGGGCCCGACCCGCAGGCAGCTCTGGTCGAAGAAGAACATGTGGAGCGGCTTGGACCCGAAGGGGTTCTCCTGCGGCGGCGCGTTGCTGCCCACCGGCGAGGCGATCTCGAGGATGGAGATGCTCCCCGTGTGGAGCCCGCCGAACAGGGATCCGTTGACGGGGTTCACCTGCTGGATCGAGGCGACGGCGCCGCCGAGGCCTCCGCCGACGTAGGGGATCACCGCGCCGGAGGCCACCAGGCCGAGCGGGTCGGCCATCCCACCCCGGTCCTGGAATTGCGCCTGCGCCACCGCCGGCGCCATCAGCGCCAGCAGGCCGATGACCACGGCTCCTGTCAGCTTCCTCATTCCGCTCAGTCTCCCCATTCCGCCACTCCTCTGGATGAAAGATGTGGGGTACCCTACCGCTCCTCGCCTCTGTGCAGGCCGACCCTCGGCCTCCCGACTCGCCGACTGAGAACTAGTTCTGCCGTCCATCCGCCCCTCGGACACCACCCCGCCACCAGCACGCCACCAGCACGCCAGCGGGGCCGACAGTGAAAACGCAGGGGACATGGCTGCAAACCTGGACCAGGATAGGTGGGCCGCCGTTGAGTGTCAACAAAAAAAAGCCGGGGGCGAGCCCGCCTTACACCCTCCCAGACCCCCGTTGCCCACCCCTCGGTCACCTCTCACTGCTGACCCGGCGGCCCGCCCACCTGCTGCTCCAAGGTTCGGTACCAGACGCCCTTGATCCGGACCCAGCGGTCGCCCACCACGACCGCGGTCGGGGGGATGCGCCGGTTCGGCGCCGTCGGCAGGACGGGCAGGACGATCAGCCGCACCTTGACCGTGGCGAAGTATCCGTCAAGGCTGGCGTCCTCGACCTGGTAGGCGAGGTATTTCACCACCCGCGGCACGCCCGCGTACTCCGCGACCGTCATCTTGCCCCGCCCCCTGGGCTCCAGCAGCTCCCACTGCTTGGTCGGCTCGCCGGCCACGCGGGCGGCCCAGAACTGCGCCGCGCGCTCGAGGAGCGGCTCGATGTCGGTCGTCTGGGGGGCCGGCTGCACGCCCGCCGGCGGCGGGGCCGGCGCCGTCTGGGCGCGCGCGACCGCGGGCGCGGCGACGAGCGCCAGCGCCGAGGCGCCCGCGATCAGCAAGGCGCCGATTCGCGTGCGGGATCCCGGGGGCGTCATGCGAAGTTGAGCGCGTGGCGCGCGTGGCAGGTGTCGCCGATGAGCTGCCGGAACAGTTCCAGGTCGAGGTCTCGCGCTTCGGCCACGTTGCGTCCCTCCATGTCCTCGATGGTGCGCGTGAGCGCGGCGACGGCGGCCGCGCGCTGCCGCTCCTGCGCCGCGTTCAGCTTCAGCACGCCGCGGCGCACGCCGAGGGCCAGGCACTCCTCGCCGTGGCCGAGGAGCTTCAGCCTGGCGTCGAGCGCGTACCAGTAGGCGCCGGGCTCCGTCGCGCGCTCCCGGTAGAAGCGGTCGATGAGCTCCGCGTCCGCGGAGAGCCGCCACAGCATGAGGCTCGCCTGGGCCCGCACCCGCTCCAGCCGGCCCCGGCCGGCGTAGCCCGCGCCCACCGCCGTCAGGAGCGCGTACAGCATGTGGGTGCCGCCGCACGTGAAGGCGTGGACGGGGGCGCGCACGCTCATGGCGTGGCCCTCGCGCATGGCGCGGGCCAGCGGGGCGGAGCCCTGCTCGAGCAAGCGGAGCGCGCTCTCCACCACCTGGTCGAGGTCCACCGCCTCGCCCCAGGCGTTGCTCCAGCGCGGCCGCATCGGCGAGGTCGTGAGCGCGAAGGCGATGATGCTCCACGGCAGCATGTTCGCCTCGCCCACCACGTGGGCGGGGCGGAAGAGCACCCGCGCCCCCTCCGCCACCTCGCGGAGCGCCCGCGGGCGCCCGCCGTGGGTGAACGCGTGGTCCAGCGGGACGCCCGCCTCGAGCAGCGTCTTCAGGAACATGTTGGGGTGGACTTCCACCTGGCGGGGGAAGGCCAGCACCTCCTGGCCGTTCGCGGAGACGCTGGCCAGGTGGGTCTCGAGCAGCCAGCTGGCGGCGCGGCGCCCGTCCTTCAGCGCATGAGCCTGGCCCATCGCGCGGACGCCGTGGCAGACGGCCCAGGGGTCCTCCGGCAGGGTCGCCCACCGGCGCACCGTCGCGCCCCCGTCGGCGGAGCCCGCGGCGCGACCCGGGGCTGCGAGGGACAGGGCGGCGGCCGCGCCTCCGGCCAGGAGGCGCCGGCGGCTCAGGAGGGGGCCGTGGCAGCCCGCGGGGTAGAACCACCGCGGCGGCGCCATCGGGGGCGCGGGCTCCTCGGGCGCCACCGGCTCCGCCGCCCTCAGTTGAGGCCCAGGGCGGACTGGAACGTCTGGCCCTTGGGCGGGTAGATCACGTTCGGCACGCTCGGCTGGCTCGTCGACCCGCCCGGCGCCGCGGCGGCCGCGCTCGAGCCGCCGGGCGACGGTGACTCGCCCGCCGCCCTCGGGGCGGCGCCTCCGGCCCCCGCCGCGGCGCGCTCGGCCCGTCGGGCCTCCTGCTGACGGCTCCGCTCGAGCTGGCGCCCCGAGGCCTCGATCTGCTCGCGGAGCGCCTGCGCCCGGACCGCGTCGGGCTGGAGCCGCAGCGCCCGCGTCGCCAGGCTGGCGCCCGGGGAGGGCACCACGGCGTCCGCCCCGACTCCCGCGACACCGGGGTGACTGGGACCGCGCGCGCCCCCGCGCGGCGCCGCCGCGCTCACCCCGGGCCCGCCGTCGCCCTGGGCGGTGTAGACGGGGACGACCACCGTCCCCGAGGGCCCCTCCAGCTCCACGCGGTCCTCCCGGATCGCGGTCAACCGGTATGGCCCCAGGCTCTCGCCGGGGCGCATCACCACGACCCGGTCGCCGGTGAAGGTGTGCTCCTTGATCCACACCAGCCCCGACCCGTCCTCGAACAGCATCAGCCCGCTCAGCACGAAGCGCTCGGCGTGCGGCCGCGGCGCGCCCTGGCCACGGACGTCGCCGGGGAGCGCCCCGATCAGCGCGAAGGTCAGCAATGCCAGCAAACTGGACCGGCCCAACCGCGTACCCTCCAGAGGTTCGGGACGGAACCGTCCCGGGGATCACACCACGATGGCAAGTATAGTAGGAGGCGGCCCGAAGGCAGTCAACAAGTAAAGGCGGCTAGGGCAAGACTCGGGCCAGCGTCTCGCGGGCCTCGGGCGGCGCCTGCTTGCGGGCCTCCTGGGCGGCCCGCTCCGCCTCCCGCGCGTCGCCGCCGAGCGCCGCCGTCCGGGCGAGGATGGCCCACGCGAGCCACTCCCGGTCCCGGCTGAGGGCAAGCGCGATCCGCGCCTCGTCCCCGGCGCGCTCGACCGCTCCCTGCTCCAGGAGCGCCCAGGCCAGCTGGGACCGCAGGGCCGGGTCGGCCGGGCGCCACGCCACGGCCCGGTCGAAGGCCTCGAGCGCCTGGCCCATGCGCTCCCTCTCCCCCATCCGCACCCGGGCGAAGCCCGTCTGGGCGGCCAGGGTCCATCCCGGGCCGGCGGCGCCGGCCACGGCGCGCGTCTCCGCCAGCACGGCCTCGACCCGGCGCAGCAGGGCGCGGCGCTGACGCGCGTCGGGCTCGAGGGACGCGACGCGCAGGAGGACCGCGGCCAGCCCCTCTCCGGACAGGCTCACCCAGGGCATCAGCGCGCGCGCGCGCGCGAAGCCGGCGACGGCGTCGCCGAGGCGCCCGGCGAGCGTCGCTCGCGTGGCCCCGGCGTAGGCGAGCGAGGCCTGGAGCCAGCGCGTCGACGCGACGACGGCGCCGAGCGCCAGGAGGACCACGGCCACGGCGACGAGCCAGCGTCCCTGCCCGGCCCGGCCGCGGGCCGGGGCGACGGCCGGGAGGTCGGACCACGGGGGGGAGACGAGGAGCGCGGCGGCGAGCCAGTGGAGCGCGAGGGGGACGGGCGCGTCGATGCCGAAGGCCCCGTCCAGGGCGTGCGCCGTGACCGCTCCGAGCGCCCCGAGCCGGAGCATTCGCTCTCCGCCGCCGGACGACCGGACGCGCCGCACCCCGACCCACAGGACACCGGCCGTGACGCCGGTCCAGAGGAGGAGCCCCCCGACCCCGCCCGTCACCAGGTGGTCGAGCGGCACGCTGTGGGCGCGATCCACGAGGTACTGGCCCCTGAAGCCCTGGCCGCGGGCGGCCAGCACGCCCACCCCGGGCTGGGCCAGCGGGCTCAGCGTGTGGATCTGGGTCTCTAGCCCGTAGCCCACGGCGGCCCGGACGCGCGGCATCCCCTCCGGGACGCGCGGCTCCCCGCCGGCCAGCGCGCGCCAGCCGTCGAGGATGCCCGCCCACACCTGGACGCGGAACCACTCGGGCGAGCCGTGCTTGAGCTCCAGCATCTGGTCCATCCGCCTGAGCAGCGGCAGCTTGGACAGGGCGAAGGGCGAGCCGGGCACGTTCAGCAGCACGATCACCGCCAGGAGGACGGTCACCACGGCGCCGCCCGCCATCAGCGTCTTCCTGGCTCCCAGCGCCCACAGGACCGGCACCCCGGCCACCGCGAGCCCGGCCAGGAGCGCGAGGAACGCGCCCCGTGCCTGGGAGGCCACGATCACGAGCGCCTGAGCGGCGAGGAGCGCGCCGAGCGCGGGGATGGGCAGCGGCGCCGGCGCGCGCCAGAGCACGACGGCGCCGCCGATGGCCCACGGGCCCAGCGCCCACCACAGCGCGGGCCAGCTCCCCGCGCCGAACACGAGGGCCACCGCCCCCACCGCCCAGCCGGCCATCACGAGCGCCGGCGTCCACCGGTCCGGCGGCTCGCTCACCGGCCCGGACCGGGACCGCTCGGCCAGGGCCCAGCCGAGACGGCCCAGGGTGAGCGGGGCCAGGATCACGAGGTAGCTCCCGAGGAAGATGTGCTGGCCGAACGTGGAGCGGACCGTGAGCTTGGCGACCACGGGATCCCAGGACGGGGGCAAGGGATCGAGCGAGGCGATCTGGCCCAGCGCGAGCAGGCACACCGGCGCGCTGCCCCAGAGGACGGCGTCCACCGCGGCGCGGGCGCGGTCGGCGCGGGCGGCCCACCCGAGCGTCAGCGGGAACGCCGCCAGCGCGGCCAGGAAGGCGAGCAGCCCGAGGCCGCGGCCGAAGTACCCGACGAGGCTCTGGGGCGGCGACAGGGACAGCGCCGTGGTCAGCGCGTACCAGGCCGCGTAGGCCACGACGCCGGCGCGCAGCGCGCGGCCGAGCCGGTCGGGCTCGGCGGGGGGCCGGTGCGCCCCGGGGGCCACGAGGGCGGTGGCGGCCAGGGTGCCGGCGACCACGAGCACGACCCACCAGGCCTTGACGTCGTCGTAGGGGCCGGCCGCGGGACCGAGCACCACGAGCGGCCCGCCCAGCGCCAGGGCCCCGAGGCCGATCGGGATCGGGGCCGACGCGAAGCGGCTCGACAGAGGGGCGGCGGCCTCCGCGTCCCGGGCCCGCCGGCGCCGCGCGGGCGCGGGCGGGCGGACGCGCCGGCTCAGACGGCGCCCTCGCCGCGCAGGACCACCGGGATGGTGCGCAGGAGGATGCGCAGGTCCAGGCTGGGGGACCAGCGGTCCACGTAGAGCAGGTCCAGCTCCATCCAGCCCTCGAAGTCCACCTGGCTGCGCCCGCTGACCTGCCAGAGGCCGGTCATCCCGGGCCGCATGGCCAGGCGCCGCCGCTTGCGCCCCTTGATCAGGCTCGCCTCGTAGACCGGCAACGGCCGCGGCCCCACCAGGCTCATGTCCCCGCGCAGCACGTTCAGGAGCTGGGGCAGCTCGTCCAGGCTCGCGCGCCGGAGCAGGCGGCCGACGGGGGTGAGCCGCGGGTCCAGGGCGATCTTGAAGACGGGGCCGGTCATCACGTTCAGGTGCGCGACCTCCTCGCGCATGCGCTCCGCCCCGACGACCATGGTGCGGAACTTGTACATCCGGAACACGCGACCGTGGAACCCCGCCCGCTGCTGGCGGAAGATGGCGGGCCCGCGGGAGGTCGCCCGGATCACGAGGGCGATGGCCAGCATGAGCGGCGAGAGCAGGACGAGGAGGACCACGGCGCCCAGGAGGTCGCCGAGGCGCTTGGCGGCGAGCCAGCCGTGCCGCGTGAGGGTGGGCGAGAAGCCGTAGAAGGGCAGCCCGAAGATCTCCTCGACGAACGCGTGGGCGTGGGCGGGACGGTAGAGGTCCACCAGCACGCGGGTGTCGACGCCGAGGCTCTCGCACACCTCGAGCCCGTCGGCGATGGCCTCCAGCCCCGTCGGCGGCACCGCGAAGAACACCTCGTCGACCACGAGATCCCCCTGGAGGAGCGCGGCCAGCTCGGACACCGGGCCCAGCACCCGCACCCCCTCCACCTGCTCCCCCGTCTCGGCCGGGCCGAGCGACACGCAACCGCGCACCACCCACCCGGCGTCGGGATAGCGGAGCAGCGCCTGGAGGAGGCGGCGCGCGCCGTCCCCCGTGCCCACCACCAGGGCCACGCGGGCCCAGCGGGGGCCGCGGAGCCAGGCCTGCATCGCCACCCGCCCGACCACGAGGCCGCCGGCGCTGGCCAGCGCGAACAGCGCCAGGATGCTGCGGTTGACCTCGCTCTCCTGGAACAGGAACAGGGCGGCGGTCAGCACGACGAAGCCCGCGGCGCTGACGCGCAGCCCGAGCCACACGCGCGAGCGGGTGGTCCAGCCCACCCCGTAGGCGCCGAGGAGAGCCAGGAGCGACAGCCAGACGGGCACGATGAGGGCGAGCAGCCAGAGGTAGACGGCCAGCGGCGCCACCGGGCGGGCGAGCGGGCGGTCCAGGAGCATGCGGACGCCGTAAGCGGCGAGGAAGGCCAGGACCAGCACGGCCACGTCGGCCCCCACCAGGGGCAGGACGAAGGCCCAGCGCCGCCGCCCGATGGTCACGCGCGCCCCGGGCAGAGGGAGCGGAACAGCGCCTCGTAGGCGTCGGTCACCGTCTCCCAGGAGTAGTGCGCGCGCACGCGGGCGACGGCCCGCGCGCCGAGGTCCCGCGCGAGCGCCGGGTCCTTCAGGAGGCACTCGAGCACCGGCTGGAGCCCCGCCGCGCCCATCTCGCCCGGATACGACAGCCCGGCGTCGCCGATGGTCTCCAGGTTCTCCGGGGTGTCGTTGACGACCACGGCCGCCCCCGCCCCCATGGCCTCGAGCACGGCAGGGTGGGTGCCGCCGACCTCCGACGTCTCCACGAAGCAGTAGGCGTTGGACAGGAGCTCGCGGTAGCCCGGCCCGAAGAGGTAGCCGGTGAAGAGCACCCGGGGGTCGGCGGCGGCATGGAGCGAGCGGATGTAGGCGGCGGCGTAGGGGGCGTCGCCCACCACGACGCAGCGCAGGTCAGAGGCGATCCTCTGCCAGGCCTCGACCAGGTGGTGGGCGCAGTTCTCGGGCACGAGGCGGCCCACGAAGAGGACGTAGCCGCGGGGCGAGAGCCCGAAGCGCCGAAGGAACGGCCCCGGCGGCGGCGGCGTGGGCTCGGCGCCGTAGGCGATGTAGCTGGAGTCGGCGCCGTGGCGCGTGCGGTAGTACTCCTGCACCCGGCGCGAGTCGGTGATCATCCGGTGGGGCAGGCGGGCCGCCCACCACTCGCTCTGGCGGATGTACGCGCGGGCGAAGCGGCTCCACTTACTGCGCTTCCAGTCGAGCCCGTCGACGTTGAGGGCCACGCGCTGGCCGGCCAGGCGCGGGATCCAGCACAGCGGGCTCACGCCCACGTTGAAGAACAGCGCGACGTCGTAGCGCTGGCCGAGGGCGTGGAGCACGGACAGCAACGTGTGCATCATCGTGTCCAGGTGCTTGGTGCGGATCGTGGGCAGCTTCACGAGCCGCATGCCCCGGTACTCGGCGCCGGCGTGGGAGACGTGGGGCACGCGGCAGTAGACGGTGACCCGGTGGCCCCGCGCCACGAGGCGCGCCCCCAGCTCCTCCGCGCAGGTCTCGAAGCCGCTGTAGCTGGCCGGCACGCCTCGGGTGCCGAGGATCGCGATGTTCACGGCCCCGATCCTACCGTGGCACCGGCTCGCCGGGCGCCCCGGCCAGGTCCACGGACTCCTCGTCGGAGATCGCCCGATGGCGGCGCAGCTGGCGGAAGGCCCACGGGGCCAGGGCGAGCCCGGCTCCCAGCGCTGCCGCCGCCCCCATGAGGGCGAGGCGTCCCCACCGGCCGAGGGCGAGGGCCGGCGCCAGCCAGTGCTCGGCCAGCAGCACGGCCGCGGCCAGCGCCGCGCCGGCGGCGAGGCCGGGCCCGAGGGCCAGCGCCCAGCGGCCGAGGCTGAAGCGCATCTCGCGGCGCAGCGCCACCAGCGTCACCGGCACCATGGCCACGGCCGCCGCCGCGCCGCCCACCGCGACGCCCGCCGTCCCCCACGCGAGCCCCACCACCCAGCCGCTGCCGTAGGCGAGGAGCCCCCCGCATCCGAGCGCCAGGAGCAGCCACTGCCGGCCGCGGCCGAGCAGGACCGAGCGCGGGAGCACGGTGACCGAGGCCGCAAAGGCCCGGAGCGCCAGGAGCTGCATCAGCATGGCCGAGCCGGCCCAGGCGCGGCCCAGGAGCGCCGGCACGAGGTCGTCGG
>Ga0187892_10006430_pt1 | contig 17446 bp, 16 predicted proteins | sample MA1701073metaG_FD_139345 | JGI IMG/M metagenome (GOLD analysis project Ga0187892, IMG submission 139345) | Bio-ooze microbial communities from a basaltic lava cave in the Kipuka Kanohina Cave System on the Island of Hawaii, USA - MA170107-3 metaG ... | reverse complement strand
TCCTCCTGTCGAGACGACGTGCTTCAGAACACACGCATTCTCCCAGGTCAGGAGGGCTTTTACGCGGCAATCCGGCCGGCTACGGAGCGCGCCATGCTGGCCCTATGAACAATCGAGGCTAGACAGGCCTTCGTGAAAACCTGGACCGGCGCTGACCGTGATCACAACACCGTCGGCCATCTAACGGACGGCCCCCAGCGACGCAACCTCGTCCTCGGGTTGTACTCGTCGTGCCGCCAACTTGCCCTCAGTGGATACGGCATGCAGGTCGTGGGTGAAGCAGGTCGTAACGCAGAGCGGTTGGCGCTGCAGCGCATCCCCGACCTGGCAGCCTGCGCCATCGACGAGATCCTGGGTCGGGCGAACGCATGATTCGACGACGGAGGCAGGGCCGTCGACGCTTCGGGCTTGATGGTCGTCCCGTGCAGGGGTTCGAACCAGGTGAGCAACCTGACTGGCTGGGCACCGACCTTGACCCGATGTGGTGCCTCATCGAGGGCGACCTTCACGCCGCCCGAAACATCGGCGTCTCCCGAGAGATGATCGACCGCTCCTGTGCCCGGATCGCCTCGTATGCACGGCGCGACGACTACCTCGGGGAGGAAGCTCGAGAGCAGTTGCGGCGGATCGCTCTGGAGTTGGGGCGGCTGGCGATCCCCGGCGCCCAGCCGGCCGTGGCCTCTCGCGGGCGTCTGCGTGCCCGCTACATGGAGCCCATCCACGAGAACTCGGTGGCAGCGCCAGCCCATCGCAGGGACAACTGGAAGGCAACCGCCTCGGTTTCACTCACGATCATTACCGCCGTCGCCGCCGCCGTCGCGATCATGTTCGGCCAGTTCGGGGTCGCACTCGTGGCGATGGTCGTCCGCCTGGCTTGCTTCTTGTGGCCGTTCGAGCCACCGGCTTTCCCGCAGGACTACGGGGAGCCTTTCGGTCGGGCCAGGATCTCACTGTCGGGGGTGTATCTCGCGACGCTTATCGGCCATGGGTGCGACGTATTGCTGCGTGGTTGCCTCGCCGTGTATTTCCTCCGGGTCGGGCAACCCTGGTGGTCGTTCATCTGTCTGGCCAGCACCTTGGTCGGGGTCGGCGGATCGTTCGGTCGAACCGCGGCGTCGACGATCGCCGTTCGGGTGCCTCGTAACTTTCTCTACGAACGCATCGCCAGGACGGGTGGGCTGACTGTTGGGTTGCTGGCAACCCTGGCGACGGGCAACCAGTGGTACCTCATGGCGTCGGCATGCACCATGGGGTTCTACGGCGCCGTCGAGATGGCCAGGGCAACCTGGCGGGTGATGCACGACGCCCCGACTGAGATCGGGCTGTTCATTCGATCGCCGATCCAGGGCGCAAACGAGACGGTGCGGCACCACGTCACCCTCGCACCCCGGTCGCGAGCCTACTCCTGAACTACGGCCAGTCGCGGATGCGATGGGGTGCACCGACGAGCACCCGAGCCCCAGCATGGGCTGTTCGCTCATGGCCCCATCCCCCACCAGCCCTTTGCCCGGTTCTTGCTGCCAGCAGGCTCCCCTACACGCAGTCGTAGGACCGAATCAGCGAGTCGAGGCGATCGATCAGGTCCTCGGCCCACGTCGATTCCAGGGCCGCCAACGAGGATCGCACCGACAGCAGGGTGGCGCACAGCCTCGAGGGCGGCGCGACGGTCCCCGGCGGCGCCGTGGTCACGGTCGTCGGCGGCACGGTCGTCACGGTCGTCGGTGGCACCGTCGTCACTGTCGTCGGGGACGACCCGGTGACGGTGAAGGTCTGTACCGGGTAGGCGAACTGCCGTAGGCACCGGACGGTCAGCGAGTAGGTGCCGGGCGTTGCGTTGGTCGGGATGACCAGCGTGGCCGTCCACCGGCCCGTCACGCCGCTCCAGTTGAACCCGGTGATCCCCGCGTTGGGAAATGCGCTCGGACCCTGCACGATGAACTGGAGGGGTGGCGTCGAGTTGGTAAAGCAGCCGTCGCCGGAGAGGTTGATGGTGCCGCCGCGCGGCGCCGACGACGGGGACAGCGTCACCTGCTGGGCGCTCGCCGGACCGGCGAGGATCGGGATGGTCGCCAGCATCGCCATCGCCATCCCCAACGCCCGCCTCATTGATCTCGTCATGGTCGTCCCCTCTCGTCGTTGTGTCGGTCCCCCGACGGAATGCAAGCAGCCTGGGCTCAACCGCCCCTCAACGATCACCCGCCACGACCACCTGGCCCGGCCCAGCCTTCTGGGCGACTTCGGCGACGGCTTCGACCGCGTCGTCCAGGCGCTGCTGCGCTCCAGGCGCCACCACCCAGAGACCGATCCGGGCCCGGCTCACGGCGGCGCGGAGCGACCGGGCCCAGGCGAGCGCCGCCTCGACGTCAGAGAACAACCCAACCTGCGATTCCACCGAGGACCGGATCACCCGCCCGCCGGTCGCGGCCATCGTCAGCTCGACCTCCGCGGGGCACGGGTAATCGAGCACGGGGCGGTCGGAGGGGAGGAGCACCGCGGCCAGGACGGCCGACACCAGCGTCGGAGCCGAGGCCGGGGCCGGCGCCGAGTCGGGCGCTGGCGGCGGAGGTGCCGCCACCCAGGCCTCGTGGCGCAGCACGCCGAGTTCGACGGCCCGAAGGTCGGGTCCGGGTACGAGGCCCCGCTCGCCGAGAACGAGGCGGCATGCGGCGAAGGCGTCGAGGGCCGCCGCCTGGTGGCCGCAGCGGTAGCTGGCCAGCACCAACTGCCGCACGAACACCTCGTTCGTCGGATGGTCGGCGACAAGGGCTTCGAGTTCGCTGAGAAGGAGGCGATGCTCGCCGAGCCGGAGCCGGGCCTCGCCATACGCCTCCAGGGCAGCCAGGCGGGCAGACGCCAGGCGGGACGCGAACGGCGCAAGGCCCGGGTCACCCGCGGTAAGGCCCGGGCCGGCCGCCCTCCACAGTCCGAGGCCGCCCGCGAGCAGTCTCCGGCTGGCTTCGAGCTGATCCCGTTCCAGACACTCCTGGCCGGCGCGGGCCAGGGCGAGGAACCGAAGCGCGTCGACCCGGGCGGCGTCGACGGCAAGCCGGTACCCGGAGGCGCTGGAGCGGATGACCGCCCCGCCGTCGGGGGCGAGGGCTCGCCGGAGCGACCACACGTAGGTGTGCAGGAGACGACGACCGCGCTCGATCGAGTATTCAGGCCACAGCCGATCGATCAGGTCGTCGGCAGCGATTGTCCGTCGAGGACGTTCGAGCAGCGTGGCCAGCACGCGGCCCTGTCCGCGAGTCAAACGGACATGCCGTCCGCCCGTAGTCACTTCGAACGGGCCGAGCAGCCAAAAATGAAGGTCCGGCCCGCCTCCGCTTCCCGCCGTGTCCGGGCCCTCGTCGCTCACCGCCGCTCGATGGTCGCCTGCGCCGCTCAAGATCCGCTCAACGGTCCGGCGGTATCCTCGGCGCCGGTGACGGGGAACACGGGCGGGTGGGATCTGGTCGACCCTGCCTTCGGGCAGTGGCTGCGGGAACTGCGCGAGGCCAGAAGGTGGACGCAGGCCGAGCTCGCTCGGCTTGTCGCCTACGAGGTCAGCACCATCCGCCTGATCGAGAACGCCCGGCGGGAACCATCGAAGCCCTTCATCGTCGCTCTCGCGCGACTCCTGGACGTGCCGGTCGCGAGCCTCTCGCCGGCCGCCCTGCGGATGGCGCGCCGCCGCCCGCCACCGGCACCGACAACTTCGATGGTGGGCCGTACAGCCGACGTGGCCGCGGTGTCCGCCTGCCTCGAGAGCCGCCGGATCGTCTCGATAACGGGAGCGCCGGGATCGGGAAAGACCCGCCTCGGCCTCGCGGTGCTGGCCCACCGGTCACCGCTGCACGGCAGCGTGTTCCTGCCGCTTGCCGGGTGCCGCGGCAGTGCCGAGTTCGTCACCGGGCTGCGAGCCGCACTCGCGTTGCCCGCCGACCCGAGCCGCGACCCCATTGACGCCATCGCCGAGGCCCTGGCCGCCGTCGACCTGGTCGTGCTGGCCGACGACTTCGACCACCTTGCCGACACCAGTCCGCTGCTCACCCAACTCGTCGCGGCAACCAGCCGGCTTCGTTTCGTCGTCACCAGCCGGGAGGCCCTCCGTCTGTCGGGTGAGGCCGTCTACCCCCTCGCACCCCTCGGCCTGGTGGCCAGCGCGCGGCCCCGCCGGACGACGGAGGTGCAGCTGTCGCCGGCCGCCGACCTGTTCTTTCAGCGGGCCCGTGACTCGCGGCCCAGCCTGCAGCCGGACGACGCAAGCGCAGCGGTCGTGGCCCGCATTTGCGAGCGGCTCGACGGCCTTCCCCTCGCCATCGAGCTCGCAGCCGGGTGCTGCGGGATCCTGAGTCTCGAAGCACTGCTCGGCGCGGTGTCGGAGGGGCTGGACCTGCCCGTCCCCGGCCGGCGGGACCGGCCCCACCATCACCGCACCCTCCGCGCCGCCATCCGCTGGAGCTATGACCTGCTGCTCCCCACGGAGCGGTCGCTGCTGGACCGGATGGGCGTGTTCGAGGGCACCTTCACCGCCGAGGCAGCGGTCGCGGTATCCCCCCTGGAGGCGCCCGCCGATCCCCTGGCCACTGTCGGCGGTCTGGCCCGCCGCAGCCTCGTCCAACCCGTCCATGACCCCGACGGCCCCCGGTTCGCGCTGCTAGAGACCATCCGCCTGTTCGCCCTCGAGCGGCTGCGCGACGAACACCAGCTCGAAGCTGCCCGGCGCCTGCACGCTGGGCACTACGTCGACCTCGCCCGCCGGGCGGCCCCCGAGCTCACAGGGCCCGAGCAGGGCCTCTGGTTGGAGCGGCTGGCCGCGGAGCATCGCAACCTGGCGGCCGCGATGGATTGGCTGCTGGCCAACGACCCCGCACGGGCCCTCGATCTTTCGGCCGGGGTCTGGCGGTACTGGTGGGGCCGGAGCCACGCCGCTGCGGGGAGGCGATGGCTCGAAGCCGCGCTGGCCCAGACGGACGGGGAGCGGGTGCCGGCCCGGGTGGAGGCCATCACCGGCGCCGCCATCCTCATGCGGACGATGGGCGAAGTTGAGAACGGCCAAGCGCTCCTCAACGATGCCCTCGCGCTCGCTCGGGAGATCGGTGACCGGGACGGCGAGGGGCTCTCCCTGCTCAACCTTGCCGCCGGTGAGTCGATGCTCGGTCGGCACGCCTCCGCGGAGGCACACCTGGCCGCCAGCGCGGACGCGTACCTGGGCCGCAACCTCAGAGGGCTCGCCCATGTGGCCAACGGCCGCGGCATCGTCTGCGTCGAGCTTGGGCGGTTGGCTGAGGGCCGGCGCCACCTCGAGGAGAGCCTGGCGATGTTCGAGCGGCTGGCCGACCCGGGCTCTTACCCTATCCCTCTCGCCAACCTGGCCTGGCTGGCGACGATCGAGGGCGACGACAGGCAGGCTTTGCAGCATCTCGACCGGGCCATCGCCCTCGCACGCCACGCCCGCGACGAGCGGACCGAGGCCCATGCCTTGCTGAATGCGGGCCGTTCGGCCCGCCGGCTGGGGAGGACTGCCGTCGCCCTTGGGTTCTTCCAGGACGCGCTCCTCGCATTCCTCCGGATCGGAGCCCGGCCTCTCATTGCCGAGGCGTGCGAGCAACTGGCCCTGATCGGGGAGTCTCGAGGCGATGCAGGCACGTCGATCCGTTTGTGGGCGGCCGCTTTCCGCCTACGTAGCGTGCTGCACACCCCGCTGGCCCCGGCCGACCAGCGAGAGTGCGACGCCGGCCTCAAGCGGGCGCGGGCGCGAGCGGGCGAGGCCGCCAGCGCGGCGGCGTGGCGCGAGGGCAGCGCGCTCACTCTCGACGAGGCAGTCGACCTAGCCCTCGGGTCGGCACGCAGTGGAGGAGGCCACAAGAGCCAGGCCGGCACCCGGGCCTCTTGAGCCGGCGTTCAGCGACCGTCACCATGCTGTTCCGGTGCCCATCCGGTTTCGCACGATCATCGCCGCGCTGCTGGCGATGATCGTGCCGGCCTGCTCGCCGGGCGAGCCGTCGCCTCCGCTCACGTTGCCCACGTCGCCGTCCTCGACAACATCGTCCATCGCAACAACATCGTCAACCGCGACAACATCGTCATCCACGTCGACGACGGCCACAACGACGACGGCTGCTCCGGCGGCGGCCGGCGGGGCGGCCCAGGTGTCAGGACGGGTTACCAGGGGCGGGCAACCGCTGGCCGGGAGCTCGGTGGTGTTGGGAGCCCAGGGCACCCGCACCGACGCCGATGGACGGTACCGATTCGACGACGTGCCACCGGGCGAGCACCTGATCACCGTTCCCGACTGCAACACCCTGCTGTCGCTGGACCGAGTGAGCGTCGACGCCGGCGCCCGGATCACCAAGGACTTCCGTTGCTGACCGGCGCAACTACCATCAGGGGCATGAGTGGGTTCGGGCCGCCGGGCGGCAATCCGTTCGAGGGCTTCCCCCTGTTCGGCGACCTGGCCCGTATGTTCGCCGGCCAGGGGCCGGTGAACTGGGACGTCGCCCGCCAGATGGCGATGTGGATCGCCACCGAGGGCAAGCCCCAGGGCAACGTCGAGCCCATGGAGCGCATCCGCCTGGAGGAACTGGCCCGCGTCGCCGACCTGCACGTGAGCGACGCCACCGGGCTTTCCACGTCGATCTCGGGCGGTGTCTTGTCGGTGCTGCCCGTCAGCAGGGGCGACTGGGCGCTGCACAGCCTGGAGTCCTATCGCCCGGTCCTCGAACGGCTGGCCACCGCCCTGGCCAGGAGCGAGGAGTCGGCCGAGGCCGGGAGCGGGCTCGGTGACCTCGGTGCCGAGTTCAGCGCCGACCCGATGTCGGGGCTCATGGGCAACCTGGGCAAGGTCATCCGTCCCGTGATGCTGGGCCTGCAGTCGGGGGTGATGCTGGGCCACCTGGCGCGCGACAGCTTCGGCCAGTACGACCTGCCCCTCCCCCGCCGTCCCGCCGACCAGCTGCTGCTGATCCCGGCCAACATCGACGCCTTCGCCTCGGAGTGGGGGCTCGAGACCGACGACCTGCGCATGCTCGTGTGCGTCAGCGAGATCACCCACCACGCGGTGCTGGGCCGGCCCCATGTGCGCGCCCGCCTGCTGGCCCTGCTCGACGACTACGTGAGCCGGTTCCAGGTCGACCCCGACGCCGTCGAAGCGAGCTTCAGCGACATCGACCTCAGCGACCCCGGGGCCGTCCAGAAGGCACTCGGGAGGCCCGAGACGCTGCTGGGGATCGTGCAATCGCCCGAGCAGGAGGTGCTGCGCCAACGGATCGAGAACCTCCTGACCGCCGTGGCCGGCTACGTCGACCACGTGCTCGACTCGGTCGGCCACGGGCTGATCGGCAGCTACGAGCGGATCATGGAGGCGGTGCGCCGCCGCCGGGCCGAGGCCAGCGACGGGGAACGGTTCGCAGCCCGGCTCATCGGCCTCGAGATCGGGCGGGCCCAGTTCGAACGGGGCTCCACCTTCGTGCGGGGCGTGGTCGAACGGGCCGGCGACGAGGGCCTCCGCCGCCTCTGGCACTCCGAACGGGAGCTGCCGACGGCGGCCGAGCTCGACGCCCCTGGCCTCTGGCTCGCCCGCATCGACCTCCCCGACGACTGAGTGGGGGGAGGGCAAGCCCTCCCCACACCCCTCCCGCATCTGGTCGCGGCACTCGTGGGATTCCGGGCCCGAGGAGCATGAGCGCCGCCGGAGGCGCTCGGCCTCTCCCGACGCGTTCACAGGACGTTGCGGCGGTGGGAGGCGGCGAGGGCGCTCACGTAGGCGGTGAAGGAGGTCGCGCAGGCGGCGGCGATCAGGTCCATGCCGAGGGTTGCCGACAGGTGGACCACCACCGGCACGAAGGCGCCCAGCACCCACACCAGCTGGAACCGGGTCTCGAAGCGGGCGAACGTGCGACCCCGCACGGCGTCGGGTGCGTCCCGCTGCACGATGCTGTCGAACGCCAGCTTGGCGGCCGCCGCCGCCATTCCCAGCACGCCGCCCAGCGCCGCCACCGCCGCCACGCCGCCGGCCCGGGCCGAGAAGAACGCCACCACCGTCACGAGTGCCAACGCACCCAGCAGGATGCGCTCCTCCCGTAGGCGCCGGCGCAGCCACGGGGCGACGGCGGCACCGATGAAGTTACCCGTCACGCTGGTCGCCAGCACCAGTCCGTACCACCACGCAGGCGCCCCGCTGCGGCGGAAGGCGAACGCCACCAGGAACGTCATGAAGCCGACGACGGCCCGCAGGACCGCCATCGACGTGGCCGAGAGCCGCACCGACGGCGAGTGCAGCTCGGCCTTCTCGGCCGCCGTCGCTTCGGGGATCGGGTCCCTGGACTTGGGCGGGCGGGCGATCCGGGCGGTGGCCACCGCGGCCGCCACGAACGCCACCGCCGCCAGTCGCAGCACCCACTCGCCGCCCAGGAACGGGATCTTCAGCACGGCCACGCCCGGCACCGCGGCCACGAAGCCCACCACCACGGACAGCACCGCGAGGCGGGAGTTGGCCTCGACCAGTTCATCGTCGCTGACCACCGTGGCCGGCACCAATGCGCTCTTGGTGATCATGTGGGCCTTGGACAGCACGAGCAGGGCGAACGCCTCGGGAAAGATCCACGCGCTCTGCAGGTGGGTGGCCATCGACAGGCACACGGCCGCCCGGCTGGCCGCCGAGAGGATCATCATCGTGCGCCGCCCGCCCCGGCTGCGGTCGAGCGCGGGCCCCAGCACGGGCGCAACCACCGCGAACGGGGCCATGGTCAGCAGCAGGTAGCCGGCCACCCGACCCTGGGCCGCCGACGGGGAGATGGAAAAGAACAGCGAGCCGGCCAGGGCGATGGTGACCAGCGTGTCGCCGCCCACGGCGATGCAGTGAGCCGTGGCCAGGCGGGAGAACGGGGACTGGTGCGATGCCCCGCCGCCCGGCGCCCGCAACGGCTTCCACCCCGCCTTCGCCCGCTGGGTGTCGGGCGACGGCGGCCGGGCCGGCTTCTCGGGCGGCGAGCCTGGTGTCGGAGCACGCCGGAACAGGTCCTTCGCCACGAGGCCAGATCGTACGACTGGCCGGCGGCTCAGCCGCCCGAGACGACCTCCAGGCGGCGGTCGAACAGCTTCTCGAACAGTTCCCGCTTGCGGCGGGCGCCCCAGATGTCGACATCGGCGTCCGCCTCCGCGGTGACCGCCATCCGCACGCGTGTCCCGTTCAACTTCATATGCACGTCGTCGACCACGCCCGAGCGGCTCCGGTCCAGGCCGTCGGCCAGCCGCAGGAGAGCCGCCAGCTTCGGCACCCGGGCCTGCCACTCCGCATCGAGCGACGCAAACGGCTCGCTCGACTTCCGGGGGTCGCCGCCCCGGTGGTAGCGCCCCAGCGCGGCGAGGACGGTGACCTCCTCGGGCGAGAACCCCCGCAGCCGCCCGTGCTGGATCAGGTAGGCGGTGTGCTTGTGGTGCGACTCGGTCGACACGTGGGCGCCGATGTCGTGCAGCAGGCTGGCGTGTTCCAGGATCTCCCGGTCCCCGGGCCGCAGCTCGTGCAGGGGCAGGGTCTGGTCGAACAGCTGCACGGCCAGGCGGGCCACCTGGCGGGAGTGGACCTCGTCCCAATTGCAGCGCCGGGCCAGCTCCAGCACCGACGCCCGGCGGATGGCCCGGGGGTCGCCCGACCAGTCCGACGCGTCGTGATGGCCGATGGCGTCGAGGACCATCCCCTCCCGCAGGGCCCACTCGCCCGCCGTCAGCTCCTCGAACCCGAACAGCTCCATGGCGGTGAGCAGGAAGAGGGAGCCGGTGGGGATGATGTCGGTCCGTCCCGCATCGAGGCCGGGCAGGCGGGACCGCTGTGAGGCGGGCATCGAGAGCAGGTCCTCGTGGATGGCCATCAGCTCGTCCCGGTCGAAGGTCAGCTGGTTGACCGAGACGGGCACCGTGCCCGAGCGCCGGGCGGCGGCCATACGGGCGAGGGTGCACAGGGTCCCACTCGTGCCGATGGCCATCTTGGGGTGCAGCTTCGACACCTCGGCGGCCAGCGGCGCCAGGCCGGTGGTGAAGCGCTCCCGCAGCCGGCGGATGTCCCCCGGCGAGGGTGGGTCGCCCCGCACCAGTTCGGCCGTCAGCCGGGCCACGCCCAGCTTCACGCTCGACGCCCAGGCCAGGCCCGACCGGTCGCCGACCATCACCTCCAGGCTGCCGCCGCCGAGATCGAAGGCCAGGGCCGGCGGAGGGTCGATGACCACGCTGGCCCGGATCGCCTCGAAGATCAGGCGGGCCTCGTCGAGGCCGGTGATGACCCGCACGTCGACGCCCGCTTCGGTGCGGATGCGGTCGACCAGCTCGCCGCCGTTGTCGGCCTCCCGGATGGCGCTGGTGGCGTAGGCCACGACCTCGTCCGACGCCGCCGACTCGGCCAGGGACTGGAACCGCTTGATGGCCATGACCGCCCGGCGGGCGTCGCCCTCGGGCACCCGTCCTTCCCGGGCGACGCCGTCACCCAGCCGCAGCATCTCCTTCTCCTTGGCCAGGGGGACGAACGTGCCGTCGGGGTGGGCGTCCACCACCAGGAGGTGGAAGGAGTTGGTGCCGAGGTCGAGGGCGGCAATGCGCATCTGTGGAACCGAACCTATGCGTCAGGAGGGGGGCGAGAGGTACATCCCCCGGGTGAAGCGCGCCGATGGGTCGGCTTCGAGGATCCATGTGGAGCCCTTGGCGCAGGCGAACTCGGCCTCCAAGGACATGCCGTCCACCCCCATGAGGTGGTCGAGGAACCGCGGGATGACGTCCCCGTGGGAGCACAGCACGGCGTGCTCGCCGTCCCGGACCAGGTCACGGGCCAGGACGGCCGCGTCCCCGGCATGGGAATCCTCGGCCAGCACGTCGTGCTCCTCGACCTTGAGGTCGAGATGGGTGGCGAGGGGCTCGACGGTCTGCACGCACCGCACGAACGGGCTGGAGAGGATGCGGGTCACGCCCCGGTCGCCGAGCTGGCCGACAAGGCCGTCGGCTTGGACGCGCCCCTTCTTGCTCAGGGGCCGCAGCTGGTCGGGCGCCGACCACTTGGCACGGTCGCCGGCCTTGGCGTGGCGGACCAGGTAGAGGGCCATTCTCGCAAGGGTAAGCGTTAGCGATGAGTTCCGAGCCGGGCTGACTCCAGGATCTCCCGATCGCGCTCGTAGGACAGGGCTGCCGGCGCGTCGTCGAGGGGGAGCCACCGGCACCGGTCGACCTCCCGGTTGGGCCGGAACTCGCCGCCTTCGGGCGCCATGGCCCAGAAGCGGACGACCTTGGGACGGCCCAGGGCGTCGGTGTAGCGGCTCGTGGCCAGTTCGGGACCGAGCACGCACCGCAGCCCGGTCTCCTCCTCGACCTCGCGGAGCGCCCCCGCCTCGTCGTCCTCGCCGGGGCCGAGCTTGCCCTTGGGCAGGCTCCAGTCGTCGTAGCTGGGCCGGTGCACGAGCAGGACCTCGATGCCCGAACCGTCGCTCGCCCGCCGCCAGACGACCCCGCCCGCGGCCCGGACGGTCATCCGCTCACCCGAGCCAGGCCCGCAGCTTCTTGCGGTTCGCCTTCTTCCAGGCCGCCGGCCACGAATTGCGGTGGCGGGCGGCGTCGGCCCGCTCGGCCGCGATCAGCTCACCCAGGGCCAGGGCCTGGCCCACGTCGGCCTCGGCCACTGCCTTGCGCAGCCACTCCTCGGCGACGATGGCGTCCTGGTGGTCGCCCAGCACGCCCTGCACACCGGCCACGGCGGCGGCGAACCCCTTGGCCTGCTTGCCCGCCGCCGGCACCACCGCCTCGGCCGCGTACCGGGCCCGCTTGGCCAGGATGCGCACGGCGTGCAGTTCCTCGTCGGGGGGGTTGGCGGCCAGGCCCTTCACCGCCTTGCGCAGCTTCCGCCACGACCGGGACACCGGCGGCGGGAGAACCTCGCGAGCCGGCTCTCCGGCCGTGTCCGGGTGCAGGACGGGCGCCTGGGCGGCCGCCACCAGCCGGTCGAGCAGGTTGACGTACCGGGGGCTGCTCATGGCCGCCAGCAGGGCCGACCGTGCGACCTCCCGCTCGTCGGCCAGCCGGCGCAGGACGGGGGCGAAGCCGGCGGCGTCGACTTCGGGCAGGTCGGCGGCCTGGTGCCGCAGCCGCTCGCTCAGCACGTCGGCGTCGCGCACCCCACCCAGCATCCCTGCGATCCAGCTCAGCTCGTCGCGAAGCGGCTCGGCCCAGTCCGTGTCGAGCAGCGGGCGGAACGTGCGCAAGTCGGACCGCAGCCGGCGGGTGCCCACCCGGGCCTGGTGCACGTCCTCGGGGTCATCGCCCAGGCGCACACCGGCGTCGTGGACCAGGATCCGGGTGACCGATGCGCCGATGGCGGCCTTGACCACGTCGCCGGCGGTCGGCGAGCCCCCGACGTCGGCGACGACGATCTCGGGGGCCGCCGACGCCCGAGCGCCCAGCGCCCGCACCACCTTGGGCGTGGGGTCGGGCGCGCCGGCGCCGACGGCCCGCAGCCGCCCGACCACGTCGCTGAGGAGGCCGTTGGGCGCCCGCCCGTCGATCTCGACCTCGACCTCACGGAACCGGGCCGCCACCCGCCGCCCCTCCAACACCGTCACCTCGTCGTCGACGACCTCGGCCAGGAGGTGGCCCTCCTCGTCCCGCAGGGCCACGCCTCGCCGGCGGGTGCGCAGGCGGGCGACGGGCCCCAGCGGCGCCGACCGCACGTAGGCCCGCACCAGCTCCAGCGCCCCCTCGGGCGGCGCACCCGACGGGCCCGCCACCGGCACTTCGCGCCGCACCAGCGCGGGCCCTTCCTCGCCCTCGGGCAGCTTCACGGTCCACGTGCCGCTCGCCCCCTCGCCGGAACGGAACCGAAGCGTGACGCCCCATCGCGCCAGGCGCAGGTCGGGCGTGTCGAAGTAGACGGCGTCGAGCGTGCGGGACTCCAGGGGCTCGGTGACGACGCCCTCGGCCAGTCCGTCGAGGTCGGGCAGCGTGAAGCCGGCGAACGCCGACAGCTTCACCTCGCGCTCAGTGGGCATGGCCGAAGACTACGAGTCGGCGGGGCGGCGGCGGCGGGCCCGCTCGTAGGCGACCTCCTGGAGCCGCACCTGGGTGTTGACGCCCTCCTCGCCCTCCTTGCCCGCCACCTTCTCCCACGAGCCGTCGCCGTGCAATCGCCAGGCCAGCACGTCGTCGGCCAGCACCACGTCGAGTACCTCCTGCAGGCGGGCCGCCAGCTCGGGCTGGTCGACGGGGGTCACTGCTTCCACCCGCCGGTCGAGGTTGCGGGGCATGAGGTCGGCCGAGCCGATGAAGTACCGCCGGTCGTCGTCCCGCCGCCCGAAGGCAAACAGCCGCGAGTGCTCGAGGAACCGCCCGACGAGCGAGCGCACCCGGATGTTGTCCGACAGGCCGGGGACACCAGGCCGCAGGCAGCACGTCGAGCGGACGATCAGGTCGATCTCGACCCCGGCCTGCGACGCCCGGTACAGGGCGTCGATGACGGCTGCGTCGACCAGGTTGTTCATCTTCAGGACGATGCGCCCCCGGTCTGCCTTGCCGGTCTCGTCCCCGATCAGCTCGAGCATGCGCTTGCGTAGCGTGACCGGCGCCACCAGCAGCCTGCGGTACTCCACCTGGCGGCTGTAGCCGGTGAGGTAGTTGAAGAGGTCGGTGAGGTCGGCGCCCAGCTCGGGGTCGGCCGACAGCAGGCCGATGTCCTCGTAGATGCGGGCTGTCCTGGGGTTGTAGTTGCCGGTGCCCACGTGGCAGTAGCGGCGGATGCAGTCGGGCTCGTCCCGCACGACCAGGGCCGTTTTGGTGTGGGTCTTCAGGCCGACCAGGCCGTAGACCACGTGGACGCCCGCCTCTTCCAGGGCCTTGGCCCAGGTGATGTTGGCTTCCTCGTCGAACCGGGCCTTCAGCTCGACCAGCGCCGCCACCTGCTTGCCCAGCTCGGCCGCCCGGATCAGGGCCTTCACGATGGGACTGTCACCCGACGTGCGGTAGAGGGTCTGCTTGATGGCCAGCACCTTGGGATCGGTCGACGCCTGCTCGATGAACGCCTCCACCGACGTCGCGAAGGAGTCGTAGGGGTGCTGCACCAGGATGTCGCCGTCACGCATGGTCGACAGCAGGTCGACCGGGTCGCCCTCGGCGTCGACCAGCCGGGGCTGGGTCACGCCGACCCACAGGTCGTCCTTCAGCTCGGGGCGGTCGAGGTCGTGCACGGCCCACAGGCCGCTGAGCTGCAACGGGCCGTCCACCACGTAGACGTCCTCGGCGCCGATCTCCAGCTCCCGCACGAGCAGGTCGCGCACCTCGTCGGATATGCGCGAGTCGACCTCCAGCCGCACGGCGTGGCCGAACCGGCGGCGCCGCAGCTCGACCTCGATGGCGGCGAGGAGGTCGTCGGCCTCCTCCTCCTCCAGCGTCAGGTCGGCGTTGCGGGTGACCCGGAACGGGTAGTGCGACTCGATCTCCATCCCCGGGAACAAGGCGCTGAGTTGGGCGGCGATCACCTGCTCCAGCGCCACATACCGCTCCCCGTCGGGCGTGACGATGAACCGGGGCAGCGACGGCGGCACCTTGAGGCGGGCGAACCGCCGCTCGCCCGTGCTCGGGTCACGCACGTTGATGGCCAGGTTGAGGGAGAGGTTGGAGATGTAGGGAAAGGGGTGGCCGGGGTCCACGGCGAGGGGGGTCAGGACCGGGAAGATGCGTTCCTCGAAGACCTTCTCCAGGTACACCCGGTCGTCGTCGTCGACCGTCTCCCAGTTGGACAGGACGATCCCGACGTCGGCCAGTTCCTTGGCCACGTCGCTGACGAACGCCGCCGACTGCCGCTCGACCAGGTCCTCGACCCGGGAACGGATCTTGCGGAGCTGCTCGGCTGGTGTCATGCCGTCGGCCGACGTCTGGATGAGGCCCGACGCCACCTGGCCCTTCAGCGCCGCCACCCGTACCTGGAAGAACTCGTCGAGGTGCTCGGCGAAGATGGCCAGGAACTTGGCCCGTTCCAGCAGCGGCTGGTCGCGGTCCTCGGCCAGCGCCAGCACCCGCGAGCAGTAGTCGAGGAACGACAGCTCCCGGTTGATGAACCGGCTCGGGCTGCCGCCGTCGGTGGCCGCCGGCGTCGGCTCCTCGTCAGCTTCGACGGCGTTGTCCACGTCGATGCTCATCGGCGTCGAGGCTACTTCCCTGCCCGTCGAACGGCACCGGTGGTCACACACCCGTCACCTTGCGGTTGCACGCCTGTCGTGCCCCGGCCCCTCGGGCGTAACCGGCGTTCTCTAGGGTCGCCGCCATGATCCGCCCCGAACCGATCCTTCCCCGAAACTTCCTCCAGGCGGCACTGCTCCGACTTCTCGGGAACGACCCCGGCTACGGCTATGAGCTGCGCAACCAGCTCACGACCCTCGGCGTGGCCAAAGGCGACTTCGGCCAGCTGTACCGCACGCTGCGGGCCATGGAGAAGTCGGGCCTCGTCCTGTCGTGCTGGGAGAACTCGGAGTCGGGGCCGTCCCGCCGCACCTACCACGTCACCGACAAGGGCCGGGCCCAGTTGGCGGCGTGGGTGGACGGGATGATGATCGGCGTGCGCGTGATGGAACGGTTCCTCACCCTCACCGCCGACCCCGGCCGGGCGGCGTCGGCCTGAGGGGGGCTTACCCTGCGTCGTATTTGTAGCCGAGGCCACGGATGGTGATGATCCGGGTCGGCGAGGACGGGTTCTCCTCGACCTTGGCCCGCAGCCGCTTGACGTGGACGTCGAGTGTCTTGGTGTCGCCCACATAGTCGTGGCCCCAGACCCGGTCGATGAGCGTCTCCCGGGTGAGGACGCGGCCGGCGTTCTCCAGCAGCAGTTCGAGCAGCTCGAACTCCTTGAGGGGCAGGGCCACCTCCTCGCCCCGTACGAACACCTGGTGGCGGGCAGGGTCGAGGCGGACGTCGCCCACTTCCAGCGTCGACCCGTCCCACGGCGTCTCCGGACGGGGCGCCCGCCGCAGCGCGGCCCGCATCCGGGCCACCAGCTCGCGCAGGCGGTAGGGCTTGGGCACGTAGTCGTCGGCCCCCACTTCCAAGCCGACGACCATGTCGATCTCGGTGGTCCTGGCCGACACCATGATGATCGGCACCTTCGACCTGCTGCGGATCTCGCGGCACACATCGAGCCCCGAGATCCGAGGCAGCATCACATCGAGCAGCACGAGGTCGGGCTGCACAGCGTCGAACGCGGTGAGCGCCTCCGCCCCGTCGCGCGCCACCTGCACCCGGAACCCCTCCCGTTTCAGGCCGACGGTCAGCGCGTCGACGAACGACTCCTCGTCCTCGACGATGAGGACGGTGGCCTCGGGGTCGGTCACGGGCGCTGGCCGTTGAGCAGGGCGGCGGGCCCGGTGGGAAGGCCCAGGGTGAACGTCGAGCCGGTGCCCTCCACCGACTCGACCTTGATGTCGCCGCCGTGGACGAGGGCCACGTGGCGGACGATGGCCAGGCCCAGCCCGGTGCCCCCCGTGTCGCGCCCCCGCGCCCGGTCGACGCGGTAGAACCGCTCGAAGATCCGTTCCAGATCCTGGGTGGGGATGCCGATGCCGTGGTCCCGGACCCGCAGCTCCAGCCAGTGGCCCTCGGTGCGCCCGCCCACTTCGACGGTCGAGCCCCGGTCGGAGTACTTCACCGCGTTCTCCATCAGGTTGTAGAGGGCGGACACCAGCTGGCGGCGGTCACCCAGGATCGTGAGCGAGTGGGGCGGCTCCCCGATGCGGATGCGGATGCCCCGCTGCTCGGCCGCGGCCCGCACCCGCTCCGCCGCCTGGGCGACGACGAGATGGACGGGCACCGGCTCGCGGGTGGGCGTCTCCTCGGACTCGATGCGGCTGAGGTCGAGCAGGTCGTCCATGATGCGGGCCACCCGCTGGGACTCGGACTGGATGCGCCACGCCAGCCGGCTGACGACCTCGGGGTCGTCCTCCCCGGCCAGGGTCTCGGCCAGCAGGCCGAGGGCGCCGACGGGTGTCTTCAGCTCGTGGCTGATGTTCGACACAAAGTCCCGCCGGACCGCTTCGAGGCGGCGCTTCTCGGACACGTCCTCGATCACGGCCATGCCCCCCACCCCCCGCCATTCCGCTTCGAGAGGGCGGGCCCGGATGGTGAGGGTGCGCCGGGGCGGCCCGTAGAGGTCGAGGGTCTCGGCCCCCTCGTTGCCTTCGGCGGCCTGCTTGAGGAGCCGGATGACGGCTTCCTGGGCCAGCACGTCGCCGTGGGCGTCGCCGACCAACTGGTCGGCCTGGGCGTTGCGATAGACGATCTCGCCGTTCTCGTCGCAGACCACGACTCCTTCGGGCACCATCTCGAGGGCAAGGTGCATGCGGTCCTGGGCCTGCTTGGCGTCGCCCACCCGGGCCATGGCCGTGCTGCTGGTGCGCTCCAGGCGGGCGAGCGACCGTTCCAGCCCGCCCCGGCCTTCGAGTTCCAGGCCCTC
>Ga0187892_10006429_pt1 | contig 17447 bp, 9 predicted proteins | sample MA1701073metaG_FD_139345 | JGI IMG/M metagenome (GOLD analysis project Ga0187892, IMG submission 139345) | Bio-ooze microbial communities from a basaltic lava cave in the Kipuka Kanohina Cave System on the Island of Hawaii, USA - MA170107-3 metaG ... | reverse complement strand
GCGTGCGCGAGGTTCCAGCGCTCGTCCAGCAGTGAGAAGCCAAGAATGCTCAGGCGCAGCATGGCGTCGAGATCGGCGGTCAGCGCGAGGCACGGCTCCATCTCGAACTCGTAGTCGGCCTGCACCCCGTCGCGATCCACCGTCACATCCGCAGTCGCGTACAGCGTGTCGCTAAGCTCGGCCGTGCCCAGCAGCGCCAGCGCTCCTTCGATGTTGGCCAGATCGAGCAGGCAGTCGAGGCTCAAATCGGCGCCGAGGCTGCCGATTACTTCCAGCGCGAGCGTGACCGCGACGCGTGCGGCCACCGTGCCGGTGCCATGCAGCGCCAGGTCGCCGAGATCGAGTATCACGCAGGTCTCGGTCAACCACACCGGGCCCAGCGTCGCGCTCAAGGTCACCGCCGCGTCCCCGCGTGCGTAAGGAACGACGACCAGGACGATCGGCCCATAGACCGGGATCACCCGCGGCGCACCGAGCGGGACGTTGTCGGTCGAGCCCGTCCAGGTGTCGCCGATCCAGTGCGGCGCGACCAGCTCGGTGTCGGGCAGGCAAACCTGGTGCTGCAGGCTCGGCCGCGGCGGATTCGCCGGGTCGATCGCGTCCTCGGGGCACGGCGCCGCGATGATGCCGACCGGTGTCGCGCTGTCGGCGAAGAAGAACGGATCGGCGTCGTGCTCCGGCAGGCCGATGATCCAGCCGACCGATTGGCTCACGCCGTACTCGCAGATCGCCTCGAAGTCCGGCAGCCGGTGGCAGGGGCCGAAGATGGTGTTCTCGCCCAGGCTCGCGCACCAGTCGTAGCCGCCGTCGTGCTGGCGGCAGCCCTCGTGGGTCGGGCACACGGCGAGGCGCTCGTACAGCCACAGCTGCGTGCCCGCGGGACCGAGGTCCTCGCACACGATGGCGTCGCCCAGCTCGTCGCAGCTGAAGCAATCCGGGCCGCAGGCGCCGCGGCACTCGGCGCCGGACGCGAAGCCGGGATTGCGCACATAGGTGTTGGCGAGCGGCCCGGGCAACAGCGGCGGCGTCCAGTTGGCCCATCCCCCGCCGAGGTTGTCGAGCGGGAACACGCCCAATGCCTCGGCCGCGTCGCACAGCGGGCAATCGTCCGACAGCACGTGCTTCGGCAGCGCCAGCGGCAGATCGTCGAAGTCGAGCCCGCTCGGGGTCGGTTCGGTGATGTCGAAGTTGCCGCTCACGCCCGACGCGTCGATCGCCAGACCGGCGTCGACGTCGAACTCGAGCACGGTGTCCCTGCGGTCGCGCCACAGCGGCCAGTACAGCGTGCACAGGTTGACGCCGAGCAGGCTCAACGAGCCGTAGCCGCCCACGCCGTAGCCGAGTGCGAGGCCGAGGTCGGTATGCGTGCTCGCGCTCAAGCTCAAGCCGTACAGGCTGGCGCGCGCGGAGCCGGTCGCACGCGTCGTGGCGATCGCCGTGCCGACGACCTGGGCGGCGAGCCCGGCTTCGATCGTCGCCACCGGAATCGCGATCGGAATGCCGGGCGGCACGATGACCATGAGCCCGACTTCGCCGACCGCGTTGGCATGGGCCTCGGCGCCGATCTGTCCCGCCACCGTGAATTCGACGTCCGCGTCGAGCCGAGCCGACAGCGCGCGCGCATCGATCACCAGCGTCAGGCTGTTCAGCGTTCCCGGGCCGAGCTGCAGCCCGACGATCGGGCGCAAGCCGACCTCGACTCCCACCGCTCCGTGCAGGAACACGTCGGGGCCGATCGGCCATTCGAACACCGGCACGGTGAGGTCGGCGCTGATGATGTCGTCCAGCTCGGGCTCGAAGGTCAGCGCCCAAGGCATCTCCAGACTGCTCACCGAGACCGTCAACGTCCAGCCCGAGATCGATACCGACCCGCCGAGCGCACTTGCGATGCTGTTGACGGTGTCGAGGATGTCGATCGGAATGCCCAGCTCTTCGGCCACGGCCTCCGCCGCGCCGCCGAGGGTGCCGAGCGGATCCTCGATCAATGCCTCGCCGGTGGCGACGACGTCGCCGAAGCTCGGCAGCGACGGCAGCTCGAAGCGCTGCACGGTAGCGGCACCCGAGGTTCGGGTAGCCGGCGGCGCGGAGCCGCGCATCACCGCGGCGGCCATGTCGTCGGCCTCGCGCTCCAGCGGATCGCCCGGCATCGACACCTGCGATTGCGCCCCCCTGTTGTCGTCTCCAACGAGCTGGGCTTGAACGCGGCCCTCGCGCTGCTGCACGGTATGCGCCAGCTCGTGCGCGAGCAGCTCGCGGCCCGGCCTCGTGCCGGGCCGGTATTCGCCGCGCCCGAAGACGATGTCCTGCCCGACGGTGTACGCGCGCGCGTCGTAATCGCGCGCGGCGCGCGCGGCCTGCGGGCCTTCGTGCACGCGCACGCCCTCGAAGCTGCGGCCGAAGCGCGGCTCGAAGAAGTCGCGCTCGCCGCGATCCAGCGCCCGGCCCGCGCCCAGGCCGGCGAGCGGAGAGCTGCGCGCCCTGCTCACCATGCCCGCCGGCGATCCGGCCGCGCGGCGCAGCGCGTTCGGCAGCGCCGCCTGCTCGCGCTTGCACTCGTCGCACGTCCCCCCGCAATCGCATTCGGCTTTGCGCAAGACGCGCGGCTCGTTGCCGCAGCTCGAGCACTTGCGTTGCACGTAGAGCGGCGTCGCGCGCGAGGCGGGGGCCGGCTGCGACGCACTTTCGTTCGTTGTCGGGCTCGCTCTCGCGGCCCGCGCCGGCGCCGATCCCCTCGAGGTGGCGCCCTTCGCCGAGGCCGGCTGCGCGGGCTTCTGTTTCGCGCTCGCCGCCGATTTCGCGGCCTGGGTCATCGCACCCCTCCGGCGGCCTCGGCGTTGAGCGCAGCCGGGGCGGGCATGCCGAGCTTGGCGTACTCGGCGCGTAGCGCCGAGACCGCGTCGTCCCACCCGAGCAGGCGCTGGCCATCGAGCGCGAGCGCATGCGCCGTCGCGCACGCCCCGGCGACGTGACCGCCGGCCAGATCGCAGGCCACCGCGATGCGGTTGATCAGCTCCTCTGGCAGCGCATGCCGCGTCCCCAGATGCATGCGCCATAACGCGGCGCGCTCGGCCACGTCCGGCGCCGGGAAATCGACGATCGCGTCCAGCCGCCGCACGAACGCCGGATCGATGCGCTGGCGCGCATTGGTGGTCAGCAGCACGATGCCGTCCCAGGCCTCGATCCGTTGCAGCAGATAGTTGGTCTGGTTGTTCGCGAACCGGTCGTTCGAGGTGTGCATGTCGGTGCGCGTGCCGAACACCGAGTCGGCCTCGTCGAACAGCAGCGCCGCGCACGCGTCCTCGGCGCGCGCGAACAGCCGGGCCAGGTTCTTCTCGGTCTCGCCGATCCACTTGCTGGTGAGCGCTGCCAGGTCCACCGTCATCAGCGGCAGCCCCAGTGCGCCGGCGAGCCAGCGTGCCGCCATCGTCTTGCCGGTGCCGGAGGGTCCGGAGAACAGCGCCTTGACGGAGCAGCGCACGTCGCGCCCGAGCGCGCCCGCGAGCCCCTCGCGCACGCGGCAGCGCGCGAGCAGGCGCTCGAGATCGGCGCGCACGCGCGGCGCGACGATTGGGGCGGGAGCGTGATCCGCGCTGGCGGCGGCCACGCCCGCGTCGTGCAGCACCGAGGCGTCGATCTGTGCGGCGGCCCGGCCGACGTGCACCGCCTCGGGACGTGACGCACCGTCGCACGCAGCGAGAAAGCGCGCCGTGCGCGCTAGGGTCTCGATGCGCCCGAGCCCGCAGCGGTAACGCTCGCCGAGCATGCGGCTCGACTCCTCGTCCCAGCCCGCGCGCCGCCAGGCCTGCGCCCGCTCCCTGGCATCGGGTATCGCGAGCCGCACTTCGGGAAGCGGCACGCCGTTCATCGTGATCGCGCCGTCCGATCCGGCCAGCACGACGAGCCGCGCCCCCGGCGCGGGCGGCGGGGCGATCGCGATGCTGTCTCCCGGCCCCGGCGAGACACGCACCACCGCCAGGCGCCGCATGCGCACGCACCACCAGGCGAGCGCATCGGGCCAGGCCGGTTCGCGCAGCCCGATCGTGCGCAACCCGAGCGCGTCGGCGATGGTGCTTGCTGCGGCCGCCGCCTCGCGCCCGTCGCCGCTGCGAATCGCCAGCGCGGGGCACAGGTCGTCCAGCGCCCGGGCGGCGCGCGCGAGGTGCGCGGCCTGCGCTCGCGTGAGGACGTCGCGCGCGCCGTCGAGGGCCGTCTCGGCCGTGCGCAGCGGATCGATGGCGTCGCTGCCGATGGCCAGCGCCAGCGCGGTCCGCGGCATGCGCACCTCGCGCTGCGTGAGCGGCGCGTCGCCGTCTGAAAGCGCGATCAGGCCCTCCCGGAGTCCGCGGCCGCTGAGCAACGCGTCGAGCACTGCCGTTTCGTCACCGCCCGCGAGCGGAGCGCAGGCGGCGGCGAGCATCCCCAGCGTCGGGCGGGCGTGACCGATCGGCGCTTGCAGCCATGCCAGCGCGTTCGCGACCGCGGTATCGATCTCCACCGCCGCCGCGAGCACGGTGGCGAGCAGTTCGCAGTCGCCGAGCCGCAGGTCGCGCGCCAGCGCAACGAGCGTCGCGTCTTCCGGCGCTGGCCGCGCCAGCGCGCTGCGCCAGGCGGCCGGCCAGCGCGAGCCGCCACAGCGCGTCCAGGCGTCCTCGAGCAGGCGCACGCAGGGCGGGCCGCGCGCCGCGGCCCGTTCGTCGATCAAATCACGCAGGGCCGCGAGCGCACAGGCGAGCAGCGGCGCAGCCTCCGAGACCGGGTCCTGCGTCGCATCGGGGAGCGCGTGGTCGAGCGCCGCGTGCATCGCCTTCAATCGCCGAGGAAGTGGTAATACAGGCTGAGCCCGAGCCAGGGCAGCCAACCCGGATCGCTGTCGATGCCGGCGCGGCGCAGCCGCAGATCGGCGTCGAACATCGGGAACGCGACGTCGATGCGCGTCGTGGTCGCGATCACCCGGCCGCGGCGGTGGGCGATCCGGCGCAACGGCAGGCGCAGGTGACGCGCCGCCCAGACACGCGCCGCGCGCACTTGCGCTTGCGCGAACTGCGCGCACTGCGGCGATGCGGCGGCGAAGAGCGGCGCCAGCGCCTCCCGCAACGGATCGTCCGGGTCGATGTTCAACCAGTCGGCGGCGGCGAGCAGCAGCGTCGCCGCCGCTGCTTCGGCATCGACGCGCTCGAAGGCGTCGAACTCCGCCGCGAGTCCGCTGCGCTCGATCAGCGCCGGCAGGAACAGCAGCCCGGCCCATGTGCTACGCAACCCTTCCACCGGCATCGATCCGGGGATCTGCCGGCCCGCCGGGTCGCGCATCGACGCCTTGGCGACATCGGGCTTCGGCGGGCGCGCAGCAGGCGGCCCGCGGGTCGAATCGAAGCGATCCGCCTGCCGTTGATCGAGTACGCCCGCGGCATCGGCGTCCATCAAGACAAGCAGACGCGCGTGCGTCGCGCTCCAATGCGCCGCACCCCCGGGCCGCGGCTGGGCATCGTGTCCCGCACCTTCTCCACCGCCCGTGTGAGTGACGACGCCAGTCGGACCGCTGCCCCCGGGAACGAGCGGTCCGGCCATCCCCTGGGTCAAACTCGCAAGCACCGCTTGCGCTTCGCTCTCGCCCCAGACGCCGATCACGCGTGCCGCGGACCCCGCGGCCCGCAGCCGGGCGAACACCGCGCGCAGGAACGCGCGCTGTGCGCGCGGCGAAGCCCGCGCGAGCGGCGATGCGATCGCGCGTGCGATGCGCACTTCCCTCGGCAGCGAGGCCGGCGTGCGCGCGGCCGCGGGCAGCATCGCCTCGAGCCGCGTCCTGTACCATTTTCCCGGCCCCTCCTCGGTACGCAGCCAGGCTTCGATCAGCGCCACCCGTGCTTCCGCCTCGTCGTCGAACCAAACCGCCTCGTGGCCTTCGCGCGCCAACGTGTAATGCACGGCCGATCGCGCCAGGGCCTGCCATGCCGCCTCGATGCGCTGCGCCAGCTCGGCGGACGAGTCGCCCGCGCGGCGCCGCACCCGCAGCCGCTTGATCACGACCACGCGTCCGGCGAAGCTCGCCGGCCGCGACGCGCAGCGCAGCGCGTCCTCGACGCCGGCCTGCAGCCACGGTCGCGCGGGCGGGTCGTGCGCGCGGCCCGGCATCGTCAGGCGTGCGCGCCGCACGGTCACGTCGGGCAGGAACGCATGCATGTGGTCGTCTTTCCTGCCCACTAGGCCAGCGCCGCTGCGAAGCGCACCTTGGCCGCGCTGCCCGGCTGGTAATCGAGGCGTACGGCCTCGACCACGCGCACCGCGGCGACTCCGCCGGCGATGTCGTCCACGACGCCCTGCGCCGCGACCTCCGCCCCCTCGAACACCTGTACCAGCATCCCGGCGCGCACCCGCTCCGGGAGGAAGGCCTGCACCTCGAAGCGCACCCCGGGGCGTAACGGCACCGGCCGCACCACGCGGCCGCTGACGATCTGGTTGACCGGGGAATGGCTCGCGGCGAGCAGGCACACCCGCAGCAGGTCGTTCATCAGCGAGACGGCGCGCGGGATCGTCGGATCCGCGCGGCGTCGCAGCCAGCCCGCAAACTCCGCGATGTCCTCGCGCAGGGGCTCCGGCACTTCGCCGATGCGCGGCAGCAGCGACAGATCGCCGAGATCTCCGGCGACGTCGAACTGGCTGAAGCGCTCGGCCCAGGCGAGGCGCAATGCGGCCCGTGTCTCGCACAGCTTCGCGTGCAGGCAGGCGGCGATCTGGCCGATGCGCTCGAACTCCGCCGCCGCGCGGCGCGACAGCGGCGCGACGTCAAGCGCGCTGATCAGGTCGGCGGCGCTTGCCGCCTGCAGGTACAGGTCGCGCCGCACCGCCAGGCTCGCGCTTGCCGCCAGCCGCAACGGCTCGGCGGCTTGCACGCGCTCCTGGGTCGTTGCCGCGGCCTGCGCGGTCGCGACCGCCTGCGCGGCGACCTGCAACGCGTTCGCGGTCGCCGCGAAGCCCAGCGCGAGCGCCGGCTGGGGCGCGAGATTGGCGACCAGCGCATCGAGCAGCGCCGGGCGATCGACCAGCTCGAACACGATGCCGCGCGCGGCCGGGAACCAACGCACCGGCGCATGCCGCACCACGCGCAGCATGCCCGCCAGCTCGGCCGGCACCTCGGCGTGCTCCGCGAAGCACGCCGGCACCGCATCGGGCTCGAATGCGTTGTCCAGGCGCCGCGAGGCGATGTCCTGCAGGCGCTTGCCGATCCGCGGCCGCGCGTAGGCCAGGTACTTGACGTGATCGCGCACGATCCCGTCCCGGCGCGCGTTGACGGCGGCGGCGCGGGCGACTTCCTCGGCGAGCAGCGCGCGCGCGGTCGCCACATCCTGACGTGCTTCGGAAAGCTCGCGGTCCACCACGGCGAGGCGCGACCGCAGCGCCGAGAGCTGCGCCTGCAGCGCCGCAAGCGCTTCCTTGCAGCGCGCCAGCGCGGTGCGCACGCTCGCGACGCGGCCTTCGAGACCGCGCAGCAGGCCGATGGTGAAGTCGGACAAGTCCACGCCGCCGAGGAAGTAGGCGGACTCGTCGCGCCGGTCCTCGCGCGGGTCGCGGTCGGCGAGCGCGGCGGCGAGCTGGTCGGCAGGCAGCGCGAGCAACTCGCCAAGGGGCCGGGCGCGTGTGCGCAGCGGCTGGCCGGCGGCATCGAAGCCCTCGGCGTTGAGGCCCGCGACCGGCAGGTCGTCCAGATCGATCGGCACGTCGCGCAACCGCCCCAGGATGTCGATGCGCGTGGCCACAGTGAAATTCTTGGTCTCGATCGAGCGCGGCTGCTCCATGCGCGCCGCGATCGACGACGTGCGCAGATGCACGGCGCCGGTCAGCGCCCCGGCTTCGATGACGCCGGTGGGCGTGCCGATCCCGCTGGGCGGGGCGGCGAGCTGGAAGGTGCCGGCCCGCGCGGCCAGGTTCTGGCGCTCCAGCAGCGATGCCAGCGCCGAGCCCCCCAGCGGCTGGGCGAGCATGAACATGCCGCCCGTACCGGATCCGCCCGTATTCGACATCATCGGTGCGAAGGCGATCCCGCCGGCGATCTCCCCGCCTCCCAGCACGCCTCCGCCACCGCCGGCACCGCCATCACCCCCCGCGCCTCCCAACCCCCCGCCTTCGGGTGTCCCACTGGGCTGGCCGCGCACCGCGTTGTAGAACTCCGCGAGCTGCTCGCGCGTCGCGACGGCGTTGTCGAGGTCGGCGATCTGGGTGAGCGCCGGCGAGACGGCAAATCGCGTCGCCTGCGATTGCTTGAGGACCGATTGGCGCAACCGATAGAGGTCGGTCTGCACCCGCACGAAGCCGAGATCGATCGCGTCGTTGGTGCGATCGACCGCCGCTTCCAGCGCGCGCACCGCGCCGGTAAGGCCATCGGCCTCGATCGTGCGCGACAGCGGCGCCGGGCTCATGGCCGCCCCCGTTGCAGCGGCGCCGCGCAAGCGCATGCCCCCGAACCGCGCGACCACCTCGTCGAAGTCGGGCAGCGTGCGCGTTCCCGCGGCGTCGGCCTGGTCCTCGCCCACGCCGAATCCAAACGCCGCCTCGAGCGGCGCGGCCAGATCGGCGAACGGCACGAACTCCCAGCTTTCGCCGTCGCCGAACCGGGTCGCCGCCTCGATCAGCGCCCGCGTGGTCCACGGCGTTTGCGTGCCGTCCGCGCGCGTCAGCCCGCTCAGGCCCCAGGCGGCGCGGCCGTCGAACACGGTGAAGGCCATGCCGTTGATCTGCGCGCCGGCGAGGCCCAGCGCCTGCGGGTCGAGCTGCAACCGCATCCAGGCTCCGCTTTGCGGCAGGTCGGCGATGCGCAGCCTCGACGCGGTGCCGTCGGCGCCGAACGCGATCAGGTTCTCGCCCCAGTACGCGCGATGCTCCCAGCTGGTGCCGACGCGGAACTGCACCATCACTTCGCGCGGCGGATGCTCGGGATCGACGAACAGGTGTACGAACAGCGCGTCCCCCGCGGCCGGCGACAGCGCAGTGGCGCCATGGAAGCCGTGCTGGTGCATGCCTGCGACCGCGGCGTTGCGGTGCAACGGGCCGGACGCCGGCGGCGTGCCGATCGGGCCCGCTGCTTCGGGCTCGAGCCGCAGCGGGTCCTCGGCCAGCGGCCGCAGCGGCGGCACGCCCGCACCCTCGATCGCCACGCGCAAGGCCCGCTCCTTGGCGCGCAGCAGCTCGCGGCGGTTGAGCCAGTCGCTGCGCGTGATGCTGTAGCGCCCGATCGCGCGCGCGATCTCGCCGTCGGCGTCCGGCACCTCCACCACCAGCAGGTCGCGCTCGAACACCGCGTTCGGCACCGGCACCAGCACGCGCACGTCGTCGGTCGCCTGCAGGTCGATGGCGGCGAGCGCGGCGCTGTCCTCGAGCATCGTGTCGAGCTGGTCCTCCGGAACCGGCGCGGCGCTGAGCCCGATCGTCGGCGGAAAGAACACGTTGACGGCGGCGCGCGGCTGCACGGCATCGGCGGGCAACAGCCCGGCGGGCGGCAGGAAACGCATCCGCCCGGCCAGCTCTTCGGTCGTCGCGCCGAGCGCGCGCTCCTCCTCGATATGCTCCACGAGCTGCTCGATGCGCGCCTGCCACAGAAAGCGGTCGCCGCTCCCGGCGGTGACCGTGCGCTTCGCCAGCGGCCGGCCGCCCTTGCGCACCACGGCCGCGCGGTCCGCGAACAACGGCTCCCAGGCTGCGTTGAATCCGACCAGCGACACCGGCACCCCGAAGTCCCACCACGGCAACGCGGCGACCGCGCCCAGCGCGGCTTCGCGCGCGAACACCGCGTGCGCAAGCCGGTTGCGCCAGCGCAGATCCGGCACCGGCAGCGGCAGCCATTCCTCCGGCCATGCATAGAACACCGGGCGGACCGCTTCCTGGCGCACCTCGTCGTCGAACGCCTCCGCCTGTTCGTCGCGCTCGCACTGCGTCAGCAGCGCGCGCTCGTCGAAGGTGAGCAGCGAATCGAACTCGGCGGGCTCGAGCAGGATCATGCCGGCGCGCGGCAGCGCGATGCCGCGCCCGAGCACGTCGCGCAAGGCGGCTCCGACGATGCGCGTCTCCAGCGCGACCGGCGGGCCGGGCGGCGGCGCGGGCTGGCCGTCGAGCAGCCACGGCGGCGCCACCACCGGCAGGTCGAGCACGTCGATCTCGGTCTCGCGGGCGACCACGACTTCTTCTCCGGTGGCGGCCACCCCCGTCCCTTCGCCGAGCACGAACGGGCGCGCGCGCGCCAAATCGAGCTCGGCGGGCGGCGGGTCGCCCACGCTGGCGGCCGCGGCCAGCGTCGCGAATGCCAGATCGCAGCCTTGCACCACGCCCGGCGACAGCGTCCGGTTCAGGCGTGCGATGTGCAGGCTGCGGTGCGCCTGCTCCCCGGTGAGCACGCGCTCGGTGAGCGCGCGGCCCGTGAACGGATTCATCCGGCGTCGTTCGACGTCGCGGTTGACGGTGCGCACGGTGGGCTGCACGCCGACCGCGATCTCGGTGCGTGCCATCGGGGGTCTGAGCAGGCGCATGGGATTACCTCGCGCGTTCGAACGGTGACATGGAGCATGCGGTGCACACCACACCGCCCCGGCGCCTACGGTGCCACCCCGCCTCGTGAGAGGCGGGGAGCAGTAGATTCCCCTCCTCTTCGAGGAGGGGTGGCACGCGAAGCGTGACGGGGTGGTCCTGCGGTTTGCACACCACACCGCCCCGGCGCCTACGGCGCCACCCCGCCTCGTGAGAGGCGGGGAGCAGGGGCGTCACGCGCGGCCGGGCAATGTGGTATTCGACGACCATCGTTTCACCTCGGCGCGTCGAGCAGCCGGTCCAGCGTCATCGCGCCCCGGCCGCGCCCTCGGCGCGTGGTGATCACCTCGCGCACGTCGGCCGCCAGCTCGCGCGCGGCCACCGGGTTCTCGGTCGCCAGCCGCCGGTCCAGCTCGAGCAGGCGGTCGCTCGCCGCCAGGCGGTTCACCGCCTCCGGCCGGGTGAGCAGATCGGGCTCGAGCACGGCGAGCCGGTTCAGGCCTTCGCCGGTGCCCGGGCGCGAGAAGTCCGCGGCCACCTCCTCCACCGCCGCCGCGTCGAGCCGCTCGCGCGACTCGAGTGCGCTCAGCGCCGCCGAAGCGAGCACCGGCGACTCGAAGGTGGGGCTCGCCAGCATGCGCGTCATGGAGGCGCTGGCGAACACGTCGGTGCGCGCCGACAAGGTGCGGAAGCGCTCTGCGAGCCCCAGCTCGCTGAGCCGCCCGTTGACCAGGTCGACCAGGCGCGGACCCTCGATCGCCGCGCGCACCGGCACCGTGCGCCCGGCGATCGACTCGTCGTACGCCAGGCTGCGCCGCCGCGAGTACCAGATCCCCAGCGCACCGCGCAGGGCCAGCGCAAGCGCTTCGCGCCAGGCGTTGTCGATCGGCGCATTGGGGTCGATCGGCACCGGCCGCACGAGGATCGGCCGCTGGATCAGCCGCAGGGTCTCCACCGGCAGCCGGCGCAGCGGCGAGAACGGCACGCGCGGACGCGGCAACCGCACCAGGCCGCCGGACAGGCGCTGCGCGAACACGCGCACCTGCTCGCGGGGCAACGGCAGCAGGATCGACACGAAGGTCGCATCCAGCGCCTGCGCGCTCGCCTCCAGATCGATCGGCGGCAGCGTCATGGCCTCCTCCACCAGCGCGGCCACCTCGTCCTCCGGCACGATGCTCAGCTCGGCGTCGACGCCGGCGGGGAAGAACGTCTGGCTGAAGTCGTTGGCGTCGATCGCCCCGCGCGGCAGCGGTCCCGCGGGCGGCAGCGCATCGAAGAACTGCGTGGCGGCGAAGCGGCGGTCGCGCAGCGGCTCGAGCTGGGCGCGGTACTGCGCCAGGTGCATCTCGCGCAGCTGCCTCGGTGCGAACCCGAAGCCGAGCACGTCGGCGTGCGGCTGGCCGGCGGCGGTGCGAACCAGCGCGGTGTCGATCCAGCGCGCGTTGTCGCCGGCCAGCGCGATCACCGCCAGCGGCAGCAGCTCGGCGGGCACGTCGAGCGGCACCTGTTCCACGAATACCCGCCTCGCCAGGCGCGCGCGCAGCGCATCGATGGTGCGCGGCGCGGCGTCCACGAGCGGTGCCAGGGTGAGCGCGGCGGCTTCGACCACGTCCCCGTTCTCGACGCGGCGCTCGCCCTCCAAGCCGCTGGGATAGGCCGCCACCGGATTGGCCGTGAACTCGAGCGGGCGCAGGCCCAGCACGAAGATCCCAGTGCGGTTGCGCAGCGGCGGCAGCCGGCGCCGGTCGAGCTGCAGGCGCGCGGCGAGCAGTTGCAGCGCCGGCAGGTTCGCCAGCGACACTTCCAGCGTCGCCTGCAGCGAAACCAGCTCGCCCGCGCTGGTGTAGCCGAAGCCGCGGGTGACACGGATGCGATCGGGGCTCGCCCCCACCGACACTTCGAGGCCCTCGACCACACCCGGTCCGGCGGCGCGCGCATAGGCGGCCTGGCGCGCGAGGAAATACGCCTGATCGCGCGTCAGGTCGCGCGCGGCCAGGAAGCGGCCGTCGAAGTAGCGCGGCCGGCGCCGGTGCGATTCCTCGATCAGCAGATTGCGTTCGCGCAGATCGCGCACCAGCTCGCCGGCGATGCGGCGGCGCAAAGTGTCGAAATCGGGCATGGAGCGTCTCCCTCTAAAGTCCGCCGAGGCGCGCGGTCAGGTCGCCCGGCAGCACGAACACGCGCGAGCGGTTGTCGATGCGGCCGGCATCCATGGCGGCGAAGTCGGGCACCGGCGCGGCGTCGCCTACCGGCGCCGCGGCCGGGATGAACATGCGCGCCAGGAACACCGCGGCCGGATCGACGGTGACCGGCTGGCCCTGGGTGCGCGCAAGCGCGACGCCGGGACGCGCCAGCCGGTCGTTCCAGGCGTCCAGCAGCGCGTCGCGGATCGCGTTCGCATCGGCGCCCGGCGCGAGCGGCGAGAAGCGGTTGACCGGCAGCGAGGTCGGATCGGTCGGATCGGCCGGCACGTCGTCGCGCACCGCCAGCAAGAAGCGGAAGCCGTCGCGCAGGCGGTTGGGCACGGTCGCGTCGGTCGCGTCTACCGCGCCGTCGGCGAACGAGGGCGTCTTGCCGCGCGGGCAGTTCTCGAACGCGATGAACACGTCGACCACCACGGACCCGCCGAACGCGCCGGCGCGGAACGCCGCGCTCAACTGGTCGCGCCCGAGTTCCGCGGCCGCCAGGTCGTCGTACCAGCGGTTCAGCCGCAGGCACCAGGGCCGCGGCACCTCCAGCAGGCGCCCGTAGCGGTCGAGCGCGAGCCCGGGCTGCACCACCAGCTCGTGGTCGATGCGCGGCGCGGTGCCGATCGCCGCGGGCGGCAGTACGCGCAGGCCGGCGATGGTGCCCGCGCCGTGCAGCCAGGCGAGCGCGCGCGCGAGGCGTGCGCGATGATAGGTCTGCTCGTCGCTGAAATCCTCCGCGTCGAGCAGCGCCCCGGTTTCGTAGTACGGCCGGTCGGGGCGCTCGGCGTGCACCAGCGGGTCGGGGAATTCGAGAAGGGTGTCGTGGGGCATGACGTGGGCTCCGCGATTCATCGGGGCGTGCGGCGTCGCGGCCTGCGGCTCGGCGGCCGCGTGGGCGTGAGCACCGGCGTGGTGATTACCGGGGTCGGTCGCACCGGTGTGCCGATCACCGGCGTCCCGATCACGGGCGTCCCGATGATGGGCCCGATCCGCTCCACGACGGTGACGATCACCACGGCGGGCTCGCTCTCGACGCCGCGCGCGTTGCGCACGCTCAGCGAGAAGCGATGTCGGCCCCCCGGGAGCCGGTTCTGCACCAGCAGCTCCGGCGTGTCGAGCGTGATCGGCTGGTTGGGTGCGAGCACAGGCACGGCGTTGCGCGCTCCTCTCAGTTCACCACCGGTCCCAGGTAGGTGAAGGTCCAGCCGCGGATCACGCCGCCGACGTCGAACGAGCGCCGCCCGTCGAGGCGGAACTCCGCCCCGATGTTGACGATGTCCGGCGCGTCGAGCACCGCGGTGGGCCGCGTCTGGTCGGCCACGATCACGATCACCGACACCGGCTCGGACACGTTGCCGGAGTCGTCGGTCACCACCAGCTGATAGCGGTGACGCCCGCGCGGCAGAGGCGCCTGGGGGTCGATCTCGACGGTGATCGCCGGCTGGGGCGATTCGAACGGGACATTGATCTCGAGTCTGGGCATGATGGGCTCCTCGCGGATTCAGGGTGTGCGCATCCAACGCCAGCGCACCAGGCGGCGACCCGGCGCGGCGCTCGAGCGCCGGCCGTCGAGTTCGAAGTCCGCGCCGAAGGCGACCACGCCGGGCGCGTCGAGGCGCGCGACCGGCGGATCGTCGCCGTCCGGCGCCCAGCCAGCCTCGAGCCGCCAGTCGAACGCGGCTCCGCCTTCGATCACGTCGCCGCGGCCGATGCGGCTGATGTCGATGCGCGCGATGCGCACCGACAGCGGTTCGCGCAGATAGGTGTCGACGCCGACGAGCGACGCGATGCCGACCATCAGGGGGCGCGTCGCCGAGAGGATCGCGACCTCGACGTGCGCCGGCGTTTCCTCCAGGATCACCGCCTCGAGCACGCGCCGCAGCGCGTCGCCGTGCGGGGTGTCGCGCAGCGGATCGCGATCGCGGTCGCCGCCTTCGGCTTCGGCGAGCGCGTCGTGCACCAGCACCGTCGCGCGATGCGCGGTGCGGGCGTACAGCTCGGTCTCGGCCTCCTCGCGGCCGGCGCCGAACACGTCGGGCAGGAAGGCGGCGAGGAAGTCGCGCTGCTGCGCTTCGTCTCCCAGGATCAGCGTGTCGCCGACGATCGAGTTGCCGGACACGACCAGGCCCGGCAGCAGGGGGTCGGCCTCGCGCGTCAGATCCACGCCGAGCAGCGTCGCGAGCGTGCGGCGCAGGCGGAAGTTCTCGAGCACGATGATGCGGCCCGCGCTCACGGCGCCCCCCGTGGCCACGTCGAGCGCCAGCTCCAGCCCCGAGAGCGTGCCGCGCCGGCGCCTGCGTTCCGGCGCGCTGGCGAGCCATGCGCGCCGGCGCCCGGGCGGCAACGCCGGCGGGAAGCGCACCCCGGTCCACTGCGCCAGCCAGGGCAGCCCGTCGTCGGGCGTGCTCGCCGGATGCGTGAGGACGCGGGCGCCCGCAACCGCGTCCTCCAGCGGCGTGAGCACCGATTCGAACAGCGCGACGAAGCGATCGTGGAAGTCCGCGCGCGTCGCCGGACCGGTGCGCGTGCGGTCGAACTCGTCGTCGTCGCGATAGATCTCCGGAAGGTACTGGCGCACGTACGAGAACCGCGCGCCGTACACGCGCACCGCCGCCACCAGCGGCGTCGCCCTGCCGTTTCCGATCAGCGTCGCACGCAGATGCAGGAAGCGGCCGCGGACCTCGCGCAGGGCGTGGCCGGCGCGCTGCATGAGCGCGGTCCACAGGCCGTGGCGGTCGCGCTCGCGCGGGCAGCCGAGCAGGCCCGGATGCAGCGCGATCTCGCTGTCGGCGTCGATCCAGGCGGCGCGCGGCGCGTCGGGGGCGAGCGCGAGGCCGGCGAACTCGAGCGCGCGCTGGTCGCCGAGCCAGTGCGCATGCCAATCGGCCGGCGCCGGCTCGATTTCATCGTCGAGCGCCGCGAACTCGAGCAGGATGCCGCAGCCCGGCGGAATCGACGCATCGACATACAGCCGATGCCAGGCCATGCCGTACTCGCCGCCGTCGATCGTGCGGCCGCGGGCGCGGCCGATCACGCGGTAGCCGTTCCAGGACAGCGGCACCAGCGGGCGGCTCAGCACCGGCGCGGCATCGTCGCCCGCCGCTTGCGGCACGCAGGCGTAGTGCGGAGGCCATTCCTGCGCAGCGAGGAATGGCCCTCCGGCGTGCAGGCGCAGCGGGTAGCGGCGGCCGACGACGGGGATCGGCCGGTCGGGGTCGTCGGCGTCGTACACCAGGGCTTCGTCGAGCGCTCCGGCCATGAGCGCGATCGCGCCCTCGTCCACCCACGCGAGCACGTGCGCGCGCTCGGCGCCCTGCAGCAGTGCGCCTTCGGACAGGCGCCAAGCGCCGTCCTGCGTCGGCCCGAGCAGATGAAGCAACGCCTGGCCGCCGTCACCCCAGCCCACGATCGCGACGCGGCCGGCGCGCGATGCGGCGATCAGCACCATGTCCTCGGCGGCTGGCAGCGCGAGCGGCAGCACTTCGATGCGCGGCGGATGGGGGTTCTCGGGTTGCGGGCGGAATGTTGCAGGGTGGTAGTCCACGAACGCGCGGTCGCGCATCGGTGCGCCGGCGACGCGCGCGATCCGGCGGTGCACGCGGTCGAGGATCCAGCGGCCTGCCCCCGATCCGCGCTGCCCGTCGCAGGCGAGCTTGTACGGCCGCAGCGGCTCGCTGTCCACCTCGGGGAAAGGCAGTCGGATGCGCTCGAAGCGCTCGCGCAGATCGAGCAGCTCCAGGCCGGCCTCGTGCGCGATCAGCACCACCTGGTCGGCGTCGATCGCGAACGCAAACGGCTGCGTCGGCAGCTCGCTGCCGGGCACCGGGACCGTGCCGGTCTCCAGCGCACCATAGCCGTGCAACATGCGCGCGGCGACGTCCCAGCGCGCGTACGTGCCTTGCCGGTCACGTAACACCGGCAGCATGGCGAGGCGCGTTTCCGCCTGCGCAATACGCTCGGCGAGATCGTCGGCCGCGACCGGCCGCTCGGATTCGAGCGCCAGCATGCGCGTGCCGAACGGCGGCGATTGCGCGCGGAACGCGGTGTCGGCCAGCGCGCTCCAATCGGCTCCCTGCGACCACATCCAGAAGCGTTGGCCGTTGGCGTCCATCAGCACAGCTCCGGCACCACCGGGATCGCGACCAGTTCGGCGCCGCCGCCGCCGGGGGCGAGCGCATCCTCGGGCACCGGCGAGCTCGGGGCGGTGTCGCCGCTCGCCGCGTTCAGGTCGAGCAGCTCGGGCAATTGCCAGGGCCGCAGATCGACCTCCTGCAGGCCGTTCGCGTCGCGCGGGACTGGGCGCCATGCGGTGCCGTCGCGCACGAACAGGTTGACGCCGGCGACCGTCGCGATGCCGGGGACGCGCGCGGCTTCGACCTCGATCTCGCGGTCGATCAGCCGGCGCCCGAGCGGCCAGCCGTGGCCATCGAATCCACCGGGCGCGAGCGGCCACAGCAGCCGGCGCAGCGCGCGCCGCACCGCTTGCAGCGTCTCGTCGCGCGGCGCGTCCTCGCGCAGCGTCACGGCGACCGAGACGCCGACCGGCACGTACTCGCAGCCGATCACGTACAGCTCGGTCGCCAGCGGCCGGCGCGCGTCCAGATGCGCGTGCACGGCCTCGATGAGCGGCCGGTCGGCGCGCGGGTTCGGCGCGCTGCCCACCTCGCCGTCGATCGTGCCGGGGATCGCCATCACACTCACCACCCCGGGCACGCCGAAGCTGCGCGTGAGCGGCTTGAAGCGCGCCAG
>Ga0187892_10006428_pt1 | contig 17450 bp, 13 predicted proteins | sample MA1701073metaG_FD_139345 | JGI IMG/M metagenome (GOLD analysis project Ga0187892, IMG submission 139345) | Bio-ooze microbial communities from a basaltic lava cave in the Kipuka Kanohina Cave System on the Island of Hawaii, USA - MA170107-3 metaG ... | reverse complement strand
TTCGACGTGTACGACCTGCTGCTCAACGGAGACACGTCGAAGGACGCGCGTCTACTACCCGGCGACGTCATCTTCATTCCGTCCGTCGGTCCGCGCGCGGCGATCGCCGGCAGCGTGCACACGTCGGCGATCTACGAGACGCGCTCGGGCGCGACGGTCGGCGAGCTGGTGTCGATGGCCGGCGGCCTCACGCCCACGGCCGCCGGACAGAAATTCACCCTTGAGCGCATCGTCGAGCGGCGCACGCGTGCCGTTGCGGAGCTGCCGCTCGACGATGCAGGCATGAGATACGAGCTGGCCGACGGGGATCTCATCACGGTGTATACGCTTTCCCCGCGCATCGCGAACGCAATCACCCTGAAAGGCAACGTGGCGCAGACGATGCGCTTCGCGTGGAAGCGCGGCATGCGCGTGTCGGATGTCATCCCAGAACGCGACTCCCTGATCATCCCCGACTACTGGCTGAGCCGCAACCGCCAAGGGCAGACGGAGAGCTGGCTGCGGGAGGCGGGTGTCGACGACAAAGGCCAAGGCGCAGACGGGACAGCACCCGGGCGCACCGACGTACCGCTCACCGCACAGAGGCTGCGTACTGAGGTCAAGCGCGCGAGCAACGAGATCAACTGGGACTACGCAGTGATCGAGCGGCTCAATGCGCACGACCTCACCGTCAGCCTGATCCCGTTCAACCTGGGCAAGGCAGTCGTGGAGCGTACGTCTGACCAGAACGTCGAGCTGATGCCGGGTGACGTGATCACGGTGCTATCGAAGGACGACATCCAGGTCCCCGCGGCGAAGCAGACCAAGTACGTGCGGCTGGAAGGCGAGTTCGCGGCGGCCGGGGTGTACCAGGTGCAGGCCGGCGAAACGCTCAGGCAAGTCATCGAGCGCGCCGGCGGACTGTCGCCGAACGCCTATCTGTTCGGTGCGGAATTCACGCGCGAGTCCACGCGCATACACCAGCAGAGGCAGCTCGACGAAGCGCTCGCGCGCCTGGAGCAGGAAGCCCAGAGAGTTGCGCTGGCGCGAAGCCAGGGAGTCATCGCGCCGGAAGAAGCGCAGGCGTTGGGCGCGCAGAGCGCAGCGACCAGCGCCCTGATCGCCAAGCTGCGCGCGGTGCGCGCCACCGGCCGCATCGTGCTCGATCTGCCAGGCCAGAAGGCCGCGCTCTCCCATCTACCCAACCTCGTGCTGGAGGACGGAGACCGCCTCTATGTCCCGCCCTGGCCCTCGACCGTCAGCGTGTTCGGCGCCGTGTACAACCCCAACGCCTACGTCTACGCGTCGGGCCGCAAGGTCTCGCACTACCTGGATCGCGCGGGTGGACCTACGCGGGATGCTGACAAGCGCAGCGTGTATCTAGTCAAGGCCGATGGCACCGTCGTCAGCAGCCGGCAGAAGGGGTGGTTCGGGGGCGTAGGGGGCGAGGCTCTCAACCCGGGCGATGCGGTGGTGGTGCCGGAAAGCTTCGAGCGCTTCAACCTCACCAAGGAGTTGAAGGACTGGACACAGATCCTGTATCAGCTGGCGCTGGGGGTGGTGGGGTTGAAGGTGCTGAACGATTTGTAATGTGCAGATGTAGTGGCGGGCAATAATGTCGGACACTGAGTTGACGTCAAGTACTGACGAGCCAGTCATCCCTCGTCGTTCCGAAGTGGGCTTTCTGGACTTCGCGCTCGTGTTGTTGAGACGCAAGCGGCTGCTTTTGGGGATTCCTCTAGTAGTGGCAGTACTGACGGCGGTTATTACTATGTTCATGCCGAACGTATATACAGCTACCGCAAGAATCCTCCCTCCACCGCAAAGCCAATCCACGGCGACCATGATGCTCAATCAACTCGCAGGTCTCACCGGGCTTGGAGCAGGCACGCTTGGAGTGAAGAATCCAAATGACCTGTATGTGGGGATGTTGAAGAGCCGTACGGTTGCTGACAACCTTATCCAGCGCTTCCGACTCCAGCAGCTCTATAAACAGGACACTATGGTGGACACACGTCGAGTTCTCGCCAACAGAACTCAATTGCGTGCGGGGCGTGATGCCATCATAGCCATCGCGGTCGAGGATGAGGATCCTAAGCGGGCCTCTGCGCTCTCCAATGCCTATGTCGAAGAGCTCATCAAGCTTACGGAGACCCTCGCCGTCACCGAGGCATCTCAACGGAGGCTTTTTTTTGAGAAGCAGGTAAAGCAAGTTAGAAGAGGGTTGGAGGATGCTGAACTGGCAATGCGAAGAACTCAGGAGGAGACTGGCCTGATCAGCCTCACGGACCAAGGCAAAGCGATTATCGAGGCTACAGCAAGAGTGCGCGCCCAGATCGCAGCAAAGGAAGTCCAGCTGGGTGCGATGAGGACGTTCGCTACGGATACCTACCCAGACTATGTTCGCGGACAACAGGAGCTCAAGGGGTTGCGTGCACAATTGGCAAAGCTGGAGAGGGCCACCGAGGCTGCGGAGGGCAACGTCCTACTTGCTACAAAGGATGTACCCGAAGCAGGACTCGAGTACATGCGTCGGCTGCGAGACGTGAAGTACTACGAAGGGATGTTCGAGCTGCTATCCCAGCAGCTCGAGCTTGCCAGGATCGACGAGGCCAAGGAGGCGTCTGTCGTTCAAATACTCGATCCAGCGGTGGCCCCCGATAAGAAGACCAAACCAAAGCGGTTGCTTCTGACCGTCCTTTCCGCGTTTGTGGCAGTTGTGATCTCACTAGTCTCGGCATTCGTTGTAGAAGCATTCCAGAATGCACAGCACCAGCCGGAACTGAGGGAGAGGCTCCATCAGCTGAAGGAGCAGAGCAGATGGCGTTAGGCGCTCTTTCCAAAGCGGTGATGCTGGCCGGCACCTCCAGTGTTGCTGAGCGTTGTCCCGCAGAACTCGGTAGGGAGGGCGGTGACTGAGAAGCGCCTGCCTCAGCGAACCATTGCGGAAGAGCTCGCTGTCCGCGCAGCGCGGGCTTTCACAATCAATGGCATCGGGCTGACCGTAGGATTCGGCCTGCAGGTGGCGTTGGCTCGCATGCTGGGCGTTCACGAGTACGGACTGTACGTCTACATAAGCACCTGGGTGGCTGTGCTGAGCGTGCTTTGCATTCTCGGCTTTGATACGGCCGCAATGCGGTTCATCGCGGAGTACCGTGCCCGCTCAGAGCTTTCGGCTCTCTGGGGATTCATCCGTTTCGCGCGTCGCCGCGCCCTATCAGTGTCTGTCGCGCTAGCGGTGCTGCTCGGCGTTTGCATCGTGGGAGCGCGGCCTTTGCAAGGCCAACAGATCACAGCCTACTTGATCGGTGCGCTTCTGCTGCCTGTGACGGTCCTCCTTCAACTGAATGCGTACTTCTTGCTCGGGTTTCAGCGAGCAGGCGAGGCTCAGGCGCTGCAGCTCATTCTCCGTCCTGCGCTACTTCTTGGTGGCGCCGCCACCATGTCTTGGGTCGTGGCGCAGCCGCTGAATGCCGCTAATGTTCTGTGGTCTGCCGTGGTGACTGCTTTTGCAGTCGGTGCGTTCGAAGTCTGGCGAGTGCGCCGGCTAGCGCCACCTCCATCAGCGAGCATGCGAAATCATGATCTGGAGAGACGCTGGAGTACGACGGCGTCGTTGCTGCTCCTTGTTACCGTGGCGCATCAGGTACTGGGAAACGGCGACCTCTTATTGGTGGGAATGGTTCTCGGTCCATCGGATGCTGGCGTGTACGCAGCTGCGGCGAGACTTGCCACGCTGGTCGGCTTCGCGACCACGTCGATCAACCTCGTGCTTGCGCCAACCATCTCCCATCTGTACGTGAGAGGCGAGTACGACAACCTGCGGCACTCGATCCGGGTGATGACGCGGGTGGCAGTCGGCTACGCGCTGTTGATGGGTGCGTTTGTGGCTCTGGTCGGCGATTGGCTCTTGGGCTTGTTTGGGGTTGACTTCGTTCGCGGCTATTGGATCCTGATCGTGCTATCCGTGGGGCAGTTGGTCATGGCGGCGAATGGCCCCGTGGGGTTGCTCATGACGATGACGGGCCACCAGCGTGTCGTGCTGTGGATAGTGGGATCTTGCTCGATCACAATGGTCGGCGTGACGCTGGGGTTAATGCAAGAGATAGATAGCCTCGGTGCGGCAATCGCAGCTGCGGGCGCGCTGAGTGTTAGAAGCATCTTGTTGGGGCACTTCGTGCGGAAGCGTCTTAGCGTGTACACGTCGAAACCTGACGGTAACCTCCAACCCGGAGACGGTGTACTTTGAGAGTAAGGAACCAGATCAAGCGCCGATTTCCCGAAGCATACGGCACTGTTCGCCAGGCGGCAGAGCCGCTGCTCCGCGAAGTACGCTTTCTCTCAAAGGTGGGTCTGGGTGTCGTCATCCGACGGAGTGTCAAGAAAACACCGTGGCAGTCCGAATTGCCTCTTCAGAGCAGGCTGAGGGTGGACGCACGAGACTTGACCATGGCCACACTGGACGAGCTGCGCCGCCATCTCGATGAGCGACACGTGCAATACGCAGAGGGCGCGCACACTATCTATCTCTCGCCCCTGGCGGTGGCGCAAACGGCCTTCGCGGCGGTCAGCGGGCGGTACCCGCCGGGTGTGGGACTAAAGATCGTAAAGAATCCCCTTGAGTCAGGGCAGAGCCAGTATATCCACAAGGTCGGACAGAGCCGGATTCACCGGGCGGTGACGTACAGCCCCAAAACATTGATCCTCGCCGCCAATCTGTTGCATCTCTACGGCATCGGCCCTCGGCTCTATGATTTTGTCGAGTTGGGCGTCGGCGACTCCGGGTGGGTAGGTTATGTCGTCGCGCACTGCGCAGGCCCTGCTCTCGATCTGGAGGAATGCCAGCGGGGTGTGCGGCGGATAGCAGAGCTGCAGCATGAGGGGTTGATTACGATTATCGCGCCGGGCGGATTTGGCCATCCCGATTTTACGTGTCCTGCCTGTGGCGGCAATGCTCTGGCCGACACGGACACTGGGAGTTTCCAGTACGTGGACTTCCAGAATTTTCTGCTCGAGAACTACGAGCGGTTCCTATCTGACCTTGGGTCCAGGGCCGGACGCGACACTCACTTCGGGGATGAGACTGTGTTCAGAGGAGGACGATATTTGTATCAGTCGATCCCAGGGTTAGACCTTCCTGCAAAAAGATCCACCGAAGTCCGGGCATCTTTTCTGCGAGCGCTACTGGACGAGGCGCACGTGTCATTGCACGATCGCATAGTCCTGGACTATGGCTGTAACCTCGGAATGATGATGGGCCAGTACCTGAAGCTTGGGGCCCGCTGGTGCCATGGATGGGATTTCCCTCCGGTGGTAGCGCATGCTGAACGTCTGTTGCTTGCCATGGGATGTACACGGTTCTCGGTTGCGGGAGTGGAGCTTAGTCAGGGATTCGAAGGCACCGCCACCCTGCCAGCCTTTCTCGCGCCGGCCTTGCCCGGCTGTGTAGTGTCGTATCTGGCGATGCGCCGGCACATCGGCTGGGCTGATGATCTGTCCCGGCTTCCTTGGCACGCGGCCATTTTGGAGGGGCACGAAGATGAACCGGAACCCGTGTTTCTCGAGCAGCTGCATGAACTAGGACGCCGCGTACGTTTTCGCGTTGGTGCGCGCAAGCGGATCAAGGACGGGGACTCTGGCGAGCGATTCGCGGCGGTGCTGGTCAGGCAAGGCGACGTCCCGAGCTACCCGAAATGATGCAGGTAAAGCCTAGGGCGCTGCTAGCCGGAGTGGCCTCGTTCGCGCCAGTACTGAGGACGCGGGTCTGTCGCGGGGCGGGGGGTACTTCGTCAGCGCGCTACTGCTACTCAGTTTGGCTCAGACATGCGGTACTGGCATTGCGCTGTGGTTTCGCGCCACGGGTCAAGACCCTTGCAGAGCTTGGGCCTGGCGAGTCGCTTGGGATCGGGCTGGCGGCGGTGCTCAGCGGCGTCGATACGTATCTGGCGCTAGATGCGAAAAGGCACGTCGCCCATAGCCGGAACCTGGGTGTCTTTGACGAGCTGATAGAGCTGTTCCGGCAGCGAGCGCCAATCCCCGACGATGATGAGTTCCCCGAAATCTTTCCGAAGCTCGATGTGTATAGTTTTCCACGAGAGTTTCTGAATGACGAAATGTTGGCACGAACTCTCAGATCCGACCGCCTTGCAGGAATCAGGGAGGGTCTGCTTAGCATCGACGAGCCCGGAGCATCGACTGCAGTCCAGATCCATTACATCGCCCCATGGGATTTCGCGGAGAGCCTACCGTCGCAAGCAGTCGACATGATCATTTCGCAGGCGGTCATGGAGCACGTCGAGGATATTGCACACACGTATGCGAAGTTGTATCGATGGCTGCGCCCGGGCGGGTTCATGTCACACAACATCGATTTCCGGTCCCACGGATTGACATGGGACTGGAATGGCCATTGGACGCTTTCGGACGGAGTCTGGCGGCTCGTAAAGGGGACGCGCCCCTATCTGATCAACCGCCTTCCTCATTCGGCACACATCGCCGCGCTTCAGCGTACCGGGCTTAGCATTCTCGGCGACATCCGCCGAGAGGGCCCGGCGATCGCGCGCCACAGGCTCGCGCGGCGGTTTGCCCAACTTAGCGATCAGGATCTCAGAACGTCTGGAGTGTTGCTGCAGGCTGCCAAGCCTTGACTCCACTAAAACGCGTGGTGGAGGTACGAATGACTGCGAGTCGACCAGCCATGAACCGAAACACGACTAGTGCCTCTGTGCAGCGGAGTCGGCGCTCGGAATGGCTTGTTGCCTCGCTAGCTTTGGTTGTCACGCTGACTGCGGTGCTGCTGGGCCTAATGATGGTGGGAGATCGCGAGCGTGCCGTGCTGGCGCCCCTAGTGACGGAGATCGCAGTGGTATTGGGCTTTCTTCTGGTCTTGTGGCATCGCGATCGTCAACTGCCCATTTTCGACGTGGGTGCTGTCTGCTTGCTGGCAACCCTCGCCTACGCCGTCTTTCCGCTAATCGGCTTTTGCGTCTCCGGATTCTCGTTCGGCCTACTCAGCGACTCGCGGCTGGTTACGCGGGACCCATCCGCGGAAGAGGTCGGCGCATTTGCGTGGCGGTACGTCTTGCATATGATCGCCCTCGCCTCGGCGTACCTGTGGATTAGACGGGAGGGGATCGCATATCGTGCGCCAGTCTGTAGTCCACCACGAAGCATGCTATATCCCCTCGGGATGGGGGTGGCTCTTCTCTTAGCGTATTTCGCGGCACTCCAGGCAATTACTGGTTTCTCCGTTTCTGTCCCCTATGAAGTAAGGCGCGGCGGTGAGGCCGTAGAACTGGAGAGTCTTCCATTGCTGGTCCAGCAGATCACGCATAATGCCAATGGGATCCTGTTTGTTTTCAAACTCGCTATTTTAGTCCTCTTATTCCAGCGCTACCGATCAGGGCTGTGGAGAGTTGCGCTGTACGGATGGCTGGCTTCCGAGATGCTCCTCACAACTGTGCGTCTTGGGTCCCGCGGAAGCATGGTGCTCCTACTTGTGGCTGCAGTACTGCTTTATCACAGGATGGTGCACCCTCTCACGTTGGTGCGTGCCAGCGTAGTGGGAGTCTTAGCTTTAGGATTGTTTCTCGTCATGGGATTCGCGCGGGACTACGCTGCAGACACGCCTGGATACATGAGCTTGTTGATGGCCTCTAATGAGTTCCAGGCGTTGTTCGGCACCGCCTACGATGTCTATATGATGAGAAGCGTTGAGAACGTAGATATACCATGGCAGCTCCATCTCGCGGATTTCTTCCGCGTTATCCCTCAACAGATTCTTCCTTTTGAGAAGATTGACCCATGGGTCTGGTACCTCGAGCAGCTAGGTGGGCAGGAAACCAAGGCGGGCCTCATGTTCGGAACCATTTCGGAAGGCCTAATTGCCTGGGACTGGGTCAGCATAGCAGCACAGGGCATATTGATCGGTGCCATGCTGGCCGCTGCGCACAGATGGTACGCGCCACGTTGTGGCAGTTTCCTCGGCACGGTTGCCTATCTTTGGCTATGCGTACAGACGTATTACACGTTCAGGGGGTCGAGCTTGTACGTCTTGACCTGGGTCGTCTACCGGCTGCTTCCAGCCCTTTTCTTTCTAAGGGTGGCGTCGACGGTTATTCGCGTCGCTGCGGACACACCCGGAAAGCCACGTAAGTCGAGCCTGCACGGGCTCTCGTGAGGCTCCAAGAATCAAGACAGAGCGCGATTCAAGAAGGAACCCCTGAGCAGAGCGAGGTGGAGCTGGCTGGGCTGAGAAGCGGAGTAGGCGATGGGAATAACCCGAAAGAAGGCAAGAGCCCTGTATGACGGACGCAGGCTCGCAGAAGGGTATCCGAACCTGGAGGCTTTGGGAACTGACCTCTACAAGGATGCGCAGGTCGTCGACGGAAGGGTTCGGGAAGCAATGGATTGGATCTTGCGCATCGTTCCCGTGACGGCAGGTGCGCCCGTCGCCGTAGTAGGGTGCGGCCCCAGGCCTCAGGGGATGCGAGAGTTAACGCAGATGGGGTATCGGCCGGTTGGCGTTGAGCCCCTCCGGAAATATGTCCATGCGGCGCGCAGCTGGCTGAAAGACGAGAACGCCGTATTGGAGGGGACAGCAGAGCGCTTGCCTTTGGGCGACGCGTCGCAATGTGTGATCATTCTTGAGACTGTGCTCGAGCACGTGGACTCGCTACAGAGAACTTTTACAGAGGCGTATCGAGCGCTCGCTCCAGGTGGGATCCTCTACGTGTTGACCGTCAATCGCTTTCGCTGGTCCTGGACAGGCAAGAACCCGGAATTCAATGTGCCTTTCTACAACTGGTTCCCTGCCTTGCTGAAGGAAGCCTACGTCCACCACCACCTGCATTTCGATCCTCGCTTGGCCAACTTCACGCCCCGTCCAGCGGTGCACTGGCCAAGCTACGCAGACCTCTGCGCGTTCGGCAGGCAGGCTGGGTTCCATCGGTTCTACTCTAAGGTGGACGTTCTGAAGCAGGGCGACCCCAGCATTGCGAAGTCCAGGCTGCGTTGTTGGCTGCTCAACCGAGTGCGGTACAACCCGTGGCTTCGCGCGCTTGCCTTGCTGCAATTCGGTGACAGCATCTTCATGCTGAAGCGCAGAGACACGTAGCTACGACTTCATATCTTGCTACTGCGCGGCGAACTTCGATGCGTATTCTGCATCTCGTTCCCACCTTGACATCTGGTGGGGCGGAGCGACAGTTGCGCTATCTCGCGGAAGCGCTTGCTGACCGTGACCATGAAGTCCATGTGGCATACGTCCACGAGGGCCCTCACGAGGGATGGGATGAGATGGGCCCCGTGACCCTCCATCGCATCGCGGCGCGCAGCAACTATGACCCCCGGATCTTTTGCCAGCTCGTCGGCCTTGTCAAAGCAATGAAGCCGGATGTCGTCCAGACCTGGATCACGCAGATGGATGTGCTGGGCGGCTTAGCGTGTGGGATTGCCGGAGCAACATGGATTCTTCGGGAGCCGAATTCAAAGCCAGCCTACCTAAGGTCGTGGAAGTTTCGCCTTCGGGAGGCGGTCGCAGGAGGTGCTGAGGCGATTATCTGTAACTCTGAAGGCGGCCAGCGATACTGGAGAGAGCTCTTCCCCCGCAAGCAGGTCTGCGTGGTGCGCAATGCCTTGCCGCTGCAGGATTTGGAACGTGCAACGCGAGTGTCGCTCGCCGATCTGGGCCTCGAGGCGGGCATCCCCATTGTGCTTTATGCGGGGAGACTAGTCGGGGATCACACTTCGGACAAGAACCTCAAGCGGCTGCTGTTGGCCGCGAAGGATATGCAGCAGGTCGTGGACGTCCAGATGGTGCTTTGCGGAGATGGTCCACAACGATTGGAGCTCGAGCGTTTGGCAGAGAGCATTGGGTTGGGCGCGCGTGTGAAGATAATGGGTCATGTCGCAAAGGAAACGGTATGGGGCCTCATGAAGACTGCAGAGGTATTTGTATCTGTGAGTCACTTCGAGGGCATGCCGAACGCGGTCATGGAAGCTATGGCCATCGGATGTCCGCTGGTGGTTTCGGATATCGTCGCACACCGGGAGTTCTTGACAGAGGATATGGCGCTCTTCGTCCCCGTGAACGACGTCGACCTCATTGCACGTGGGCTCTTGGAATGTCTGCAGTATCGACGTGCCGCGCGCCTCCGAGCAGAGAGCGCTAGGCGCAAGACCAATGAGTGGATGATCGAAAGCATGGGGCAATGCTATGAAGACGTGTACCGCGCCGTGGTCGAAAGCAAGACACGAGGGACCCGAAGTGGCTATGCAAAGTGAACTTGAATGTTTCGTACATCGTGGACCTTCGACTCGCGTGATGTTTCGAGGTGTGCAAGGGTGAGGGTCCTGTTTGCCGTGCATGGGTACAAGCCAGCCTATCGAATCGGCGGTCCCGTGCATTCAGTTTCCGCTTTGGCGGAGGGGCTCGCGCGCCGTGGGCACGAGGTCGTGGTCTTTACAACCAACTCGAATCTCGACTGCGACGTGGACGTTCCGGTCTGCCAACCAGTCGATGTGGGTGGTGTAGAGGTCTGGTACTTCCAGCACATCGAACCGCTGAAGAAGGCGCTCCCATTTCTCCGCTACTTCGCTAAGTCGCTCGGCTTCCTCTATGCGCCGACCATGGCGGCTGAACTGAAGCGCATGGTGCCAATGGTAGACCTTGTGCACACACACCTTCCGTTCGTCTACCCGAGCTTGGCGGCAGCACGTGCCGCGATCCGTCATGGAAAGCCTCTCTTTTATCACCAGCGCGGCCTTTATGACCCTGAGCGCCTAAGGTTCCGCTCGCTGAAGAAGCTCCTATACATAGCGTTGATCGAGCGGGCGATTATGCGACGAGCCACGACGCTAGTCGCGTTGACAGAAGCCGAGAGCGAAAGCTACCGGCGATTAGCGGTTCAGACGCCTTGTCGAATCGTCCCCAACGGTGTGGATATTCCGGGTGTCGACTTTCACGCTTCGGTGCCCGCGCCCTTCCCGATCCCGGAGGACGCCAGAGTTATCCTGTTCATGGCCCGGGTGCATCCGATAAAGGGCGCGGATACGCTCCTGGAAGCATTTCCGGAGGTTGTAAGGGCGATCCCCGGAGCGGTTCTTGTGGTTGCTGGGCCAGACGAGTTCGGCCTCGAGGCCCGGTTCCGCGAACTTGCGGAACATCAGGGCTTGACCGATCAGATCCTGTTCCCAGGGATGGTAGTGGGGGACGCAAAAGCCTGGCTTCTCGCGCGGGCTGACCTCTTCTGTCTGCCCTCTCTGGCCGAAGGCTTTTCGATGGCTGTGCTAGAAGCCTTGGCGGCCGGCACCCCGGTCTTGATTACGCCCGGTTGTCACTTCGCGGAGGTCGAGGCGGCAGGCGCCGGGCGAGTTGTCGAGAAGACTCCGGAGGCGGTGGCTGCGGCGGCGACCGATATGCTGAGCGATACAGGCAAGCTAATTGGCATGGGACGAGCCGGTCGGGAGTTTGTTGCAAGCCGCTACAGCTGGGAGGCAATCGTCGATCAGATGCTCGACGTCTACGAGGAGGGCGTTCAGCGCCATCGACACCAGCTCGCAAAGACATCATGAGACGAGTGCTGATTACAGGGGGGTCAGGCTTTATCGGCACCAATCTTGTTGGCTATTTTTCTCATGAAGGCATCCCCGTCCTCAACGTTGATCTGCTGGAACCTAGAAATCGTGCGCATTCGAGCCTGTGGAAACGGGTGAACGTTGTCGACCGGGTTGCCTTGGCCAGAGCTCTGCAAGTGTTCGAACCTACCGACGTTGTCCATCTGGCTGCGCGTACTGACGTGGATGAGCGTGCCGGTTTGCAAGGGTACGCGGCAAATACCGCAGGGGTGGAGTCCCTGCTCGCTGCGCTTGCCGCCACTTCGAGCGTCCAGCGTGTGATCTTTGCTTCGAGCATGCTAGTGAGTACGGTCGGGTACCGACCGCGCCACGAGCAGGACTACCGCCCCAGCACTGTTTACGGTCAGAGCAAGGTAATTGGGGAACGACTAATCAGAGCCGCGAGCTCGGACCACTACACTTGGACTATCGTTCGACCGACATCAATCTGGGGACCGTGGTTCGGCGAGCCATATCGCTCGTTTTTCGAGATGGTGGCGTGTGGCGGTTTTGCCTGCCCTGCAGGAAGAGCAGCGACGAAAACCTTCGGTTATGTGGGCAACACTGTTCATCAGCTTGCGCAGCTGCTCGTGGCCGATCCATGCCGGGTCCAAGGGCAAACCTTCTATCTGGGCGACGCTCCACCACTTGACATTGCAGTGTGGGCGAAAGCGATAGCTGAGGAGCTTGGGGTCCGTCAACCCAGGCGGCTTCCGTTCGCCGTATTCTTGGCGGTCGCTACAGTCGGAGACATCGTCTCTCGCATCGGACTAGCTTTCCCTATGACGAGTTTCAGGCTACGCAACATGATAACAGACAACGTCGTTGACCTCTCAGCGACTGAAGCCGTCGTGGGGCCGGGACCATTTGGCTTGCGAACCGGCATCCGGGAGACAATCCTGTGGCTGCGTCGACAGGCCTGAGAAGGGGTGCCCGACGGCCGGCAAGGTGCCGGCAACGTGGACGATTATGTGCGGGATAGCGGGATTTCTGAGCGTGAGCAGTCGCGCGCCACAGACGGAATCTGAAGGCGTGTTGCGACGCATGGCCGAGACGTTGGTGCACCGCGGCCCGGACGACATGGGGGTCTGGGCGGATCCCGACGCGGGGATCGGGCTAGCGCACAGGCGTTTGTCGATTCTGGACTTGTCGCCACAAGGTCATCAACCGATGGTCTCCGCGTGTCGCCGGTTCGTCGTCAGCTTCAACGGCGAAATCTACAATCACAGGGAGATTAGGCGAGCACTGGACCGGGAATCGTTGTCGACGCCGCCGCGCGGTGGGCCGTCGCTACCGCTCCGCTGGCGCGGCACATCCGACACAGAAGTTCTGCTGGCTGCCATAAGTGCTTGGGGTTTGGCGCGGGCTCTGAAAAACTTGGTGGGCATGTACGCGTTTGCACTGTGGGACCGTGCAGACCGCGGGCTTCATCTAGTCCGTGATCGACTCGGCGAGAAGCCACTGTACTACGGCTGGGCTGGGAGGACACTTGTCTTCGCATCCGAACTGAAGGCCTTGAAGGCGCACCCTGCATGGCGAGGAGGCGTCGACGGCGAAGCGCTGACGGCGTATGTACGGTACGGGTACGTACCTGCACCGAAGGCCATCTTCACAGGAACCTATAAAGTGCCTCCCGCGAGTGTGATCAGTCTAAGCGCGGAGAGCGGGATGAGGTACGGGTCCGGGGATCCGATTCCAAGCTGGCAATACTGGTCGGCTCGCGATGTCGCGTTTGCGTCGAAGGACGAGTTCTTTCGGGGGAGCGCCCAAGACGCCGTGGCGAGACTCGAAGAACTATTGAGTAACGCTGTGCGGATGCAGATGGTTGCGGATGTTCCGGTGGGGGCGTTCTTGTCAGGGGGCGTCGATTCGAGCGCTGTTGTTGCTCTCATGCAATGCGCAAGCAGCAGGGCGGCACGTACGTTCACGATTGGTTTCATGGAGGAAGGATACAACGAGGCGCGGCAAGCCAAGAGCGTAGCCAGGTATCTCGGGACCGATCACACCGAACTGTACATTACCCCCGCTGAGGCTCGCGAGGTCATACCTGACTTGCCCAAGATCTACGACGAGCCGTTTGGCGACGCGTCGCAGATTCCGACGTTTCTCGTGTCTCGCCTGGCACGACAGAAGGTCACGGTGAGCCTCTCCGGGGACGGGGGTGATGAACTATTCGGCGGGTACCCTCGGTACCTGCTGGCTCGACGGATCTGGAGGTTAAGACGCAGCCTCCCATACCCATTGCGTACGCGTCTAGCGGGCATAGCGAACCATGTCTTGAAGGGGGGTGCGGAGCGACTCTACCGGATTATGCTTGCGCGCATGCCTTCGACGGTGGCGACACGGTTGCCCTCTCGAGAACGCGTACTGAGGTTACTGACAGCCTTGCAAGCCCCGTCACTTCCGAGCTTCTACCAGCAGTTCCTTTCGCATGTGAGAGAACCTACCCGTTTGGTCCTCGGCGGCCAGGAGCCGACTCCTTCTTTCGCGGAGTCCGAGTTGCCCACCAGGCCGCACGGCCTTCTGCAGTGGCTCATGTATCTAGACTTGACTGGCTACTTTCCCGACGACATCTTGGTGAAGGTTGATCGCGCCGCCATGGCCAACAGCCTCGAAACCAGGGCTCCGCTGCTCGATCACCGCCTTGTGGAGTTCTCTCTTCGTTTACCGGTCCGCTTGAAGATTAACCGTGGGGGGACGAAGTGGGTATTGCGTGAAGTCTTGTACCGGCACGTACCTAAATCGCTGGTCGAGCGGCCCAAGATGGGGTTCGGGGTCCCAGTCGGCGCCTGGTTGCGGGGACCACTCCGAGAGTGGGCAGATGATCTATTGGACCCAGGCCGATTGCGCCAAGACGGTTTGCTCAACGCGCAGCTCGTCGGGACGCTCTGGCAGGACCACCGAGCGGGCCGCCAAGACTGGCAGTATCCCCTCTGGGATCTTCTCATGTTCCAGGCATGGCTCCGGGCGCATGGCGTGAGACAGCCGTGAACTCAGCGAAGAGCTTTCGTGATCCGATCGGTGATGAGCAGTGCTACCACTCTGCGCAGACTGCTCTAGACAACTCTTGCATAAGCAAATAACGTCGGTCGGAGGAAAGAAGGAGCGAACCTTTGGTGCAAAACGCCCAGCGCGTAGGCAAGCCTCGAGAACTGTAGATACGATGGCTCGGCTTCATGACCGTACACAACTGCGTCGAAGCGATGGCGAGCGAGCGTGCGCTTGAGCCTTCGAATGGTATTGCATCGATAGATAGTTGGGAATACGTCGCGTTGCTGTCGGTGCTCTTGGACACTCTCGAGGACGCGGGCATGCAGTCGATTTGGAACAAGCCTCGACGCCAGTGCCACATAGCTGCATACGTTGGTAGTCCTCAAACAAAGGTGACCGCCCACGCGCAGCACCCGTCTGGCTTCCGAGAAGAAAGCCTCAGGGTCAACCAAGTGTTCCAGCACGCAATCGCTGAAACACAGGTCGACGCTGCTCGAGTCTATCGGCCAAGTCGCCGTTTCGAGCAGCCGGAACTCGTCGAGGAAGGGGTTGTCCGCGGCGCCTGGATTGACGTCTGTTCCGATAATCCTGCCGACCTTTCCGCGCAGATTGCGCAGATCGCGACGGAAGCGGACTGGATCGTCCTGGTGAGCTCCCCGCCCACACCCGAAGTCGAGAGCCACCGCCGCGCCGGCGGCAAGAGCGTTGATGCGACCGTAGAAGGCAATCGTGCCATCGACGTCTGTGAAGCCGCCAAATCGGCTTTCAGGGTAGTACCGCTGCTGAAGAGAGATGTTTCGCATGTTAGGGAATTTGGGTCACGGCCTGATCCCGAGTGCAGGTACGAGCGACCGCCGGGAATTCTCGTCGCTACCTGGACGTATAGGCAAAATGGCTGAGCTTCTGGAGGCACAGGCGCGACTGTTGTCCGAGCCACGGAGGCGGTCGGGTAGCCCGCGCCCTCCGTGTAGGTGAGACCGCGCCGAGTCATGAGGGTCATCCTGGTGAACCGCTTCTTCTATCCCGATCAATCGGCGACATCGCAGATGGTGTCCGACTTGGCAAGCTACCTCAGTACGCAGGGAATCGAGGTTGCCGCCGTCTCCAGCAGACAACTCTACGAGAACGCCAGCGCTGCACTCCCGGCCCGGGAAGTCACGAGCGGGGTTCGCGTTTTCCGCGTGTGGACCACGACTAACGGCCGCACACACCTGATTGGTCGGGCTCTTGATTATGCAACCTTCTGCGTAGGTGCGTATTGTCGTCTCTACTGCCTGTTGCGGAAACAGGATCTGGTAGTTGCAAAGACGGATCCCCCTTTGCTCTCGGCCATCGCGGCGGCCGTGGTGACAGCCAAAGGCGCACGGCTCGTTAATTGGAGCCAAGACGTCTTTCCCGAGGTCGCGCAAGCGTCTGGCGTTGGCATCGCAGTTGGCGTCCCCGGTAGGATGCTGCGCGCTTTGCGCAACTGGTCGTGGAGGCGAGCCAGTCGCAACGTTGCGGTGGGGCAGAGGATGGCCGCATACATGAAGGACCAAGGGGTGCCGACCCATCGGGTGAGTGTGATTCATAACTGGGCCGATGGTGGGTTGATTAGGCCTCTGGCGCAGGAAACCAACGCGCTACGAAAGGAGTGGGGGCTTGAGGATGTCTTTGTGGTGGGATACTCCGGCAACCTTGGGCGAGCGCACGAGGCGAGCACAATGGTGTGTGCGATAGAGATCTTGAGCGTAGAGCCTGGAATACGCTTTCTGTTCATTGGTGGTGGCAAGAGCTATCAAGATCTTCGTGAGCTGGTGACGCAGCGCAGGTTACAGAACGTGATCTTCAAACCGTACCAACCTAGAGAGTGCCTTGCCATGAGCCTGTCGGTGCCGGACGTGCACCTAATATCGCTAAGGAGTGAGATGGAAGGATTTGTTGTTCCGAGCAAGTTCTATGGAGTGGCGGCCGCCGGGAGACCAATCGTATTCATAGGCGATTCCGATGGCGAGATTTCGCGTTTGGTGCTTGAGCTCCGCTGTGGCCGGACAGTGGCCGAGGGGGATGGGCAAGCCTTGGCGGCTTCTATCCGTGAGCTGCGAGATGACAAGTCGCTGCTGTTACAGCTAGGAAAGAACGCGCGGAACGCGTTTGACTTGAAATTCGACAAGGCGATCGCGCTGAGCAAATGGGAGCGGCTGTTGGAGCAGGTCGCGCAAGAAGGTTAGTTGGCCGAGCCCGGTCGAGCGTGAGTACACGTTGCACAGTGGTGGGGCCTGGGACCTGTGTCGCAACGAACTTCGACGAGGGGGCGTCGGCAACCGTGCAAGAGATCATCTGTGCAAGGCGCAGGGCATCGTATTGTGCGCACCCGCTTCTCTGCTGCTCTCGCTGAGGACTTCTCTGTAGCAGGAGGGGTCATTGAAGAAACTAGCTTGCACACGCGAGCGTGGTCGATTCCGCGGAGAGCAAGGCGGCCCGCTTCTTGCTCCCTTACTGCCCCGGAGACCTCTTCCGAAAAGGCAACCCGGTCGTAAGGCCGGGGCGCAAAGCGACGGGTCCGCGTTGCGGACGGCCGCGCTGCCGAAGAAGAGGGAAACATCACCGGTGCGCATGATGACCTAGCGCCCGATCTACCCTTGCCCGCCGCGGGCGGGGGATCCCTGTTCGGCCCTGGTTCCTTTTCGGAAGGACACCTTTCGAAGAGGAGCGCTCATGGGCCGCATTCTGCGCATTCTGCCCGTCGTTCTTGCGCTGGCGCTGTTTGCCGGCTGCACCAGCATGGGCCATCACCATCCCGCCGCCCGGCAGCAGCACGATTTCGGGCCGGTCGAGACGGTGAATCTGTGTCTCTACGTCGACCAGGGGATCGGCGAGGAGGA
>Ga0187892_10006427_pt1 | contig 17451 bp, 13 predicted proteins | sample MA1701073metaG_FD_139345 | JGI IMG/M metagenome (GOLD analysis project Ga0187892, IMG submission 139345) | Bio-ooze microbial communities from a basaltic lava cave in the Kipuka Kanohina Cave System on the Island of Hawaii, USA - MA170107-3 metaG ... | reverse complement strand
CCGCCCGCGCCGCGCCTCTGGGGGGCATGCCCCCCAGAGGCGGCTTGGCGCTCTCCCACTCGAGAGAGCTTCTGGCGAAGACTACCAGAAAATGAAGATACAAGGGACGCGCTCTGTCGCGTCTCCCGCTTCGCGGGACGGTCACGACGGAGCGTGACCCTCCCACTCGCTCTGCGTCAATCTTCTGAATCAAAATGGGGAATGTCTGGCTCGCGCGCGCCTTGTTGACGACAAGTTTGAGTGAGGAATTGACGCGGCGATTCGCGCCGTTAATATGGCGTTCAACTTCGTTCCCCAAAGGTGAGACGTGAAAATCCGTGAAATCATGCGCGTGGATGTGGTCACAGCAAAGCCCGACACATCGGCAAAAGAGGCGTTTGAGCTGATGCGCAAAGGCAGGTTCCGCCATCTGCCTGTCGTGGACGCCCGCGAGAAAATCATTGGCATCGTCTCAGACCGCGACATCCGCAACGTCGCCGTGTTCTTCGACAAGGACGCCCGCAACACCACGGACTACCACATTTCAGGAACCACGGTGACCCGCGACATCATGACCGCCAATCCAGTGACTGTTGCCCCCGACGACGACCTCAACGTCGTAGCCGATTTGATGGCAAAACATCACTACGGCTGTCTGCCCGTCGCCAGGAACGGCAAACTCGTCGGCATCGTCACGCGCTCCGACATGATGAAACTCCTGGCGAAGTTGCTGAAGACGTCTTAGAACCTATCCTAAAACTTGGTGGCACAGGCCTCCGTGCCTGTGGCTGACACGGGCAGGGACGCCCGTGCCACCGATTGTTAGGATTGGGTTTTAGGAGAGGCTCTTAGGCGCGACCCATTCTACGCCGCCTTCTCCATCGCGTCGGTGTATTTGCCGTAACGCGCGGCGCCGCAAAGTTTGGCGCGATGAACATACGCTTTCTGCGCCGAAACCACATTCGCCGCTTCGCCCTTCCACGTTTTGAGCGCGGCATCCTGCAACGCGCGGCCATACGAGAAACTCAGTTGCCACGGCCCGCCGCCCATCGCGTTCATCGCGTTGAGATTGGCGGTCGCTTGCGCCGCAGACTGCCCGCCCGACAGGAACACGACGCCTGGCACTGCTGCGGGAACGCAATTTTTCAAACAACAGAGCGTCCCGCCCGCCACTTCCTGAGTCGTCGCTTGTTTCGGACAACCCTTGCCCGCGATGACCATGTTGGGTTTGAGAAGCATCCCATAGAAATCCACGCGATGACCGTAGAGTTCGTTGAACACCGTCTTCAACACCCGCGTCGTCACGTCGTAACATTCCTCAATCGTGTTCGTCCCATCCATCAACACTTCGGGTTCGACGACGGGAACAATGCCCGCCTCTTGCGAAAGCGCCGCGTAACGAGCGAGCGCGTGCGCATTCGCCGAGATGCAGTAATCCGTGGGAATTCCCGCCGCGATGGAGATGACCGCGCGCCATTTGGAAAACCGCGCGCCGAGTTTGTGGTATTCCGCAAAGCGCTCGCGCAGCCCGTCGAGTCCTTCGGTGACGACTTCGTTGGGGAAACCCGCGAGCGGTTTCGTGCCCTTGTCCACCTTGATGCCAGGGACAACGCCCAGTTTGTTCAACAATTGAGGGAACGGCGAGCCGTCCTTCGCTTTCTGGCGCAAGGTTTCGTCGAACAAAATCACGCCGCTGACGTGATCGTTCGCGCCCGCCGACGTGAAAAGCAGTTCGCGATACGCGCGCCGATTTTCCTCGGTGGACGGCACGTTGATAGTCTTGAACCGTTTCTCGATGGTGCCCGAACTTTCGTCCGCTGCCAAAATTCCCTTGCCTGGCGCGACGAGCGCCTTGGCGATCTCTTTCAATTCATTGGTCATGTTGGGTGTCTCCTCAGGTTGAAAATTCACTCGGAGATTACACAACCCCGCCAGAATTGACTACGCGAAAATGTTCAATGGTTAACTGTAATAATAACTTCACCAACCCAACCTCCTTCTTTTGCTCCCGTCACCGCAAAACTGCCTTTGCGCTCGTTCACAATGTTCGTCACTTGTTCGATAAGTTCGGACTCCAACGGCTTGCCTTCCTGACCCTAATCGCTCAAGAGCCTGAAAACTGGAGGACAACGCAACGCCGATTCAAAAGTCTTCAGACGCACATCCTCAAGCCGACGTTCACGGCATGGATCGTCATCGCAGATGTCCGCGCGCCGTCCGTGCGCTATCAGATTCTCGCGGCGTGTTCGAGCAACGCCCGCCAACTCTCGTCGGAATTGACCGCGCGATTGAGGCTAACCTTACCGAACTACGGATTTATCTTGCGCGGTCTTATCCCCGTCCGCAACAGGTCGGGTGCAATCACGCAATGCGTCCGCTCGTACGTTTCAACAAGCCTTCACAGCCGTTCTCCTGAACAGAAGGGCGCGCGCATTGTCCGCTACAGCCAGGGATGGCGGTGCGCCTCGGCGCAATTCGCGTGGAACACGACGAACGGCTGGCTCTGGCGGGCAAAACTCGCGCGATTCGCCGCTTCGCTTGGCGCCAAAGAGTTGAGCGATCTCAAAAGAATTTGCGGCGCACGATGGGCGTACCTCTTCGGACTGTCCATCATGGCAATCGAACTGGACACCTACCCTTCCCTCGATCACACAACGAAAGATGATTGGATTGTCGCCTCGGAAAAGGACACGGCAGCAAGGGTGATCACCGTTAACGGCAAATCCAAACGAGTTAAACTCGCCAAAGACGCTTCATCCAAACTCCCTGCCCGTATTGTCGCACAAGTCGCTCTGAGAAATACGAAAAAGTGACGGCGGCTTACGAGCTTTGCCTTGATTCCAGTCACGGGGAGCGCAGAATCCGACGGGAACACCCCCACCCAAACCGTCGGCTTTGCCTTGATTCCAGTCACGGGGAGCGCAGAATTCAGAGCACCCAGCGACGGCGACTGACTCGGCTTTGCCTTGATTCCAGTCACGGGGAGCGCAGAATTTTGGTGAGGGTGAACGTCAGGAGTGTGGTGCTTTGCCTTGATTCCAGTCACGGGGAGCGCAGAATTCGAATCTGCCGAGGAACGCAAACGCGGCAGCTTTGCCTTGATTCCAGTCACGGGGAGCGCAGAATCGTATCGGCTTGTTGTAACTCGCTCGCTAGCTTTGCCTTGATTCCAGTCACGGGGAGCGCAGAATGCGGGCACACGTTTTACTTCGAGAACCACCGCTTTGCCTTGATTCCAGTCACGGGGAGCGCAGAATGCTAAAGGGGAACCCCGCATGAATGACACAGCTTTGCCTTGATTCCAGTCACGGGGAGCGCAGAATGGCTTTGACGTAGCTGAAGGGGTGTTCGGGATTGCACCGCCTCAAGCTCTCTGAAATCGCGGCGACTGAAACACGTTGCGGCAGACCGTGTGTTCGATGACGAAAGCCGCCTCAAGCTCTCTGAAATCGCGGCGACTGAAACCCAGCCTCTCCCCACGAATTACAACGCGCTGGCGCCGCCTCAAGCTCTCTGAAATCGCGGCGACTGAAACAAAAAGACTCCGCCCGCGAACTCTCCGCCTCGGACCGCCTCAAGCTCTCTGAAATCGCGGCGACTGAAACCAGCGGCGCTTCGTCGCGGAACGGCACGATAATGCCGCCTCAAGCTCTCTGAAATCGCGGCGACTGAAACTGCCGCGATGGTCAGCGGCGGGAGTCATGGGAATCCGCCTCAAGCTCTCTGAAATCGCGGCGACTGAAACTCCTACTGCGCCGCCTACCGCGCTTAACGCTCCTAACCGCCTCAAGCTCTCTGAAATCGCGGCGACTGAAACGAGATGGGAACGCGAGTCCCGAGAGGCACCGCGTTCCGCCTCAAGCTCTCTGAAATCGCGGCGACTGAAACCGCGGTCGCGCAGTTCGCTGAACTGCGTCTTGAACCGCCTCAAGCTCTCTGAAATCGCGGCGACTGAAACACGTCTCGTGATCCACTTCGAGGACGGCGACTACTGCCGCCTCAAGCTCTCTGAAATCGCGGCGACTGAAACTATTTTTCCTCTCGACGCTTCGCCCTCAGCTGCGACCGCCTCAAGCTCTCTGAAATCGCGGCGACTGAAACGGCCGACTTTCCTGCGATTAACAGCACGGGTATCCCCGCCTCAAGCTCTCTGAAATCGCGGCGACTGAAACGCGTCGTGGTCATTACCACCACGGCTCTGGCTGACCGCCTCAAGCTCTCTGAAATCGCGGCGACTGAAACGCGAGGTGTTGGGCGGGGGTGTAGTCGCGGAGGATCCGCCTCAAGCTCTCTGAAATCGCGGCGACTGAAACCGAACATAGACGATTACATCCACGACCACATGAACCGCCTCAAGCTCTCTGAAATCGCGGCGACTGAAACACCAGATCGAGGCTCTCAACAAAGCCATCGCCCACCGCCTCAAGCTCTCTGAAATCGCGGCGACTGAAACCAAAGCCATCGTTCATGTTTAATGTCCTCTTATTCCGCCTCAAGCTCTCTGAAATCGCGGCGACTGAAACAAACGCGGCGCGACACGCGCAACTCGTCAACGCTACCGCCTCAAGCTCTCTGAAATCGCGGCGACTGAAACCTTGTTGACCTCCGACAAGACCAGCTCGTTGGAGCCCGCCTCAAGCTCTCTGAAATCGCGGCGACTGAAACCTTGTTGACCTCCGACAAGACCAGCTCGTTGGAGCCCGCCTCAAGCTCTCTGAAATCGCGGCGACTGAAACATGTATCCCCCAAATTCAGCCAGCACGTCCCGCTCGCCGCCTCAAGCTCTCTGAAATCGCGGCGACTGAAACGCGAGGGCTTGGTGTTGCGCAATCCGCTCACCCGCCCGCCTCAAGCTCTCTGAAATCGCGGCGACTGAAACCGGCCGCGGGGCGTAGGTTTCGGGGACGTGGGAGACCGCCTCAAGCTCTCTGAAATCGCGGCGACTGAAACAATGAATTCTTCGCTCCACCCCGTATGGCTGGCAATCCGCCTCAAGCTCTCTGAAATCGCGGCGACTGAAACTTGATGGCGAGCGCGCGGAACATCGAAGCGCGACGCCGCCTCAAGCTCTCTGAAATCGCGGCGACTGAAACATGAAGCCGCAATGTTTCAACGGCAATTGGACAATCCGCCTCAAGCTCTCTGAAATCGCGGCGACTGAAACCGTATTCGACAAGCCCGATTACAAACCGCCCAAAGCCGCCTCAAGCTCTCTGAAATCGCGGCGACTGAAACGCCTCGAAGCCGCTGCCGCGCTCGTCGGCGCGCGCCGCCTCAAGCTCTCTGAAATCGCGGCGACTGAAACGCGGCTGGTCGCCAAGCAGACGTGGTATCAGATCCGCCTCAAGCTCTCTGAAATCGCGGCGACTGAAACGACGTGGCGGATGTGGAGAGAAAAGCTGCTGCATCCGCCTCAAGCTCTCTGAAATCGCGGCGACTGAAACCTCAAGCTCGGTGATAACCGTGTCAGGACATTCGCCGCCTCAAGCTCTCTGAAATCGCGGCGACTGAAACCTATTTGCCCTTTGCCCAAAGGTATCCCTGCCTCGCCGCCTCAAGCTCTCTGAAATCGCGGCGACTGAAACACCCACTGCAGTTGCCACATTCGAGTTGACCCTCCGCCTCAAGCTCTCTGAAATCGCGGCGACTGAAACCCCCTTTCAAAAGCGTTTTACACCGTTGCCGAACCGCCTCAAGCTCTCTGAAATCGCGGCGACTGAAACCCCCTTTCAAAAGCGTTTTACACCGTTGCCGAACCGCCTCAAGCTCTCTGAAATCGCGGCGACTGAAACTCTTCCGCGATTTGCGCTGCGGTTGGTTTCGCTCTGCCGCCTCAAGCTCTCTGAAATCGCGGCGACTGAAACCCTCGCCCATCTTTGCGATGGCAGGGCGTTTCCACCGCCTCAAGCTCTCTGAAATCGCGGCGACTGAAACGGCGGTATGTGCGCGGGTTTCGCAGCCCCGAAGGCCGCCTCAAGCTCTCTGAAATCGCGGCGACTGAAACCTGCATTTGGATGCGCACCATCTTGATGAACCGCTCCGCCTCAAGCTCTCTGAAATCGCGGCGACTGAAACACAAAATCCCCGACGAACACGAGCGGTTCGCCACCCGCCTCAAGCTCTCTGAAATCGCGGCGACTGAAACTTGCGCGTGAGCGAAAATAGTTAAAAAAAGTGCTTCCGCCTCAAGCTCTCTGAAATCGCGGCGACTGAAACGAAGTCTCTAGGCTGTTTGCAGAAGGACGCTGACCCGCCTCAAGCTCTCTGAAATCGCGGCGACTGAAACAAGCGCTCCGCGTGTTCAATCGCGCATGGAAATATCCGCCTCAAGCTCTCTGAAATCGCGGCGACTGAAACTAGGGCGCAAGATGGAGGATGCCGATAAGCTCAAGCCGCCTCAAGCTCTCTGAAATCGCGGCGACTGAAACGGGCTGCGTTTCCGTTGGCAGCGCGCACACGCTGTCCGCCTCAAGCTCTCTGAAATCGCGGCGACTGAAACTGGACGCGGGACGCGATGCCACCGCCGACCAAAATCCGCCTCAAGCTCTCTGAAATCGCGGCGACTGAAACATCATAAAAAAAATCCGTGCCGACATCCGCAAAGCCGCCTCAAGCTCTCTGAAATCGCGGCGACTGAAACACGTGAAACGATTCACGCCAGCAACACACGACGACCGCCTCAAGCTCTCTGAAATCGCGGCGACTGAAACCCCGATCCAGCGGTTCGACTTCGCCTACATCAGCCCGCCTCAAGCTCTCTGAAATCGCGGCGACTGAAACCCTGGCTCGACTGTCGGCGGCACGGGCATCAACCCCCGCCTCAAGCTCTCTGAAATCGCGGCGACTGAAACAGATACCACCACGGGCAGGCGACGCGGTAGATGTCCGCCTCAAGCTCTCTGAAATCGCGGCGACTGAAACCCGCGCTAGCACATCGTCACGTTTTCAAACGGCACCCGCCTCAAGCTCTCTGAAATCGCGGCGACTGAAACGCGGCGCACGTTCGCCCACAATCGCGGGACCGAGTTCCGCCTCAAGCTCTCTGAAATCGCGGCGACTGAAACACCTTGAATCCATCGAGGCAATCGTAGAATGAAAAACCGCCTCAAGCTCTCTGAAATCGCGGCGACTGAAACCGACCCCCTGCAAAACGCCTGTTTTCAAGGCGAGTGAGTTGGTGAAAATCGAGCGGGACGAGAAATTTCAGCCACCGTTTTCAGAGAGGCGGCAGTCGCCGCGCTCAGGAGCTTGGTTCAGAGCCACTTACATAAAGCGAGCACCGGTGCGGCGACGCTCCGGCGCTGAGGCGCTCGTCAGCCGCGTTTCAATCCAATTGAAGTCGCTCGCGATTTCAAAAAACCTGTCAACCCAATGGCGGAAGGTTGATGGTCGGTGGCCTTGGCCGCGAGCATGAAACCACTCGGCTGCTGCTCTGTCAATGAGGTTTTTGGCGGAATCTCGCAAGCAGGATGCTTGCGCTACCCTAAATTATCGTGACTCGTGTGCGAACCGTATAAGCGCGCCCCATGGCGTCAATGATGAGGCTGGCGTCATTCGATTCAGGTCCAAGCGAAACGAAAAGCACTTGGTCTTCATCCGCGTTGATTTCGACCGCGAGCGCGGCTTTGAGTTGATTGAGACGCATTTCATCCAACGGGCACTCGAATACGGAAAATTGCAGCCGCGTCCCGAAGCCTTCGCAGACCTTCGCCACTTTCCGCAACCGCTTTGGATGCGAAATGTCATAGCTGACCAGATAGCGGTGACGCGCCATGTTTCAACGTGTGGTGAAAGGATGGTATGCAGCCGTTTCCCCGCGCAGGAAACGCCACAACTGCCGTGCCTGCACTTCAAGCATTCGGCGATAACTCATCTTGTAGCCAAATTCGGGATGGCTCACTTCCGTGTCCATTCGCCTAAAATACGCCTCCCAAAACGCGCGCCGTCCCTGCTCATTGAGAAACGTACCGTTCGCGCTCCGAATGAAATCGTTCGCGCTGAGTTCGTTGCGGTTCACCAGACTTATCGCCACGCTATCTGCAATGAGCGGACGGAATTCTTCCATCAAATCCAGCGCGAGCGCGGGGCGACCGTAACGCGGTTGGTGCATGAAACCGAGAAACGGATCGAGACCCACCGCGTGACACACGCCTGTCAATTCCTTCGCCAACATCGAGTAACCGAGCGAGAGCAGCGCGTTGACGGGATCGCGCGGCGGACGACGGTTGCGCCCGCGCCAATCGAACTTCAAGGACTCATCGCCCTTGAGCATCGAAGCGAACTGCTCGAAATAAATCGCCGCCGCGCTGCCTTCGACGCCGAGCAACTCCGTCAGACTCCGCGCCTCCGCCGTCGCATCGCGAAACCCCGCCATCACCTTGAGCACGCCATCGTCCACTTCGCCGTTGCGCATCAACATCACGCGCTGATTATGGATTTTCGCGCGAATGATTTCCCGCGCCAGTTGCAGCCGCACGCCTTCCATCTCGAAAATCCGATACTGCCCGCGCCGTGCATCCAACCCGCTCGCGGGCAAGCCACGCAACAAACCGAGAAACCGCCCCGCCGGCGAGAAATACGCGACATCAATTCCTTGCTCCAGACACGTCGCCGCCGCCTGCGCCGTCAGTTGCACCGCGCCATACAGATAGATTGCGCGCACCTGCTGCCCCGGCAGTTTCCGCACGACCTCGCCTTTGACCGTGACAACAATTTCATCGCCGCGCTGCCCGACTTGCGCGCCCGCTTGTTGCACCACCAACACCTCGCCGTCATCGTGGTCTGGACGCGGCGGCTGCAACATCGGCGGCTTCTCCGAAGTCTCCGCCGCAAACTCCATTGCCTCCAAAATCCTGTCGCGCAACGCCTCCTCATTCGGCGCGGCAAACCCGAAATGCAACTGATCGTCCGCGCGCACCGCCGCCCGCGCCCGCGCCCGCGCCCACCACAACGTCTCATTCGGCAGACAAATCGGATACGCCGAGCAATACAGACACCGCACATCATTCTTCAACGGCGGCGGACATTTCCCCGACGCCGCGACCGCGCGCGCTTCCGCGATGGCTTTCTTGACTCGCTCAAATAGCTCATCGGTCAACTCCACCGGCACACGCCGTTTATCCGCTGCGTAATAAATTGCCCCGCGCGCCACGCTCACGCCATGCTCGCGCAACAACAACGCATGCGCCGCCACCTGCATCGCGTCGGGTTCCTTCGCTACCCGGTCGCCCTCCGCGTCCCGACGCGCCGAACCTTTCTTGTAATCAATGATCTCCGCGCCGTCGGGACCGCCCTCGACCACATCCACCACGCCGATCAATCCGAGCGACTCGCTTTCCAACCGCAACGACCGAATCTTCGCCCCTTCCGGCAACCCAAGCTCCTTCGGGTCTTCCAACCGCGACGGTTTATCCACGTTGCGATGCGCGTGCGACCCCGCCACCGTATCCGCATTCTCCTGAAAAATGTTCTCGACCCACTGAAAATAAAACAGACGCGGACAGTAGATGTAGTTATGCAGCCGTCGCACCGGCAGCGGCGGCTGCGCTTCAAGCCCGGCCTGTGTCTGTACCGGCGCGTCGCTCATAGGATCTCAGTAGGGAATGTTGTCTTCTTCGTCTGGAGGCGCGATTCCTAACGCTTCAAGGCGTCTCGCATTGATTTGTTTGATCCGCGTCCAGCAATCTTGCTTAACCAGTGTCCAGAAGTCTTTGCCTTGTGCTGCTCCCGCCCAATCTCCGTCGCCAGTGGCGATCTTTCTTCCATCCGCAGTGAGCGGTAGCTGGTATCGCTTGCCGTCCGCAATTGGCACTGACAATGTTTTTCCGACGCTCACTGCCGCGTAAAGATACGGGAACTTTCCGCTTTCCAATTCTTCATCACCGCCACTGTCATCTTCTGCGCCTGTTGCCCCTTGGTCTTCGGCCTTCGATTTCTTTTCGGGTGGTTCAACAAGTTGGACGGTGCGTTCCTCAGCCTTGGCTACGGCTTCGCTGAGGCTGCCACGCCGATTCTTAATTTCCAGTCTTCCATCAGCTTTCGCTTCTGTGCGGAGCACTGGAAAAACATCCAAGCGGTCTGGATGCGCGACTGCGCGAAGCCCAATGTTCACTGCCGCGCCAATATCTGCGTTTTCCTGTATACCGTCTTTGTTGGAATTACGGGTAATGACCGGGAGAAAAGCTGGCCCACCGTCCATCGGTAGTACGAGCGTGGCTTTAGGATTGTCCGCAAGATTCAGCGCCTTTGCTGCCAGCAAAATCATGTCAGCTCGCTCAGTAGGCTTGCGCTTGCCGTCTTTGTCAGGCTTTCCAATCGTCTCCTCCTTCCATTTCTTCCATGGATATTCATTCTCAAATTCTTTTGAGATTTGAGCGCACCGGATGCCCGGCACACCGGTGCGCGAGCAAAAGCGCGATGAGAAGCGAGCGTCCACCGTGATGATTTGGACGCCGAATACTTGCGCCATGTCCTGCAACTTACCGATGACGGCGCGATGACTCCATTCCATCAATTGACTATTCTCGTAGCGTGAACGGTCTTGGCTTGTTCGGTATCGGCTCAAATCTTCAAGGACGATGGCCGCTGCCCGTGACTTCTTCTTCTCGTACCGCCCATGAAGATCACGCTCCGACTTCAACTCCCACTTCGATTTTCCGTCAATTGTCACCTCTGTGGGTTTCATCAATTCCAGACCCAAAGCTTCGGCCAAAATCATGTGGGCGGTCTGGTTGACCCGCTGATCACGAAGCTCGTTGATTTTGTCGCGGAACGGTCGCGCGGGTTCGTGAATTCTATCGCCGGACCGTACTGGTGATGGCTCTAATCCGTGCTGTTCTTCGGTGTAGAAGCGTCGCTCAAGTTTGGCGAGGCTCTGACAGCACTGCCGGAAGTCCTGCATCGATCGGATACGCTTCATGCTCAGACCGCGCATTCCGTGGATGGGTCGTTTCGGCTCGTTGCTCAGTTCATCGCGTTCAACGTATGATTGCTCAATCTTCCCGTCTTTGTTGATGGTGCAACTAATCCATTTCCATTTTTTGTCTTGCAGTGGCCACACGAAGCGAGCGACTTCCGCAATCACACTTTGCTCGCCCGAAAACAGGCGCATGGCGTCTTGTAACTCAGTTTCTGTCTGCTTCGCGAGGGCGCTCCAGTTCCATTTAGCGTTGCAATCCGACTCCAATTCCCTTTTCAGAGCGGCCCACGCTGCTTTCTGTGCGGCCTTTTGCGTCTTGGCGTTTTCCTTCTCGCTTGGTGTATGCCCGGCTTTCACTTTCGAGAAGAGAGGGTAGGGCTTGCCGGCGTGTTCGTATGAGAGCGTTAACCAAACATCATCGGGTGCAAGTGTCAGTCGCAGCCCTCGCATGAAATCATCTTCGCCTTCTTCATCCTCCGGCATGTCCTCTTTCGGCACGTATGCCAGCGATTTGAGCACGTTGAACCGCTGTTCGCCTCGGAACTCTTTCAGTTCAGCACCGTCCAAAACATTGTAGTCATGAACGAGTTTCTTTACCTTGCCGCTGATTTGCCAGCGGAGTTTGAACAGGAATCGAATCCGACCGAGCCGCCGACGCAGACGGAAAACAAGATGATCGCCCAAGTCGGGAAAGAACTTCAATTCAGCCGGATCGTTAGGAACAGGAAGTCGCGTCGTGACAGGAAAAACCTGTGCCGCAAGCTTGGCAAATTCCGTTCTCTCAGGATCTGAGGCGATGCGTCCAAGGCTACCGCATTTCTCCTGTTCGGGTTCGTTACCAAATCCCTTGTGCTTATCCTTCCGCCAGATTTTCGCGTCCTCGCCTTGCAACCGAAAAGTGCCGAAGTCGTAAGCGTCGAAGACGATTTCGGGCGCAGAGCCGGCAGGCGAAATCGTACGCTGGTTCGGGCGATCAGGATCGTGCCCGACTTTTATGTGTGCTCGACACCACGCGCCCGCATAACGAACTCCCAAGTCCACGGAAAGAATGTCAAATGGCTCAAATTTGCTCGAACACCAAAGCTTCGTTGGACTGAATTTAGCATCAGTCGCTTCGACTTCTTCTGTTTCAACCGGTGCTGCCGCGTCTTTTTTCTTTTCTGTCTTGGCATCAACTGGCCATCGCAGATAAAGGCCAATCCATTTTCCATTCTTCTTGATCTTCCGAACCGAACCGTCTTTCTCGCCGGGGATTCTGGCCGATTCATCCACAAGCGCCTGTTGCATTTCCCGCTCAAGTGCAAATGAGAACATGAAATGCCAGCAGCCATGTTTGTCGCCGGGAAGGAGCGAAGCCGAAGCCAGTAGCGGCTTCTTGTTTCCCGTTTCTTGGAAGGACGGCGGGTTCAACGCAACCAGCGGCGGTGCGTAGACTGCCTCAACGGAACTACCATCTGCCTTTGCAATGCGATCTCGTTTGAAACGCCGGTAGCTGAGCGTAAGCGGGTAAAGCGCGTTGCCGTCGCCATCCATGAAAGGAGGCGGTTCTGCAGAATCCTCTTTGGCTTTCTTCTTCGGTGGCTCGGCGTTTGTCCTAACCAACTTGATTGGTTTGCCATCATCTTCGCGGTCGAACAAGTCAATGCTCGGGGCAGGCGCTACGGGAATCTCAAAGTCCAGCGGGCGAAAACTAGTGTCACCGCGCCTGTTCTCCGAGCTTGGCCACGTGAACGCAATCGGCTTCGGCGCGTTCTTTTGATCGTCCCACACCTTCGTCAGTTCTTCGTTAGCTTCGCTGTAAAGAACCCACCACCGCACGAAGTTCTTGGGATGGTGCGCCTGCGGGTTGTCCCATTTCGTTAGCCAGAGAAGATGATAATCCTCGTCGCACAGAGCTTTGAAAAAAGCGCCGCTCCCGAAGCCGCCGCTGCTTTCTTCGCGCGCCTTTTCAATCGCTGCGAGCAATTCATCTTCGTCAATCGGCTCTCCCTTTTTCGCGATCTTCAGGAAGTCTTGCCGGAGGTCTGCCCATCCGCCGATCGTTGCGCGGCGCATTCCGTATCCAATTGCCCCGCCGAGCCTGTCGAGCAACTGACGCATTAAACGTGGCCGTTCCTCGTCCCCTTCAATCCCGCCAAGCTGTTTCGTTTTGCCTTTTTCATCTATCCATTCGCCTCGTTCGTTGAGTGCTGCGATCTTTGCGCGCCGTTTGCGGACTTGCTCAGCGCGTTCGTCTGAACGAAGACGGTATTTGAAGACTTCCTCGGCTGCACGTTTGAATGCTGACTTGTCAAACCCGGTCCACACAGCGCCCTCCCCGGATTTTGGACTAAGCCCTAGCAGATTGGTAAAGAAAGGGAACACAAGGCCGAATTCAGCCCGAATGGCGGCGAGCGGATTCGTGGGATCAGTTGGCTTGCGTTTCTGAATGTTCTCGTAAAGGTGACGGCGAGTTTGTGGTGACGGCGAAAACTTGTAACGCAAGCAAAGCCAATACGTCCCGCTGGGCTTTGAACCGGATGCAACTGCGGGGTAGGCAAAGGTTGAGGATAGTTGCCTGTCTTGCGCGCACTCCCGAAGCTTCGCAACCGCGTCCTCGAAAGTTACTTTCGGCACACTCGGATCACGCGGCGATGCGTATCGCGTTAACGCAGCAACGGCGGTCTTGAGCGGTTTATTCCAAAATGAGTTCGGCTTGCCGGGTTCGGTTACACCGAAGGCGAGGCCATAGTCTTTTAGCGCATCCTCGCTCGACAGTTCGGTGACCGGCGAATTGAAGCAATACTTCAGTTCCAATCTTTTCGCATAAGCTGCATCGTCGAAGTCGGACCGCAATTCTTGTTCGGCAACCGGCGTTAATTCGGCAGCGACTTTCAGCCAGTAAGCGTTGTTTTGTGATATGACTTCCTCGCCACCTTGCGTCGAGGCGGGATTCGATAGCCGTTGATACCAATTGCTGGCGAACTGCGCCATGTCGGTAAGCGCGGCTTTGGTCTTTGCGTTCTTTCCTTTGCCCTGCTTCTTGATTTGTACAGCCTCGCCCGCCAGTTTCCGGTAAAGGCCGTTCAACGCAGCGGTATCGTGGGCGAGCCTTTTGGTTGGAGTGCTGGCGTAGATAGATTCCAAGAGCTTTTCGGTAGGATTCGCACCGAGGTCCGGCTGTTTAAAATACTTCTTTCCCAAATGTGCTGCGATTCGGTTAGTTGTCGAGAGCATGGATTCGCTGTGCAAGTACTCCCACATTCGATTGATTGGCTCGCCGTTCTGGTCGCGTGCGTCTTTCACCAAACCGGCAAGACAGAAGATGTAGTAGCACACGGCATCTTGAAAAAGCTCATGTGTTACCTTGAGCGCACGCCGCGTGTTGTCGCAGTTGGCTCTGAGTTCTTTGCGCGTCTTGCCGTTCTGACGCGATTTGTGATTGCCAGCCGTTTCCTCAACGAGCACTTCGTAGCTGCGATAGATAGCTGCCATGTCAATTTCCCTCCTTTTTGCCGTACCCGTGAACTGCCGTTGGCGCAAGCGTGTAATAATTCACCGCGTCCTGAAAAAGCTCGTGGTGTTTCCAGAGCGCCGTCTGCCACGGTTCATTCAGTTGGCGATTGATCTCGGCGAGTTCTTTGCGCGCCTTTTCGCCTTCGTGCGATTTCTCTTTTGCACACTCGCGCAGTTGTTCACGTTGCTTCTCGAGTTCATCGAGCTTCTCGCGCGTGAACCCAAGCAACACCCATTGCGGTTTACCTGATTCGTCCTTCCCGTTCAGGATTTCGACTTTCGTGACGCGACCCTGGTAAATGCGATTCATGGTTGTTCCTCCGTTTCAAAATTCCCGCCCGCGTTCGGCAAACGATTCCACCCGCCGCACAGAGATTGCTCAGATGGCGGCAGCCCTCAGTTCCGTCTAGTCCCGCAGCGTGATAGCAAAAATGGAGGGCGGAGACAAGTGGATTACTCGTTGATCTCTTGCAGTTTCAGAATGGGCGGAACCTCATTGTTCCAATGCCGTTGGCGGAACGTTTGAATGATGATTCCATTTCTGTTTCGCCAATGCCAGGAGTGTCCCCAGCGCAAACAATAAAAGACTCGCCGCCATTGCGAGGACGCCAGCGGAAATTTTACGCTCCGAACTGACCGACCATCGCAGCGGCAGGCTCATCACGACAATGGTTGCCGTGATGGGAATGATTTTCGGTCCCCAACGGCGCAGAACCATTCTTCCGACAAAATAACCAACCAACACGACTGCGCTAAACGCGAGCACGGGCATCGCTTGTTCAACGCCGCTCCGCTGCGACCACACCACCGCATCCACAACCCACACCGCCGATGTCATCCACCTCGTGAACGGCGCGAGTCGGTCTTCGGCAAGTTTCCACCGCAGACTGTGCACCAGCAAAAACACGCACGCACTTTGCGCGCCCAAATGCCCCACGTGCGCGACGTGACCAAACTCGATGACGACGGCGGCGAGCACCCCCAACGCACCGAGGATGCCAGCCGTCATTGTTCGGTTGAGCGCCGTCACCACAATCAGCGTCGCGCACGTGGCGAGGAGGACGCATTTTTCACGGCTATAGACGGGAATCACGAACCTGCCGAGCGTCTCAGGCAAACTCGCGAATGTCGCCGTCGCGGAAAAGAGCATCAGGACATAGACGAATCGGTCGGCGCGGTTGCGCAAAAACAGCCAGCCGAACACAAGGGCGTTGCAAATTGAAAACGCAAACAACACGCGGCTGTCTTCGTGGAAAAAACCGAGCGCCGTCGCCGCGCACGGCAACAGGAGCGCGCCTCGCCGAAGGACGACACTCGGGTTCGGGAGAAACTCACGAAGCCGATTCACCACTGTCCACGCCGCCACCCAGACCACGGGCGCCAGCAGCGCCGCGTTCCACTCGATGCCGAACACATAGTCCAGGCTCACCAGATGCGCGCAAGAAACGCCAACCCAGAGGCCGAGGATCGCCAACGGCAGCCAGCTACGTTCGCACGCGTCGCCACCCCACGACACTGGGCGCGGCAGCCAGTTTGCCGCCGCGCCCAGCGCGGGCATCAGCAGCATCCAGCCGACAAGGCTCAACGGAAGCAGCCAATGCGTGTGCGTCTCGTGCGAATACTTGAAGAGCAGCGGCAACAGCACGTTGGCCACGAGCAACGCGCCGCCCAGCGTCAACAATCGCGGCGGCAGGTTCAGTCGCGGGTAGTACAGCCGCAAACTCGCGAACCGCCCCGCCGCCGCGATGCCCGTCACTGCGCAGACACACCACGTGAGTTCGCCGCTCACCAGGAGCGCGAAGGGACTGACAAGAATCAACGGAACAAAGACGAAACCGCTCTCCAGAAACACCAGCAGAGTCGAGTCATACCAGATGCCCCGTCGCGCCAGGAAAATCGCCGTGCCCACAAGCAACAACTCGTAAAGCTCCAGCGAACCGAAACTGGCGAACAACCTCGGGACGTCTTCCTCAAGAAATTCTGGCGCGATGGAAATGCGATAAATTCCATAGAGCAACATCGCTGCGCTGACGAGATAGAAGGGATTGCACCAGAGAAGTTTCTTCGTCCAATGAAGCAGCTTCCTCAACGCTTCATCGTTGCGCCCTTGCGGTTCGCTCGGCTGCGGGACGTTGGAAACATCGCCATTCATCGGTGCACCCTCGCACGATGAAACATCCAGCATCGTGTATGCCGTGGTCTTTTAGCGCCTGTCACCTTCAATCCGCGCGTCAAAAAGCGCGGACTTCACGCAACACGGACAATTTTCACGCAGACTTTCCTGGTTGCTCACCAATCCCTGATGAGACGGTCGCAGACGAACCGCGTGACCTTCTTCATCGGCGTTTTGTCGCGGCGCATCTCGTCGCGCAGGTAGAAACGGTAACTCGTCGGATGTTCGTCGCGAGGAGAAATGTTCACGAGCGTGCTGCCTCGAAAAGTGCAGGTATAGATTTTTTCGTGCGGCGTCTGGGCGTTCACGGTGTAACGCGCGGTGGTTTCCCTCACGGGGAATTGAAGGGTGACGACATCGGTGGGATTGCGATTCTCGAACATCAGATAGCGCCCCACCCAGTCGAGTGGCGCCTTCTTGCCTGAGACATCAACCGCATCATCGGGAACGATTCCGCCCATTTCGTGTCGCACGTCGTGTCCGACGACGCCCAGTGACGAATGTACGGTTTCGCCGCGTCACAGAAAAAACGTGGAAATATTCCATCAACAATTCAGGGTCGAGCGTCCCGCCCATCCCGCGAATCGCCAGCGCCGCGCGGTCAGCGAGGTCGAGCGTGTCGGGCACGGCTGCCTCGTAACGGTGCCTGTGTAGGGAATCTGGATTGTGTCGCTCATGGAACACGGTCTCCATTGGCGGTGCCCTTCATTATCATGCCGCTTGCCTCAAAATCACGTCTAACTTTTTTATGTTCATTTGCCGACGGGCGCATCTTGACACTGGAGCCGGTGGCAGTTGATGAAAAGGCGCTCAACGGGTTTGTAGGGCGCGAATGCCCCGCTGCGGGGTTTCGCGCCGCCGTCTGCCATCGGGGCCCCGTCAAGGG